>JADMIO010796582.1_pt1 | contig 24091 bp, 27 predicted proteins | sample 8958161 | NCBI WGS metagenome assembly JADMIO01 (sample SAMN16585339, study PRJNA669376) | soil metagenome | isolation source: Crop rotation soil | place: USA: Cullars Rotation, Alabama | collected 2011
CTTTCCCGTAAACTTCACATCCCGACCACATACAGGCAAAGTAATGGCATTACCGCGAGCCATTACTCCTACGCGCGCAATTAACGAATCCACCATCGGGGCAGCTGGTGTCGATAACGAAGTATCTTCAACCGGTTGAGTATTGAGCGTATGTTTTGGAATAACAGGCGCACGCTTCATTATCTAATCTCCCAGCGTGGTTTAATCAGACGATCGAAAATTTCATTGCAGACAGGTTCCCAAATAGAAAGAGCATTTCTCCAGGCACCAGTTGAAGAGCGTTGATCAATGGCCTGTTCAAAAACAGTTCTCATCCGGATCTGACCTTTACCAACTTCATCCGTTTCACGTACAACATTTTTTAGAACCATGCTTCCCCAGGCATCCCGAATTTGCTCCTCCATCCACGGGGACTGAGAGCCATTACTATTGCTGTATTTGGTAAGCAAAATACGTACATCAGGCTCGAACCCTTTAAGATCAACGTTCTTGAGCAGATCACGAAGCATATCGAAAAACTGCAGTGCGGAGGTGTAGTCAAACAACTCAGCAGGCGTGGGAACAATCAGCACATCAGCAGCACATACGACATTAATCGTGCCGATACCCAGGTTAGGCGCGCTGTCAATAACTATGACATCATAGTCATGAGCAACAGTTTCAATGGCCAGTCGGAGCATCAGGTGTGGATCGGTGGGCAGTTTACCTTCATCAAATTTGCCCATTAACTCAGTTTCAATACGGTGCAGAGCCAGACAGGAAGGAATAATGTCAAGCCCCGGCCAGCAAGTGGGCTTTATTGCATAAGTGACATCGTCCTTTTCCCCAAGATAGAAAGGCAGGAGAGTGTCTTCTGCATGAATATGAAGATCTGGTACCCATCCGTGATACATTGAGGCTGTTCCCTGGGGGTCGTTACCTTCCACGAGCAAAACACGTAGCCCCTTCAGAGCCAGATCCTGAGCAAGATGAACAGAAACTGAGGTTTTGTAAACGCCTCCTTTATGGGCAGCAACCCCGATCACCGGTGGAAATACGTCTTCAGCACGTCGCAATCGCGTACCAAACACATCACGCATATGATTAATTTGTTCAATTGTATAACCAACACGTTGCTCAACCCGTCCTCGAATTTCCATATCCGGGTGCGGTAGTCGCCCTGCTTTCTCGGCATCTCTGATAGCCTGAGAAGAAACCCCAACTAAATCCGCTGCTTCACCTATTCTCCAGCGCCGGGTTATTTTCCTCGCTTCCGGGCTGTCATCATTAAACTGTGCAATGGCGATAGCCTTCGTCATTTCATGACCAGCGTTTATGCACTGGTTAAGTGTTTCCATGAGTTTCATTCTGAACATCCTTTAATCATTGCTTTGCGTTTTTTTATTAAATCTTGCAATTTACTGCAAAGCAACAACAAAATCGCAAAGTCATCAAAAAACCGCAAAGTTGTTTAAAATAAGAGCAACACTACAAAAGGAGATAAGAAGAGCACATACCTCAGTCACTTATTATCACTAGCGCTCGCCGCAGCCGTGTAACCGAGCATAGCGAGCGAACTGGCGAGGAAGCAAAGAAGAACTGTTCTGTCAGATAGCTCTTACGCTCAGCGCAAGAAGAAATATCCACCGTGGGAAAAACTCCAGGTAGAGGTACACACGCGGATAGCCAATTCAGAGTAATAAACTGTGATAATCAACCCTCATCAATGATGACGAACTAACCCCCGATATCAAGTCACATGACGAAGGGAAAGAGAAGGAAATCAACTGTGACAAACTGCCCTCAAATTTGGCTTCCTTAAAAATTACAGTTCAAAAAGTATGAGAAAATCCATGCAGGCTGAAGGAAACAGCAAAACTGTGACAAATTACCCTCAGTAGGTCAGAACAAATGTGACGAACCACCCTCAAATCTGTGACAGATAACCCTCAGACTATCCTGTCGTCATGGAAGTGATATCGCGGAAGGAAAATACGATATGAGTCGTCTGGCGGCCTTTCTTTTTCTCAATGTATGAGAGGCGCATTGGAGTTCTGCTGTTGATCTCATTAACACAGACCTGCAGGAAGCGGCGGCGGAAGTCAGGCATACGCTGGTAACTTTGAGGCAGCTGGTAACGCTCTATGATCCAGTCGATTTTCAGAGAGACGATGCCTGAGCCATCCGGCTTACGATACTGACACAGGGATTCGTATAAACGCATGGCATACGGATTGGTGATTTCTTTTGTTTCACTAAGCCGAAACTGCGTAAACCGGTTCTGTAACCCGATAAAGAAGGGAATGAGATATGGGTTGATATGTACACTGTAAAGCCCTCTGGATGGACTGTGCGCACGTTTGATAAACCAAGGAAAAGATTCATAGCCTTTTTCATCGCCGGCATCCTCTTCAGGGCGATAAAAAACCACTTCCTTCCCCGCGAAACTCTTCAATGCCTGCCGTATATCCTTACTGGCTTCCGCAGAGGTCAATCCGAATATTTCAGCATATTTAGCAACATGGATCTCGCAGATACCGTCATGTTCCTGTAGGGTGCCATCAGATTTTCTGATCTGGTCAACGAACAGATACAGCATACGTTTTTGATCCCGGGAGAGACTATATGCCGCCTCAGTGAGGTCGTTTGACTGGACGATTCGCGGGCTATTTTTACGTTTCTTGTGATTGATAACCGCTGTTTCCGCCATGACAGATCCATGTGAAGTGTGACAAGTTTTTAGATTGTCACACTAAATAAAAAAGAGTCAATAAGCAGGGATAACTTTGTGAAAAAACAGCTTCTTCTGAGGGCAATTTGTCACAGGGTTAAGGGCAATTTGTCACAGACAGGACTGTCATTTGAGGGTGATTTGTCACACTGAAAGGGCAATTTGTCACAACACCTTCTCTAGAACCAGCATGGATAAAGGCCTACAAGGCGCTCTAAAAAAGAAGATCTAAAAACTATAAAAAAAATAATTATAAAAATATCCCCGTGGATAAGTGGATAACCCCAAGGGAAGTTTTTTCAGGCATCGTGTGTAAGCAGAATATATAAGTGCTGTTCCCTGGTGCTTCCTCGCTCACTCGACCGGGAGGGTTCGAGAAGGGGGGGCACCCCCCTTCGGCGTGCGCGGTCACGCGCACAGGGCGCAGCCCTGGTTAAAAACAAGGTTTATAAATATTGGTTTAAAAGCAGGTTAAAAGACAGGTTAGCGGTGGCCGAAAAACGGGCGGAAACCCTTGCAAATGCTGGATTTTCTGCCTGTGGACAGCCCCTCAAATGTCAATAGGTGCGCCCCTCATCTGTCAGCACTCTGCCCCTCAAGTGTCAAGGATCGCGCCCCTCATCTGTCAGTAGTCGCGCCCCTCAAGTGTCAATACCGCAGGGCACTTATCCCCAGGCTTGTCCACATCATCTGTGGGAAACTCGCGTAAAATCAGGCGTTTTCGCCGATTTGCGAGGCTGGCCAGCTCCACGTCGCCGGCCGAAATCGAGCCTGCCCCTCATCTGTCAACGCCGCGCCGGGTGAGTCGGCCCCTCAAGTGTCAACGTCCGCCCCTCATCTGTCAGTGAGGGCCAAGTTTTCCGCGAGGTATCCACAACGCCGGCGGCCGGCCGCGGTGTCTCGCACACGGCTTCGACGGCGTTTCTGGCGCGTTTGCAGGGCCATAGACGGCCGCCAGCCCAGCGGCGAGGGCAACCAGCCGAGGGCTTCGCCCTGTCGCTCGACTGCGGCGAGCACTACTGGCTGTAAAAGGACAGACCACATCATGGTTCTGTGTTCATTAGGTTGTTCTGTCCATTGCTGACATAATCCGCTCCACTTCAACGTAACACCGCACGAAGATTTCTATTGTTCCTGAAGGCATATTCAAATCGTTTTCGTTACCGCTTGCAGGCATCATGACAGAACACTACTTCCTATAAACGCTACACAGGCTCCTGAGATTAATAATGCGGATCTCTACGATAATGGGAGATTTTCCCGACTGTTTCGTTCGCTTCTCAGTGGATAACAGCCAGCTTCTCTGTTTAACAGACAAAAACAGCATATCCACTCAGTTCCACATTTCCATATAAAGGCCAAGGCATTTATTCTCAGGATAATTGTTTCAGCATCGCAACCGCATCAGACTCCGGCATCGCAAACTGCACCCGGTGCCGGGCAGCCACATCCAGCGCAAAAACCTTCGTGTAGACTTCCGTTGAACTGATGGACTTATGTCCCATCAGGCTTTGCAGAACTTTCAGCGGTATACCGGCATACAGCATGTGCATCGCATAGGAATGGCGGAACGTATGTGGTGTGACCGGAACAGAGAACGTCACACCGTCAGCAGCAGCGGCGGCAACCGCCTCCCCAATCCAGGTCCTGACCGTTCTGTCCGTCACTTCCCAGATCCGCGCTTTCTCTGTCCTTCCTGTGCGACGGTTACGCCGCTCCATGAGCTTATCGGGTCCACTCGCGAACGCAGAAAGGCCCACCCGAAGGTGAGCCAGTGTGATTACATTTGCGGCCTAACTGTGGCCAGTCCAGTTACGCTGGAGTCACTAGTATTTAGGTGACACTATAGAAGCGGCCGCGACAACTTGTCCACGTGGAATTCTAAGCTTAGGATCCCAATGTGCTGGAAAGCCTCTCACTGTCTCTCTCTCTCCCTTTCCTCCTTACGCGCGGACGCAGAAAACAGAGAATGAATATTCTATTCCCTGCTGGCTGGGGTCCACACTTTTTCTCAACCCCAAACGCACCGGTTTCGATGAATACGATCGCTGGGTGAGGAATGTCGCATTTTTATCTGCTCCGCCGACGGCCAACATCAACGCTCACGTTTGGATTGCCCGGATGGATGGATGGGATGGACGGACTGGTGTGGGGGTGGGGCTGGGGACGGTGCTCTGAACCCAGGTGCTGGATGCGTGGCGGTCGACCTCGTGCTGCATGTGATTGGTGGTCTGTGCGGTGCCGCCGTTGCCCGACGCGCGTGGCAAGATCTTGTGTACCCAATGGCGCAACTTGATCGTGGTGATCGGTGGTGCCAGGTACAGATCGACCGCCGTTCGCCGATATGTGTTATCGTTTGACCTCCACAAAACGAACCTGGTCAACTCTACCGCGTCTCCACGACACCAGCGGGTAATGATGAGCACGTGCCGACCTGCACCTGCGACCATCACCCTCATGGCGGTGTCCTGTCACCCGCGTTTTCCCAACACGTTCCACTGGCGGTGATTATTCTGACGATGGTCGGGTGTGCGGTGGCCGATGACCGTTTGTAACATGTTTGGGGGGGGGGGCTTGGATCGTGTCAGTTCTCCATTGACACCGCGTCGATGTGTTTAATGCGGTTGAGCAGAAGTGGCAATCGTGCACACCGATACCCGCCTCCCCGCCGCCTTCTCGATTTGCCTGTGTAACGGTGGGCAGTCCGCCCTTGCAGTATCCCAGCAAGGTATATTTGCACACGGGCTAAAGAAATGCGTATGGTCGTTATTGAGCGTGAATGGGGCGCACAGCAGTGTCGAGGGTTCAAGCACGACGGCAAGTCACCGAACTCGCCGTCCGGGGGTGGTAGTCGATCAGCTCTTCTTCGCTTGCATTGCCGAAGCCGTTGTGCTTGGCGTGGCGGGAAAATTGCTGAAACAACTCAAACTGACCAAACAAACGACGAACCGCAGCCCTCAGATTCCACGCGATGTGATCTGTTCATTTGACCATACTGTTACCGCCGCGAGAGATGGATCGTAGTTTCGGTCTTGTACTGACGGGCTGTTTTCCCACCGTGTCTGCTCCCTCGTCCGCTCGTCCCAACTCCAAGTGCTGTGCCCAATCAGCGGAGTTGCGATGCAGAGCCTTGAATCTGTTCGTCCTGCGTTCGGTTCGGATTCAAAACGACGCAGCCCAGCCAGCGGGACATCCACCGGCAGAAAAAATGTTCGTCGCTTCGCCCCTCGCTGTGTCGTGTGCTTACTTTGTTCAAAGGGCAGCGCGGTCGCAATGGGTGACAGATATTGTTGGACTTGGTGCACACCGTACTGACCGACGCCGGTATCTTGAGTCCGTTAGTTCGGTTGATTGCGGACTACATTGAATGGAATCGTATTCTGATATTGGGAAATTTTCCGACGCTTCGATACGCGCCGTTTCGCAACGAGTGGACCATCGCCGCCGAACCGTGGCATGCCCCGTACGGGATCGTGTCGGCGGCCGCGTGCGTGGTCGCCAATCGGTTCCTCGTCCTGACCGGTGGGGAACGACCCAAAACCCACGCGGCCGGGGTGGAATGTTTCGGTTTGGACTTACTCGCGCCGAACGGGCTGGTGCATTGGCGTCCGTTGCCGTCCTTGAATACTGGCAACAATTCTCATACGGCGGTGGCCATTGGTCGACGCGTGTACGTGGTGGGGCGGTCGGTGGAAGTGCTGGACGGAACATGTCTGTTCGATCCCAACCAACCGGTGCTCTCGACCGTCGTCGACTGTCTTCGGGCCGAAGCAAAAATGTTTCGCGCCACAGACCGTTGGGAGGCACTTTGCCCTCCACATCTTTTTCAAGCCGAACGTTGGGGTGAGTAGTCCGTTCCATTCCATCCCATCCCGTCGTTTCCCCTCAAGAATAGAATGCATCCAACTCCCCCGCGCCTGGCAGTAAGCTGGGCATGATTCCTCTCCTATCCCCTCCTCCCTCCCCGAAACACGAACAGGCGCCGGCTATGTGGCGATCGACCACGTGCTGCATGTGATCGGCGGGATGCAAGCTACGCGGAAGGTTGCTAGCTGTTTGGCGTTCGACACCACGACCAATCAATGGAACGATGAGCTGGCGTTACCGTCCTTGCCGGAACCACTTTGCAAAATCGGATGTACTCGGTGGCGAAATTTGGTGGTTGTGATCGGCGGATCGTCGAACGACGTGCACGCTGTGCCCGATGTGTGGGCGTTGGACCTCGACACACGGACCTGGTCGAATTTGCCACCACTCAATGCATCTGCGGTAAACTGGGCTACCATTGTTTCGGACGGTGTTCTCATCCTGAACGTCCGCTCCGCGGATCGAGTGCTGGTTTCGGAAGACGAGTTTGACATGAAAGACGTGGTCGGTCGGTGTCGGGGCTCGGTCGGGCGGTCGGGGAGGGGTTGGGTTGGGTTGGGTGAGGCCAGTCATTTGCTGGTAGTGTGGTGGTCGACGGTTCGTTATACGTGGTCGGCGGCAACAACCAAAAGCACACGGCGTTGGCACGAGTCGAAGTTCTCGCTCCGGTTGCATCCAAGTGGCAGCAGTGTGCGCCGATGATCGGTCAGACGGTTCCGTGTCAATTCGCTTGTGTTGCAGTCCCCAGGTCATTTTCGCGTTTCTGCCACCGATACACTTGGGCTCCCTCTGGTCTCGAACCCTTTGCGCACCGCTGCGGGCCCGCGTGGGACACTTGATTTGTTGACTTGCCGGTGGATTTGGGGGGCTCACGAGTAGCGTCGATGACGATGAACCGAGTATGCCCAGCGACGAAGGTGGCGGCGATGTGTTGGTTTCGCTGCAACTCGAGCGCAATCCGGTCGACCGCAAAGCCGACGACGCGGTATACAGGTCGTCCTTCTTCAACGCCAAACCCTACTACGAGTTCACCGTGACCGTCACCAACCGGTCGCGAATCCACCCCGTGCAGCTGACGTTCGACGACACCCACCGCGAGTTGTTCGAGGTCCTGATCGTCAACCGTGCCGACCCGGGCTTGCACGCGGCCGTGCTCGACCCCGCCGGGTTTCAACTCCGAGCCGCTCGTCCCTCCTCCACGTCCACGTCCAGCACGGCCGCCAACCATCCACCGCTCTGGGTCCAACCCATATGGCATTTCACGTGGCTTGGAAACGCCAAGTCGACAAAATTGACGATTGAACCGGGGGCATCCAAGACATGGGAACCGATCAAGTGGAAGTTCGAGGGCCTATCTTCCCCATGGTCGGCGCCGTGTTTGGGTTGGGTACGGCTGCTTTGCATGCCGTACGTCCGCGAGTCGCAACCAACATTCTTTTTCGCAGTAATGCTCTCCCTCCACTCCTCCCCCTACCGCGTGCACTGCCATCCAGATGGATGTGATGTTTGCGGATACTTGATTGGGGGTGGGGTGGCCGGGCGGGGTTTAGAGTTGCTGATACCGCGACGGGTCGGGTATCATGCGCAACGAACCCGAACAGGATGTCCCCGTGTTGACCGGCGGTGTTCGTTCTGTTCCGTCGGGCGTGGTGTCGACGCGTGCAGGATTGGGTTCATTAGAACGAGTATTACTCCAATGAAAACAAATTTGTCCATCGCCTGACACCGCAGAGATGCGTTTGATCACAATATCGACGCGAGCATGACGGAGAGTTAACCAAACCGTCAGCGGTCTGTCCGTCTGACATATCGATGCGTCATGGGACTGGGCAAGATCCAATACCATTGAGTTGGGTTTGCTTGTTCGGAGGTATAGACAAAGCGCGTTCAGACTGAACTGCGAATGCGATGCGTGAGTCCTTACGAGTCTTTTTACCGGTTCGCTCGAGTCCGTGTTTGGTTCATCTCGTCTCCGACACCAGTGTCCAGCGGCAAAAATTGGACCAATTTGGTCGTCTGCCTTCACCACTCATCTTGTGTCATCTCGTGTCATCAGGGGGGCTCGAGATTGATGGGCAACGACACGAGCCGACATCAACAGGTCCGGCTCGCCGAACAGGCAGCAACTGACCTTGCGGCAACAGACGCCAGCACGAGTCGTCCCGCGTTTCTCCATCTCACTGAATGGCTTCTTCAGGAATCGAGCAGTTGGTCGTCCACGCCATTGCCACGGGAACTCTGCGCACTGATCGGGGCGTACGCATTCTGTCCAGCGATGACGATGGCGGTGTTGTGGACGGTTCGGGATTACGCCCGAAACGAAAAGACCTGTTCACAACTGAACCTGCGGGCATTTCGGCTCCGATCTACAAACGTTACGTCCGTTAGTACATCGTTTCAATTAGAACCCACGGGCTGGATCCGTTCGGTGACGCATCGAGTGACCGAACCCCGTGCATTGTTTTCCTCCTGTTCGCCATCCATCGCCGGACTGCCCACGTCTGCTACGACGCCCACTGTGATCGGAGACAATACCGCTGCTTCCAATTTGTTGTACGCACTGATGGAGGATGGCAAACTGTTTGTTATCAAACTAGACGATGGGACCGACCAGAACTCCCACAGCAAGAACCCAACCAAACCGGAGACGGCGGCCGGAGGGACGGGCACGGCGCATTACTGCTTGTACGATCTGTACCGCGGCGACGGTGCCGCGTTTGTCCCATTGAGTGATTCGTTGCTGGTCGGCGGTGGGTGGGGGTGGCATGCGGCCCCCAATCCCGTGCTTCGTCGGTTTGAACTGAGCACCGGTGCGTGCACGTTGCTGTGCGACGCGTCGACGTGGACCGCGCAGAGCGCGTGGTGTACACCGTTGCCGGTCATTCGCCATTGCACGGTCGGGGTCGGTCGGGCGATGTATGTCATCGGCGGTTCCATCGGCGAACGAGGAAAAGAAAAAACCAATCGATGTATGCACGGTGGCCGCCCAACCAACCCTTGCCTGCCTGCCGACCTGCCATCCGTCCGCGTATTGTCTTGTGTGTGTTCCGTGCTTACGTTGACGGGTGTGACAGGCTTTCGGTTGGACCTTGCGCTACCGATTCAACCGTCATCCGCCGGGTTCTCCGACCATAAAACACGGTGGTGTGAGCTTCCATCCCTTCAGGTGGCACGCGACAATGCATCCGCCGTTTTATTCGACGGTATGATCGTCGTCTGTGGTGGTCAACTCCAGGCCTCATCGTACAGCCGTGAACGCATGGAGCCCGGAAGCGGCCAGGGTCCAAACGGTACCCGCAAGTCGGCCGTTTCCCTCCTGGATCCGAGTGAGACGTTAAATACTTGTACGTGTGAACGCCTGTGTTTACGACCCATTCGAAGTCGCGATCGGCGATCTGGACCGAATGCGATCGGTAGGAGGCATGGTCGTGCTTGTTGCCACGTGAAACACCAAAACGGAACCTGAGCGAGTGAGGAAAGTTCGATGTTGTGCATTTTTTGTTGCATGTTTTGAAGGCAGAACCCCGGTGGAACGGCCCTCAAAAACCAGAGCCGGTTTCACGACAGACCCTGGTCTGTCGCCGCACCTACAATGGACGGTGTTTCCAGCAATGAACTGTGTGAGGCTACGTCCCTCATTGGTCGTGTTAAACGATCAGACCACGTCGTACTTGATCGCTGCATCATATGATCTCGTGGCTCGGTGCAACAGCATTGAATGTTACTCGGTCGACACGCGCCGATGGACTCTGCTCGACGAGTTTCCAATCCAGGAATCCTTTAGTTTCGTTGCCGCTGTCATGTGAAACCAATCACCATAACCGGATTTGGCTGGCAACCAATTGTTGCATACTTGCCACATTTCTATTGGGATGCCAATGAAGGGACTGCAACCGCCAGTGTAACCGCGACCACACCGACGGCGACCACTCGAACGAGTCCGACCGGCACCACCACCGTCGCTGCCGGCGCCGGTGGTAATCACTTGCCTCCGTCATTAGTTGCCAAGAAATATTTCACGTTTTTCGAAATTCGACTTCATAAGGCCCAATATTGCCGATCAACTGCGTTTCACGTTTTTCGAAACTTTTCGAGTTCATAAAACAGAAACGTTAGCGCAGAAACCTCCCGCCCTAACATTTATTATCTGTTTGTTGTCTGGATGACAGTTCTGCGATTTCACGACAGGATTGACTTCAAACGATGTTTGCTCTGCGTCCTACCGCGCGGTTTGTGTTCGCGCGCAGTGCGAAAAAAAGGCGACGACGGCGGTTCGTCACGCGGGCACGCACGATTACCACGACGACCATCTCATCCAGCCTGGCCCGTGTGTCGTTGTTACCGTCCGCCATTCGACTAACGGTCGACCGTGGCGGCGCAGCTGCTGCCTCTGCTGCGGGCGGAAACCGTTGTTCGACTACCGATTACCACTATTTTTGGTTGCGGCACAATTGCGATTGTCGTGAAACCGCAACGAGCACGAGCGCGATGACCACGGCCACGGCCACCAGTACGACAGGCACGGGCACGCAGCGTTGTCGACACGCGGCAACCAACGAACGTGTGGTCGAACCGATCGACATCCCCACTGACATCCAACCCATTCGGGCCACGATCGAACCGGTACCATCCCCGTCGTCGTCCTCCTCCTCCTCCTCCTCGCCCTCTACCGCGAACCCTGTTGCTGCTGCCGCCATGGCTCCTCCGTTTTCGCTGCACATCGAATGGTCGGATGGACACCGCAGTCAGTACACATCCGACTGGTTGAACGCCCACACTCCACCGCATTCGGTCAACCGCCCAGCCGCAGCCGCAGCCGCAGCCGCAACCACAAGCATGACCACGACGCTCGGTCGCAACCACCCTCCCCGTGGTGACAGCTGCCACGGTGGCATATCGAACGGAACCGAACTCGCCCGTGAACTGTTGGCTCGTGCACCCGGTCCGGACCTGGACGTGGCCGCGGTCAGCGCGGACTACCACCGCGGCAGCAAACTGGATTCCCTGCAACGATTGCGAGACGCCGGCGTGCTGGTCGTACGCAACGGGTAACGTTACCCGTTCACCATTTGCACAACCTATCAATTGAATGGATTGGGGCTGGGTGGTGGAGATCGACTGCCGGACGCACTTTGTTTTCGTTTTCGCTCCGGACCCTCCTTCCCCACTCCCATAACAGCCCGCGTCGTCCCGAGGACAGTATAACGTTGGTTCGTGAACGGTTCGGGGCCGAACTGATTGCCACGCATTTTGGACTGATCGAAGATCTCAAAGTCAATAACACTACAAACACGAACAACGATCAATTGGGATACACGAACAGCGAAGTTCGTTTGCACACTGACCAACCATTCATCGACCAACCACCCACCATGCAAATGCTACATTGTATTCAACCCGCGGAAAAGGGTACGGAATCAGACCGCACGGCACCGCACGGACCGGCACGGCACGTCCTCCACTCGTTTCGTTGGATAGCTGCGCTGATGGCTTTCCTTTCCTTTCCTGCATGCTGCTGATGAACCGAAAAAGGCGGTTCGACCACGATATGCGATGCCAGTGCGGTGGCCAACTTCTTGCGAATGCACCGGCCCGACTTGTTCATGGCATTGGCGTTTACTCCGTGTCATTTCCATCGCAAACAGAAAGCATTTACGTCGCTATCCGTACAACCGATCGTACGGCTCGATCAAGACATGGTACCGAACAGTCCTCCCTCCCAACCATATCCTTTCATCTCCCTTTGCGTCCGGATGGAATGTTAAGTTGGGGACATCATACCCTGTCTGACACTCGTGGTCAGAACGTCGCACAAATTCGTTCGTCGTATTTTACACTCGGCCCACTTCGTGCGTCGTTCGATCTGATTCCGCTCTGGTATACGGCATACAATACGTTTACGGCGCTCACGAGATCCAAGCGGTTCTGCTATTATGTAAACCACACGCACCGGGTTTCACCGTATCTGGACTTTCGCTGATTTTCCCCGGCTCACCCTCTGGCCCCCTCTCTTCTCCTCCCTCCTTCCCAGCTGGACTTACAAGCCGGTGACTTTCTGGTGTACGACAATTATCGCATGCTCCACGGTAATGACTCTTCTCAAGCCTGACTCTCCTTCCATTGATTGTTATGGTGTCAACTCCTTTCCAGGTCGAACCGGATTTGGTGGCACACAACGATTCTTGCGCGGTATTTATCTGGACAAAGAACAAGTGTTTAAATTCCTCTCTACGTAGCCGTTCGTCGGTCCCCTCTCCCCTCACGACCAGGCTACATCTTTCTTACATAGTGTCAAAGCGTTGTGGACGGTTCGGGTTATTATAGCGCGTCGAGTTATGTATTGCGGCCGAAATGGGTATCCTGTATTGACCTCCTTTCTCTTGCTTCAATTCCCGTTCTCTTCCCCTTTGTGCGACAGAGCTGACGACGATGCTTTGCAATTTCCAAGTGAATTGCCCGCTCCGGACACTCTGGCCGCAATCGCACTGGGCACTACAGCCGCCGCAGCACCACCACAATCGACCACCGGCCGGGTCTCCTCCAACCCGGGTTCGTCGCGTGCTGTAGCAAGAAAGCCGGCGTCAAGTTGTGAAGAATGTGGTCGGAGCTGGAACGCGGGCTGCACAAACAGACGCTGCTTCAGCTGCTGTATCAAACTCTCGAATCCACATGCGGTGTCAGCACTCCTCGTAACCAGCAAATTCTTCTTCACCGTGCTGACGACGTCAAAGCAATCGACTACGCGATCGCACACCCCGATCGGACGGTGGTCAAAGGCCTGGGACCGTTCGCTGCATTCGTCCGATCGCTTGGAAAGCTAAACCATTGCGTTTCAAAGCGATCGCCGTATTGACGAATGAAGAAAAGGAGTACCGTTTGGACCGCGTCGTCGAACTTAAACACTCTATTCCAGTAACCTTGTTGTACTGTCCTATCCCCCTTTTTGGTTTTGTCTGGACCGAGTCTCCTGATTAAACGGACTTCACACTATCTATGATTTTTTGTACACGTATTCATCTGACCCCGATCTATCTCCTGTTTGACCGTGAAGGGCAACAGATGATCGTTGTGGGCGGTACAAGACTTTGCAGTTTAAAGAGAGAAACTGAAAAAAGGTGCCCTTTTTGGTTCACCATGCGCTTGCAACAACAAGTGACTTTTTAGTGACTTTGAGTCTGCACAAATGTTTGTAGGGTCCCACCGATGTCGAGTGTGAACGGGCATGTGGTATCGTTAGTGGTCGTGGACCCAGTATGATCATTACCATACTCCAAGCTGGTTCAACCGCTGGTACGTATCGATGTCTTGGAGTTGACTTGTGCTGTGCAATACAGTGATACAGGACGGTCTGGCCGTACTGGCCGTGCAAGCCGGGGTTGCAAACTCGATGCCATTTCGACAATCCAGCTGGCCGACTGAACTGCTATCGGGTTTTTGAATTATGTTATGGTTGACAACGAAAAACACATTGGCGCATCCGGTTTGGGCGTGTGGTTTGTGGTCATTTCTCATGTGTTTTCATTGATTGATACCTCATTCGATTGCACTGCTTCTGGTCTTCACTTTTGTGTCTGCATTTGCATCGTACTCGTTTGTCGTTTGGTCGGTACCAGGCATGGACACAGAAAAACGTGTTCACGTTAACCGGAAACGAGGTACAGCTGCGGAACAGTTAAAACGGGCGGTGGGAGAGGTGATCGGTGATGAGAAGAAACCAACCCGACCGTGCCGGACCGTGGCCAAACAGTTCGGCATCCCCAAACGACTCTCGTGCACGCGGTCGCATTTCAACGTTCCGGCCTACCGCGTCCACAACACAAACACATGCTGCTGACGTATGAGGAAGAATCCTACTGTTATTCGGGAAGACGTTTACGGTCCGTCGCTGCGATGGCGCTCTGAATTGATTAATGAAGAATTAATCGCTGCAGCTGCCACGTTATTGTCCCATGTTCGCGCACTGATCCTCGACTATGCGGCCTACGATACGAAGGTAACGAAAGGGCATTGTCCACTCAAAAAAACCAGTGCTACCAAGCTCTCGACCCGACCCGCTGCTGTTGGCTCATCATCGTCGGCGGTAGCACGCTCGGCTGTATCCACGGACGTACCCACTGTTGGATCGGGATCTACGGCGGGACACACATTGGGATCCCCTGCTACAACGACCGTATCCGTCGAATCGGTTGGCATTGATCTCAAAGTGAATGTCGGGTCGAATACAATGTCCGGATCGGCTACCCCGTCGTCATCGTCAGCAGCGCAACTGCAACAGCAATCGATTGCCCAACGTTTGTCTGCATTGCTAACTGTGCCGCATCGGTGGGTCAAAGCGAAAGGAAGTGGTGAGATGGTAGCCCGTCAATCGGTTGTGGTAACACTGGCTTATATTCTCGAGAGACGGGCGGCAGCCGAAGCGAAGGCCGCAGCTGTGGCAGCTGCGACAGCGGCCAAAAAAGCCGAAAAGGAAGCAAAACGAGACGCAAAAGAAGCCGAACTCAAACGGAAGAAAGAATCACGTGAACAGAAGAAATTGGGCAAAGAAAAAGCAAAACAAGACCGTGAAGAACAGCGATTGCAAGCACGGACGTCGAAACCCAAACGCGGGCGTAAGCGCAAAGCAGAATTCGATCATCCCGATTCATCCGACTCGACCGATGTCAGCAAAATCGACATCGTATGCGCGTCAGATGCGGTTCTGGCGAAGTTGTTATCCGGTGACAGCGACGACTCCGACAAGGACTTGTAGAAGCAAAGTTGTTCATCATGGTCTGAGGGATGGATGGGTGTGAAATGGCTTGCATATCGTGTGTCCTTGTTCGTGTGTCTTTGGTCCAGCGAACCATACGTCATTAGCCCGATTTGTCCTCTCAAAGTTTTTTTCTTTTGAACCGTTCGTCACATTCGCTTGTAAACTTGTTGGGATGTCTCTTTTTGCACAACTAGCAGGCCGCCCAAGTGCCGGCCACTACTTGTTTACCTTCAATTCAAGGGACGAGGTGAACCAAAAAGGGGGACGGGACAGTAACTTGTTGTCAAAATTTAAAAAAAAAACGTTCGTTCGGCGCTCTAGGCCGGTCGGCTCGCAGACCCGTTCAATTGTGCAATTTACGCCATTTCTATCTCGCCTCAATTGATTCCACAATCGATTTCCTCCGACCGCGGCACTAAGGAGCTGCTGGCCATCATAAAAAAATTTACTCAAAGTCAGAGTTACCGGGATGTGTGAACTGAACTCGCTTTTAGGATCAAGAATGAAAGTGCTTCTGGCTTTTCTGGCCCTCTGCTGCATGGCTGTGATTGCGCAGCACCCTCGTCACTGTGGTAAACCGAGGTTTGGGCGCGTTGCTAAGATGGTCGCTCACTGCTCTGTGCTGGTGTCATGCGCAGAATCTCCGCTCGAATTCGAGGCGAATGGATTCCAAGTTGACGCCAAATTGTAACATTTTCACATCATCACATGCACAGCACACATTACCGAAGTTAATTTCTTTGGGGCCGGGCGTGGCTGTACAGACAATTTTTCCGTCACGGTCGTCTGTACTATGATGCCCGTGAGGAGCGCATTGCTATGCTTGAGGAGGTCGGTGTTCGTCTCGGAAGGGGAGAGAGAAATTGCGGGGCCGGAATCGGTCACGTCGTGGGTGGACACCTGGGTGGATGGGCGGGGGCGGGGCGGGTTCAGATTGTGAACGGCACGACCACGACGGATCTGCACACGATTCACCTGTTCCGTGAACGCAAAGCCTACATCTACAACATGCAAACCAAAGTGTGTGAAGTCCGCGACGAACCAAACCGTTTCCGTCATATTCGTATCCCGCGTGAGGTAGGGACCGGAGGGTGGAATGGGGGGTATGGCTTGCTCGGTTCGTGTCCTCTTTCCCCCCCCCTCCCCTACCTCCCTCCCAAATTACTGAATGGGTTGCGCCATGGGTATGTGCGCGGGCGGTGCGGACGGGGCGGCGGGTGGGCGGGCCGCGCGCAGGCTCACTTCATCGGTGAGGCGATCGTCGGCACGAACGCGTTCGACAACGCCGGTGTGCTCACCACTCACTGGGAACACCACAACGACACGGAAAAAAGTACGTTGCATCACGTGCTCCCAATCCGAGCCGCTGTCGGCTGTTTCTCGGACGGAGGGGCGGATCGAATTTCGTCGCTCAGTGGCGGTTTCAATGGCGGTTGTGTGTACCATGGTGGGTGTGACCCCGGGGGTGCAGCGCACTGGTTTGGTGTGTTCACGGATCGCGATATCGGTTGTTTGCCCGTGTCGGACCACTTCCACGATGAACGAATTGGTACGGTGCAAACCGACTTCTTCGATATTGTGCTGGGTATTGGCGACCCGAATATCTTCATCCCCGACCCGTCGTGCTTCAAAGCCGCTCCGGTAAACATCCACACTTTCCCCTCTATACACTCTTCGAGGGACGCACGAAGGAAGCATTACTTTTGACCGTGTGCGTCGGATGTTTCCTGTGTTGTTTAGCACAAGCACCCGGTTCGCCGTTTTGGCCATTAAGCAACAGTCCAGCGCGATGCGGACTTGATTAAAGATCGCCCGACAACCACACATATACCCGTGGTCAGAGTGCCTCTGCACTAGTAAAGTTTTGCTTGCATGCAATACCTGGTCTTCGCACTGTCTATTTTCATTTTTTTCACCGAACAGTAAATCGGGGCAAAGGGCATTTCACCTAAAGCGGGCGAATGTTGATTTGCGCCTAGTGATGAATGTAGCGGGCTGCGTATGCCGGCTCCACTTGGTCCCGACATTCTCCCAGCCCTCGCGGAAAGTCTGATGGGGACAAGAATTAACTCTCTGGCACCATAACGCCAATCAAAACCACGAAGGAATTGTCAATCATCGTCATCATCGTCGGCCGGAGCGCGGAACTTCCAAGTGTCCTGTTCGTCGTCGTCGCCGTCTTTGCCGTCGTGTTCCTCTTTCTCGTGGCCTGCGGCGTCGCCGGGTTCATCGGCGTCCTCATCTTCCGCGCCGCGGTGTGCCTCATCCTCGCTCCCGCCATCGGTGCTGCTCGTGGAGCGACGGCCCATTGCGGACCGGTAAAATTGTTTCCTCCTGCATTATTACCATCCCATAATTACACCGTGATTTCCTAGTCGACATTGCTAACCAGCCCCCAGTAAACCGAACCTGAGACGTACCACTTGTGAAATAGTGTTTTCCGGTCCTCCCACAGGCGCGCCTCCCGTATGCACGTACCAAACACGTGACTGTACGCACCGCCGCCCGCACAAATGGGCGACATGTCGCTCGCATCTGAACGTGAACGTGAACGCAGTTGCATACCAGTGAAGTCAGCCCACACGGGCGGGGCGGGGGTGGGTCAATGCAGGTTGGTGTTAGTTAGTGTTGTTGGTTGTTACCCAGATAATAATGTATCATCGGTCGATGTGTGACGTCGTCTTTGTCGCCATAGATCAACTCCATATGACGTTGGTCGGCTTCGTCTTTAGTGGGCATGTCATCCTCGCTGTCGACATCGCCGTCTCCGTCCTTGTCGTGTCGCACCTCCTCGGCATGCAAATGATGTGCGTCCACTTTCCCATCGCGGTCCACGTCGGTCGTGTTGGACCGTACGGTTTTGCGACGCCAGGCGCACACGTACCCCAACTGACAGTCGAAGGTCGGCGTCTCGTCCCAGATATGAAAAAAATTAAAGATCTTGGACGAGTCGACCGATTCGTTGGCGCGGGTCACCTGGTAGTCGACGTGACGTCCCGGCGGGTACGACTCAAGCAGCAGGTCTTCGGCACCGGTCGACGCGAACGTAATGGCCGGAAACGCAAAGTTCTCGTGGACACTCATCGCCTGTGGCGATGGAGACATGAACCCCAACCCACCGGCGCCGGTTTTACCCCCCCCCCCACCAACTCAGAACAGTCAATTGTACTGTCGTTTCATCGATTTCACAGGTGCGACGCAAAACGAAAGTAGGAATGCGCACGAGCGTCATTACCGTAGCCCACAGTCCGCCCAACGAGTAGCCCGTCAACAAAAACGTAACTGCAGCCAAACGCACAGTAACGAGTGAGGTCAGGAATAACAAAGATTCATCATCTTTCACATCCGTCACACGCGCACCTGATTTTCCATCGTAGTGTTTTTTCACCGCGTCGAACATGCGCTCCACCTGCGGGAACCAATCCATGCTGTGTGTTGGTCCCAATACCAACCCAACCCAATTACGCCGATGTGGTAACCAAACAGTAGAGAATCGTGATGTGAATCCAGACCCGAACATCCTTCGCGCAGCCCGCATCAACTGAGCGACGAACGCCGCTTCGGGTTTGGGACGATGACCTGTGCTTGCAACATTATATCAGTCGTTCAGACAAGGGAGCATACTCCACCAACAAACAAACACACTCCACCTCAACCTTAAAACGAGGAGAAAACGTCCATTTGTTACACACCTTCCTTCCGTTCTGCAGTTGCGTGTCGTCCAAATAAACTCATTGCCTATTGCGACGGGAAAACCATTCCGAATTTCAGATCCACAAGAAATGTGGTTGTCATGTGTGCATGTGATGTGTTTATACCCCCAGGCCCACACAAGAGATGAAGGGAAGTGGAGGAACTGTCTTGCCTCGAGCATTTCATCCGTGAAATAGCTGTCATGCTCTTGGTGACGAAACGAGACCGCAACAATCGTGGTCACGTGCCCAGCCTGCAAGCACGTCCCACCCGTCCCACAATTTTAGCGGCTCGGCTCCTCCCGTGGAAAAGCGAGCAGGATCGAGCAGGTTCATGACTGGACATAACACATGACATGGCACGACACGACTCGACACGAACAACCAACGTACTGCGGGATCGATGTGCGGTGCCATTTTCTCATGCAAATCCAAGTAGGATGCTTCAAACACGCGCATATGAACACCGTCGGAACCAAACAAATAATGCGGACCGCCAATGTAGTCGTCATCCTGAAGAACGCCAACCACAGCTCACTATCTGCACGGTACACGCAATAGGAAGGCCAGCAAACAAACAAGTACTTTTGTTTGCAATCCTTTGATGTTCGTGATTGGTAACCAGTGTAATCGCGAGTCACTGCATGCGGTTGAAGTCCCATGTCTACATCAGTTCATATCCAAGCACATCGGAGGCACGGAACTTGGAGCAAAGCCCGGGTGAACCAAAGAAGCAATGGAATGAACGTCGGCAAAGCGAAAATGTGGTTTACGAGAATTTCGATGGATAGGATGCTGCTAAACACGATAAGTCACGAATAATGTCCACCTATGTTGAACAAATCAAAGCAACCAACGGCGGCGAAGTGTCAGACGAGTCGACACCTTGTTGTTCTCTCCGTCCCTCTTACCTTAAATCCGGTGTTGTGTTCGAACACACGGTCGAATTCCGGGGGTGGTGGTAGCGCGTGCCCGCCACGGGTCCAGGTCGCGTACACCAGTGCCACCAACACGACCGCCGCCACACCAATTCGCATCCGTCAGACTACGACGACAGCAGACATTCGTGTTAAAAGAGAGGTGTTCCAAAGAACCAAGAATAAACCATCAGTGAAGTGTGTGAGAGGATGCGTTCTCATTTTTTCTTTTTTTTCTTGGATTTCGACGAGGAATCTACGGGAGCAGAGGTCCGTGTACTGGCAGCGGGTTGGTCTGTGGTTGGGTTTGTATGGGTCACAGCGGTTGCCGCGGGGGGATTGTCCGTTGCCGTCGCGGCGGTGCCGGTGGCGTCCGTGTCATTGGCCGCCGCTGGATTGAGTCGATCGAATTCGGCACGGTTGTGTTGATACCAGGCCACACTGGCAAACAAGCAACCGCCGAGTACCACTAGGAAATAAAGATGAGGCGATCGAAACCCGAGCACCCACATGCACAATACAAACTGGAGGGAGAGAGAGAGAGGAAACGCCGGTCCCGCCACCACCCGCAGTCGCTCCATCAGCCATCGCGAACACAATTCATGTTTGGACGAGGCAGCGAGAGGCGAAGAGACGGTACTCCCATACAAAAGCGAGCGCCGCTATCGACATGTACAACACCCGATACGTGGAACGCGACACTCCCGGCGTAAGCACCGAACGAACCAAATCATCCGCAAAACTGTTGTTTTTTGATGTGAGGGAGGAAGATTCAACAAGCCAAGTCAGTACAAGTAACAAGAAACAACAAAACTTGTAGTACCCAGTGGATTCAGCAGGCAGCTTCTCAGATTTTGTTAGGTCGTGCTCCATCTTGCGACCTACACAGTGGTGGGGAGGGACAACACACGAGATCTAATTAACGAGCAAAAAAATACGAGTTGTGACTTCGAGAGTGCTCTGAAATGTGATTTACGATGCGCAAGCCTAATTCAGCCAAGAAAGATAATGGATTTGAACAGAGTGAAGAACGGGTGGGAGAAGTGAGACGAAATGGAGGATCGACCAGACACGCATCCATCTCATGAAAAGTTGAAATCGAGATCAAGCCTGGACGACCACAAACAATGAAATCTCGTCTTACAGACGAAAAAAAAAACACGCACAACCAATGCCACATACGAGCCATACATGACGTCAAAACTCCGATAAAGGTGGAGGAGAAAAAAAAAATCAACTAGTGTGAACATGCAAATGCAACCGGTGAAGGGCAGCAAAACTCGGTCCGATCCGCACAACCAGTTGGAAGGACAACAAGACTGGATTGACTGAACGAACTGAACAGAACGAAACGGAATTCTGCCGTACGCACGATCGACTGCAGCGACGGGTCGAAGGGACGAGGAGCGGGAGAAGAGAAACCAGAACACGAGGATGGAACGGAATGGAATGGACGTGTGCAAAGGGAAGATCGGAAAAACCTACAACAGGATTTGGAGTTAAGGAGTGAAATTTGAGTAACCAATGGGGCGGCGATCAACCACCATTTGCGACTCGTGTCCGGAGCTGATCGTTAGTGGACGTGCACAAACGACAATCGCAGCGGCGAATCGCTCCACAGCCGCATCTCATCGGTTTCGCAATGGCGATACACTTCGTCGCCACTGAACGTCGTCGAGACGCCCGTGCCAGTCAACACATTGACCCGTACCACGGGACCATCGGCGGGTACGAGCGTGGGCGGCAACGCGTCGTCGACCGCACCGGTACCCGCAGCCGCACCCAATCGAATCGCCAAACACCCGTCGGGCAAATCGTTGGAGATCCAGAGCGACGCCTGAAATTGGTTGGGCGTGTCGGTCGGTTGTTCGGCGGGTACGGTCACGGTACGAGCGAGCAGGTTGCGCGCGGACGCGATCCCCATCGGGTAGGTCGTGGCTGTGAACACCCCCACATCATATCACGCAGGTCGCATTCAAACATGAGATATGTGCACACTCACTTGGAGCGATGGAGGGGGTTTACCGAAGTTGCACACATCGCACGGCGAGTTCGTTGCCGCGCTCGAGCATGTGTACTGGTTCGTCTCGCACGAGGCCGCACCCGGCACTGAAGTCACACACGCACACGCACACGCACACGCACACGCACACGCACCAATCCAAAGGTGAACGAGGGGGTCTGCGAGTTGGGTTCCCTTTCTTCTTCCACCCAGCGCACGTCCCCACCGTACCTATATCCGATTCGGCGTGCAGTGTTTCCGATGTGGGTGTGGTCGGGGTCTGGCCGCGTCGGGTCAATCCGGTGGCCAATCCAATCACGATCGCCATGGCCACCAACGCCACAACGGCAATCGGTTTCCAGTGGCGCCGGACCGGGGGCATGTCGGGCACTGGTACACCGTCGGGACCGGGTCCGCTTCGACCCCCGGGTTCGGTGTCGGACCAGGAGACGGCCCGTGGCCGCGACAACGGCGACGCAAACGGCGACGTACCGGATCCGGACACCACGATGTCGTTGGGACTGACCGGACTGGTTGGAGCGACGACGGCCGCGCCGGTGGCCGTGCCAATGGTGGTGGTGGTGGTGGTGGTTGGCTGGGTGTTGACGGCAGGAACCGTCGCAACGGCGGGCTCGCTGTCGTCGCCGAGTGCACCGTACAACGCTTTGTCGGGTTTGCCCGACGATTTGGAAGTGAGTGAGCTACTGCTACCGCTGCTGGGAGACGACACCGATACCGCACGGGCTGTACTGCCAATCATAGGCATCGTGTCATCCTCACGGAGGACGTGAGGCGAAGACATCCGCCTAACGTCACACAATAAAAATTAGGATACATCTGCGAAACCCCCAAATGAATTTCGAATCGATCATTGAACGTTGCGGACCGGAACGGGGTCTGCCCTGTTGATCCTGCTCTAATCTAATGCTGAAGTGAGGTTTCATCGAAGATGTGCGGACGATGTACTCCATTGTCCCTGTACGCTGGCGGACACAGCCGTTTCGAACTCAACTTTGACATCAAAATTTGAGAAAAGGGAACATCATCTCGGCGATCCTCCTGGTGCAGTACATAGGAAAGCTCGTGTAGTTTCTCTTCCCCAGCTGGGATGTCCAAAAAGACCAGCGGTTATTTCAATCCAGGCATTTTTCTGAACATGTTTTGGAGAGGACACGAAATTTCGGCCGGACATAATGGAACTTCGTCCGCACACATCTTCATCCGCGTACTTTTTTCGTCTTCCGTTCTTGTTCTCCTGTTTCCAGGCTGCCAAAATAGGGCAATCAATTGATTTGTGTATTCGTTCCCGAGAGCACGACACACGCGGCGCACAAACCAAACCGAGGCTTCGATTAATGGACGGAAAATCCGGTGTTCTGCTCGAACAGTCACAATCCACCGCCACCACTGCGGCGGGTCGCAACGGCACCAGCTCGCCGCAACCCATGGCCACAGATCAAACACCGTCCGCTTCCACCGACAAACCGGCGCCGGGTTCGTCTGCGTCGAGTGCGGATAAGGGTCCCGGTCCGGGTCCGGGTCCAGGTCCAGGTCGTGTGATGACACCCATCTTGGACGGTGGACGCGCGGGTACACCGCCGTTGTCGGCCGGTGGGATGGATACCAAAACCGACGGCAAACCCGAGAAACAAGAACGACCCACCGCCGATCGAAAAAAACTGGTGGACCCGCGTTCGGACACAGTCAGTCCGGTGATGTTGCGACGTGGCCTCGATGGAAAACTGATGGATCTCGATGAACAAGCACGAAAAGCAAAAGGTAAGGGAACGAGAACATACAGTCCATCGTCCGGACAGACTTCTAACAATTGTTTCCCTGCTCGGGTGCGGTAGGGATGTGTATCGAATGTGAGGATCAGCCCGCAGAAGTTGCCTGTGAGCAATGTGACGAAGGTAATCGATCGAACGGAAAACGCATATCAAACGAAAAATGAAGCAGCCATTGACACAATGCCTGGAACATGTGTGGTTGTGGTGTCCTCCTTTACGCGGTGTTTCTCTGCAGATTTTTGCGAAGGTTCGGGTTCGCTCGTGGGCGCATCTGAAGAGGGAACGGAGGGAGACAACCGGTTAGGGGTTCGTTCCTTCGTTCGCAGCTAACTGGGGGGGGGAAACAAACGGGGGGGGAAAG
>JADMIO011121708.1_pt1 | contig 24091 bp, 19 predicted proteins | sample 8958161 | NCBI WGS metagenome assembly JADMIO01 (sample SAMN16585339, study PRJNA669376) | soil metagenome | isolation source: Crop rotation soil | place: USA: Cullars Rotation, Alabama | collected 2011
CGAGCGCGGACGGTGTCTCCCGCGCTTCGCGTCCGAGTGAGCCGACTCACGTTTTCAGACCGACAAACCGAGTGGAGGCGCGGCACTGGCGCTGTCTGAGCGAATAAATGCAGGCGAGTTCGCACGAAAGATTTGTGCGGGCCGAACGAGGTTTGATCCGCCTCCGCCAAGGCTACGGCGTGACCTCGCCGTAGCGAGCAAGAAGACTTGCTCGCGTAGGCGGGCCGGGCGAACGAGGGCGAAGCGCGGGAGACACCGTCCGCGTTTGCTCGCGCCGGCGCTGAGCGTTCGCCGGATCGCCGTCGTGGGTTCCGCGGGATGATGACAACGCTGACGTGGACCGCGTCGCTCGAGTCGGCCACGACGGCAATCCGGCTTCCGCTTGGGGCGCCGGCATCCAACGCGCCGGCGCAGCGTCGGACGCCGTTAGCTCCGCAGCGAGCGAGTTCCGCCGGGAGCCGCCGAAGGAACGCTTGATTGGGGCGCAGCGGAACGCCGAGGCGGCGACGAGCGTTCTTCGCAGGAAACTTCGATGGTCGCAGCGAATGGATGCAGGCGCGACCATCGAATTTCCCAGGCGTAACGAGCGAGCGGAGGAGCTAATGGCGGCCGACAGTCGCTGCGCCGGCGCTGAGCGTTCGCCGGATCGCCGTCGTGGCCTCCGCGGGATGATGCCAACGCTGACGCGTTGTCATCACCCTCTCGCGACGCGGGAAATCGCATCTCGTTCAAGCGATTTGCGCGTCCTCGCTCGACGCGCGATTCCGATGGCTGCATTCGTGGCGCGGAATCGCGCGTGCAAATCCTCGTCACGCCGAAGCCTTGGCGAAGGCGGAGCTTTCACTCGACGCGATTTCGTGAGTGGTGGACCGCGTCGCTCAAGTCGGCCACGACGGCAATCCGGCTTCCGCTGGGGGCGCCGGCGCGCGCTCGGCGCTGAATCGCGAATGATCACCGGTCCGGCCTCGGCGGGATGACGCCAACGCTTCGCGTTGCCGTCACCCTCTCGGGACGCCGGAAACCGCGTCTCGTTCGATCGATTTGCGTTGCTTCGCCCCGACGCGCGATTCCGATTTCTGCATCACGTGCGCGGAATCGCGCGTGCAAATCGATCTCAGCTCGCCGCGGTTTCGTGAATTCTGGACGGCGTCCCTCAACTCGGCCGGACCGGTGATCCACTCGCTGTCGTTGTCGCCTCGCGCGCGAGGTCACTCCTGACGCAACGCGAGTAGCGGTTCGACTCGCGTTACGGCGCGAGCGGGCACATATGAGGCGATGCCGGTAATGATCGCCAGCACGGCGATCACGCCGGCATACGTCACTGCGTCGTACGGGCTGACGCCGAACAGCAACGCCGACAGCAGCCGAAACAGCGCGATGGCGATCGCGACACCGAGCACTGCTCCGATAGCGACGAGCCGGTAGCCACCCATCACGACCGAGCGCGTCAATTGATTCGCTGATGCCCCGAGCGCCAGGCGAAGACCGATCTCCTTCGTTCGCTGCGATACGAGATATGCGAGCAATCCATACAGGCCAAGCGCCGCGAGCAACAATCCAACGACGGCGAACGCTGCCGACACCAGCGCGCTGAGACGTTCCTGCGCGAGGCTGTCGGCCATTGCATCCTCGACGGTCTGCACTTTGGTGACGGCGAGATTCGCATCGATGCGATGCAGCGTCTGGATCGCGGTCGATGTGATCGCATCGGGCTTCGCGGCACGGATCACCAGCGTCATCTTCGTCTCGGGCATCATCGCGTGGCTGTAATACACCGTCGGTTCCGGCGCGCCCTTCACCGAGCCTTCACTCACATCGCCGACGACGCCGACGATCTGCGCGTACGGGTTTTCGTTCTGCATCCACACCGTGAGTGACGCGCTCAACGGATCGACGTCGCGAAGAAATGTTTTCACGAAGCTGTCGTTGACGATGAAGGCGCGATTCTTGTCGTTGTCGAGATCGGTGAATTCGCGTCCGCGCAGGACCGGCACGCCCATCGCCTTGAAATAGCCGGGCGTGACGACGCGGATCGTCGTCGATGGACGCTCGGGCGCCGGCAGTTCCGGTGTGCCGAGCCGATGGAACCAGCTGCCGCCGCGCGCTTCGCCGATGACGGCGAGGCTGTTAGCCGCACCAGTGCTTTCGACACCAGGCAGCGTGCGAAGTTCATCGAGCGCCTGCCGAAAAAATGCCACGCGCTTCTCGTTGTTGTATCGCGCCGCCGGCACCTGCACTTCCATCGTCAGGATGTTGCGCTTGTCGACGCCGGTGTTGGTCGCATTGAGCGCGAGCAGCGTGCGCGCGAGCAGAGCGGCTCCGCAAAGGAGAACGACGGTGAGTGCGACCTGTCCGATCACGAGCGCCTGGCGCACACGCGGCGCCTGCGTCACGCTCGCACTGGTTGCGCGCATGCGCGACGCGATCGATCCGCGCAGCACCATCGCGGCGGGCACGAGTCCGACGATGAGTCCGGTCAGCATCGATAAGAGCAGCGCGTAACCAAGCACGCGGCCGTCGACGGAAAGTTCCTGCACGCGCAACAATCCCGCGGGTGCGAATGCGAGCAATGCATCGAGGCTCCATCGCGCGAGCGCAACGCCGAGCGCGCCGCCGGTGAGCGCGAGCATCACGCTTTCGATCACGAGCTGACGAATCAACGTGCTGCGCCCGGCGCCGAGCGATGTGCGGATCGCCATCTCGCGTCCGCGCGATGCGGCGCGCGCGAGCAGGAGATTCGCGACGTTGAAGCACGCGATCGTCAGCAGCAATCCAACCGCGCCATACAACACCCACAACGACGTCTGCACGCGACCGGTCAGCTCTTCGCGCATCGGCACGAGCGTCACCGAGGTGTGCTTGTTGAACGTGTAGGTTTCCTCGAGATGTTTCGCGATGCCTTCCATCTCGCTGCGCGCGGCGGTCACGCTGACCCCGGGCGCGAGTCGCGCGACCACTCCCATGAATCGTCCTGCCGTTTCACGCCACGGCTGATCGCGATTGAGCCTGAACGCGCTCCACGCATCGAGCTCGGGATAGAGGAATCGAAAACCCGCGGGCATCACGCCGATGATCTCAGTGGGCCGCTCGTTGAATTGCACGATGCGGCCGATCACCGATGCATCACCGCGGAAGCGTTGTTGCCAGAGCCGATAGCTGATCACCGCGACCAGCGGCGCGTTGGGTTTGTCATCCGCTTCGCTGATCGTGCGCCCGAGCAGCGGTTGCACGCCGAGCACCGGAAAGAATTCGGCGGAGACGACTTGCGCGCTGAGTTGAATCGGATCGCCGACGCCGTTCAGCGTCAGCGGCTGCGCGCGATAGGCGGCGAATTGCGCGACGGTGCGGCTCGAGCGTTGCCAATCGAGCCAGTTTGCGGGTGACACGGATCCGCGCGATGCATCGGGCAGGCCGACGCTGCCGCCGGTCAGCCATTTCTCGTAGACCGTAATCAGCCGCTCGCCGTCGGGGTAGGGAAGCGGCCGCAGCAGCAGTTGATCGATCACCGAGAAGATCGCGGTATTGCCGCCGATCCCCAGCGCGAGGGTGAGGACGACCGACAGCGCAAAGATCGGCGTTTTGATGAGACCGCGAAAGGTATGACGCGCGTCGCGAAGGAGGTTTTCCATCAGGGCGATAGACGGCCGCGACCGTCCGAAGGTTGCGTAGCGCATTGTAAGGTCCGCGTCGGCGCATGTCGGACGCCAAGGCTCTTCTGCTCGGCGTTATCGCTCGCGGATCACCGGCCCGGCCTCGGGGGATGATGACAACGCTTCGCGTTGCCATCCTCCCCACTCGCGACGCCGGAAACCGCGCCTCATTCGATCGATTTGCGTTTCTTCGCCCCGACGCGCGATTGCCGATTTCTGCATTCGTGGCGCGGAATCGCGCGTGCAAATCGATCTCATTCGCCGCGGTTTCGTGAGTTGTGGACGGCGTCGCTCAACTCGGCCGAGCCGGTGATCCGCTCGCGCTCGGTGGCGCCTCGCGCGCGCCGGCGCGAGCGCGGACGGTGTCTCCCGCGCTTCGCGTCCGAGTGAGCCGACTCACGTTTTCAGACCGACAAACCGAGTGGAGGCGCGGCACTGGCGCTGTCTGAGCGAATAAATGCAGGCGAGTTCGCACGAAAGATTTGTGCGGGCCGAACGAGGTTTGATCCGCCTCCGCCAAGGCTACGGCGTGACCTCGCCGTAGCGAGCAAGAAGACTTGCTCGCGTAGGCGGGCCGGGCGAACGAGGGCGAAGCGCGGGAGACACCGTCCGCGTTTGCTCGCGCCGGCGCTGAGCGTTCGCCGGATCGCCGTCGTGGGTTCCGCGGGATGATGACAACGCTGACGTGGACCGCGTCGCTCGAGTCGGCCACGACGGCAATCCGGCTTCCGCTTGGGGCGCCGGCATCCAACGCGCCGGCGCAGCGTCGGACGCCGTTAGCTCCGCAGCGAGCGAGTTCCGCCGGGAGCCGCCGAAGGAACGCTTGATTGGGGCGCAGCGGAACGCCGAGGCGGCGACGAGCGTTCTTCGCAGGAAACTTCGATGGTCGCAGCGAATGGATGCAGGCGCGACCATCGAATTTCCCAGGCGTAACGAGCGAGCGGAGGAGCTAATGGCGGCCGACGGTCTATGCGCCGGCGCGGAGCGTTCGCCGGATTGCCGTCGTGGCCGAGGCCGGACCGCTGATCACTCGCAATTCAGCGCCGAACCAGCGAGCTAGCGATAGATCCACACCGTGATCTCCGCTTCAACGAGCGGCACGATGTCGCGCGCGAAGACTTCGCCGCGCGCTTGTCGATACGCGCCGGTGCCGCCGGTGATCGCGAAATAGTTTTCGGTGCCTTGTGCGAGACCCTGAACGGTGATCTGACCATCGGCGAGCTGCACCGAGATCATGCACTGCACGACCTGCTGCCGCGCCGGAGGTTCGGTCGGATCGATCTTGACGATGACGCAGTCCGCGCCGTCAGTGCCGATGCGCGCGCCCGCGGTGTCGAAGATCGGATTGCTGAAGACCAGTCGATCGCCGATGCTCGGTCCCAACGCGCCGGTGTCGATGAACGCGAGATCGCCGGCACTGCGCTCGAAGAAGCGCATCACCACTGCCGCCTTCTTGTGTTCGACTTCCGGTTGCGCCGATGCGATTGACGGCGCGAGGCAAAACGCGAGCAACAGCATCGACACAACGATTGCGCTCGATCGAATCTTCTTCATTCTCTTCTCCAGGTTTTGAGTTGTTGCAGTTTGATCCGGACGACCGTGCGCCGGCCGCGGCATCTTACTTCAGCGATGCGACGTCCGCGCTCACCAGGACGAGGTATGACGGGCACGCCCGCGGGAGCGCGTGAGCGTGGCGCCAACGAATGCGAGTGGATCACCGGTCCGGCCGAGTTGAGCGACGCCGTCCATGATTCAGGAAACCGCGGCGAGCGAGCTCGATTTGCACGCGCGATTCCGCGCCATGAATGCAGCCATCGGAATCGCGCGTCGCGGCGAAGGATCGCAAATCGAGCGAGCGAGCCGCGGTTTCCGGCGTCGCGAGAGGGTGACGGCAACGCGCAGCGTTGGCGTCATCCCGCCGAGGCCGGACCGGTGATCCACTCGCGATCCAGCGCCGAGCGAGAGCGAGCGGAAGACGAAGCTCCTGCTCGCCCAGGCGAATCGTCAGAACGTATAGCGCGCGCTGAGGCGGACAACCGTGCCGCTGATGTTGGTGCTCGGCTGCCTGAACATCGGGCCGGTGGTTTCGACGACGTCGATCACCGTCTCGGCGTCAGTGAGGTTGAAGATGTTCAGCATCACGTGAAGGCGCTTCGACTCCTTGATGACGAATTCCTTCTGCGCGCGCAGGTTGATCACGTTGATCGCGGGCAAGTAATACGTGCCGACCTTCTCGGCCATGATCGTCATGTTGCCTTGCACCAGCGGCGCGGTCCGATTCGGATCCGCGAGCCGCACGTGCCGATCGGTAATCGTGAACAGGCGGCCATACGGTTCGCCCTTCATCGCGTTGTAAGAGAGACTGACCAGCACGCCGTGATTGAACGCGTAGCTTCCCGATGCCTTGTACGTCCAGCCGGTCGTGTTGGTGTTCTTCGAATTCCAGAACACCGTGTTCGGATCCTCTGAGAACTCCGACGATATATCCCGCTTTGTCCAATCGAAACCGCTGGTCAATTGCCAGTGATCGCTCATGCGCTTCGTGACGCCGAATTCGAGCGTGTTGTAGGTATCGCCGATCGGCTTGTTGGTCAGGTAATAGTCGGTCGTATCCGGAGGAACGCCGGTTTCATAGACCGTAATCGTGCGATCGTCGCCGTTTCGAAAGAGGCCATCGGGACCGGGGTCGAGGGCCGCGACCGGCGTGAACGCGGGCAGCGTGCGCAGCCGATCGTATCTGCCGAACGTATCCTTCTGCTGCTTCCGCACGACCGTGACATGCGCGCGCACGTCGCCGGCAATCTCTTGCTCCGCACCCAGCGTGAATTCATCGGTGTACGAATCTTTCAAGTTCGGATCGACCGTCGCGGCCGTCAATTGCGCGCCGCCGAAGATCGGTTGCAGCGTGGCGACGTATGCCGGCGTGATTCGCGTTGCGGCGATCGACGTATCCGCCGTCAAGTAATCCGTGTCCCACGCGTACTTTTTGAAAGTCACGTCGATCGGATTCGCGAGGATGGAAATCGACGCGGCAGGATTGGTCGCGAATCGTCCCCAACTCGCTTTGACCGCAGTCTTCGCGTTGCCGAAGACGTCGTAGATCATCGCGATGCGCGGCACCACGGTGTTGAACGTCACGACGTCACGCGCCGGCGCGATCGTATTGATCGCGAACGGACCGATGCCGCCGTTGATGCCGAACTGCTGCTCGGGATACGAGCTGTGGTACTGGTCGAAGCGAACGCCGTAGTTGACCGTCAATTTCGACGTGGCTTGAAATCGATCCTGGAAGAACAGCGCGTTGTTGTCGAGCACGTTGACGCTGCGCGCCGGTCCGTTGTCGGTCCAGAACGCACTTGGCACGCCGCTCGTCGTGGCGATGTAGAAGTGACCCGTGGTGCCGGCGGGCCCCGCAGCGCCATACGCAGTGAATCGCGGCGCGTAGCGCTGATACATGTAGCCGATCCTGACGTCATGGCGATCGGCGTAAAGAGAGAAGTTCGCGTTGTAGTGTTGCCGCCGATCCTGTGACAGCGCCGGCATGTTGTAACCGCCGCGCCGCTCGAACGTGAGGTCGTCGATGATCGGCGTCTTGTCGGTGTGCGCGGTCAGCGGGAAGTTGTTGCCATAGACGTTGATCGACGAGTCCAGCGTCGCGCGATTGCCGATCACTCGAAGGTACTCGGCCTTGCCGATATGGCTCCACGTATCCTGAAGCGCGGTCGACTCGATGACGTATCGCCCTGCGAATTGCCCCGACCCGCCGCGATGCGGCTGATATTTGCGGCCGATCTGCGTCATGAACGTCAGCGTGCTGCCGCTGCTGAATTGATGATTCAGCTTGATCGTGTATTCGGTCGTTTGCGTGGTGAACGATTGACCCTGCGTGCCGCCTTCTTCCGGCGGCCGGTCGAACATCGCGGTCGTCAGATCGGTGAACTGATCGCGGAATGATGTGAAGTACCACAACCGGTCCTTGATCAACGGACCACCGAGCTGCGCGTTGAGGTCGCGATACCGCGCGTAGTTCTCGGCATGCTCGAACGGTTTGTCGCCGTTCGGTTTGACATCGGCGTAGAGCTCACCGTCATTGTTGTTGCTGCCGCTCTTGATCACCGTCGTCACCGCGGCGCCGGCAACGGCGACGTCCGCGGAGTTGGCCGCCGCCGCAACCGTCGCTTCAGACAGCGCACCGTAGTCGATATACGCGCCGACGCTGTCTGCGCCGGCGTTGATGTTGACGCCGTCGACGGTCGTGATCGTCTGGCCCGCCAACCCGTACGCGCGATAGACCGACTGCGTGCCCGCGGTATTGCCGCCGACATCCGGCCTCGGCACCGTGATGCCAGGAGTTTGCGACAGCAATGCAAACACGTCGCGCTGATTGGGGATGTCGCGCAACATCGCGACGGGGAAGTTGGTGAAGATCGTCGCGTTCTGCACGTCGACGATCGGCTCGGTCGCGGTGACCGTGATCACGTCGCCTGGAATGCGCGTCCCCGACTCATCGGGGACTTGTGACACGCTCGTCGTCGGTGTTGGCTGATCACTGTTGGAAGGCGCGCGCGCGATGCGTGATGGTGTCGCCGGTGCTGCATCATCGCGACGCTTCGGTGCCCGCGTGACGATCAGCAGCCCCTGCGCGCCGGGCCGCGCGTAGAGACCATGCGGGCGCAGCACCTGATCGAGGATGTCGCGCGGTGTTCCCAACGGTTCGGCAGATACACGTAGGGTCAGAGGCACAAGGCTCGTGCTGAACACGATGCGAAGGCCGCGGTGATTGAGATCCTGCAAGACGTCGACGAGTGTGCGTCCCGCATAGTGCGGAGCAGCGCTCTCTTGAGCAGACAACGGCATCGCGCAGCAGCCGATCAGCAGCAGCGCGATCGCGGTCTTCACTTCACGCCTTTCGCATCATCAGCGGCGACGATGGTGATCACGTCAGCATCGTTGCGACGCGCGAGCCCGCATGACGGGAGCACGACATCGAGCGCCTCATCGACGGTGAGTTGGTCGATCGCGCCGTAGACGATCGTTGCGGCGTTCGCTTTTTCCAATGCGGGATCCGCAAAGCGAATCGGCCGTCCACCTTCTCGCTCGGCCCACGCGAGAAATTCCGGCAGCGGCCGGCCCTCGAGTTGCGGTGACTTCGCGGCCCGCACGATCCAGTCCCAATCGGCGCCGGAGGTCGACGCGCGGCTGGCCAGGATTCCGGACGATGTCACCTTGAGCTCGCCGCCGCGATCCGCTTCGCGCATGCCGAACGAGCTCAAGACTTCGACGCGCCCGTCGCGCACTCGCACCCGCAATTCCTGATCGGACACGCGAACTTCATAACGTGTTCCGATATCGCGGATCACCGTTCCGCGAGCGACGATCGCCACCGTTTCCGGCGCGCCCGTTCGATGCGACGAATCGAGATACACGGCGCCGCGCGCGAGCGACATGGTTCGCTCGGTCTCGAGCGTGATTGCGGTATTCGAATCAAAACGCAGCTCGACACCATTCGACAACACGATCGCAGCGCGACCGCCGTTCGTCGTGATCAGCGTGCCCGGTCTCACGTCTTCGCCGACGCGGCCGGCATGCGATTGCCCGTCATGCTGGAAGATTACTTCGCTGGTGACGAACAGCGTCGACGCAATCGGCGTCGTCGCCTGCGACGGGACGCGATCGCGCAGCCGATTCACGAGCGTGATGGCGATTGCGAACACGAGCACCGCCGCGGCCGCGATCGCGATCACGCGCTTCCAGTTGCGCGAACGATCGGCGCTGTCCTTCCACGCCTCGTGCACTGCGGCGCGAACGCGGACGGCGCGGTCGGTGTCAATCGCCGCGGGGCGCGGTTGTCGCAACAACTCGCGGACCACAGCGTCAGGATCGTCTTGGCGATTCATGAGTTCCCCTCGTGTGCCGCCGCTTCGACGGTGGCGAATGCATCGCGGAACGCGTCACGCGCGCGCGTGAGCAGCGACTCGGCGGCCTTGGGTGTGCATTGCAGGCGTGCGGCAATGTCATCGACACTCAAGTCCTCCAAATACTTCCATTCGAGCGCGCGGCTGTAGCGCGGCGGCAGATGATCGAGCACCAGCTGCACGATGCGTCCGGTGTCGGCGCGCGCCAATCCAGCATCGGGCGACTCCGCCGCGGCGCCGATCGACTCGAGCGCGGCGCGAACGCCGGGATCGTCTTCCGCGAGCGATACGGACACGCGGCGTGACGTCTTTTTTTCCCACGCGGCGATCTCGCGCCGGCAGATCGTGCACAGCCACGTGAAGAGCGTCGCTTCGCCGCGCCATGAACCGATGTTGCGCACGGCGGCGATCAGCGAATTTTGAACGAGATCCTCGGCAGCGTCCTGATCGCGCAGGCGCAGGACCGCGAAGCGGAACAGCCGCGGGAAATAGTCCGCGAAGAACTCGTCGAACGCGCCTTCATCGCCGCCCAGCATGCGGCGGACCAGCTCGCGCTCGCTGCCGTTGTCCATCTGAAACAGTTAGAGGGCCCTCCCGTAACAATCCTTCGGCGATGTCTCGCGAAGGATTCGTCCACCTCTATCCTCTAACTGTTCGGTGCGTAACTCTTTGATCATTCTGATCGCGGTGCTGGCCATCGCGTGTGGACATGGTACGACGCCGACGTCGCCATCGGCGAGTACGCCGGCAGCGCCGGTGGACCTAAAGACCTCGTTATCGACAGCCTTCGACGCCTTCGCGATCCCGATCGGCTCCACATGCTCGATTACCATTAGCCAGAACGGCCAGGTCATTCTCGAGCGAGGGCGCGGCCAGAGTTTCGGCCGCGCGGCTGACGGTGACACCCTCTATCGCATCGCCTCGCTCACCAAGCCAATCACCGCGACTGCAGTGCTGATTAGCGAGAAGGCAGGCAGGCTGAGCCGCAACGACAAGATCAATCGATACGTCGCATTTCCGGAGCCGGCGCCGACGATCGACGAGCTGATCAAGCACGTGCCCGGCTTGTTCAATTACCTCGAGACATCCGCGTATCAGACTGGACGTACTTCTCCGACGACGGTGGAAAACATTCTGTCGCTCCTCAAGCCATGGGACGGCATTCCACGTTTTGAGTACAGCAACTCGCACGCGATATTGTCCGGCGCCGCACTGGAGAAGGTGAATGGCATGCGATACGAAGCCGTCGTGCAGCGCGACATCTTCGGCCCGGCCGGGATGTCGCGATCGTCGTTCGGCCTTCCGCCCGACGCAGAATCACTCTTCCTGGTGACGCATCCGACGTGGGTCTATGCCGCGGGCGGTATTACATCGACGACCGCCGACATGAATCGCTTCAATCAAGCGCTGTTGAACGACGCATTCGGCATCGGTGCGGTCGAGAGTTTTGATCGCAGCGCAAACGGCGTGACGAGCTTCGGCATGGGTTCGCGCTTCATCGGCGGAGACCTTCGCTTCACGCACGTCGGCAGCCTCGACAACTACAGCTCGATCACGGTCATGTTTCCCGCCGATCGGTCGAGCATCGTGCTGCTCTGCAACTTCAACAACGGCGATATCCAGGGTCAGGGGAACTTCATGACCAACCTCAGGAACATCATGCTCGCCGCGAAATAAATTCCCGCGAAGGATTCGTTCGACGCGCGCCTCTAACTGATTCAAATGGACAACACGTTTGGAGGCACGATGAAGAAGTTGGTGGCGATCGCGGCGGCAATCGGATCATTGACGGCGTGCGGCGGGGGCAGCGACACTCCGACCGCTCCGACAGCGGCGGCTGCGAACATCGCGGGTCCGTACAATGTGAACGTCATCGCCTCGTCAAGCTGTGCTGCGAACCTGCCGGAGGAGACGCGCTCGCTCATTTTCGTCGCGACCGTGACTCAAACGGGTGCGGCCATCGAGATGGAGCTCGTCGCCAAGGCGGCCGGCAACCCATCGGTGAAAATCCCCGGTACGGTCACTGGCAAGACGGTAAACTTTCCGAGCTTCTCGCTCACTCAGGCCATGACACACGGCACGACGCTCGCTGCTGCGGCCAACGCCAGTGTCGGCGCCAATGCGTCGATCACCGGTACTATCAACGGCACATTCCAGGGGCCAACCGGATCGACCTGCAATGCGGCCAACCATCAATTCGAGATGGTGAAGCTGTGCCCGCAGCCGACGGCAAATGGCACCGCATTGCTCCCGTGTGCAGGAATCTAGGATGCGCAAAGTTCAAATGCTCTGGCTCGGCGCGACGATCATTGCGATCGGCGCTCTGCTGATCACGTTGCAGATGCGGCCCGATCGCGCAGTGTCTCCTAATGAGGTGGCGGAGCGCTTCGATCAACCGGGTGCGGCGCAGCGCGCGGATCTTTTGCGGCGTATGCCGGTTGATGGCGCGATCGAGATGCCCACATCGTACGAAGCCGCGACGCGTCGTGTCGCATCGCTCGCGCGATTCTCATCCGCCATCAACCGCAACATTCCTTTTGCGCAACCGGCCTCGCGACTCTGGCTGTACGGTTCGCGCGTGATGTCGCTGAAAGATACGAGCAGTGCCGCCAACGTGCTCGATGCGTGGACGCCGCTTGGCCCCGGCAACATCGGCGGGCGCACGCGGGTCATCAAATTTCATCCGACGATACCGACGACAATCTTCGCTGCGGGCGTGTCGGGTGGAATCTGGAAGAGCGATGACAACGGCATCACGTGGCGGCCGACCGGCGATGGCCTGACGAACATCGCGATCAATTCGTTGCTGATCGATCCCGCTCGCCCCGACGTGATGTATGTCGGAACCGGCGAAGGATATTTTCGCGAAGAGATTCGCGGCACCGGTCTGCCGCTTCGCGGCAGCGGCATTTACGTCACGACTGATGGCGCGCGGACCTGGCAACAACTGCCCGCGACGAAGACGCCGGATTTTTATTGGGTCAACGATCTCGAATTCGGCGTCAACGATTCACGGCGCATCTATGCCGCGACGCGATCGGGTGTGTGGCGATCGACGGACGCCGGCAACACGTGGGCGCAATTGCTGTCGACGAACGTGCGCGGCGGTTGCCTCGATCTGGCGCTGCGGCCGGATCGATCCGAAGATGTGTTGTTCGCATCGTGCGGATCGTACGAGCAAGGTACGGTGTATCGCTTTCCGCGCGCTGCGGATCGATCCGATTCGGAAGTCGTGTTGCGTGAGCCCGATATGGGCCGCACGTCGCTTGCGATTGCGCCGTCGAATCCCGACGTGATTTATGCGCTCGCGGCGAGTAACTCCACCGGACCGCTGGGAATTTACGAGCAGGGTTTGCTGGCCGTGTATCGCAGCGATCGCGGCGGCGTCGCCGGTTCGTGGGAGACGCGCGTCACCAACAGCGATCCGGTCATGCTCAACACGATGCTGCTGACCAACGTCGTCAGCGCGGTGCCGCGCATGTGCAATCCGCAGGGCTCGAACCAGATGCCCGGCACGATGGGCTGGTACAACAACGTCATTGCCGTCGATCCGCGCGATCCGAATCGTGTGTGGGCGGCCGGCGTCGACTGGTTCAGATCGGATGATGGCGGCAGGAATTGGGGGCTGGCGACGTTCGGCTACGGTGCGACGACGAATGCGTTCTACACGCACTCCGATCAACACGCGATCACGTTCCATCCGAATTTCGACGGCGACGGCAATCAGATCGCGCTGATCGGCAACGACGGCGGCATCTATCGCACCGCGAATGCGCGCGCCGCGACGGCGGGTGGCGCGCTCGCCGCGTGCACGCCGACGCCACCGATCCAGCTCGCATGGACGTCGCTCAATCGCGGCTATGGCGTGACGCAGTTCTATCACGGCACGCCGTTTCCAGATGGCACGCAGTATCTCGCCGGCGCGCAGGACAACAACACGCTGCTCGGTTCCGATGAGGCCGGTCCCGACGGCTGGCGTCCGATCTTCGGCGGCGACGGTGGCTTCAGCGCGGTGCATCCAACGCAGACCAGCACCTGGCTGATGGAATATCAATGGGCGAGTCTCGGCCGCACGACGAACGCCGGGTTCAACGTGTCGACCTCGCGGGTGGGTCTCGATCCGATTTTCGCGGACAACCTCGGACCCGACGCGAACTATCTGTTCGTCGCCCCGTTCACGCACGATCCGGCCACCAACAATATCTGGCTCGGCGGAAATTATTTGTATCGCGGTCCGTCGTTTGGATTGACGTGGCAGAAGGTCAGCGCGCCGATGCCCGACGCCGGCAAGATCAGCGCGATTGCGGTGTCGTCACGCACCGCAGGCATGATCGCGATTGGAACGGATAAGGGTCACATCAGTCGCATCGCCGATAGCGGCGGCGCGGCGGTCAACACGTCGTTCAACGCGCCACGCGCCGGATGGGTGACATCGATCGCCTTCGATCCGCTCGACGACAACGTGTTCTATGCCACCTACGGAAATTTCGGCGGCGCGCATGTCTTTCGCACGATCGACGCCGGCGCAACCTGGCAAAGTCTCGACGGCGCAGGCGCGACGGGGCTCCCCGACATCCCGGTCCACTCGATCGTCGTCGACCCGGACGATCGGCAGCGTTTGTACCTTGGTACCGATCTCGGTGTGATGGTGTCGATCGACGGCGGCCGCACGTGGATGAGTGAAGAGACGGGATTTGGCCCGGCCGTGACGATGTGGCTGTCGCTGATTCGCACGCCGTCGGGACAGAAGCAGTTATTCGCGTTCACGCATGGCCGCGGCGCGTGGAGGGTGAACCTTCGGTGAAAGCGGCTCGCCGCCGGATTGCGAGTGGCCACCGCAGGCGCGAGCAAACGCGAACGGCGTCTCCCGCGCTTCGCCCTCCTTCGCCGGTCAAACCTCACTCGGCCCGCACAAAGCACTCGTGCGAACTCGCCTGCATTCATTCGCTCAAACAACGCATGTGCTCCGCCTCCGTTCGGTTTGTCGGTCTGAAGACGTGAGTCGGCTCAGTCGGACGCTCAGCGCGGGAGACACCGTCCGCGCTCGCGCCTCGCGTGTCAGGGGCTGATGCGCGCTAACGCTTTTTCGCCTTCTTAGCGCGAGCCCGCATAGGGACGATCGTCTCGCCGCGCGCGAGCATCGCTACGAGCGCCGCGATTTTTTTCGCGCGGCCCTCGGGCGTCTTCATGTTGTTGGTGCGGAACGCGAGTGAGAAGAGGTTCATGCGATCGAGTGTCGCGAAGGTCTTCCGCGCGCGTGGATTCGCATCGATCGCCGCGCGCAGATCGCGGGGCAGTGTCTCCCTGGTGATGCTGCGCACCGGCGCATACGCGGCATCCCATCTTCCATCGGCCTTCGCCGCATCGATCGCGCGTTGACCGTACTCCGTCATCCGGCCGGCACCGATCAATCGCGCGACATGATCGCGATTGACCTGGCTCCACATACTCTTCGCGCGACGGGGTGTGTAACGTTGCAGAAAAGATTGTTCATCGAACGACTTGCGGATCGCATCGATCCACCCGTAGCAGAGCGCGACATCGAGCGCCTCGGCGCACGTGATCGACGGCAGGCCCGAACTTTTTCGATGGACCTGATCCAGATCTCATCCGCGCGATCGTGATTGGCTTTCATCCACGCGGCAAACGCCGCTTCATTCTTAAAACTCTTGATGTGTTTCGGGTTTGGCGTGACGGGCGGCATCGATGCGAATAGTTTATCGTTGGGTCATATGCCAAGCGAGCTTCCTACAACACGAAGGCACGAAGCTAATACTCTTTTAGATACCAGTATTGACTCACTCAGCAGCGCGGCGCAGGAATGCCTTCGGTTGATCCAGCGCTGCGCCGATCTCATTCGCCCAGGCCGGCGAACCTATCGAGATCGCGAGGGCGGCGCGGGTGGAATCGAGATAGTAAGGATCTGGTAAAGAGGCGACGAGGAAGAAGAACAGCGCCTCCGACAGCGCCTCTTCCTCGTGCCACGTAGTCATAATGCAGGTCTCGTCCGGGATGCCGAAGTTCTCGTTCGTCACGAGCTCGTCGATGATGTCGTGTACGCGTTCGCAGTCAGGGCCCCAGCAAACGAAGTATGACGCGCCGGCCCGCAACACGCGCTCGACAAACCTCGAGATGTCATCAGCCGGCACGCCGCGAGCGTCGCAGGCGAGCAGGCATACGAAGTGTTCAGCGGGAATTTCCAAAGCTGGACATTCGTCCATCGTCGCGATGTCCAGCGAGAAGAGACGCCTGTTAGTCGCCGGATCGACGCCGTGTTCCACCAGCATGTTCATTCTTTGCCGGAGCTCACAATCAGGTTAACCGTGTTCGGAATCTGATCGGCGGCGTACTGAACTGGCTTGCTGTCGAAAAAATCGGGCGGCGATGATCCGGGGCGATCGACATACTCTCGGGCAAAGATCCGTACCTGCGATCCACCGTACGTACGTATCGCGATGACGCCGTCCTTATCGGCATCCTCGATGCAGTGTGCTCGGTCCAGCGCTTCATACGCCTCCGTATTGTCGTAGGCAACGCAAACGTACGCTCCGGCCACTGCTGTTCCGGCGGCCCGGCTAACTCGCACTTCACTGTCTCGATACGAAAGAGCGGCTGTTCGAAAACTGATCCCGCCCAATCGCTGCCCGCCGGCCAACTCGATGACGTGTGCGTTCTCTCTGCGAACGGCGTCAGGATAATACTGAATGTCGTGCGGCCCGTCGTTGTCCGGGCCGTCGGGGTTCATGACAACCAGATATCGGCCCGGAGGAACTCTGCGGAATTGATACGATCCGTCCGCTGCGGTCTCGACGAACTCGTGCACGTAACCAGGTATGTGCCGATCATCGGCGCTCACGAGCTTGATCTGGGCGCGGGCCGGCGTGCCGGAATCATCGGTCACCTTACCTTCAATTCGCCCGTCCCAGTACAGCGCGAAGTTTCTTTCCACCAGTCCACCGTTGTCGACGTGAATCACGACGCGCGATGTGTCTTCGAAGAACCCGACTGTTTGCGTGTCCGGGGTCGGTAGGTGCAGCGTGTAGTCACCGGGCTCAAGATCATTCAGTTCATAGACCCCTGCGGAATCGGTGGTGATCGAACTGGTCCCCGCCGGCCCGGTCACTTCGATCGTCGCTCCCGCGACGAAGACGGGCTGACGCGGGCGGTCGAAGACGGATGTGAAAATTTCTGGTCCTCGCACATAACCCAGTACACGTGTACTGCCAGGAGGCGGCGGCGTCCGTAGCAGGCGCAAGTCAATGACGGATTCCTGCACCGGCTTGGTGCGAGTGCAGCCATCATTTCCTTCACCGCCTTCGACAATTGGAAAAAACCGGGTCAGCAATCCCTCATAGCGAAGTCCGTCGATGAAATAGGTTTCTCCGTCCCAATAGAGATGGTTTGTCAGCAGCACGAAACGAGTCCAAAGGGGCATGCCCCAGAATCTCTCTTCGACGATGCCGATGGCCCAATCGCCGACGTTACGATCGGAACCCGACGGGCGCAGAATGCTGTGCGCGTCCGTCAGCTCGTTGAGTGAGCGGGCCGCGAAGACCACCCTCGCCGTAAACACCGCGTGGGTGGGAGACAACGGATGAAGGAAGGGCGGCTTCATGCCGCAGTCTCCATGGAAGAGGGTCGAGAACAACCCGCTGAGGAGAATTGTCAACGCCACATCCAGGAAAAGAGCGGTCACACACGTCGCCGCGAGAGCCGACACGCGTTTCCTGCGCGACCAGGATTGAGCTCGGATGAGAGCAGGCCACCCGAGCAAGCCCGTTCCCAGCCAGAACAGCCCAACCAGCAGAGGCGGAGCCGTCCATGCCAACAAGGCAATCCATGTGAGATCGTCCGAACCCGCATGCTTTATACAAAACGTCCAAACCGCCATGTCCGAAAGGAAGATGATTCCCGCTACCTTGCGATGTTGAAGTGCGACGAAAGAGCCGATCAGAAATGTCGGCCCCGGAAGCGTGATGGCTAAAACTTGAAACCACTCCGACGCAGAGACGTTCTGCAGCGGTACAAAACCGATTCCCGCGCACGCCAAGAGGCCGACGAGACAACCCAGCGCGATGACGAGCCAGCTTGTTAGGAGCTTCAACTTCGTACGGATGCGCCCCGGCGTTTGTCCTGACATCTTGATCGGTCCAATTGTCTTGGACACCGCATCAGACTTTTGAGTTCCTCCGCTTCGACGCGATGATCTGCCGCGCCTCACGCAGATGGCTCTCGAGCGCCTCGTCCGCGATCTGATCGAGCAGGATGCCGACCCACCCATTGGCGCCGACGTAGCGCGGGTAAAAGTAGACGTCGGGCGCTTCTTCGATCATCAGCGGCTGTAGGCCCTCCTTCACCGGGACCCACAGCGCGAGCCGGCCATCGTCGCGATGGTGCTCGGCAAACATTGCGAAGCAACCCTTGCCTTGCTCGACGAAGAAGCACGGCGCACCGTGCGACATCTTCTCGAACGCACTCGGGAGCGCGGCGCAGATACGACGGATGCGATCGACCTGTCCTTCGCGTCCGCCTTTGCGACGGCCGGTGGCGCCATCTCTTGTCGTGAGTTGCCGGGCGCGAAACTTCGCGATCCGCTCAATGAGCCGGCTGGGGACGGGCTCGGACAATGGGAACTTGATCGTTCCCTTGGTGCGTTCGTACGGCGCCAGTTCTTTGGCAAACGCGGCGACCAACGCGTCGCTCGCGGGATAGAGCGAGTAGTGTGATTTCCACCCCGCGAAATACAAAACCCCGACGCCGTTGAGCGTGTAGGCCGGCATCTGATACGCGAGACCTTCTTGCGCGTTCGGGAGCGCCTTGCGAATCGCCCGACGCACTGCTTCGAGTTTGGCTCGAGACTCTTTCGGCTTTGACGCGATGTATTCACGCACTGATGCGACGCGTTCTTTGGATCGTTTGGCCAGCATGCCGCATTATGCGCGGATCCGATGGAGCCGGCTGAGTCGAACGGTGTCAAATCAAAGGAGGTGACTACGGACCTTCTTCGTTCGCGCCATGCTTGAAACACTCGAACGGCCAATGACCAGCGACGAGTACTTCTCGCTGCGCACGCGCTTGCAGAACGCGCGCGACGAAGGTGGCAAGGCGTTGCTCAAGAGCGGCGCGGCGAGCGCCGCGGTATGCGGCGTGCTGATGGCACTGACGCTGGCCGCGTCCGATGCTCCAGTCATTGTCGTTGTTGGCTTCTGGGTGTTGATGATGGTGGTCTTCACGCTGTGGATCGGCCTGCCGCGGCGGCGTCTGATGCTCGACCAGATCTCTATCCTGCAAGACGCGCTGCACGGCAATCGCGCGCGGGAGCGGCGGTTACGATCCGAGCGCGTCGTCGAATTCGAGGAAGAAGAAGATGAAGGCGCGTGTTACGCGTTCGATCACGACGGCGTGTCGTCGATCTTTGTCATCGGCCAAGAGTTTTACGAGGACGATGACTTTCCGAACAGCGATTTCTCGATGATCGAGCTGCTCGGCGCGGCCGGGACGCCGATTGATGTGCTGCTGACGAAGCGCGGTCGCAGACTGACTCCGGAGCGGGTCATTCCGGCCGCGATCAAGAATCGCGTTGAGTTGCCTGAACACCTTTCGATCGTGCCGGCGCCCCTTGAGAGGATCGAATCTGCGTTGCGCTCGCACTGAGCGTGGCGTGTGAACCTTCGTGAAGGAGTGCTTCGGTGAAGCACCGAAAAACACGAAGGCACGAAGGCACGAAGCTAATACTTCTAAACGCCAGTGCTGCTCAGCACGATCATCGTCGTTTCGCGGCGCTAGCGGGATGGCGCTTCTACTTCATTGAAGAGCGATTTCACGCCCGTATAGTTGTACTTGTCGACGAAGCGATGCACGGACACGAAGAACTGCTGCGGTTTCCATCGCGGGTCTTCGACAGCGACTCTTGTGATCCAGTAATCCAAATATGGAGAAAGATCCTTCGTCGAAATAAGACCGGTGGCTACGTAGTGACTGAATCGCTCGAAGCCGCTGAAAAACGCATCCCACGCATTTCGCGCGATCATCTCTTCCTGCGAGAAACGTTCGATGCCGTCTTCGAATTCGGTGTGGATGGCCAGGGATCGGATCAGGATATCGTCGTCGAACACGGTGCCTTCTCTGGAAGGTTGGCCGGCTGCGTCGAGTCGAATCTTCGAGTAGTCGATGAAGATCAGCGCGCGCGCAACGTTGGCATCACTGAAGAACGCCTTCATTTCCGCAGCGAGAAACTCGGCTCGCTTCCAGGCTTGCGCGTCGACGTATTGCCGATAACCGAACCAGAACGCCAAGGCTCCGCCGGTGAGGCCGGCCCAATCGCTCACGCTTCCGACATCCATATGGAACTCCTGTTCCCATATAGACAGCCACGACCGGTCGGTTTTTCAGGGGCGTTTGCGGTACTCGTCGGTTTTGTCGTACGATGTGGATTCTTCTCTTCGAGGGAAGTCCTGCCTAGATTCCTCGGTAGCTCAATGGCAGAGCATCCGGCTGTTAACCGGAGGGTTGCTGGTTCGAGTCCAGCCCGAGGAGCCACTTAGTTTCAACAACTTACGGTGTTCGGAGAGCGTTAACGCTTGGTCGTTGTGCCCCTTTCTGTGTCCCCTTCGAGCTGATTTCGCGCTTACCCTATCGACCATCAGGTGACGAACGGCTTCGACCTGCGCGGCATTCCCGATGTGGCCATACCGCTTCGCCATTCGTGCTGCTGTCGAAGCGCTCCAGCCGAGCACAGTCGCGACCACCATCAGTGGTGCACCACCTTCGAGCATCCGAGTTGCCGCAGTGTGTCGGAGATCATGAAAGCGGCAATTCACTCTGGAGATTCGCTTAGCATGTTCCCAAGCCTCTTTTAGGCTCTTAAGGGGAGCAGTCGCGTCGACGTTATATGCATGCGCCGATGCGTTATCTCCGCCAACGCCGTAACGTTCAGATGCAAACACGAAATGGTGTGGCGCTCTGATAGGAAAGCGCTTAGCGACCAACTGAAGCACTGTGAACGCGTGGTCGTTGAGCGGAATCACTCGGCCTGTTCCCGCTTCGGTCTTACTGCGCGAAACGACGACAGTGCGTTTCGCCGAATCAATATCCTGCCAACGAAGGTTTAAGATTTCCCGATAGCGCATACCAGTATTTAGGGCGATGACCACGGCAGGCAGCAATGCAAGAGATCGGCTAGTCGTGCATGCACCAAGGAGCAATTGTTCTTCAGTGAGAGAAAGCGCCTTGCCTTGATCCGTCACCGTGGGGAGCATCTTCACATCGGGCTGAAGATTCGCCCAAAGTCGATGCCTACGAAGCACGGCGCGGATGGTTCCCAGCTCTAAGTTGATCGTCTTAGGCGAAGCTCCTTCGTTGAGCCGCCCACGTTGATAAGATGAAATAATCTCCGGTGTGATCTGACCTAGAAACATGCGCCCCAATATCGACTTCAGGTGAGCGGCACTTGTTTGCTCGCTGCGAAGCGTCTTTGATGACCAGCCGACGGATTTGGCTCCGAGCCAGCGATCAACTGCTTCATCAAAACTAAGTGGAGCCTCCCGCTTCGACAAGCCGTTATAGCCTTCTTCCAATTCCCGACGCCGTCTATGCTCCGCACGACGTGCGATATGTTTCGAGTTAGTTTTTGCTGACTCTCGGGTCAAGAGTCCGGCGAATTTGACCCTATACCACCAGACATTGCCCCGTCGATAAAGCATGGCCTTCTCCTCGTCATAGAGTAGTACGTCACGCGAAAAAAGTACACGGCCGCATGGCCCGTGGCTATACTGACGGCTTCGGATTTAACGATTTCAAAATCAGCTCGATGGAGGATGAGACGTGGCAGACGCTTTCGTCGATTGTCCCGAGTGTCAGCGGAAAGTCTCGGCGACAAGCGCGCGTTGTCCAGGATGCGGCTTTCAATTTCGGATGTCCGAGATCGAATATCGAGCGAAGAGCCTGCTGGGCAAAGTGAAGGAAGCCACCGTCAATCGCCAAGTCAGAAAGCAAGACGAAGAAGCAGCTAAGGCCGCAGAACGTTTAGCCAGTGATACTGCAGAGGCCGAGCGCATCGCGCTGGAAAACAGTCTTGGGATGATGAGTCCAGACGAGCAGATGCGGCGATATAAGGCTAAATGGAAACACGGTTCGAGGTGCCCGAAGTGCACTGCCGATATCCCGACAAACGCATTTGTCTGCAGACGATGTGGAGTTCGATTGAGCTTTGATATTCCACCGATCTAATCGGATCGTTCCTGATTGGAGATCGCTAGGATTTATGGCTTAAAGATCCAATAGTCCCGAGTCAGTCGCAACGAGACTCAAATCGAAGTGATCTGAGGGGGAAATAGCGCGCATCCATAGATGGCTGACGCTTCTTCAACCTTTGGCCCGTTGGTAAACAGTTGGCTTTCCAACAGACTGCCGTCACAAAACCCACAAATTCGATTGCGGCAAATCGGTGACCTTGGGTTCAAGGATTCCAGCCGAGGCCCTCCTGGCTTCGTGAAGGATGCAGGATGCGCATGGGTGCGCTGACGCTGGCGCTGCGTCCTTTGAATGGATTAGCTGACATCTGCGCAGTATCGCGATGATCGTGACAACAGATAGGTTCCAAATCCCTTAGCCATCGACTAGCATCCCCAAACGGATGAGGTGCAGGGATGCTAGGTATCGCGTTCAATCTCGCGCTGTTGCTTCTTTCGATCTACTTCTTCGGACAAGATGATTTCGGCCTTGCGGTCGTCTGCCTGTTGGCGTTGGTGTTCCGGTTTTTGTTCCCGATCATTAACGGCTTCGGGGTTCTCACACGACAAGTGCGCGACGAACTTGTCGCGGCAGAATGCAATCTGGTCATCGAAATCAGCGTCTTTGTCGAACGATGCTTGCAGAATCCAGAATTGAAGCGCCTATTCGATCACTATCGCTCTTCCTCTGAGCCGCCCCTTCGCGCAACGACGCTCGATGAGTGGAGACGAGAACTGTCGGAAATCTACAAACGAAAATACAAACGCGAAGCGGCGTGTGAAACGGTTCGTTTCAACGTCAAGGGCCACTTGTTGTTTAAAGACGACGCTCCGTGGTTTAGCGACTTCATCGGCCATTCGATTGAAATCCCGGTTGTCGATGCAACTGACGACGATGCGCCCGAAACCGTCGAACTGCGTGTGGTTCTCGTTAATGGTGTATTACGACTGCAATTCGGAAGGTTTCCTAAAGCTGCGTCCCCGCTGCTTTATGACGATGGCTACCTCGCAAAATACAGGACGTTCGTGACGATGACCTCTTTCCCGTTGATGTATTTTCATTACCGACAGGGTCTTCCCGTGAAGCGTTTGAACTTGAACGCCGATGCCACTGAGTCCTATGTCGCAAGCATGGATCCGAGCGCTTCGAAGAGCGTCAAAAAGCAGCAGTATCAAGACTGGCAGGCTCTGCATCGCGATCTCGTCTCCTACAGGATTCTTGTAACACCGGCAGAAGAAGACGAAATCGGAGCGATTGACTTGCGGGGAAAATGGGACAAGGCCCGAAAAGATCTAGAACTGAAACGGGATGCTTTGCTCGAAAAGAATGGGTTCAGGGATCTCTATAATCGCGACGAAAGTGATTACTTTGCTTTGGACTTCGGTGAGTCGTATGAGAACGACTACATGGCAGTAACGTTTCAAAACTTGAATATGTGGCGCGACAAGGCGCAAGATCATTGGTTTCTCGATTACTACGAAGAAAAGCCTTGAAGCCGCCGGGACCCCACCAACTTCCGAGGAGGGGGTAAGCCAGCTCAATTAAGCTCGGTCTGCAACGCCTCCTTCTCCTCGCGTAGCAGAGCGAGGCAAGTCTTTCCCACCCTGAGTTCTGGGCGGACCTTGTTGCCAAACAACTTCCATGCTCTCTCCGCTTCAGGTGCGGTCAGCCCATATGCCGTTCCGATAACGTTCTTCTTCCGTGGACGGTGTTCATCGAGTGTGAGACGTTGCACGTTTGTCCGGTGATAACCGAAGCCCAAAAAAACAACGGAGTGCGCTTCATCGATCCAGCTGCGACATACCTCAATGCGCTCAGGTGGAACCTCTTCGTGAACGATTTTTATGTCTTCGAACATTTGTTTCATTTGTGCGACGCTCGCGTTGGGGCCATATTCTCGTCCGTCCGGTTTCAACCACCTCTCTGAACCGAGTTGGCCGTGCATATGTAGGATCGGAACCGTCGCGGCGAGCGAAGCCGCGGCACCTTGATCCAAACCATATGAAGCGAGGAGCGTTGTGTAGAGTCGACGCTCGAACGATCGATCGAAGTTAAACGTGACGACCTTCACCTTGTTGTCAGCGAACCTCTCTGGGCGATCAGTACGCATAACACGAAGTAGATAGCGAACCCAATCGTCGTCGCTAATTTCGGGCTCTTCAAAAATCTGCCAGTTTTGTCCTGAACCATGAATTCGTGCGCGAGGTCGGTGTTCGGGGACCTTAGGGAACAAAGAGCTGTCCTTTCCAGCACAGTGGGATCCGAAGCTTGGAATTCACGTGACTTGAAGTCGCG
>JADMIO010970560.1_pt1 | contig 24089 bp, 17 predicted proteins | sample 8958161 | NCBI WGS metagenome assembly JADMIO01 (sample SAMN16585339, study PRJNA669376) | soil metagenome | isolation source: Crop rotation soil | place: USA: Cullars Rotation, Alabama | collected 2011
CTGCAGTTACTACTGCCTTTGTTTTGCGGATAGAAGCAAGAACTGCTGCTTCATCAAGTGGCTTAATGGTATGAATATTTATTACTTCTACACTTATTCCTTTTTCTTCGAGGATAACACCAGCCTGTATCGCATTCCAAACCAAATGGCCGCAGGCAAAAATGGTAACATCAGTTCCTTCAGAAAACTGCTGTGCTTTACCTATTTCAAAAGGTTTGTCGGAAGTAAAGATTGGCCATACTGGTCTGCCGAAACGGAGATAAACCGGTCCTTCATAATCAGCAATGGCTATTGTAGCCGCTTTTGTTTGTGCATAATCACAAGGAACAATCACAGTCATACCAGGCAACATTTTCATCAATCCAATATCTTCCAGTATCTGGTGAGTAGCTCCGTCTTCACCAAGAGTCAGACCAGCATGAGAAGCACAGATTTTTACATTCTTTCCACTATATGCTACCGACTGGCGAATCTGATCGTACACACGACCCGTAGAGAAGTTGGCAAAAGTGGTGGTATAAGGAATTTTTCCGCCAACGGTTAAGCCCGCACCGATACCAATCATATTGGCTTCGGCAATACCTACCTGTATAAAACGCTCAGGAAATTCTTTAATAAACTGCTGTAGTTTCAATGATCCTAACAGATCGGCTGTTAACGCTACCACATTTGGGTTTTTACGGCCTGCTTCTACAATGCCATCACCAAAACCGCTGCGGGTGTCTTTATTACCTGTTGATACGATATCCTTTAACATAGTTGAAAATTGTTGCGCAAATGTAAGGCTAAGAGATGGAAAGAGAAAAAAGAGTCGGGAGTCAATAGCCGGTAGTCGATAGTCTTGAGCCGGAGTCTATAATATCCGTAAATATTGCTATGGTTGGGGTATTGGCAATATGCTGAATAGCGATATGCAGTCGAACTGTACGCCGATCGGTGGAAGGACGATTATAGCACTACTGCTGCCGGGGCAATAAAAAACAGTTTGTTTATAAGAAATTATAGATGAAAAATAGCCTCTTGCGTCTAACTCTTTTTCTCTCCTTTAATCTCTTAGCCCTAGTTCAATTCTCCTGGCTGCCCCGAAAAAACCACTTCATCAATTTTCAGTTTTTGTTCCCATTTCCAGGCACTGTCAAGCATTTCTTCCAGCGAAAATTTGGGAGACCAGTCCAGCACTTTTTTGGCTAAATCGTTGTTGGCGTATACAGATACTACATCGCCCGGCCGACGTGGTCCTTTTTCGTAATTAAGTTTCAGGCCGCTTACTTTTTCAAAAGCATTGATGGCTTCCAATACAGAAACACCATTGCCGCTACCAAGATTAAACACTTCGCAAAGCTCTTTGCTTTTTTCCTGCTGCAGATACTTTATGGCTAATGTATGTGCATGGGCAAGATCGCAGATATGAATATAGTCCCGGATATTAGAACCATCTCTTGTTGGATAATCGGTACCGTGTACAAACATCTTTTCTATTTTGCCTATAGCTGTTTGGGTAATGGCAGGAATAAGATTCTGTGGTTTGCCAAATGGTATTTCACCGATAATAATAGATGGATGGGCACCTGCCGGATTGAAATACCGAAGTAAAATACTTTGTGTACCGGAAATTTTTGCAAAATCATTTATAATCTGCTCACTCATTTGTTTGGTGGCGCCATAGGGCGATTCGGCCTGTTTTAGCGGCGTGCTTTCTGTTACCGGCACTTCATCGGGGTTGCCGTACACAGAGCAGGAGGAGGAGAAAACAAAATAAGGGGTGTGAAATTCCTCTACACACTTCAATAAATTGATTAATGAAGTGAGATTGTTTTCAAAATACATCAATGGTTTATCGACTGACTCGCCAACCGATTTATACGCTGCAAAATGTATGATACCCTGAATGTCATCATTCTCCTGGAAGATGGCCAGTGTGTCATCAAAATTGCACAAGTCAACTTTATAATGTTTTATTTTTTGGCCGGTAATGTGTTCAATGCCGGTCAAAACATTGGCATTTGATCTTGAATTATTATCAACAGAGATAACATCATATCCATTCTGAATAAGGTCTACCACGGTATGCGATCCAATGTAGCCACAACTGCCTGTTACTAGTATTTTACTCATAAAAAAAATTCCCGACAAAAATCAGGAATTTTTATTTAATAAGATGGAATAATTCTAAAACAGCGTAACGATTTTATAAACACCCGCAGCCAATAATCCACTGATTGGAATAGTAAGTACCCAAGCCCAAATGAGGTTAATAGTAACACCCCATCTTACTGCTGAAAGTCTTTTTGTTGCGCCAACACCCATGATGGCCCCTGTAATTGTATGGGTTGTACTTACCGGAATTTTCAGTGCTTCTGTTACAAATAATGTAACAGCACCGGCAGTTTCAGCTGCTACTCCTTCAAATGGAGTAACCTTCGTGATTTTTGTTCCCATAGTCTTTACAATTTTCCAGCCACCACTCATTGTGCCTAATCCGATAGCGGCATAGCAGGCAATAGGAACCCAATCGGGCATATGAGCAAAATCCGGGATAACCTTGCCAGCTATTAAAGCGGCTGAAATAATACCCATCACTTTTTGTGCATCGTTACCACCATGCCCGATACTGAAGGCAGCGGAGGAAACCAACTGAAGCTTCTTAAACCATACATGCGACTGGTGTGCATTCATATTGCTGAGGTAAAGCGAAAAGATCGACATTACCAACAGAATGAAACACAACAGCAGCCATTTGAAATTTTTGGAATAAAAAATGACTTGTGAAATATAGTTGTCGTAATGAGTTTTTGCTTTCAAGATGTCTTTATCAAATTCAAGACTGGAATAAAGGAAGATGAAAACAAAAATTATTATTGCAATTGAAAAAATCTTCGAGGTCCAACCTTTTTTAAAAGAGCTTAAAAACCATAAAGACATAATAAATGCCATTGCCATGCCGATAACAGGAGCCAGGAAAATAAAAGCGGCGGTTTTTAATATAATAGGTGAATTGATAGCTCCAAATCCTCCGGCTGCTACGGCAGCACCTGCAAATCCCCCTATCAACGTATGAGAAGAGGAAGAAGGAATGCCAAGCCACCAGGTTAACAGGTTCCACATAATAGCAGCTATCAAACCAGAAAAAATTACGATCATCATGTGCCCCTGAACAAGATCAGGTTTTACAGTCTTGGCAACTGTATCTGCTACACCATGATCCTTAAAAATGAAAAAAGCAACTGAGTTAAATAAAGCTGCCCAAAGTACTGCCTGAAAGGGGGTAAGCACTTTGGTAGAAACTACAGTAGCAATGGAGTTGGCTGCATCATGAAACCCGTTGATGTAGTCAAATATTAAAGCAAGTATTATAATGGTAATGAGGAAAGGTGTCATAAAACAATTTGAAAATGTGTGAATGTGGAGATTTGAAAATTAAATACAACTTCTGAAAATGGGCACTATCACATTTTCATATTTGCCACATTTTCACACTAGTATTTGTTAAGCATATTTAATAATAATAGACTCTATCACATTACTTGCATCTTCGCATTTGTCTGTTACAATTTCCATTACCTGGTATATTTCTCTTTTCTTAATTACTTCTTTGGCATCAGGCTCAGTATCAAATAACTTTTCAATACTCATATCAAACACATCATCTGCCTGGTTTTCGATGCTATTGATTTTTACCAGTGCCTCAGTAATGTTGCGCATATTTTTCATATCACGCAATTCTGTTACGGCGATTTTTACCTGCAAAGCCCCTTGTTCTATCAACTCGGCAAATTTTTGCATACCCGTATCGTTAGGGTTTACACGATAGAAATTTATTTTCTTGGCGGCTGCATATATATAATCTGCAATGTCATCCAACGACGTAGCCAGGTAGTGAATATCTTCCCTGTCAAACGGAGTAATAAAGTTGCGGCCCAGTTCAGTAAATACATTGTGTGTCAATTCATCATTAGCATGTTCCAGGTCTTCTACCTGAAGGATCAGTGACCCTCTTTTATCAAAATCAGGCTCTGCTACAATCTCCCGCAGCAGCGACCCCATTTTGGCGGCATTCTCGGCCACTTTTTCAAAAAGTTCGTAGAAAATCTTGTTCTTCGGCATGAAGATCTTAAGAAATGAATTGAGCATATTATTATTAGTTTATCTGGTTGCGAAATTACCGGCTAGATGACGAACCGTTCTGGAGGGACGGAGAATTAATGATTTATTAATATAGAAATAAAATTAGGGTAATGATTCAATAACAAAGACTTTATATTGCAGCAATTTTTATCACTAATCATGCTTAAAAGGAAACTAATTTTCAAAAAAAGGATTTTTACCTGCTTTTTAGCCTTTTTTCTTTCATTTACAGGGTATGGACAAAAGTACCTTACTGACCTTGATTCTTCCTTTTTTATAAGAGATACCCTTCGGCCATTTTTAAAACGCTTTGAAAACTTAAGAATTACAGGCTATATCCAACCACAATTCCAGGTAGCTCAGTCGGATGGTGCTGCCTCTTTTGCGGGTGGAAATTTCTCTCAATTTTCAAAAAGCCGTTTTATGCTGCGCAGGGCAAGGGTAAAAATTGATTACCTCCTGCCTTCTCAAAAAATGACACCCAAAGCATTATTCTCTTTCCAGGTAGATGCTACCGAAAGAGGTGTTGTGGTAAGGGACATGTATTTAAAATTATTTGAAACAAAGAAAAATTTGTTTTCGATGATGGCAGGCCTGTTTGCCCGCCCCTTCGGCTATGAAGTTAATTTATCTTCTGCCTATAGAGAAACACCTGAACGGGGAAGAATGTCGCAAACATTAATGCCCTCAGAAAGAGATATCGGCGTTATGTTTTCCTTTGAGCCACAGGATAAGAAAAATAAATTTTCTCATGTAAAATTTGATGTGGGCTTTTTTAATGGACAAGGACTGTCTGGTACTACCGATTTTGACAGCCATAAAGATCTTATCTCCAGAATTTTTATAAAGCCTTACATCTTTCATAAAGTGGATATAACAGGCGGCTTATCTTATTTAAGAGGTGGGTGGAGAAACGGTACCAAATATGTTTACGAAAGTGGCACAGCTGCTAATGGTGATAAAATTTTTGTAGTGGATTCAACTGCTTCCAATCTTGGTAAATCATCGCCCCGTCATTATTACGGAGCAGATGTGCAGGTAAAAATTCATCACGGTTGGGGCGAAACAGAATTCAGGGCCGAGCATTGGTATGGTACACAGCCCGGCACTTCCGGATCAACCACTAACCCCGGTACATTGCCCACTTCCAATGGGCTTCCTACACCTACTTATGTACGGCATTATAACGGGTCTTATTTTTATTTTCTTCAAAACATTATTAATGCAAGAAACCAGCTGATTTTTAAATACGACTGGTACGATCCCAATACCAAAGTAAAACAACAGGAAATAGGCAAACCCGGAACGAACCTCACTATAGCAGATGTAAGATTTTCTACATTTGGAGTTGGTTATGCTCATCACATGAATCCGCAAACAAAAATCATTTTCTATTATGATTTCGTAAGAAATGAAGTTACGCAGATGACAGGTTTTACAACCGATGCCAAGGACAATGTTTTTACCTGCCGCCTTCAATTTCGTTTTTAATACATAAATTTTTATTGGCCGGGCGACATTGTATTTGTTGAGCAGCGATATGTTGTACAAGTGTGCGACGCAAGGGACGATGATAGTAGCACTGAAGCCAGGCAAAAAAACAATCTTCTTCTAAACGGGACCAAAGCGGGACTTAACATTCCGGTAATATTGGAGTTACAATTGCTTAACATGGTAGTAACATACCGGTAACTTGCCGGGTACACCTTTGCGGCAAATAACTAAGTATGTATTTCAGGCTGCGATTAGGGTTTACTCTGCTTCTCACTATTGGAATTTTTGCAATAGCTCAGGCACAAAACATAAAACTTTCCGGAAAAATAAATAACGACAAAAATGAACCACTGGCAGGTGTGTCAGTAAAAATTTCAGGTGCAGCAGGTGGTACCACTTCTGATGTAGAAGGAAGGTTTTCGCTAAGCCTTGCAACGACTAAAAAATACACCCTTGAATTTTCTGCTATTGGTTATGAAACAAAAATAATTACTGAAGTAGAAGTAGTAGCTAACCAGGCAAATGAATTGAACATTGTACTGGAAGTAAAAGCGAAGTCGGGTGATAATGTGGTAATCACTACTAAAACAAATACGGCAAGGAAAGAAACGGTAAATGCCGTAATTACTTTTCAAAAAAATACAAACACGGTTGCTTCTGTAATTTCTGCAGAAACTATCCGCCGCTCACCAGATAGAAATACGGGTGAGGTGTTGAAACGTACTCCTGGTGCAAGTATCCAGGAAGGTCGTTTTATAATTGTGAGAGGTTTGGCAGACAGGTATAACCAGGCTATGCTAAATGGCATATTATTAACAAGCACCGAGCCTGATAGAAAAACATTCTCTTTTGATTTGATTCCTGCTCAAATGATTGATAATATCGTTATCAATAAAGCATTTGTTCCGGAACTGCCAGGTGAGTGGGCCGGTGGTTTGATACAGGTGAACACAAAAGATATTCCTTCGAAAGGATTTTTTAACGTACAAATCGGAACAGGCTTTAACAGCCAGACGATTGGAAAGGATTTTTATAAAGATGGAAAAGGTGGTAAAACAGATTGGTTAGGATTTGATGATGGCACAAGAGCATTGCCTTCCACCTACTCAAAAAAATCTGACTTCGATCTTTCTTCTCATGCAGAAAAATCAGCCATGGGCCAGCAATTAAGAAACTCCTGGGCTCCTGTTGTTGGTAATGCCCCATTGAATATTTCCTTTCAGGCAAATGCCGGTTTTAATACAAAATTTTTTGGCAAAACAGTGGGTGGTACTTTCGGTTTGATATATAACAAAAGTAACCGCTACCAAAAATTATTGAACAGGAGAAACAATTTTGCAGGTGCAACTACTGCTACAGAATCCAGTTATGATGATGACAAATATTTACAGGAAACTACAGTAGGTGCTTTGGGTAGTTTATCTATTCAGCTGAACCCGAAGAACAGGATTTCTGTAAAATCTATTATCAATGTAAACAACCCTAATTATGTAACACAAAGACAGGGATATGATATTGGCAGAAACGAAGAACTGAAAGGATCTGAGTTTACGTTTAAACAAAATACATTCTTTACATCGCAGATAAGCGGAGAGCATAGCCTGGGTAATCCACTGAAATTTAAATGGTATGGTGCCTTTAATATTCTGGATGGTTACATTCCTGACCAACGTCGTATACTTTATTCAAAAGATTTAGGCAGCAGCAACCCTTATAAAAATATTATCAGCCGTACATTATCTCAACAGAACGGTAGCCGTATTTATCAGAACCTGAGCGATTATATCTATACTGCCGGCGGCGACCTTACTTACAGCTTCAATTGGCTGGGACAGAAACAAGCATTAAAAGGCGGATATATGTTGCAGATAAAAGACCGCCTGTATGATGGTCAATTCTTCGCCATCTTCCTGGCGGGTAACAATGAACAATTAAAACAATTACCTGCTGACCAGATTTTTGCCCCACAAAATTTTGGTAATGGCGAAAGCGATAACCAATTAGGCTTCGATGCGATTAAGAACAAGAATAATCGCTATATGGCCAACACTATTTTAAATGCCGGCTTCCTGCAATTCGATAATCAATTCACTTCTGCTTTTCGTGTAGTATGGGGTTTAAGAGTAGAAGATTATGATCAATTGGTAGGTAGTGTAAAACAATGGGATGAAAGGTTCAGTCATACACAGGTAACAGACTTCTTACCGGGTATTAATGCTACCTATAAAATAAATGCTAAAACAAACCTTCGCTTATCGGGTTCACAAACTGTTATCCGTCCGGAGTTAAGAGAATTAGCAAAATTGAATATCTATGATTTTGAATTAAACGCATCTGTACAAGGTAATCCTGGTTTGAAAAGGACAAAAGTTACCAATGCAGATTTGCGGTACGAAATTTATCCAAGAGCTGGCGAAGTGTTTACAGCAGGTGTATTCTTTAAATACTTTAAAAACCCTATTGAACAATTGCTTGATGAACAAGCTGGCGGTGCAAGTACCTTCTCTTATGTAAATGCTGAAAGCGCAACTACCTACGGTGTAGAATTGGAAGTGAGAAAGAAACTTGACTTTGCCAATGTACTTAAGAATTTTACTTTCCAGGCAAATGCCTCTTATATCAATAGTAAGGTAACAAGCTCTTCCTTCAACCTGGATAGGCCAATGCAGGGGCAATCGCCTTACGTTTTAAACCTCGGCCTATTATATGATATAGAAAAAGCTGGTTTGAATGCCACTTTACTTTTCAACCAGATTGGTAAACGCATTTATGTAATAGGCACGAGTGCTATTGCAATTGGCGGTGCTCCGGATGTGTACGAAGCATCAAGACCTTTACTGGATTTTCAGTTAGCTAAAAAAATATTGAAGAAGAAAGGCGAACTGCGATTAAATGTAGCAGACATCTTAAATCAAACACAAAACTTCTATCAGAATGGTGATGATGATAAAGATTATAATAAAAGTATAGATGGACTTCGCTTTACAAGGAAGTTAGGAACCAACTACAGCATCACGTTTAATTACTCTCTATAAACTAACTACTAACAAAAAAAACATACAGATGAAATGAGCCTTTACAATCTTTCAGATAAATGAAAGGATACCACCAGGCGAATTCTATCTGTTTAAAATTAAAAAAAACAAAAAACATACAGATGAAAAAGTACATTTTTTACATGGCCGCTCTTGTTTCTATAGCAACAGTAAGCTGCAGAAAAATTGAAACAGACGGTGAGCCGATTATCATTACTGTTCCCGGTGGTGGCGGTGGTACACCTACAGGCCAAACTATTTTCCTGAAAGGCCGTATTAATGCTGATACTACATTGAAAAAAGAAAATACTTATATCCTGCAAGGATTGGTATATATGGTAGGAAATCATACAATGACGATTCAACCAGGTACAACTGTTAAAGGATCTTATGGTGGTACAGATGTGGCTGCTTTAATCATTACCCGTGGCTCTAAATTAGTAGCAGCAGGTACTTCAGATAGCCCAATTATATTTACTTCATCTTCACCAAATCCACAATCAGGCGACTGGGGTGGAATTGTATTGTGCGGTAAAGCACCAATCAATTCTTCTTTCCAATCCAAGCCAGGTTTATACCAGGTAGAAGGTGGTATTGATAATTCATTTGGAGATGGTTTGGCTGGCTCTGGTGATGCTGTAGTTCCAACTGCTGTAGCTGCTGATAGCTCAGGTGTATTGCAATATATCCGCATTGAGTATGCAGGTTATGCATTTCAACCGGATAAAGAAATCAACAGCTTAACAATGGCTGGTGTAGGTAGCAAAACAGTAATCGACCACATTCAAACTGTATATGCTAAGGATGACGCCTTTGAATGGTTTGGTGGTACAGTAAACTGCAAATACCTTATTGCTTACAGAACTTTGGATGATGATTTTGATACCGATCTTGGCTATAATGGTAAAGTTCAGTTTGGTTTAATTATCCGTGACTCAGTATTGGCCGATGGTTCAAGATCTGAAGCATTTGAAAGTGATAATGATGCGAACGGTACAGCCGCTACACCAAAAACAACTGCTATTTTCAGCAATATAACTGCTATCGGTCCAAGAGCAACGACAGCGAATGTGGGCAATTCATTATTCCGTTGTGCTGCACATATCAGAAGAAACACCGCAATTTCTATATTCAACACTATTATTATGGGTTGGCCTGTAGGTGTAGAAATAGATGCTACACTTGGTTCTTCTACCGCATTGAATATTGAAGATAGCACCTTGCGTTTAAGAAACATTACTATTGCCGGAACAGCACAGAACACAAAGTTCTCTGGTACTCCTGGTGTAACAATTACAAATGATGCTGCATTTACAACATGGTTTACAAATTCGTTTTATAACAACGATTTTTTAGTGAATAATACAGACGTAAAACTGGTTAATCCATACAGTTACACTGCACCAGATCCAACACCATTTGCCGCAGGTAATGGTAATGCAAAAGTGCTGGGTATAATAACAACCAGTCCGCTCACTTACAGGAGTGACCTGTTCAGTGACCCTAAATTTAATGGGGACACGTTCTTTGATAAAACAGATCCGGGTTCTGTTGCGCCTGGTCAGCCGCTTAGTTTCCGTGGAGCTATCGCTCCTTCAGGACCACTTTCAAGCTGGTGGAAAGGGTGGACAAAATTCAACTTCAACTAATAGAAATATAGAATTGTGTGAAAGCCCGTTCCGTTATTGCGGAACGGGCTTTTTATTAAGAAAGAAGATTTTACCGGCGGATTTCTTTTGATAGAAACAGAAAATATTATTTATAGTTTTTGGGAAGATAGGAGTATGCCACTTCATAAGAAACTTTTGTAAGTGCAGGTAGCAGTTTGCCTAATCTTAAATCTTTTTTCTGTGGTGTAGGTTCACAAACAGAATACTTCATTCCATTATATATGATGGGATTTCCAACCGGCCTGTTAAATTTTACAGCAATCGTTACATGCTCCGGAAAGTTGAGCACAATCATAGGCAGGTTGTAAATTTCTTTTACGAGATAAAAAAGTAGAGCGGCACGATCTTCACAATCGCTTTGATCAAAAAGAAGAGTTTGCTCAGGAGATAATCTTTTTTCGGCGCCAAACACGGCGTTGTCAGGCTGAAATCGGAAAGCATTTCTTGTAAAATGCACAAGATAATCAACTCCGTTTTTTATACTCATCCCTTTTACATTTGTCTTTAATAGAGGTATTAAAGAATTATACGTTTCGCTGCTAAGGGGAATATTGAAATACGATTCATAATCCACAACCGGGTAGTTAGCAAAAATTGTTTTTATTTCAGGGTTCAGCTTTACCTTATAATGATACTCGTTTTCATTATACCTGAATTGTAAATCCTTTACCTGGTAATCCGCAGGATGAAAGCCGGGCAATCGTATCACTTTGTAAGAAAATGCTTTTGAATCAGACGATCCCGATATTGCCTCTTCGGGAAAAGGTTCCCTGGTAAAATCAATATTGGACCCGTAATCATGATAATTGAGGCAAACGTATTGCTTGTCATTTTTTACATAATAAGGGATGTTGTAGATGTTTTCATTCGTTTGCACGTAAAAAAGAATTTTCTCTCCGTTGGTTTTCAGTGTAGCATCATATCCTGATTGGGTAAGCAAAAACCATTTATACAAAGTATACCGGGCATAGTTTTCTGTCTTAGGGCTTAGTTGCTGGGCAGTTTTTCGGATAAGCTGGTAATAGAGCCAGTCATCCAGTTTCAATTGCTCTTTATACGAAAGCAATTTTTTAATAACAGGTTCATATTTAGCAGCAGTAATTTCTTTGTAAAACAACTGTATTGATTGTGCTGATAGCGGGCTTGTAAAATCAACAAAAGAGGATTTTTCGAATGGCAATTCTACCTGCTCACCATAAAAATCGAAACGGATAGGAGAAGCAGTGCTTTGTGCAGTAGCTGCTAAAGGCAATAAACCCAAAGCAAGACAGACGCATAATATCGTTCTTTTCGATTTCAAGGGGGCAAGTGTCTATCTAAATCTACAAAAACTTAACAATAAAGTAATATTAAATTTTTGGGGACTGGTAACTTATCATTATGTAAATAAAGCTCAGGATATTATTAACGCTTGCATAACCTTGATCTAACAAGGGCTTAATATTCCAGGTACATCTTTGTGCCAGTTCTTTATCATCCATCTCACTTGCATCTATCATGTGTTAGTAGTTACCGTCAGGTGCAGTTTTCTCAGCAGTTTACCATCCCGTACATCTCTCACGGGATGGTTTTTTTATTTTGATACAGGAATACAATTTGTTTGTCAGCTACATTGCTACTATCAGTTGTGGTTACTGTCGCTGGTAAAATAAAATTTCTTAATCTCTTCTTGAGTCCAGCGTAAACCCAACACTGGTGCCAATATTTTCCCGGCTGCGCACATGTATCGTTTGCCCATGGGCTTCTATAATGTGTTTGCAGATGGCAAGGCCGAGACCACTACCGGTTACATCAATGCTGCGGCCTTCTTCGGTTCGATAAAAACGTTCGAAAATACGGGGCAGATGTCTTTCAGAAATTCCAATGCCATCATCACTCAGTTCAATCAATATATGTTTGCCATCTGTTTTATACATGCTGGCGGTAATGCTGCCATTCTGTTTGCCGTATTTAATTGAATTCTCCACCAGGTTGGTAATTACCTGTCTTACTTTTTCTTTATCTGCATATACAGTAAGGGGTGTTTCGCATCCTTTTTTTATACTGCAGATAATATGCAGAGTATCTGCCTTTACAGACAGGCTTTCAAACACATCTTTTATTAATTCCTGTATTACGAAGTTTTGTTTGTATAAAACAAGTTCGCCTCTTTCCAGGCTCGATATTTCATCGAGGTCATTCAGCAGGTTTGTTAATCGATCAACGTTCTTAGAAGTTTTCTCCAGAAATTTTTTATTGACATCGGGATTGTTCAATGCGCCTGATAGCAATGTATCCACATAGCCTTGTATTGCAAACACGGGAGTTTTAAATTCATGCGAAAGATTTTGCAGAAACTCTTTACGGAATTGCTCATTCCTGCGAAGTAATTCTATCTCTTCCTCATTTTTGGCAGCCCATGCTTCCACATCTTCCCGCACTTCGTCAATACTTTTTTGTGGCAGCACATATTTATAATAGGTTTCTTCCTTGGGGGTGGCTTTGGTCTGATAAATAAATTTGTAAATGAGTTTTATTTTTCGATAAATAAAACGCTCCAGCATAAAAGAGATGAGAAAATAACTGCCACCGAAAATGACAACAAAACAAATAGCCCCAATCCACCACCATTCTTTTTCTATATAACCAATCAGCAGACTTATGGGTACAGATAGCACCAATGCAGTAAATGCAGAAAGCTGGCGGGGAGAAATATTTTTAGTGGAAAACATGATTACGAAGGTACAAGGTTCAAGGTACAAGGTTCAAGGCGCAAGCGATAATGAGACTTCAGTTATGAGGACACTTGTGCCTTGTATTTCTTGCACCTTGTGCCTTCTCGGCTAGAGTTCAAACTTATACCCAACCCCCTTCACCGTAGTAATACAATCAATACCCAGCTTCTGACGTATTTTACGGATGTGAACATCGATGGTGCGGTCGCCAACAATTACATCGTTGCCCCAAACCTGGTTCAGGATTTCGTTGCGAAGAAAAACCCGGCCGGGTTTCTGAGCCAGTAAATAAAGAAGTTCAAATTCCTTTTTAGCCAGGATCACTTCTTCATCTCTTACTTTAATAATATATCGTTCGGGGTCAATAACAACAAAATCGATAGTGAGTATTCTTGAATCAGCTTTATTCAACCGGCGGAAGAGTGCATTTACCCGGCTCAGAAAAACTTTCGGGCTGATGGGTTTGCTGATATAATCGTCTGCACCTGTTTCCAAGCCCTTTATTTGAGTGCCCTCATCGTTTACCGCAGTCAGAAAAATTATCAATGTCTCTTTAAAAGCCGCCTGTGCCCTTAATAGCTGGCATACTTCCACCCCTGTTTTCCTGGGCATCATAACATCTAATACAATCAGGTCGGGCTGGGTACGGCGGGCTTTATCAAGGGCTTCGTCGCCATCTTTGGCAGTTATCACTTCGTATCCTTCGTTGGAAAGGTTGTATTTCAGTATTTCAAGAATATCCGGTTCATCATCAGCAATCAGCACTTTTCTAAGGTTATTGTCCATGGAAAGGTAAATTTTCGCAAACCTAACCTGAAATTGCTTCGTTTGGAAATAAGGGGTACTAGTTTACATAGACTTAATAAAAACTTAATAATCCCGTTTTAAGGCTGAAATAAGATTTTGCTTTTTACGAAGCAGACAGCTAATTGGTACTTAATTGCGTCTATATCAATGAAAACTGTGTAAAAGCCTGTATTTGAACAAGGCTTAGTAACTTTGACCTTCTATCCTTATGACAATGAGCAAACTTTTCCTGGCAAATTTCTTTTTTCTAACTACTGTGGCTACCTATGCCCAAGGTGTAAGCATAACAGACACGGTAAAGGTTCCCAGCCCCTTTACTCCAGCTTTCGCAAGGCAAACTTTTCACGATCGGGTTGATAAAGCCCAAAAATTAATCCTGGCCTCCGATGGTAAGGCAGATAAAATTTTTACACCCTCAGCCAATGAAGATGTGAATTTTTTGGTTACTCAATCGCTGGTGAAAAGAGTAGATGCACTGCAATACCTTATTGAAACCGACAAAGAATTTGAACATCGTTTGAAAGTTAATTATATAGTTGGCCTTGATAATGTGTTGACTTACTTTCTTAACAACTGGAAAATAAAATCAGATAAAGGTGTAAACCCTATAAATCTCCCTAACATTATTTTAGGATATGAGCGTTGCATGGCGATGGACAGGAAAGGGCAATCCATAGAAGCTTTAGTTTCTGCAATGACCTACGATGAAAGCAACACATTGCTCAATGCAAAAATTTTCGACAACAATCCCGGCTTTAAACCAGCAAGAAATAATTTAGTTCTCAAGTATTGCCTTTTGCATCCGGAGAAAACTTTTATTACCCTGACCCAGTATCCCGACATGCCTTTTGCTGACAGCCTGATAAAAATTGTTGCGCCAAAATATCCACGACAGTTATATGACTATTCACAAGCCAGCAATAAATTAGGAGCAAGGATTCGTAAAATTGAAGATGACCAGTTTGTAAAAACAGTGGTTAGAATGTCACGCAGCAAAAGCGGCATGCAATATTTTCCTTTTCTTGATAATATAGTAAAGGGAAAAATGACCATTGAAGAAATTGATGCGGTTAAAGATGATTCACTGCAATATTATAAGCTGTTGGTAAAAACCCAAATGGATTATGTAACCAGGGCTTTAAATAAAGACACAGCTTTTGAATTTAAAGCATTAACCGCCCGGCTTGAATTAAAAGCAAAGGAAGGCTTTGTTAATATTATTAATGGACTGCACAACGAAAGTGCAGAAGTGCGTTTCAAATGTATTCAGCCATTAACGGCCGAGGAATTATATTATCTCGCTGTATCGTCAGATGGTTCTATTTACACATCCAGTTTTGTAAAAGGTGTATTTCCGCTGATGATGAAAAAGATTAATAACCGTGGTGATTCGTTATTAATGTCAGTTCATTTTGACAGGTATAGAAAGCTGATAAAAATGGCTGCGGGGTACAACACGCTTGGAGATTTTCTAAGTTCTTTCCCCAAAAAAGAGAAGCCAGAACAGGAAGACCCGGCCACCACATTGATGCGGGCATTTGTAAAAAACCTGGAAAAAACGGATGGCCCCGAAGATGCTGTTGATGTTGCAGATTCCTATGCCAGCATTGCAGAAACAATAAAACCATTGGCCGATGAAATGCTTGGAAATGTAAAGGAAAATTATCAGCGGAACATTAACAATAATAACAAGAAGGGAATAGCGATATATAAAATATTGAAATATCTTTTTCTATCTGCAGACACTGCACAAGGCATTGACCTTACAAAGGAATTAGGTATTCCTCCTGTATACGAGGTACCCTACAAATCGTTGACTAATGATAGCGGTGCTGTTATTATTCAGCAATTCTTTTATGGGGATAAAGATGGCATGGGAGTGTTTAATGGATTTGTAAAACAATTTACCAATGCAAATTGGAAAGTAGATCAAAGCAATAAGCAGTGGGTAAAAATAAGTTCTGCCAAAGGGAAACCTGTTGTTTTCTATGCCAACAGGGCATTACCCGAAGAAGGTGGAGAAGATGAAAAAGCACAGGCAGCTCTTTGCGAATACCTGCAAACAAATAAACTATATCCAACTATTACCATCCATCGCGGACATAGTTATTATGCAGATGCCACTATAGAACAGATGGCACCGAGTTCTAAAATTGTATTTCTTGGTTCTTGTGGTGGTTATCATTTGTTGCATAGTGTATTGGAAATAGCACCAGATGCACATATCATTGCTTCCAAACAAATAGGAGCTACAGAAGTAAACAGGCCATTCATTCAACTTGTTTCCGACAAGGCAAGAAATGGTAACAATATTGATTGGATACCCTTCTGGAAAGAATTTGAAAAATCAGTAGGCAATGTTCCTGAATTTGCAGATTACATTCCCCCGTATAAAAACCTTGGCGCATTATTTATTAAAGCGTATAAAATAGCCATGGAAGATTAGGCTAAGAGGTTAAAAGAGTAAAGGAGAAAAAGAGATAGCCTGAAAGCGTTGGAACGCTCAAGCGGTCTGAACTTTACCAACAAAAAACAAATAGTTTGGGTACAAGAATTTTGTATTTCTCCTTTACTCATTTTCTCTTTTAACCTCTTAGCTTTGCCTTTCAATGTCAGCACCCAAAAAGAGTTTTTTCGATTTTGCCTTACTGCGCCGGGTATTTCAATATGCAGCTCCCTATAAAAAGAAATTTTATTGGTCGGTGGTATTAGCTATCCTGCTTGCCGTTATTACACCCGTAAGGCCGATGCTGATACAGATGACAGTAAATGATTATATCGGCGGCGATAAGAATGCTACTTTTTTTAAAGGCCGGTTTGATGTTGTTGAAATGATTGTTCTTATTACAGTTATTCAGATAGGAATTATTTTGGTTGAAACAGCCATGCGTTTTTTCTTCTCCTTTACTACTGCATTGCTTGGTCAATCGGTAGTGAGAGATTTGAGAGTTGATACTTACAAAAAAATAATGGGGCTTAATCTTTCACAGTTTGATAAAACACCAATAGGAACATTAACTACCAGAACCATTAACGATATTGAATCTATCAACGATATATTCTCTGATGGGTTGGTTCCCATTATAGCAGATTTATTATCCATTGTATGTGTACTTGCTTTTATGTTCTGGAGCGATTGGCAACTAACATTTATCGCATTGATTCCTTTCCCGATTATAATTCTTGCTACTTATTATTTTAAAGAAAGCATCAACAAGTCTTTTTTTAAAGTAAGAAATGCAGTAGCGGCCCTCAATGCATTTGTACAGGAACATTTAACCGGCATGTCGGTAGTGCAGGCGTTTGCTTCAGAAGAAAGAGAGTTTCAAAAGTTTAATAAGATAAATAAGGAACATCGTAATGCTAATATCAAAGCCATCTTTGCTTATTCGGTTTTTTTCCCCGTGGTGGAGATTGTGTTGGCATTGTCAATAGGTTTAATTGTATGGTATGGCTCCGGTCAACGGGCAGAAGCAGGAACAATTATGTCTTTCATTCTTTGCTTAAATCTTTTATTCCGCCCGCTGCGGGTTATAGCCGATAAATTCAATGTGCTGCAAATGGGCATTATTGCCAGTGAAAGGGTTTTCAAAGTTTTGGATAATGATGACTTTATTCCTGAGCCACATAAAGAAGCATACACACCAACTACTGTACTAAAAGGAAAAATCGAGTTTGACAAAGTATGGTTTAGTTATACAGAAGAACATTATGTTTTAAAAGACGTTAGCTTTTTGGTAAAGCCCGGCGAAACCATCGCCATCGTTGGACATACCGGCAGCGGAAAAACAACCATTATCAGTTTGCTGAACCGTCTCTATCATATTCAGAAAGGCGTAATCAGAATTGATGACATTAATATAGAACAGTACAATCTTGATGCATTGCGGAAAAATGTCGGCGTAGTGCTACAGGATGTATTTCTTTTCTCCGGTTCGGTGATAGATAATATTACACTCCGAAACCCGGAGATAAGCCGGGAAAAAGTAATCGAAGCTGCCAAACTCATTGACATGCACGACTTCATACTGCGACTGCCCGGTGGTTATGATTATAATGTGATGGAACGGGGTGCCACTTTATCACTCGGGCAGCGGCAGCTATTGTCTTTTATACGAGCTATGCTTTACAACCCTTCCATTCTTATTCTGGACGAGGCCACTTCTTCTATAGATACTGAAAGCGAACGTCTTATACAACATGCCATAGATACATTGATACAGGGAAGAACCTCCATTGTTATCGCCCACCGCCTCTCCACCATCCGTAAAGCCAGCAAAATCATTGTGTTGGACAAAGGGGAGGTTAAAGAGATGGGAACCCATGATGAGCTGTTGCTGAAGGGTGGATTTTATGCTCAGCTGTATGAAATGCAATTTGAAAAAAAGACGACCCCCATTTCTTAATAAATATTGTTGAAAATCACGGCCTCCTGCACATTCTAAGTGCTGTTTGTTGCGGGCAGGATTTTGTTTGTTTTTTCTCTCAAATTCCTTTCGTCCAAAGTTCGAAATCACCTGCGCATCCTTATCTTTGCGGCAAATTTCGGAACAGGTATGATAGTTCAACGTTTCAAATCCTTTACTGTAGCGGCTTTCAGCATATTTACCCTGCTTTTTTCTGTGCCCGCAATGGCCCAGCATCCAGAGGGTGATACAGCTACCCCTGCAACAGAACAAACAGGTAAAGAGCATGGCGATAAAAAGGAAGGAAAACTGAACGTAGGGGAGGTGATCTTCGAACACGTATTGGATGGACACTCCTTCCACTTTTTCGGTGCTTCAATACCACTTCCGGTTCTCCTTTATTCCCCGCAAAAAGGCTTCAGCTCCTTTATGTCTTCGGAGTTTCATCATGGCGAACATGCTCACGAAGGTTATATCATCCTGACATCAGAAAATATCAAAGAAAGAGGTCTTGACCCTAAGAAATACAAAGCAGAAGATATTTATGCCATCAATGAAGCTACCGGCAAAATAGACGAATCAATAAAAATTTACGATTTCTCACTTACCCGCAACGTAGTGCAAATGTTACTGGCACTTATACTGTTTGTTATTATCATGCTTCGTATAGCTAAAAGATACAAAAGCGGTGTAGGTGTTACTTCTGCACCAAAAGGATCTCAAAGCTTGCTGGAACCGGTTATCACTTTCGTAAGAGACGAAGTAGCCAAACCAAACCTGGGTCACAAATACGAAAAGTATTTGCCATATTTATTGACTGTTTTCTTTTTCATTCTTATCAACAACATATTTGGTTTAATTCCAGGGTCGGCAAACGTAACTGGTAATATTGCCTTTACTGCAGTGCTTGGTTTAATTTCCTTTGTTGTGATAATGTTTAGCTCAAACTCACACTATTGGGGTCACATTTTCAACCCGCCGGGAGTGCCGTTGGGTGTTAAGTTCATACTTGTACCGGTTGAGTTCTTAAGCGTATTTATCAAGCCATTCGCTTTGATTATTCGTCTTTTTGCCAACATGGTAGCAGGTCACATCATTATTATTTGTTTGATTTCATTGATATTCATTTTCGGACAATTGAATCCAATTGCAGGCTGGGGAGCTTCTCCGCTTTCTATTGGTTTTACGGTGTTCATTTACCTGATTGAAGTACTGGTAGCTTTCTTACAAGCTTTCATCTTTACCATGCTGACAGCAGTATTTATCGGCCAGGCATTTGAAGGAGAGCATCATGATGGTCACGACCATGAAGATGCGGTGGTTATTTAAATTGTATTTTTTAATTATCATTAATAACAACAAACATGGATTTACTTAATGTAATTCTTTTGGAAGGTGTCGCTAATCAAGGTGGCGCAATTGGTGCAGGTCTTGCTGCAATCGGAGCTGGTATTGGTATCGGCCAGATTGGTAAAGGTGCTGTAGAAGCGATTGCCCGTCAACCAGAAGCGTCTAACGACATTCGTGCAAACATGATCTTGACAGCTGCCCTTGTAGAGGGTGCTGCTCTGTTTGCTATCATCGTTGGCTTCCTTGCAATGGTATTGTAATATCGTTGCCACAAAATCTTACTGCATCCAATGCACAGGGCGGAGGATGCAGTATTTTAAATTGAAAAATCAAATAACAAATTCTAAATCACAATCGCAGAACGCTGAGATTTGGAATTTATAAATTGGAATTTTATATGGAATTGCTTCTCCCGAAACTCGGATTACTTATCTGGACATTGCTGGCCTTCCTTATCGTTTTCTTTTTATTAAAGAAAATGGCATGGCCTGCTATCATCAAAGGTCTGCGTGACCGTGAAAACAGCATTACAGAATCGTTGGCTACTGCACAGAAAGTAAAAGAAGAAATGGCGTTGATGAAAAGTGAGAATGAAACTTTATTGGCAAAAGCCCGTGAAGAAAGAGCTCAGTTGCTGAAAGAAGCAAGAGAAACAAAAGATAAAATCATCAACGAAGCAAAAGAACAGGCTAAAACTGAAGCTAATAAAATTGTAGTGGAAGCACAAGCTGCTATCAATGCACAAAAAATGGCCGCACTGACAGAAGTTAAAAACCAGGTAGGTAAACTGGTGATTGAAGTAAGTGAGAAAGTATTGAGAAAAGAACTGGCTAATAAAGATGCGCAGGAAGCACATATTAATGGCCTTGTTAACGAAGTAAAACTGAATTAAGAAAAAGCTGCATGCTTATCGCTGCTAGCTGCGAGCCTTAGTGTTCGATAGCGAAAAGCGGGGAGCGAACAGCGAGAAGCTATATACTATGCCTAATCCACGTTTAGCAACACGATACGCAAAATCACTGATTGACCTTGCCATTGAAAAAGGTGAGCTGGAAAAAGTATATGCCGATATGCAATGGCTGAACGGTGTTTGCAAAAGCAACCGTGATTTTGTGAATGTATTGCGCAGCCCGATAATCAAGGCCGACGTAAAGAAAAAAATTATTGAAGCAGTAACTACCGGCAATATCAGTGAAATGACTGCTGCTTTTACAAGATTGATTATTACCAAAGGCCGTGAAAGCAACCTGCCGGAAATAAGCAGTGCTTTTATTGATGCATACAAAGAGAAAAAGAATATTCATACTATAAAGCTTACAACAGCTGCACCGGTGAATGATGCTATAAAGAATGCGATAGTGGCACAGGTAAAAAAATCGGCAGGATTTGAAAATGTAGAGCTGGAAGAAAAAGTAGATGCGGATTTGATTGGTGGTTTTGTATTGCAGATTGGAGATAAGCTGGTAGATGCAAGTGTGGCGTATGACCTGCGTGCCATTGCGAAGCAGTTTGAGAATAATGATTTTATTTATAAAATCAAGTAAGGCCCGGGTACAAGAAATACAAGGCACAAGGCTTTAAATCAAAAAGTTCTTAGCGCAACAGACGATCATAGCAGCATTGCAGCCGGGTCATAAAAAAGATAATAAACAACAAACGATAAATAAACAGATATGGCAGAGATTAAACCAGATGAAATATCAGCGATACTGCGCCAGCAGTTGAGCAACTTCAACGCCGCAGCAGACCTTGAAGAAGTAGGTTCTGTATTGCAGGTGGGTGATGGTATTGCCCGTGTATATGGATTGGGCAATGTTCGCTATGGTGAACTGGTAGAATTTGAAAATGGTGTAAGAGCTATCGCCCTGAACCTTGAGGAAGATAATGTGGGTGTGGTATTGATGGGTGCCAGCGGTGCTATTAAAGAAGGTGCTAAAGTAAAACGTACCGGTCAAATCGCTTCTATTAAAGTAGGAGAAGGAATGGTTGGTCGTGTTGTAAATACGTTGGGCCAGCCAATTGATGGTAAAGGTCCGATAACTGGTGAGTTGTATGAAATGCCATTGGAAAGAAAAGCACCTGGTGTTATCTTTCGTGAGCCGGTAAAAGAGCCATTGCAAACTGGTATCAAAGCTATTGATGCGATGATCCCGATTGGTCGTGGACAACGTGAGTTGATCATCGGTGACCGCCAGACTGGTAAAACAGCGATTGCTGTTGATACCATCATCAACCAGAGAGAATTTTTTGCTGCAGGTAAACCTGTGTATTGTATATATGTGGCGATTGGACAGAAAGCATCTACCATTGCTGGTGTAATGCAAACATTGGCTGATGCCGGTGCAATGCAGTACACTACCATCGTTGCGGCTTCTGCATCTGACCCTGCACCGTTACAGTTCTATGCTCCATTTGCGGGTGCTGCTATCGGAGAGTTTTTCCGTGATACCGGTCGTCCTGCTTTGATCATTTACGATGATCTTTCTAAACAAGCGGTAGCTTATCGTGAAGTATCATTGTTGCTTCGTCGCCCTCCGGGACGTGAGGCTTATCCTGGTGATGTATTCTATTTGCATAGCCGTTTATTGGAAAGAGCTGCGAAGGTTATCAATAACGATGAAATCGTTAAGAACATGAACGACCTTCCTGATTCAATTAAACATTTGGTGAAAGGTGGTGGTTCATTAACCGCTTTGCCAATCATTGAAACACAAGCTGGTGACGTATCAGCTTATATCCCAACCAACGTAATCTCTATTACTGACGGTCAGATATTCCTTGAGTCGAACTTATTCCTTTCTGGTATTCGTCCGGCGATTAACGTAGGTATCTCTGTAAGTCGTGTGGGTGGTAATGCGCAGATTAAATCGATGAAGAAAGTAGCAGGTACATTGAAATTGGACCAGGCTCTTTACCGTGAGCTGGAAGCCTTCTCTAAATTTGGTGGTGACCTTGATGCTGCAACTAAGAATGTAATTGATAAAGGTGCAAGAAACGTGGAGATATTGAAACAACCACAATACTCACCATTCCCTGTAGAAAAACAGGTAGCAATTATTTATCTTGGTACAAACGGTTTGATTAAAGATGTAGCTGTAAGCAAGGTAAAAGAATTTGAAGAACACTTCCTGATGGAAATGGATAACAAATTACCTGAAGTGATGGCTGAATTTAAGAAAGGAAATCTACCGGAAGATGGAATTAAGAAGATGGTGGAACTGGCCCAGGGATTGATTCCGCAGTATAAATAATATATTAGTTTTATTATATATTTACTATTTTTAATCCTGCCGTAAGGCAGGATTTTTTATTTTGTATATAGCATTTGAGCATGTTCGCTTTAACCTTTAAAGCAGCAATGTTGGTATGTACAAAGCCGTAATTATTGATCATGATAAAGGAAATCGTATGGTGTTGGGGCAAATGCTCCGCGAAATCGATAACATAGAATTGACAGGTGAATTTGAAGATATTCTTACTGCTCTTAGCGCACTAAAGAGAGAAGATATTGATATTCTTTTTCTCGATGTGGAAATGCCTGTTGATATGTCGGATCTGCAATTATTGAAAATACCCCACAAAAAGCCGCTGCTTTTATTACTCACTAACGACCCGGGCTGTTCTGTAAATGATGAACTGGGATTGGATGTTGTTGATTATATTTTAAAGCCTTTTTCTTTTGCGGGAATTATACATGGAGTAGGGAAGGCGATAAAGTTGCTTAAAATAAAAGGGCAAAAAATTAATCCAACTGAAAGTAATAATATTTTTATCCGCGACGGAAAAACTATCAGGAAAATATTATTAGAAACTGTACTATGGCTGGAAGCAAAAGGAGATTATGTAAAAGTAGTAACACAGTATGGCAGTTTAATAATTCATACAACATTAAAAAACTTCGAAGAAAAATTAACAGGCAAGAATTTTATAAGAATTCACAGAGGCTATATAGTATCAGTAAATAAGATTGATTATATAGAAGATAGCTTTGCCATCGTAAATGGAGTTTCTTTGCCAGTATCTAAAAGCTATAAAAATAACCTGCTGAAATATCTTCAACTGCTTTAAAGTAGGAGGACAAATCATATTTTAAAGTCTGTTTATTACTCATTTCTTTAGGCTGCGCTCTATTTCATGTAAAATATTGAGTACTGAGATTTCATTACAACGGGCAAAACAGGCTTTTCAACGACAGAATGAATACACTCAACGAAAAAAAAAATATTCAAGCCTTGAAGTTTTTTTCTTTACAAAAGCTTTGAGGTAAAGGTGTCAGAGGAAGGTATAATTAATTCAGGTTAATTGGTCTCATGGCCACCTTCCTCTTGACCACCTTTTGTAGTTCGGTACGATCATATCCAGGTTAATTCTAAGCCTGGCTTTTCTCCAGTCTGTTTTATATCAATCATAGTTTTTACTACCAGATTGAGGGTAATTACCTGCCCAGATAGAGCCCCAGCAATAATTTACTGCAGAAAATTTTAAAAA
>JADMIO010607162.1_pt1 | contig 24084 bp, 21 predicted proteins | sample 8958161 | NCBI WGS metagenome assembly JADMIO01 (sample SAMN16585339, study PRJNA669376) | soil metagenome | isolation source: Crop rotation soil | place: USA: Cullars Rotation, Alabama | collected 2011
AGCCGATGACGGTGGGAACGTCGACCAGTGCCGAATCGACGAGGCGCACGGCGCGCGTGACGCCGAGCCGCGCGGACATGCGGCTCAGTGCAGCCTGCCAGGAGGCGCCGGCGGGTTCTTGCGAACGCCTGCGCACGTGTTCGATGCGGAGCCACCCGACTGCCAGGCGCACGGAGAGGAGTGCGACACCGGCGAGCCAGAAGGTGACGAGCCAGGGGAGTTGGGGCTGGAGGACGGCGATCGCTTGTGTGAGCAGACTTTGCAGGCGTTCGCGGTTGCTCTGTGGTGGCGGAGACGATGGAGGTGATCGCACAGCGACGCTCGCCCCTCCCACCCCGACCCTCCCCCCGCGAGGGGGGGAGGGGGGAGATGGTGTGGAGGGTGGCTCGGCGGGTTGAGCCTGTGCGCTGGGTGCGAGTGCGGACGGGTTGGTCGACCGCAGGGTCAGCGCGGCCTCGTTGGCCGGCGCGTGGTGCGCGAGCCAGGCGATCGTTGCGGGGGGACAGGCCGCCATGAGCGCCAAGGTAGCGCAGCCCGCAACATACCGCGCCTGCGCGCTGCTGCGGCGAAAAAGCCGCAGCGCAGCCGCCAGCAGCAGGGCCAGCACGGCCCCCTGCCAGACGAAGTGCACCAACGACCAGCCGACGAGCTCCAGCGATGGGCTTGCGAAGAAGTTGTGAACCGGCATGGCATGGCTCCGTTCGTGGTCACAGCGTTATCCAGCACGACCCGACCCCCCCTGCCCACCCCTTGCAAAGGGGGGGAGTTGGTGGTTCCGCGTTTTCCATCCTCGATCCTCCACACACCATCCTCCATCCTCCCCGCCTCCGCTTTTGTCATTTCGCTTCCTTCTCCATCTCATCGATCAACCGCCGAATCTCTGCGAGGTCGGCTTTGCTGGCTTTCTTTGCCGAGAGGGCCTGCATCACGAGCTGCGGGGCGCTGCCGGCGAAGACACGCTCGATGAGGTCGCGGACGAGCTGCCTCTGGGTGCGCTCGGCCGGCAGGGTGGCCGAGTAGACGTGTGTGCGCGACGATTCATTGCGACGGACGAGCCCCTTTTCCGTCATGATCTGCAGGAATTTGAGCGTGGTCGTGTAGCCGGTGCCCCGCTCGGCGGCGAGCGCGGCGGTGACGTCGCGCACGGTGCTCGGTCCGCGGTCCCACAGGACCCGCAGAATGGCCAGCTCAGCGGCAGTCGGTCGGGGCGGTGTGCGGGGGGGCAAGTGGAGTCCTCCGGCAGGGATCGTTGTTAACGTGGACAGCCGTAGCGTCGTCGTGTCACGTCTCGCACAGACGACACGGCTGGCGTTTATATACGAACCAGTTCGTAATGTCAACGAAACACTTCGTAGCGGTGGCTTCCAGCCGCCGAGCCGGGGGCTGCGGCGCACAGACGACGGATCGAGTGCCGCGTATTACGTTCGTGGTGACCGATCGCCAATAAAGATCGCTCCCGTTCCTCTGGACTGGGGCGTTTAGTCTGACATGGGACGTGGGACGTAGCTGAGGTCGAAGCGCAGCGCAGCCCCCAGCCGGATGGCACACACGCGCTCCACTCAATGAGGGCCTTGTGATGCCGCGGGCGCCACTTCTGCGCCATGATCGTCCAGCGTGGCCCGGCTGGGGCTTCGCTGCGCTGCGACCCCAGCCACCCGGGTTACTGCGCCTTCGAAGGCGCCGCGTATCCGGCCGGCAGGATCTCCGAGGACTCTTCGGCCTCGGGCGCGACCAGCGCCTGAATCTCGGCCAGCAGCGCGTCGCTGCCGGCCTGCGGCAGCAGCGGCTTGAGCTGCGCGCTGTACTTGCGCACCAGCGCGCAATCCTCTGGCGGAGTGCGCGAAACCATCTCTGAGAATTCAAGCAGCGCCACCAGCCGCGGCAGACGCAAAGCCATCTGGGCGCGAATGAACCCGTCCTGCTGCGTCCGATCGTCGGCCGGAAGGTCGTCGATGGCCTTGATCGTCGCGGCGATCTCCTCCGTTTCCCGCGACGCTTTGTCCACGACGCGCTCAATCCGGACACGCTTGTCGATCCGCACGCGCATCACCGCGCAACTGACCCGGCGAACGAGGGTCGCAAAGTCGGCTCCTGAAATGCCCTGCTGGCGGAACGCCCGCGACCAGCGCTCGTCGTGCGCCCAGACTTTCCCCTGCCGGGCGGTGTCGAACACCGTCTTGAACTGTCCACGACACTCGGCGATCAGGTCCTTCGCGGGCAGCGTGTAATCGAGATTGCCGACGCCTTCCGGCGGCTCGAATTCGGGAATCAGCGCGTCGTCATTCGACTGGATGACGGCCAGAAACCGATCCATGTCGGCAGCGGTCAGCGGGACGATTCGCCGGGGCGCGTCGGGCGACGAATCAGATTCCCGCGTGCATCCGGCCGCGAGGAAAATCAGAACGATAGCGGCCGATCGGATTCCAGGCATCTGCATCGCCTCCCAGCAGGGTAAGAAGGGGCGGCAAGATGCCGACTTGCGGGACCTTCGTCAAGAGAGGCTTGGTCCGGCTCGTCACCGCGGCGCGCAACACGCTGCGCGCAGCGACGTTGCAACTGCCCCGGCCGCTCCGCGGCGGCCGGGGCAGTCGAGTAGCGCTTGGAGGGCCATGCGTCGCATGACGAACTGGAAGGCTGCAACTCGACAACCGGCGTCGCCACAGTCTCGGTCTCGCTGCAATACAGCAACCCACACCGATTTGCACCTCAAGTGCCCCGGCCGCCACGGAGCGACCGGGGCACCGCTCGTGCAGCGAAACCTGGCGCCGCAGCGGCCGGGGCGCTGGGACTCGGATTGACCCGCGCCCCGTCCCCGGTATACTTCGGCCCCTTGCGCACAGCGCCCGAGTCGTAAAGCCAGCAAGTCAGGGACGATTTGCCGATGATTGCCGCGCGCCAACACGAATTGATTCCCTCCGCCGATGTGGATCAATTGCGCGAGGCCCGCGACATGCTGCGGCACACGGCGCACGAAGTCGCCGAACTGTCGCGGCGGCTCGATACCCGGTTCTGCGCCGCGGTGCAGCTTCTGGTCGGCTGCCGCGGATCGGTCGTCGTGACGGGCATGGGCAAGGCCGGTCACGTCGGTCGAAAACTGGCGGCCACGTTTTCATCCACCGGCACGCGGGCTTTGTACCTGCATCCGGCCGAGGCGGTGCACGGGGACCTGGGCTGCCTCGGACCCGAAGACGTGGGGCTGGCGCTCTCGAACAGCGGCGAAACCGAAGAACTGTGCCGGCTGCTGCCGCTGTGGAAGCAGATCGGCGCTCCGCTGGTGGCCGTGACGGCCCGCGAGGACAGCACGCTGGGCCGCTCTGCGGACGTGGTGGTTCTGCTGGGACATATTCGCGAGGCCGGGCACCACGGCCTGGCCCCGACGACCAGCGCCACCGCCATGCTGGCTCTGGGCGATGCCCTGGCGCTCGTGGTGAGCCGCACGCGAGGCTTCACGCGCGAGCAGTTCGGGCGGCTGCACCCGGCGGGGAGCCTGGGCCGGCTCTGTCAGGGAGTCGCCGACCTCATGCGCCAGGGGGATCAACTGCGAATCGCTCCGGAAACGGCGACCATCCGGGACGTTCTCGTCGCCCGGCGCAAACCGGGCCGGCGCACCGGGGCCGTCATGCTGGTGGACGCGGCGGGCCAGCTTTCCGGCCTGTTCACCGACAGCGACCTCGTCCGGCTGCTGGAGAACCGGCATGAGGAAAAACTCGACCGCCCCATCGCCGAATCCATGACGCCAGCGCCCAAGTGCATCCGGCAGGACGCTCCGCTCAGCGATGCCATCGACCTGTTATCCCGCTATCACATCAGTGAACTCCCCGTGATCGATCCCGAGGGGCGTCCCGTGGGGCTGATCGACATTACCGACCTGATTGGCCTGATGCCCGAAGAGCGCGCGGAATAGTGCGACAATCCCTCCATTCTGACGATTCGCGTCAACCGGCGAGCTGACGCCGCGGCGCTCGCGGCGCGATGGGGTCTGATCTCTCAAAGCTTCTGATTTCCGTTCATGAATCGCCGCAGTGTGCTGACGCTCTCGACGGCCGCCGCCCTGGGGGGACTGTACGCGTTGTACAGCATCCTGTTCAGCCCCTGGCTGACGCCGCGCGACGAACTGTTTGCCCAGCGCCGGGTTCGATCGGGAGAGATTCCGCTGCACGATCCCGAGAGCAAACGGCAGGCGCAGGAGCATCTGGCCGATCAGCCCTGGGTTCTCGAAGCCGACTACCAGTTGCGCACGGGAAACAGCTTCGTGTTCGCCCGCGACTGGAAGAAGCTCGAGGATGTGCGGCGCGTGCGATTTACCCCGTTTGCCATGATCTGGCGGCCGGACAAGAAGGACGGGAAACCGCTGACGATCGTCAGCGATTCGGCCGTCGTCACGTTCGCCCGCGAAGTCGTGCTGACTAACTTCCACTCCAGTCCCGGCCGCGTCGTCGGAGGGGCGCTCGAGGGAAACGTCAGGATCCGCGGCGAAGACGGCCTGGCGGTCGATGGCCAGAACTTCAATTTTTCAGAAGAAGCCAAACGCGTCTGGAGCGATCACCCGCTGACGTTCGCCCACAAAACGAATTCCGGCAGCGCTGCGGGCCTCGAGCTCGACCTGATCCCCAAGACCGGCCCCCCCGATGACGACGGCCCGGCCGTATCAGGGGTCCGCACCGTGCGGCTGCGCAAAGACGTCAAACTGAACATCGAGCGTGCGGAGCCAGGCCGGGAGCCCGAGCGCGTGCGCGTCACCTGTTCGGGCACGCTGGAATACGGCGTCGAGACGCATGTCGCTGAGTTTCGACAGGACGTCCGCGTGGCCCGCAAGACGGCAGAAAACCAGTTCGACCGCCTGAAGACCGAGGTGCTGACGCTGGTCTTCGAGCCCAAACCCAAAACCGCTGAGAACGCTGCCGGCGAGCAGGCCGAAAAGGCGCCATCCGACGGCAGCATGACATCACTGGGCGGCGACCTCGACTTTCGGCGCATGCGTGCCGAAGGGCCGGGCACCAGCGTGCTCTCCGAACGCAGCGACCTGCAGGCCGACATGTACGAGCTCACGTACGACGAGGCTTCGCGCGTCGTGGCCTTGCGCGACGCGAAGCAGGTGCACCTCGTGCAGCAGAACAGCGAGCTGTTCTGCCCCGAGGTCACGGCGACCCTGGCGGCGGACGGTTCGCTCGATCACACCGTCTGCCGCGGCGCCGGGCGGATCTTCCGCTATCTGAAGACCGCCGCTCCGGCGGCCAAAGCGGCCGATCGACCGGTAGAATTCGCGGGCCAGTGGCAGACGCAGCTCGAACTGGGACCCGACGAAGATCCCGAAAGCGGGCTGGATCTGATCGCACTCACAGGGCGAGCCACCCTCAGCCAGCCCAATCGCATGGCGCTGCGGGCCGATCTTGTGAAGCTGTGGGTGAGCCCCATCCGCAAAAAGGATGGGCTGCGCTCGGGGCCCGAGACCGAGCGGCTCGAGGAGAACACTCGCCCGAAGAGGATGCTGGCGGTCGGCAGCGCCGATTTCGCCAGCCCGCAGATCACCGGACGGACCGAGCGGCTCGAAGTATGGTTCGAAGACGGGCCTTTGCCCGAACCTCCGCCGGACGGGAGCGCCGAATCGGCGGTTCGGCAGAGGACCCTGCGCCCCCCGGCGGCCACATTGATCGGCCGAACGGACGCCCAGGGCGCGGCCCCGCCAGCGGTCCGCCGCAATCCGAACGTGCGGCAGGCTGGGCCCGGGTCGGGCGGTGCGGCGCCAGCCGGGGCTTACGCTTCCGTCGACGACCCCAAACCGCCCGGCGCGCGGCGCACCCCGCGGGGGGAAGGCCGCGCAGCGAAGGCGGATGAAAAGCCACCGCACCTGACAGCCAACCGGATCCGCGTCAAGACGATGATGGACGGCGACGATCCGCAGATTGCCGTTGTCATCGCCGACGGAAACGTGCACGTGGTCCAGGAGCGCCGACCGGATGAGAAGCCCTTCGATCTGCAAGGGGATCGCCTGCGGCTGGAAAACTATTCCGAGCGGCATCAGGTGCTGCGTCTGCAGGGCGAAGCCACATCCGCGCAGATTTCCGACCGTCAGTTGCAGCTCGAGGGCCGCGACATCCACTTCGACCGCGGCCGGAACAAGGCCCGCGTCGTCGGGGCGGGGCGGTTGCGTCTGCCGGTGACGAAAAACCCCTTCGACGACACGCCCGTGACAAGCAACCAGCAGCTCGACGTATTCTGGACGGAAGAGATGACGTTCGACGGCGAGACAGCGACGTTTCTGAAGGACGTCCACACGCAACTGGGCGACAGCGAAGTCCGCTGCGAAGAGATGCAGGTGACGCTGGACCAGCGCATCGACTTTGCAGACGACGGCCAGCGGTCGCAGAATACTGAAGTGCGAACCGTGCTGTGCCGCGACGGAGTGCACATGGTCAGCCGCACGTATGTGGGGAACATCCTGAACGAGAAGCGCCAGGCCAGCGGGTTCGAGTTCCTGTTCGACAAAACCACGGGCGACACGACAGCCCAGGGGCCCGGGCATGTGCTCTTGTGGAGGCGCGGCTCAGGCAACCGGGCCGCTCTCGGAGCGAAGCAATCGGTCGTCGCCAATCGGCCCCGCGGCGAGCCGGAAACGCCCGAGTGGGAATATTCGCGCATCGATTTTGCCGGCCGCATGCAGGGCAATGCCCAGCGGAACCACACCGAGTTCCATCAGCGGGTGAAGATTGTCAATGGGCCCGTCGGTTCATCGACGGCGGTCGTCGACAAAGACAAACTGCCGCGACTCGGCGGCTGGATGACGTGCAGACAGCTCGAACTGACGCAGGAAAGACCCGAGGGCAACGACGCGTACCTGGTTGCCGTCGGCCGGGGCAACGTGTCTCTCGAGGGCCAGACCGAGCAGGGGCTGTTTCACGCCAACGCGGAAACGATTACGTATGACGAGTCGAAGGGGCTGTACACCCTGCACGGCGACGGGCGACGGGATGCGACGCTGTCCCGCGAGAAGCGGCCCGGCGCCGGGACCGGCGGCGACTGGTCTGCTCAGGTGATGCAATTCATCCCGGCGCAGAACTTCGTGAAAATCGACCGCAGCCCGGGAGGCCGCGTGAGTCCCTAGGCGCACCGGAGAAGTCTTCTTCGGCGACGAGGGAAACGTCTACTTTGCCGGCTTCGCGTCCTCGGCGCTCGTCAGCAGATCTTCGCCGGTGATTTCGCCACGCGCGGCGTAGAGCGCGCGTAATCGCGACACAGGATACATGCGGATCAGGCGGCCCTTGTAGGTCAACTGGCCTTTGGTGTCGCGGCGAATTTCTGCGGCGACGTTGTCGGTCGCGAGATTGGCGTACAGAGCGGCGAACGTCTCGGGATCGACCACGGCGCCATTCTCGAGATCGTGGAGCGCATGGACGCCCCCGGTAAGAACGGCAAACGCGTTCACTCCTTTCGTCGCGGGCGTGTAGCGATCTTCGTCGGTCAGTGCGTCGGCTGCCGATCTGAGGGCGGCCGCGGCGGCCTTGATTTTAGTCTTGGCCTCGTCCGAGACATTGACGCTCGTCGCGCCCGCCGCCTTTTTGCTCGCGGCCGGCTGGGCCCACGACAGGGCGGGCGAGAGAGCCTGCGAGGCGCCCAGGAAATAACCGAAACCAACCAGCGCCAGGCTGCCCACGACCGTTAGCGACGTTCGCATTGGAATCCCCCGGGATCAAGACGGTAACGCAAACTCAAGCCTCCATAGTGGCGGCCCCGGCAGCGGCATGCAAGAGAATCCCCCCTCGATTATTGGCCGTGGGCGCTCCCCGGATTCCAGGACGGCCGATTACGCCGCCAGAGCGCATTGGCCGTCCCCGGCAGCCTGCCCGGCCGCTCCGGAGCGGCCGGGAACACTGGTCAAAACCGGGATTGCCCCGCACGTCGGTTTGGGGCATGATGCGGCACTTCGGCACAGCGGGGGGTGCCCGGGAGGTCCAGGGATGGACATGTTTGTAGTGCGCGGAGGCCGCCGCCTGCGGGGCCGCGTCCGCGTGAGCGGTTCGAAAAACGCCGCCCTGCCGATCATGGCTTCGGCGATTCTGGCCGACGGACCGAACGTTCTGCACGGAGTGCCCGAGCTCGTCGACGTGACGACGCTGGGCCAGTTGCTCTCGGCGCTGGGCGTCGAAGTCACCCGGCAGCCAGCCCCGGTTTCCGCGACCGACAACCTGCCTCCGGCCGACCCCGAGATGCAGGCGCCCGACCCCGTCGATCCCTCGGGCGAAGCCTCTGTTTTGTACCCCTTCGGTCTCGGCCAGCCCGCCGAAGATCAGCCGGGAAGCGATTTTCTGGCGCCGCCTGCGCCGCTGCGGCTCGAAGTGCAGAGCACCGGCCCATGCGTGGCCGAATATGATCTGGTCCGGCGGATGCGCGCGGGAATCTGCGTGCTCGGGCCACTCCTGGCGCGGCGCGGCAGGGCCTGCGTCTCGCTGCCGGGCGGGTGCAATATCGGCGATCGACCGGTCGACCTGCACCTGAAGGGGCTGCGGGCTCTCGGCGCCGAGCTGCGTGTCGAACGCGGTTACATCATCGCCAAAGCCAAACGCCTGCGGGGAGCACGCATTTACCTGGGAGGCGCCTTCGGGAGCACCGTCACGGGCACCTGCAACGTCATGGCCGCCGCGACGCTGGCCGAGGGCACAACCACCATTGAGGCGGCGGCCTGTGAGCCCGAAGTCGTCGACCTCGGGACTTTCCTCAATGCGATGGGCGCGAAAATCACCGGCCTGGGGACCCCGTTTCTTTCGATCGAAGGGGTCGAGAGGCTCTCGGGAACCGAGCACACCATCATTCCCGACCGCATCGAAGCCGCCACGTTGATGATCGCGAGCGCCATCACGCGCGGCGACGTCGTGCTCGATAACGTGTGCCTGGAACATATGACGGCGGTCGCCGAAAAGCTCGCCGAGATCGGCGTGACGCTCGAAACGGTGGGCCGCACCGCGCGGGTGACCGTGCGCGACGAATTGCGCGTGGCCGACTGCATCATGCTCCCCTATCCCGGAGTGCCGACCGATACGCAGGCGCAGTTGATGGCCCTGCTGGCGGTGATCCCCGGCATCAGCATTGTCACCGACAAGGTTTTTCCCGACCGGTTTCTGCACGCCGCCGAACTGGTGCGGATGGGTGCCCAGATCCGCCGCGAGGGACCCAGCGCCATCGTCTCGGGCGTCAGCGAGCTCAGCGGCGCCAGCGTCATGGCCTCCGACCTGCGGGCCTCGGCAGCGCTGGTTCTGGCGGCTTTGGCGGCGCGCGGCGAATCGGTCGTCCGCCGCATCTACCACCTCGACCGTGGGTACGACCGGCTGGCCCTCAAGCTCAATGATCTGGGGGCGGGCATCGTCCGCGCCACCGATTCGCCCGAAGCCATGCCCGCCAGCCTCGCTATCGGCGCCGCCGACCTGTGGCCCGCCGACGAAGGGTCGCACGAGCTGCGCGGCCCCAACTGGCTGCGCGCCCGCGAGCGGCTGAGAATTCATCAACCGGAAGTGGAATAGCTCGTGGCTCGCACGGGTTGACAGGCCCGGCCCGGCAGGCAATTCTGAAAGCATGAGTCCATTCGACGCTGCGAACGTTCGGGCCGAACTGGCCGAAGCGCTGCTGGGCGAATTCGCAGAGCACCTGCCCGCGATTCGACAGATTACCGAAGAGCTGTTTGCCGCTCCCGTCGTGGTCGTTGTCGAGTCCGATTCAGAAGTGGAACAAGAGGCCTATCTGACGTTCGAAGTCGTGATCCGCGATTCCGGCATCGACGTGCTCGAATTGCGTCGAGAATGGTACCGCCTGACGGCCTCGCTGCTCAGCCACGAGTGCCAGGGCATTCGCCTGTCTGTCGATATCCAGCCGTGACGGGAGCCGAGCTGATTCATCTGGCGGCACACCTGTCGACGAACGACGCGCTGGGAAATGACGAAGCCCGGTATCGTTCCGCGGTCAGCCGCGCGTACTACGGGGCGTACCATCTGGTCTGTGCTTTCCTGATGCGGCAGGGTGTGGAGGTCGTCAAGAACCAGCAGGGACATCGGCAGGCTTACCAGAGCCTGAAGCTGGTGCCCCGGCCCGAAGCGGTCGAAGCCGCACGGTTGCTCGACGATCTTCGCAGCGAGCGGAATCGGGCCGACTACAACCTGCTTTCGCCGAAGTTCACCACCAGCGGGAATGCCAGGCACTGCGTGGAAATCGCCGTCGCAATCCAGGCGGCGCTGAAAACGTGCGAGACGTGAATGGCAACGCCTCTGAGATTGAAGGCTTCCGTTGCGATCGGCGCCGCCGCAGTCGTTGAGGACGCACCCCGCGCCGGTCTGGTTGGCCGGCACTACACGCCCCGCGAGCTGGCCAGGCGGATGGTCGGCGAGTGCTTCGACGCGCTGCCGCTTGGCGACGGCTCGTGCCGGGTGCTCGATCCCGGGTGTGGCGACGGGGTATTTTTGCGGGAGGCGCTGGAGGAACTGTGTTCGCGGCGGGAAGCGTCGGGCCAGTTCGGTGCAACCGGCTCTCTGACGCCGGCCGCTCGTGGCCAGATTGCACGCGAGTCGCTATTTGGAGTCGATGTCGATGCGGGCGCTCTCGCTGAGGTCCGAAAGTTTCTGCGGGAATCGACCGGTGCTTCTTCGTCCGCGGCCGTGGCCGAATCAATGCTTGCCGGAAACGTCCTCCTGGGCGACGCGCTGACAGGGCCGGGGTTCGGCGAATGGGGCCGCAGCCAGGCGCGAGACCGGCAATCGCCCGCCGCCGGTGCGCCGCCGATCGACTGGCAGCGCGACTTTCCCCTGGTGGCACAGGCGGGCGGATTCGACCTGGTCATCGGCAATCCTCCCTATCTTCGCGAGCGCGATGCCAAGCCCTTGTTCGACCGCATCGCCGCGAGCGAGCTGGGGCGTCGCTGGCGGCAGGGGCGCATGGACCTGTGGCATTACTTCGTCCATCGCAGCCTCGATCTGCTCCGCCCGGGCGGACTGTTGTGCTTCGTCGTCAACAGTTACTGGACCGGCTCGCGCGGCGCCAGCCGGGTCATTGAGCGACTGCGACTCGAAGCGACCTTTGAGCAGATCGAGCTGCTCGGCAAGGATCGCCTGTTCGCGGGTGTGTCAGGCCAGCATATGGTCTTCCGCCTGCGAAAACGGCACACAAAGCTGCACACCGGCGAACCGCTCTGCTGGATCCGGCATTGTCCGCCCTTACCGCCTGCCGGCCTGCCGCGGCGCGGGGAGGCCCCGAACGAGCGCGACTGCTTCATCCCGCATTCCAAGCTGTTCTGCGAAGGCCGGCTCGTGCTTTCTCCGCCGGACCGGTTGTCGAGGCTTGCCGAGCATGTGCCGCGCCTGGCCGCCCGCTTCGGCACGCGCCAGGGAATCGCGGAAAACCCGCCACGCATCAATCGCCGGCTGGCGCAGCGGCTGGGCCCGCAATTCACACCCGGGGACGGGGTGTTCGTGCTATCTGCGGACGAGCTGGCGGCGCTGGCGCTCTCGCCGCGCGAGCTGGAGCTGTTGCGTCCGTACTACGAGACCGCCTCACTGGGCCGGTATCGACTGCCCGCGGCGCCGACGCACTTCATTCTGTATCTCACCCCCCGGACCGCGCCGGTCATCGAGCAGCTCCCGAAAATAGCCGCGCACCTGTCACGCTTTCGCAGCATTCTGGAGGCCCGCCGCGAAGTCATGCTGGGCCGCTCCGGCTGGTGGCACCTGCACTGGCCGCGCGACGAGGCCATCTTCCTCGCGCCCCGGATTCTGTGCGTGCAGATGGGCCGCCGCCCGCAGTTCGTCTGCACCGACCGGCCGGCGTTCGTCGGCTTTTCGGTGAACCTTGTCCTGTCGCGCGGCACCGGCGAAATCAGCCTGCCGGCATTGACCGCCATCCTCAATTCCGACCTGGCGATGGAATGGTTCGAGCGACACGCCAAGCGCCGCGGCGTCAACCTCGAAATCAACGGCCATCTGCTCCGCCAGTTTCCACTGCCGCTGCGGGACGACGCTCGCGAGCAGATGCTGACAGAGCTGGTCGCCCGCCGGCAGGCGCTGTGCGATGACACTGCATTGTGCGCGGACCTAGATCGTCAGATCGAAGCGCACGTGCAGGCGCTCTATGCCCGATTGAGCAGCGATATCTTGCCGGTGCCCGCCTGAAGTAGTCCTCATTCGCTCCGTGTGAGGAGGCAGTTGGCACTCCTTTTGAGTTCAGGTACGCGGAAAATGCATGTTGTGTCGGGGTGCGAGGAGAGCCCCAAGGGGGCGAGATCCGACAGCCCAGGTCGGAGCGCAGCGGAGGCCTGGGTCAACGATCCGGGAAAAACGCCGAGCCCCAACGGGGCGTGATGCCTTTCGTCACGACCATGCAGCGCCTCGATTGATTCGATGCCGCGGGACGGCCGCTCCTGGCGGTTTCGCGCGAACGGAGACCTCGCCCCGTTGGGGCTCTGCCGGTGACTTTGATGGCATCGGTCCCCAGGCCTGCGCTGCGCTCCGACCTGGGCTGTCGGATCTCGCCCCCGTTGGGGCTGACGGGCCCACCGCCTCGTCACGCGGCGCTACGACGACTACTTTTACGACCGCCCCTTGCGCTGCTGCCGCATGAACGCGTACAGCCGTTCGGCTGCGGGACGCCAGCTTCCCTGTTCCGCCTGCGCGATGATCGGCTCGAGCTCCGAAAAAGCCGGTGCCGGCAACTTCCCTTCCGCCTTGAGTGACGTCAGGTGCGTTTTGCACTGCGCGAGCAGGTCGGCCCGCTGCGTTGTGACGGCCGTGTACAGCGCGTCGACCCCGGAAAAGGCTTCTTCGTCGGTCCCGATCTGCGACGCGCCGCCGCAACCGGCGGCGAACAGCAGCAGGAGGAGCGCTGCCTGTTGTATCCGCCGTCGTATGCGGGCGCGCCGGCTGGCTGCAGGCCCAGAGACGCCTGGCTGGGGGCGGAGCGGCACTCCGTCCCCAGCCACTTCTCCCACTTCCACCCCACCCCCACCTTGCGGTGTCTTCGCGACGTGCGTGCTCATTTGCACTTACTCCAATGACTGCGGCGTCTCGCCGCCGCTGCGCGTGCTGAGCGCCACCCACGTAAAGCCGTTGATGAACTGGCTGACGAACCGCACGGCCCCGTCGCCATACAGCACGTGCGCCCCGCCGGCGTGTTCGGAATACATTTCGTCGGTGTGCCCGAACGGGTGATTCGGAGCATGGATGATGACCTGCGGATGGTCGTGGGTGTCGGGGCCGCTGTGCGCCCCCACGAGGCAGCCGCCGCTGTTACAGTCCGAGGGCCAGCCGGGCTTGGGACAGGTCGCCCCCCAGGGAACCACTCCCACCCAGGTCTTGTTGCTCAGGTCGGAGCTGTGCTCGCCGAGAAAGACCGTGTTCGACAGCCCGTCCTGCACGTCGCCGAAGCGAATCCGCGAGTTGCGGTAGAACGGCCCCTCCTGCACCACCGATTGCCCCGTCAACGGAATCGGCTCGGGGAGCGAAAAGTCGGCGGCATATGCCGGGTCGCGCCCCCAGGGCTGATGAATGCCCGCGTTCGTCACGTAGTGCGAATGGGCGAAGAAAATCGCCGGATCGAAGCGCTGCGGATCTTTGGGGTTCTGCGACGTGCCGGAGGTGTAGCGCTCGACATAGAACCCGTCGCTCCCCCCGGTGCACGTGGGACAGAGAAACACGGGGAGCACGGCCGCGGCAGGTGCGGCATTCGCCGGCGACCAGCACGGTTCCCGGAAGTTGAACGCGCTGTGCAAAGGCGCCTGATCGAGCTGCGGGAGCAACAGCGCGCCCCACGCAAACCCGGCAGGGCCATTGGCGTTGTCGTCCGGATACGACACGCCAAAGGCCGAGCCGGAGACGGTCGGCAGCCCGATATACGCGGGGGGCAGCACGCCGTGCGCGTCGTGATAATTGTGCAATGCCAGCCCGAGCTGCTTGAGATTGTTTCTGCACTGTATCCGCCGCGCCGCCTCGCGGGTCTGCTGGACCGCGGGCAACAGCAGCGACATGAGCAGGCCGATGATTGCAATCACGACCAGCAGTTCGATCAGCGTGAAAGCCGGTCGGCGGCGCGAGCAACGGCGACAGTCGAAGCGGGACATGGAAGCCATCCAGTCTATTGGTCAGGGAGCCAATCCGGGCCGCACTTTCGAGGTACAATACACAAGAATATATAATAGTGCAATATTAAATTTTGAATAGTCAAAAACTGTATCGCTATTCATCAAAATTCGGCCGCGGCGACAGACGGCATTGACCACGTAAATTGCTCGCGTCGGTTGCCGCGATTAGACTTGGCACGGGGTTCGCTCTAATGCACGTCTCCCCACCGTGGCAGAAGGTGGGCTTAGTTCAGCGATAGAAGGGATCAGGGAATGCCAATGCGCGTGTGGCCGGGGAAGTCGTATCCGCTCGGGGCGACGTGGGATGGGAACGGCGTCAACTTCGCGATCTTTTCGGAGTGCGCCACGGCGGTCGAGCTGTGCCTGTTTGATTCGGCCGATGCGACGCAGGAGACCGAGCGCATTCCGGTTACCGAGCGGCGCGATATGATCTGGCATTGTTACCTGCCCGACGTGCGGCCCCGTCAGCTCTACGGATATCGGATTACGGGTCCCTACGATCCTGCGCATGGGCATCGGTTCAATCCGCACAAGGTGGTGCTCGACCCGTATGCCAAGGCGATCGGCCGCGATGTGCGCTGGTGCGATGAGATGTTCGGCTACAAGCTGGGAGACGAGGCGGCCGACCTGTCGTTCGATGATCGCGATAACGCACATGCGGCGCCGCTGGCTGCCGTCATCGACGCGGCGTTCACCTGGGGTGACGATCGCCCGCCACAAACCTCGTGGCACGAAACCATCATTTACGAGATGCACGTCAAAGGGTTCACGAAGCTGCATCCGGGCGTGCCCGAAGAGCTGCGCGGCACCTACGCGGGTATCGCGGCGCCGGCCGCCATCGAACACCTCACGAAGCTCGGCGTGACGGCGGTGGAACTGCTGCCGGTGTATCACCGGCTCGACGACCGGCACCTCGTGGAAAAGAACCTGAGCAACTACTGGGGTTACAACACGCTGGCGTTTTTTGCTCCCGAGCAGCGCTACGCGGCCGTCGCGCAGAACCCCGGCGATGTGGTGCGCGAGTTCAAGACGATGGTGCGGGCCCTGCACAGCGCAGGAATCGAGATCATCCTTGACGTCGTTTACAACCACACCTGCGAAGGGAACCAGATGGGCCCGACGCTGTCGTTTCGCGGCGTCGACAACGCTTCGTACTACCGTCTCTCGCCCGAAGACCCGCGGTACTACATGGATTTCACGGGGTGCGGGAACACGTTCAACATGCGGCACCCGCGCGTGCTGCAGTTCATTATGGACAGCCTGCGGTACTGGGTGACCGAGATGCACGTCGACGGGTTCCGGTTCGATCTCGCGAGCGCCCTGGCCCGCGAGCTGCACGAAGTCGACAAGCTGGGGGCCTTCTTCGACATCATCCATCAGGACCCGGTTCTCTCGCAGGTCAAGCTGATCGCCGAGCCGTGGGACCTGGGAGAAGGGGGTTACCAGGTCGGGAATTTTCCTTCGCAATGGTCGGAGTGGAACGGCAAGTACCGCGACAACGTGCGGCGGTTCTGGAAGGGGGACGGCGGCAGCGTCTCGGAGTTCGCGACACGCTTGTGCGGCTCGAGCGACCTGTATGAATGGAGCAGCCGGCGGCCGTATGCCAGCATCAACTTCATCACCTGCCACGACGGATTCACGCTGCACGACCTGGTGAGCTACAACGTCAAGCACAATGAAGCCAACGGCGAAGACAACCGCGACGGCGCGAACGACAACCAGAGCTGGAACTGCGGGGCCGAAGGGGGCACCGAAGACGAAGCGGTAAACGCCCTGCGCGAGCGGCAGAAACGCAACCTGCTGGCCACGCTGCTGCTCAGCCAGGGAGTGCCGATGCTGCTGGCCGGCGACGACCTGGGCAAAACGCAGAACGGGAACAACAACACCTACTGTCACGACAACGAGCTGACGTGGCTGAGCTGGGAACTGACGCCCGAGCAGCAGCAGATGCTCGAATTCGTGCGGGGCGTGATCGCCGTGCGGAAGGCCGAGCCGGTGCTCCGCCGGCAGAAGTTCTTTCAGGGGCGCTCGATTCGCGGGAACGAAGTCAAAGATGTCGCCTGGTACGGAACCGACGGCAAAGAAATGAATGATGAAGCCTGGAATGCCGGGTTCGTCAAATGCCTGGGACTGTTGCTGGACGGCCACATGATCGGCGAGGTGGACGACAAGGGAGAGCCGCGCTCGGGCGATACGCTGCTGTTATTGCTCAACGCGCATCACGAGTCGATCCCGTTCATGCTGCCCGCTCCGGCCGCCGAGAGCGAATGGGAACCGCTGATGGACACGGCCCAGTTTCCGGGGAAACTCTCGGACACGAAGGGGGGCACGCAATACGAGATTCACGGCCGGTCGGTGGCGCTTCTGCGCCTCACGACGCGCACGAAGAAGGAAGAGCGCAAAGAAGGTTTCGTGGCCGCGGAGATCGTCGACCCCAAGGGGACACCCAGGTAGTCGCCATCTCCGCGTGACGAGTCGCTGCGGCTCGCGCGCCACGTGAGCTCAATCGAGTAAATGCCAGGATGCGCCATGCCAGTCACGACAGGGATGAAGGGGGGCGGATTCTACGACGAGCATTCGTCCCCGCAGCTTTCCGCGATCCTGGCCGTTCTTCACTGGCTCGAGGCCGCGCTCGGCCAGTCGGATTTCGCCGACGCGGCGACCCCGATCGTCGTCATCGACTATGGCTCTTCGGAGGGTCGCAACGCGATCACGGCGATGCAGAGAATCGTGCAGGCGCTGCGGGGACGCTCGGCCAATCCGATCCAAGTCGTCTTCAGCGATCTGCCCACGAACAATTTCAACACCCTGTTCGTCAACCTGGCCCGGGCCGGCTGGACCGGTTCCGACGCGCAGGTGTACTCCGCGGCGACCGGCGGCTCGATGTTTCGGCAATTGATGCCGCGGGAAACGGTGACCGTCGCCACGACATTCAATGCGCTGGGTTTTCTCGACCACAGGCCGGATGTCGAAATTCCGAATTACATTCTGCCGATGGGGCCGAGTCGGCCGCGGCCCGGCGTGGAGGTTGCGGATTCGATCCGAAAAGCGTATGCGGCCCAGGCGGCCACCGATCTGATTGCGTTCTATCGCGCTCGGGCCGACGAGCTGCTCCCTGGCGGCCGGCTGCTGGCGGCCAGCTTCGGCATCGGCGAGCGATATCGCTGCTGCGATGGAATCTACGACGTGCTGTATGACGCCCTGCTGGACCTCTGCGACAGCGGCCGGCTCGATGTCGACGCGCTGCGCCGGCTGGTGTTCCCGATCTATTTCCGCACGCAGGACGAGCTGCTGGCCCCGTTGCGCGAGACGGGTTCGCCGGCAGAGGGTGCCACGACCAGCGACGCCAGGAGTCGATCGTGCGAGCGTCTCGGCGAGTTGTCCACCCAGGAAGAAGTGCATGGATCACCGCGTCCGCAGACAGTCGCCGGCCGCTTTCGAATCGAACGTGCCGGCAGCATGGAAGTGCCCGTCCCGTTTATCGAGCGCTGGAAAGAATCGGGCGATCTGGCCGGATACGCCCGGGACTTCAGCCTATTTCTGAGCGCCTTCACCGAGCCGATCCTGCGGCAGGCGTTCGCGGCGGCCAGCGATCTGGATGGGCTGATCGATGCCATTTATCAGCGGGTTGAAGCCCGACTGCTGGCCGATCCGGCGGCATACGAGTTCCACTACGTTCAGATCGCCGCACTGCTGACGCGGATTTGACCTGCCGTAGTCCTCATCGCTCCTGCGTGAGGAGTCAGGCGACATTCTCTGCAGCTCCAGCCCTCGGACCTCGCGGCGGATCAACTGCAAGCCCGTGCGAGCGACACGACCCGCGTGATACGAATCCGGCAGCACAATGCGCATCAGCTCCCACGTCACCAGGAGCGATGACGACAACAACAGTTGACTCCATTCGCAATAACGCGCATGCTGTCATATGACATTCCGACGTGTGCGTCACGCGGTCGTCTGCGTCCGTCTGGAGCGGGTCAGCGATGATTCCGGCTTCCTGGGGGCGGCGATACTGGGGGCTCGGGAACACTGCGTCAAACGGCCCCCACGGGCGCTACTGCTTACTCAAAGGCGAATCGCAATGTCCCCGCACACGAAAGTCCTGGCAGCCAATGCGGCCCTGGTTCTGGTCGGCTTTCTGGGAACGCCTGTCGCGGAGGCGCAGACCGCACCGGCCGCCAGCGAGGCCTGGAAGAGTCCGGGTTTCTACGACAGCGTCTATTCGCAGTATTACCAGAACGCAGTGCCTGCGATCCGCGGGATGGCGCCTGGCGTTTCGGGCGCGGCGTCCGGCACGCTGAGCCTGGGAGCGGCCCCCACCTCTACCGCCCCCTCCATGGTCACGCGTTCCACCACGGGGGCGCCGAGCAACAGCTCGTATTCCGCCGGAACGGCCTACAGCGGCGGGATGATTGGCGGAACTGGCCAGATCGGCAAGACCGGGAGCGCGGGTGTCCGTCACGTGTCGCAGAGTCCACCCCCTGTCCTCAATCAGCCACAGAATTCCGCGCCCAACGCTACTCCGCCACGGACACGTCCGGGGTTGCTGGACAACACGTATTCGCAGTACTACCAGAGCGGCGTGCCGCAGCCGCCTGTGAACAGCCCCCCCATCTATGGCGGCAAAGCCTATACGACCGGCGCGCTGAGTCCGGCGCGCAACAGCTCGCCCGGAACGGTCTACAGCGGGGGCGGCATCGGCGGAACGGGGCAGATCGGCGGGACGGGAGGCACCGGCCAATCCGGCGTGCGATCGGTTGGGGCGCGGGCCCTGGCGGGCGGCCAGACAATGGGCGCGGGAGCCCCCTCGCGGGGACAGACATCGAGCGGGGGCGGAGTGTTCTCCAGCGGCGGACCTGTCCTGGGCCGCGGCCTGGCCACGCCTCCCGCGACCTTCACACCTTTGCCGTTCGGCTCGGTGGCGGCACAGCAGCGACTGCGGTAGCGCTCGCGGCATGGACGAACGACCGATGAAGCGACGGGGTCCGCTGCTGTGGCTGCTCGCCTCGTTGTTCACTATCGTCGGGCTCGTCGCTGTTGGGATGGGCATTTATCTTGGAATGAGAAACCCCAGGACCAACGCCGAGGATGACGCAGCCTGGTACGTTCTGGCTGTCGGGGCGTCGATAGTTGGGGCCGGCGTCTGCATGCCGTTCGCCAGACCGCGAATTGTAATTCTCGCTGCGCTCGCGTCGCCGGTCATGGCCTTCTGCACGGCCGTGTTCGTGGTGTGGGCGCTGATCATCGCGAATGCGATACTCGGCCTGGGCCTATGAGTGACAAGCCGAAAACGGCATGGTCCAATCGGCCAGCACCCAGGAGTCGATCGCACGATGGCACAACACAGGAATTCGCTGGTGAGCATCATCGCCTACGTTGCGCCGTTCGTCGTCTTCGTCGGGCTGACGCTCCTGGAATCGAGCGGCGGTCTGGGGCTGCCGTATGACTCTGCAACTGTGTACCAGGCGATCTATACCGTCAAAACCCTGCTGGTCGCCGCGGCGTTATGGAAGTTTCGCCGCGAGTATCCGCCATTTTCGACGAAAGGGTTCGGCCTGGCGATCGTAGCGGGCTGCCTGGGCTGCGCGCTGTGGATTGCCCTCGCGCGGCTGCAGTCGATGTTTCCGGAGCTCGAGCGCCTGATCGACGCGATTCAACAGGGCCATCGTTCGGGATATGACCCATTCTCCAGCGGGGAGACGGCCGCCCGCCGGACTGCGTTCATTGCGATCCGACTGATCGGGTTGGCGCTCGTCGTGCCCGTGATGGAAGAGGTGTTCTGGCGCGGGTTCCTCGCCCGATATCTCGCCGCAGACGATTTCCGGAGCGTGCCGCAGGGTATTATGACGCCTCGGGTATTCCTCATTGTGACGCTGGCATTTGCGTCGGTTCATCCGGAGGTGCTGGCGGCCCTCGCCTGGGGTGCGATGATCAATGTTCTGTACCAGCAGACCGCCAACCTGTGGGCCTGCGTCGCGATGCACGCCGTCACCAATGGGCTCCTGGGCGTCTATATCCTGGCGACAGGCAACTGGCAGTTGTGGTAGTTTGCGTGTCGATCGACTCTGGTCTGCGGGCTGGTCACCCTGACGCACCGCGGCGTTTCCCGAACACGACCGCGTCGAGCGATAGCCAGCCCGGTCCCACCAGCAGGAACAGGATGGCGCAGGCCAGGTAGACGGCGGCCAGCTCGAACGACGGCTGGCCAGGTTTGCCGACGAACGGATGCCCCTGTGGAATGTGAGCCATAAACACGGCGACGGTCATCGTTCCCACCAGGCCCAGGCAGAACAGGCGGGTCAACAACCCCAGAATCAGAGCGATGCCGCCGCCGAATTCGGAGACGGCTGCCGCCAGTTGGAGGGCGGCGGGGACCGACGCTCCCGGGCCCATCCAGTGCAGCGGGTTCTGAATCTTGCCCCAGCCGTGCAACACAAATGCGGCCCCCACGACCAGCCGCAACAGCAGCAGCCCGAACGAGGCCGAAGAGCTCAGGCCGGGTGAATACATCAGGCGTCGCATGGCAGGCTCCCAGGTGTTTGTCGAATGGGCGGGGTTGCGAGCGGAAAAGCAGCAAACGGCGGTCTATCGCGGCAGATTCGAGCAACGCCAGGGCTTTCCGGACAGTGGAAAATGCGATCTTGACCGTTTTTCCCGCGAACGATACTTTGCCGCCCCTTCCGTCCTCTCTCAAACCATTCAAGCCCCGGCTGCGATGCACCGTCCCGATTCGCGGACCCTCCGGATTGTGGCGCTGGTCGCCTCGGGCCTGGCCCTGCACGCCGCACTGGTTTTCGGGCAGGACGGTCCGAGCGAATCGCTGCCGGGCGATGTCCCGTCGCTGGCGGCCCGCGAGGGGGTCCTGTTGCTGCGAAACGGCAGCGTCGTCTCCGGCCGGATTCTCAACAGCGGCGAAGTGTATCAGGTCGAGCGGCCCGCAGGCAGGATGTCGGTCCCAGCCGTGCTGGTGAAATGTGAGGCACGGACTCTGACCGAATTGCACGCCAAGCTGCGCGAAGGCGTCAAGGCCCGCGCCAGCGCCGAAGCGCACATGAGCCTGGCACGCTGGTGCATCACGAACCATCTGCTGGCCGAAGCGCGGCGCGAGCTGGAAGACGCGCTGGTCCTCGAGCCGGAATACGGCGCCGCCCGCGACATGCTGCGGCGCGTGGAACGATTGCAGGCCGAAAACCCGGGATTCGATGCCGCGCAAGTGCGCAGGCCCACGTCGCCGGTAACTCCCGCCAACTATTCTCGTGAAGACGCGGAGTCGCTCTCGGGGCTTGATGCCGAGTCGGTTCGCGAGTTTTCGCGACGGATCCAGCCGATTCTGATGAATAACTGCGCCGCGGCGGGTTGCCATCATGCCGTGTCGCAAACCGGCTTCCGCCTGCAACGGGTGCTTTCGGGGGCGACTGCCGGGCGAAATGCGACCGAGCGGAACGTGGCCGAAGTTCTCGACCAGATCGACATCGAAGCGCCAGACAGAAGCGCGCTCGTTGTCATGGCGCAGAAGCGCCACGGCCCATCCAGCCGGCATCCGTTCTCGGGCCCCTACGGCCAGAAACAGTTTGCGGAATTGCGGGCCTGGGTCGAGCGCGCGGTGGAGCTGCAGACCGCTCGCGGAAAGAGCACGACGCGCGGCTCGGCACGGCGCTCGCCAGTGGAGCAGGCCGTCGCGTCGGACGTCTCTGAGAACCGCTCGACAAAGGCCAGCCGGTTGCAACAGGAACCGGTCGAAATCGGTTCGCGAGGAAAAGCTCCTGCGAGCCGGCCCGCGCAGAGGATCGCCGGGGACGACCCGTTCGATCCTGGCGAGTTCAATCGCGCGCGAGGCGGGTCTCCCTGAACCGGTCAGCAGCAGAACCGCTCGATCATCCGGCGGTACAGATCGGTCCCTCGCGACAATTCGGCCAGCTCGATCCATTCGTCCCAGGTGTGGGCCTGCGCGATGTCTCCGGGCCCCAGCACGACCAGGTTGTGCATCTCGCTCAGCATGACGCCGTCGGTGCCGTAGGCAACCGTTCGCGCCCTCCCCTGGCCGGCCAGCTTCAGCACTTCCAGGACATAGGAAGACCGCGGGTCGACGTACAGCGGCGGGCCGCAGGAACCGAGAAAGAATTCGAGGCCGCAGCGGTCGGCGGCAGCGCGGGCCCGTTCGAGCAATGAATTGGCATCCTGTCCGGGCATGGGTCGGAAATAGACGGTGCAGACGCTCTGCGGCGGGGTGATGTTGACCGCCGCGGTGTGATCGTTCACGCCAATGTTCCAGCTCATCGTCGGCGGATCGAATTCGTGATGCCTCCACCTGGGATCGTTTTCCAGCTCGTCGTGAATGTCCTTCATCTCGACCAGAAACGGAATCATCGCCAGGTTCGCGTTCCGGCCACGGTTGGTGCTGGAATGTGCAGCCCGGCCACGGGATACGGCGGTGAAGCCGTAGGTTCCCTTGTGCGCATGAACGACTTCCAGACGCGTCGGTTCGCCGATGATTCCGCGGGACCCGCCTTCCACCATCTCCCGGAAAAAGCCTGATCGCCGCGCGACCTCGCGCGCCCCGCCATAGCCGATTTCCTCGTCTGCGGTGCAGGTGATGTAGACCGGGTGACGCAGGCGCTCGGCGGGAACCTGCTCGAGGGCGGCCAGCATGCAGGCGATCGAGCCCTTCATGTCGCAGGCCCCGCGTCCGTAAAGCTTCCCATCCTTCACCGTCGGGACAAACGGCCCATGTTCCGCAGAGAACCACGGGTCGGCGGGGACGACGTCGGTGTGGCCGAAATAAGCCAGACCGCCCCGTCCCGGACCTTTTCGACCGACGACGCAAACCTTGCGCACTCCCCGATCGTCATCGTATTCCACCCGCTCGGTCTGGCAGCCGAGGGTCGTCAGCATCTCTTCGACAGTATTGGAAACAGCGACGTTTGACCGCAGGCTGACGGAATCAAACTCCACGAGGCGACAGGCGTATTCCAAGGCTTCCATAGGGGTCTCGATGAGGACGCATAAAACGAAACGGCACTGACTTCTTATCTCGTTTGGACCGCGCGTCGGCAGAGATTCGCCCGAATCTGGAATCTGTGCAGACTTCCCGGTCTTACGACTGGTGCAATTGTCGCGATTGTTCCCTGACGTGCAACCGGTACATTCCTCGCGACCGGCGACGATTTTCCCGAAGTCGATTTACCGTCAGGTCCGATATTCGTGTTACAGCCTGTAATGTCACTACAGACGGACCGTTGAAATACCGTCTCTGGGGCCAGAAAAACCTGTGTCCGCTCGATCTCGCAGGGGGGGAAGATGAAACGAGCTCGCTGCTTCGCGCTCGCCACGCTGTTTGCCGCCGGCATCTTGTGTTCCGCGCCGGCGTTCGCTCAGGGGCCGATGCCCTATCCGGCCTACGGCGCTCCTCCAGCCACTGTGTATGGCTCGCCAGCCCCCATGGAAGGCGTCAATTTCTGGGATGATTGCGACAACCTGGCCGTGCGCACGGAAGGGGCCTACGGGCCGCTGGCGATCATCGACGGCACGTTCCTGCGGGCCGAATATCTGAACTGGAATATCAAAGACCCCGGCGACGTGCTGCTGGGTGCGCCGGTGGCAGGCGTGACCGATCCGAGCCAGCCGTTTAACATTTTCCCTCCGAACAGCGGCAACGTCATCGCCACCGCCCGCATCCCCACGACTTCGCACATCAACCTCGGGGACATCAATGGAGTGCGCGTGACCGCCGGCGGCAATCTGACGTACGGCGGGTCCTTCGAGGTCGGCGCCTTCCTGCTGGGTAAAAAGCAATCGGGATTCAACATCAATGTTCCCGATTTGGGCCAGGCCTTTGTCGTGAATCCCGGCAACCCCCTGAGCGGACACCTGGTGCCTCAGTTTGTGGGTACGAGCGTGCTGCGTCAGGGGCAGATCGCCGACGACGCTTTCCAGCACAGTGGGATCCGAAGCTTGGAATTCACGTGACTTGAAGTCGC
>JADMIO011486955.1_pt1 | contig 24080 bp, 7 predicted proteins | sample 8958161 | NCBI WGS metagenome assembly JADMIO01 (sample SAMN16585339, study PRJNA669376) | soil metagenome | isolation source: Crop rotation soil | place: USA: Cullars Rotation, Alabama | collected 2011
CGCGACAACTTGTCCACGTGGAATTCTAAGCTTAGGATCCCAATGTGCTGGAAAGGGCGTACCGGTGCCGTGCGCCTCGACATAGCCGACCTCCGCCGGGGCCACGCCGCCGTCTTCGAGCGCCAAGCGGACGACCTGCTGCTGCGCCAGGCCGTTGGGGGCGGTCAGGCCGTTGCTGCGCCCGTCCTGGTTGACGGCGGTCCCGCGCACCAGGGCGAGGACTGGGTCGCCGTCGGCCAGCGCGTCCGAGAGCCGCTTGAGGACGACGATGCCGGCCCCCTCGCCCCGCACGGTGCCGGAGGCGGCGGCGGAGAAGGCGCGGCAGCGGCCGTCGAGGGCGATCGCTCCCACCTGGCAGGTGTAGATCGAGCTCTCCGGGGCGACGATCAGGTTGACGCCGCCGGCCAGCGCCAGGTTGCATTCCCGGCGGCGCAGGCTCTGGCAGGCCAGGTGGAGCGCCACCAGCGACGAGGAGCAGGCGGTGTCGATCGACAGGCTGGGCCCCTGGAACCCGAAGACGTACGACAGGCGGCCGGAGGCGACGCTGTCCGACACCCCGGTCCCGTAGTGGGGATCGACCAGCTCCGGCCCCTCGCGCGCCTCCAACACGGCGTAGTCGTGGCTGCTCAGCCCCAGGAAGACCCCGGTGGGGCTGCCGTTCAGCCGCTCGGCCGCGATCCCGGCGTTCTCCAGCGCCTCCCAGGCGACCTCGAGCAGCAGCCGTTGCTGCGGGTCCATGCCCGCTGCCTCGCGCGGCGAGATGCCGAAGAAGCGGGCGTCGAAGCGGTCGACGCCGGCGAGGAAGCCGCCGCTCAGGGTGTGCATCCTGGCCGGGGTACCCGGCCGGGGGTCGAAATAGGCCTGCACGTCCCAGCGCTCGGCCGGGGTGTCGGTGATCGCGTCGACGCCGTCGCGCAGCAGCCTCCAGAAGGCCGCCGGATCGTCCGCGCCGGGGAAGCGGCACGCCATGCCGACGATGGCGAGCGGCTCGCGCCGGGCGGCCTCCACGGCGTCGAGCCGCATCCGCGCCTCCTTGAGGGCGAAGGTGGCCCGCTGCAAGGGGGTCAACTGGTCCAGCCGTGGATCGCTCATTGCGCCCCCTCCATCTGCAGCCGGGCCAGCTCGGCGGCGATGAACTGCTCCATCTCCAGCTCGGAGAGCGACGCGACCTCCGCCAGCAGGGCGCTCCTCCCCTCCCCCGCCACGACGGGGGGCGACGGGGCCGCCTCCTCCTTCGTCGCGGGCAGCATCAACTCCCCGAGATGGCGCGCGATGGCGCCGGCGTTGGGGTAGTCGAAGGCGAGCGTCACCGGCAGGTTGAGGCCGGCGCTGCGGGCGAGCGCGTTGCGCAGCTCCACCGCCATCAGCGAGTCGAGGCCGAGCTGCTTCAACGGCTCCTCGGGATCGAACGGCTGCGCCGTATCGAGGCCGAGCACCTTGCGCGCCACCTCTTCGACGCAGGCGGCGAGGAGGCTCCCCGGGCTCTCACCGCGGCCGGCCGCGGCTGCGATCCGCCGCGCCAGCTCGGGCGTGGGCGCGGGCCCTCCCGCCTCCCCCCGGACCGGCGGCGGTGCCCCCGCCACCTCGGCGAAAAGGGCGGCCCCGACGCCGGGCGGCAGCTCCGCCATCCACCGCCGCCAGTCGATCGCCAGCACGCCGGCCTGGGCTGCGGGCCGCGCCATCAGCTCCGCCAGCGCCGCGAAGGCCTGGCGGCTGGTGAGGTCGGACACGCCGCGGCTCTGCCAGCGCCGCTGGTCGCGCGCGCTCACCCGCGCGGCCATGCCCCCTTCGGCCCAGGGCCCCCAGTCGATCGAGAGCGCCGGCAGCCCCCGCGCGCGGCGCCGGTGGGCCAGCGCATCGAGGTAGGAGTTGGCGGCGGCATAGTTGCCCTGCCCGGGGGACCCCAGCAGGGCCGAGAGGGAGGAGAAGGTGACGAAGCAGTCGAGCGGCCGGCCGGCCGTGAGCTCGTGCAGGTGCCGCGCCCCGTCGACCTTGGGAGCCAGGACGCGGGCGAGCCGCTCCCAGGTCTGTAAGGCCAGCACGCCGTCGTCCAGCACGCCGGCGAGGTGGAAGACCCCGCGCAGGGGGAGGCCCGAGGCGTCGACGGCGGCGAGGACGCGGGCGACGTCGTCGCGCCGCGCCACGTCGGCGCGATGGCAGACCACCCGCGCCCCGGCCGCCGCGAGCTCGGCCTGCAGGTCCCGCGCCGCCTCGCCGCCGTCGCCGCGCCCCACCAGCGCCAGGTGGCGCGCCCCGCGCTCCACGAGCCAGCGCGCCAGATGCCGCCCCAGCGCGCCGAGCCCACCGGTGATCAGGTACACGCCATCGGCGCCGGGGGCGAAGGGGAGGCGCTCCTGGAGGCCGGCGAGATCGAGCACGATCTTGCCGGTGTGGCGCGCCTGGGCCATGCAGCGGAACGCCTCTTCCGCCTCGGCGAGGGGGAACAGCCGCGCCGGCAGCGGTGCCAGCTCGCCGGCGCCGATGCGTTCGAGAACCCGGCGCAGCAGTACGAGGGGGCGCCCGTCGGCCTCCACCGCCGCCCCCATGTCGACCAGGAAATAGGCGACGTCGGGACGCAGCCGCGCGACCTCGGCCGGCTCCCAGACGCCGGTCTTGCCAATCTCGACAAAGCGCCCGCCGGGAGCCAGCGCACCGAGGCTCGCCGGGATGAACTCCCCGGCCAGGGAGTTGAGCACCACGTGCACCCCTTCCCCTCCGGTGGCGGCGCGCAGCTCGTCCGCGAAGGCGAGGGAGCGGGAGTCCATCGCCAAGCGCACGCCCAGGCTCAGCAGCAGTTCCCGCTTCGGCGCGCTCCCCGCCGTGGCGTAGACCTCGGCGCCCGCGCGCAGAGCGATCTGCACGGCCGCCATCCCCACCCCGCCGGCGCCGGCGTGGATGAGCACCCGCTCGCCGGCCCGCAGGCAGGCGAGCTCCTCCAGGCTCCAGGCCGCAGTGAGGAAGGTGGAGGGGAGCGTCGCCGCCTCCGCCGGGGTGAGCGCCGGCGGCTTGGGCAGGACGAAGTCCGCGCTCACCGTCACGTGCGTGCCGAAGGTCCCCTCGCCCCAGACGACGATCACCTCGTCGCCGGGGTGCAGGCCCTCCACTTCCGGACCGGTGGCGACCACCCTCCCCACCCCCTCGCTGCCGAGCTCCCCGGCGTCGCCGGGGTAGAGCCCCAGGGCGTTGAGCAGGTCGCGGAAGTTGAGGCCGGCCGCCCGCATCTCCACCTCGATCTCGCCGGCTCCCGGCGCCCGGCGATCCGCGGGACGGAGGGAGAGGTTGCCGAGCTCACCTCGCGCGGAGATGGATAGGCGGACAGGGGAGCCCGGCGGGCCCGGCCTCCCCGCGCTCACCAGCCGCGGCACGTAGCGGCGGCCATCGCGCCAGACGATCTGGTCGTCCTCCCCGTCGCTGGCGTCGAGCTCCGCGAGCAGGGTCCCGGCCGCCGCCGCCACGCTCGCCGCCGGGTCGAGGTCGATCCGGCGGCAGCGCAACTCCGGGTGCTCCAGCGCGATCACCTTTCCCATCCCCCAGAGCGGGGCCTGCGCGGGGTCGACAGCGCCTCCCGCCACGGGCTGGCCGCCGCGGGTGGCGAGCCAGAGGGCCGGCGGGGTGGCGGCGCCGCTGGCGGCGAGGGCCTGCACCAGATGGAGGGCGCCGCCGCAGGGAGCGGCCTGCTCCGCCGCCCCGACCGCCTCGCCGACCAGGTCGAGGGCCCAGAGGAAGATCACCGCACGCGCCTCCCCCTCCGCCATCCAGTCCGCGATCCGCCGCGCGAAGCCCTCCGGCGCCAGCGGATCGAGGCCTAGGCCGGCATGGACCACGGTGCACCGCTCGCCGCGATCGCCCAACCGCCGGGCGAGCTCCTCGCCCACGCCCAGGCGGTCGGCGAGGATCAGCCAGCTCCGACTCTCGGTACCTCGTGTCGCATCGGCGGCCGGCCAGGGGCGCCAGGTCATCTCGTAGAGGAGCCCGCCGACGCGGGCCTCGTCCCCCCGCGTCAGCGCCTCGGCGCTGGCCCGCTTGACCGCCACGCCAAGAGCTTCGGCCACCACCTCACCGCCGCGGCCGATCAGCCGCATGTCGCCGCGCGCGGTCTCCCCCTCCCCCGCCGCGCCCTGCGGAGCGGACCGCAGCTCGACGTGCGCCCAGACCGGCCTCTCCCCGGACCGGTGCAGGAGGAAGGCCTCGACGCCGATCGGCAGGTAGGCGTCGCCGCCGCCATCGGGGAAGCCGGGGAAGGCCGCGGCCAGGAGCTGGAACCCGCCGTCGAGAACCCCCGGAGCGAGGTGGAAGCGTCCGTCCTCGTCCAGCAGGGAGGAGAGGCTCGCCAGGGCCTCACCGTCCCGACGCCAGACCCGCTCGAGGGAGTGGAAACGGGGGCCGAGATGGATCTGCCGGTCGGCGAGGTAGGTATAGACGAGGTCTCCGGCGAGCTCTTCCCCGCAACGCGCTCGCGCCGCCGCCAAATCGAAGGAGCGCGGCGCGGAGGGGGGCTCCACCGCCAGGCGGCCCGTGGCATGGAGGCTCCAGGGGGCATCGGTGGCGGCTCGGCTGAAGAGCTGGAACGGAGCGGCGGCGCCCTCGGGGCGCACCGCCAGCTGCACGGCCGGTGGCTCGCCGTCAGGAACCTGGAGAGCCTGCAGCAGTGTGAAGTCATCGACACGGAGGCGGCCGGCGCCCAGCACCCGCTCCCCCGCGGCGAGCGCCATTCCCAGATGGCTGGCGGCGGCCACCACCGTCCGGCCGAAGACCCGGTGGTCTTCCAAGTAGGGGAGCCACGCCGGGCTGTAGCGCGCTTCGAAGACCACCCCGTCGAAGAGCGGCGACTCCAGACGCCGGCCGGGGATCTCGGTGGGGGCGGCGGCCGGCTCCGCCGCGGGCTCCACCGTCGGCCAGTAGCGCTGGCGCTCCCAGGGGTAGGTCGGCAGCGCCACCCGGCGCCGGCGGCGGCCGCGATCGAAGGCCTGCCAGTCGACCTCGACTCCCTGCGTATAGAGCGTCGCGAGGCTGTCGAGCATCTGCTGCCAGGCGGAGCGCCGGGGCCGTAGGGAGGGGAGGAGCGTGGCGGTTCCGCTCGGCCAGATGCGGCCGGCGAGGCCGAGGAGCGTCGGCGCCGGTCCGATCTCCAGGAGCAGGTCGCAGCCGTGGTCGCGTAGCGCCGCGAGGCCGTCGCCGAAGCGCACGGTCTCGCGGGCGTGGCGCCGCCAGTACTCGGCGGTGGCGAGCTCGCCGCCGCCGTCCCAGTCGCCGCTGAGGTCGGGGAGGATGCGGATCCTGGGCGACGCGAACGTCACCGTCGCGAGCCGCTCGGCGAGGGGCTGGAGCACCGGCTCCATGAGCGGCGAGTGGAAGGCGCGGGCGACCTTCAGAGCCTCGGTCTTCACGCCGCCGGCGGCCAGCTCGGCCACCAGGTCGGCCACCGCCGCGGGCTCGCCGGAGATCACCAGGTTGCGCGGTCCGTTGACCGCTGCGATCGCCACCCGGCCGGCCCGGTTGGCCAACGCGGCGTTCACCACCTCCTCGTCGGCGGACACCGCCGCCATGGCGCCGGCCGGCGACAGTTCCTGCATCAGGCGTCCCCGTTCGGCAACCAGGTCGAGGCCGTCTTCCAGGCTCAGCACGCCGGCCACGCAGGCGGCGGCGTACTCGCCGACACTGTGGCCGAGGACCACCGCGGGCTCCACACCCCAGGAGCGCCAGAGCTCGGCCAGCGCGACCTCGAAGGCGAACAGCGCGGGCTGGGCGCGGTCGGTCGCCGCGAGGTCGCCGTCCAGCAGCGGCCGGCCGAGGCGCGCCTCGCAACGCGCGAGGACCTCGCGCGCGGCCGGCTCCGCGAGAAGGACCTCGCGTCCCATCCCGGCGTACTGCGAACCCTGGCCGGTGAAGAGGAAGGCGACCTTCGGCGCCTCGCTCCCCCGGGCGTGGCCGACGGCCACGCCGGCCGGCGGCTCGGCGCCCGCGGCCAGGGCGCGCGCCAGCTCCTCCAGGCGGTCGCGGGCCGCGGCGGCCGAATCCGCCGCCAGGGCGGCCCGGTGCGCGAGGTGGGCCCGGCCCGTGCCGGCGGTGAAGCAGACGTCGGCCAACGCGGGCGCCGGCTCGGCGGCGAGCCGGCCGGCGTAGGCGCGGGCGAGGGCGGCGAGCGCGGTCGGCGTCCGCGCCGAAAGGGTGAGCAGATGGAGGGGCCTCTCCTCCTCGGCGGCGACCGGCGCCGCGGCCGGGGGCGGAGCCTCCTCGACCACCACGTGGGCATTGGTGCCGCTGAAGCCGAACGAGCTGACCCCGCCCACCCGCGGTTCCGCGCCCGCCGGCCAGGGGCGCCCGGGCGACGCGACCGCCACCGGCAGACGGTCCCAGGGGATGAGCGGATTGGGCTGGCGGAAGTGGAGATGGGGCGGGATCTCCCCATGCTGGACGGTCAGGACCAGCTTGATCAGCCCGGCGACGCCCGCCGCCGCCTCCAGATGGCCGATGTTGGTCTTCACCGAGCCGAGGACGAGCGGGCGGGCGGCGCTCCGCCCCTCCCCCAGGGCGGCCGCCAGCGCCTGCACCTCGATCGGATCGCCGAGCGCGGTACCGGTGCCGTGGGTCTCGACGTAGCCCACCCGCCACGGCGGCAGCCCCGCGGCGTCCAGGGCCGCCCGGATCACCGCCTCCTGCGAGGGTCCGTGCGGCGCCGTGAGCGTGGCGCTGCTGCCGTCCTGGTTCACCGCCGAGCCGCGGACGACCGCCAGCACGGCGTCGCCGTCGGCGAGGGCGTCCGAGAGGCGCTTCAGCACCACGATGCCGCACCCCTCGCCGCGCACGAAGCCGTCGGCGGCGGCGTCGAAGGTCTTGCAGCGGCCGTCGGCCGCCATCATGCGGGCCTTGGAGTAGCCGATCGTAACGTCGGGGTAGAGGACGAGGTTGACGCCGCCGGCGAGCGCCAGCCGCGATTCGCCCGACCGCAGGCTCTGGCAGGCGAGGTGGACGGCCACCAGCGACGAAGAGCAGGCGGTGTCCAGGGTCACGCTCGGACCGCGCAGGCCGAGGGTGTAGGAGAGGCGCCCCGAGGCCAGGCTGGGCGAGATGCCGGAGGCGAAGTAGGCGTCGATCCGCCGCAGGTCGAGGAACTGCTTGTCGTAATCGTTGGTGATCATGCCGAGGAAGACCCCGGTGGCGCTCCCCGCCAGTCCGCGCGGCGAGCAGCCGGCGTGCTCCAGCGCCTCCCAGGCGACCTCGAGCACCAGCCGCTGCTGCGGGTCCATGCTCAGGGCCTCGCGCGGGGAGATGCCGAAGAAGGCGGGATCGAACCGGTCGACGCCGTCGAGCAGCCCGCACCAGCGGGTCGACATCTTGCCCGGCGCGTCGGGGTCGGCGTCGTAGAGCGCCGGATCCCAGCGCAGGGGACTGGGCGGGACCTCGACGATGGCATCGCGCCCCTCCCGCAACATCCGCCAATACCCTTCCGGGCCGTCCCCGCCGCCGGGGAAGCGGCAGCCGATGCCGATCGCGGCGACGGGCTCGGCGCGCTGGCGCTCCAGCGCCGCGATGCGCGCCTGCAGGCGCTCGATGGCCACGTAGGCGCGCTGCAAGGGGGTCAGCTCGGCGGGCTCCATCTCAGATCTCCTCCAGGCGCTTGAGCAGCAGCGCCTCCATCTCGGCTTCGCACAGCCCGGCCACGGCGGCGATCGCCCGCGACTCCGCGGCGGCCACCGCGGCCTCCCGGGCGGCGGCCGGAGCGGCCGGGGGAGCTTCGCGCTCCGTCCCGAAGATCCGGGCCTCCAGATGGCCGGCGAGCGCCTCCAGGGTCGGGCAGTCGAAGATCAGGGTCGCGGGCAGGGTGGCCGGCGCCAGCCCCAGCTCGCGCTCCAGCCGGTTGCGCAGCTCGATACCGGTCAGCGAATCGAAGCCCAGCACCACGAGCCCGACGCCGCGGTCGAGCTGCCGCGCGGGGTCCAGCCGCAGCACCCGCAGCACCTCCCGGCGGGCCAGCTCGACCAGCAGCTCGCCGCGCTCGGCCACCGGCACCGCGTCCAGACGGCGCTGGAGGTCCGCCGCAGCCGTGGTCTCCTCGGGCGGGACGGCGGCCGGCAGCGCCACCGCCGAGCCGTCGAGGGGGTAGCGCTGACGCTCCCAGGGATAAGTCGGCAGCTCCACCCGGCGGCGCTCCCCACCACCCCCGGCGGCCGAGCGATGGAAGCCCGACCAGTCGGGTTCGATCCCGCGCAGACAGAGGCCGCCCAGGCTCTCCAGCATCTGCTCGAGGTCGCCCCGGCTCTCGCGCAGGGAGGGGAGGAACGCCGCCCTTCCCTCGGGCCACTGCCGCCCCGCCAGCCCCAGCAGGAGCGGCGCCGGACCGATCTCGACCAGCAGCTCGCACCCCTTGGCGCGCAGGGTCGTCAAGCCGTCGGCGAAGCGCACCGGCTCGCGGAGCTGGCGGCGCCAGTAGCCGGCGCTCGCCACCTCCTCCCCCGCCCAGGAGCCGTGGAGGCCGAGCACCAGCGGCAGCCGGAGGGGGTGGAAGCGGGTCTCCGCCAGACGGCGGGAGAAGGCGTCCAGCATCGGCTCCATCAGCGGTGAGTGAAAGGCGTGCGAGACCGCCAGCGGCTTGCTGCGGACGCGCCTCTTCTCGAGAGCGGCGAGGGCCTCCGCCAGCGCCTGCTCGTCGCCCGAGAGGACCACGTGCGCGGGGCCGTTGACGGCGGCGATCGCCAGCGCCTCGGGGCGGCGGGAGACCGCCGCCGCCACCACCGCCTCGCCGGCGAACACGGCGGCCATCGCCCCCCGGCGGGGCAACTCCTGCATCAGCCGGCCGCGCTCGGCGACCAGTGCCAGCCCCTCCTCCAGGGAGAACAGGCCGGCCACGCAGGCTGCGGCGTACTCGCCGACGCTGTGCCCGAGGACCGCGGCGGGCACGATCCCCCAGGACTCCCACAGCACCGCCAGGGCCATCTCCACGGCGAACAGGGCGGGCTGGGCGTACCGCGTCTCGCGCAGCGGCGAGGTGGCGCCCGGTTCCGGATAGAGCACCTCCAGCAGCGGCCGGTCGAGCGTTCCGCGCAGCTGGGCGTCACAGCGGTCGAGGACCTCGCGGAACACCGGCTCGGTGCGGTAGAGCTCGCGCCCCATGCCGGGGTATTGGGAACCCTGTCCGGAGAAGAGGAAGGCGAGGCGCCGCGGCCCCTCGGGCGGCACCTCCCCCGCCTGCACCTCCGGGACCTCCTCGCCGCGCGCGAAGGCGGCCAGCCGCGGCGCCAGGTCCGCCGTGGAGCCGGCGGTCACCACCAAGCGGTGGGAGAAGCGCGAGCGGCCGGTCTGCGCCGTCCAGCAGAGGTCCGCGAGCGGCGCGCCCGTCGCATCCACGGCAGCGGCGTGGCGGGAGGCGAGCCGGCGGAGCGCGGCGGCGCTGCGCGCCGCGAGCGGATAGAGGTCGAGCCGCCGCCCCGCCGCCGCGGCCCGCGACTCCCCGGCGGGCGCCTCCTCGACCAGTACATGGGCGTTGGTGCCGCCGAAGCCGAACGAGCTCACGCCGCCGATCCGGGGCCGGTCATTGCGACGCCAGGAGGCGGCCTCGGTGGCCACCCGGGCGGGGATGCGGTCGAGGCGCAGGAGCGGGTTGAGCCGGCGCACATGGAGATGGGGTGGGATGAGCTCGTGACGGAGGGCCAGGACCGTCTTGATCAGGCCGGCCACCCCGGCCGCCATCTCGAGATGGCCGACGTTGGTCTTCACCGAGCCCAGGACGAGCGGGCGGGCGGCGCCGCGCCCCTCGCCGAGCACCTCACCCAGGGCCTCGGTCTCGATCGGATCGCCGAGCCGCGTGCCAGTGCCGTGCGCCTCGACGTAGTCGACGTCGGCGGGCGCGACCCCGGCCTGGCGCAGCGCCGCGCGCAGCAGCCGGCGCTGCGCCAGCTCGCTGGGGACGGTGAGCCCGCCGCTGCGCCCGTCCTGGTTCACCGCCGTGGCCCGGATCACGGCGAGCACCGGATCGCCGTCGGCGCGCGCCGCCGCCAGCGGCTTGAGCACCACGAGGCCGCACCCCTCCCCCCGCACGTAGCCGTCCGCCCCCTCGTCGAAGGTCCGGCAGCGCCCGCTCGGCGACAGCATGCCGGCCCGCGAGTAGAAGACGGTCGAATCCGGCGACAGCATCAGGTTGACGCCGCCGGCGATCGCCATCCGGCTCTCGCCGGCGCGCAGGCTCTGGCAGGCGAGGTGGACGGCGACCAGCGACGACGAACAGGCGGTGTCGATCGCCACGCTCGGCGCCTCCAGGCCGAGGACGTAGGAGATCCGGTTGGCGGCGATGCTCAGCGCCGTCCCCGTGCCCAGATAGACCTCGGCCCCCGCCGGCCGGCTGGCCGCGCGCGCCTGGTACCGCGAGTAGTCGGTGGCACCGACGCCGACGAAGACCGCGACCTCCTCCCCCACCAGCCGGTCCGGCGCGTAGCCGGCCCGTTCGAGGGCCTCCCAGGCGACCTCCAGGAGGAGCCGCTGCTGCGGGTCCATGCTCGCCGCCTCGCGCGGCGAGAGGCCGAAGAACTCGGCGTCGAAGAGGTCGATCCCCTCCAGGAAGGCGCCCTGGCGGGCGTAGCTCCGCCCCTCCCGCGCCGGATCGGGGTCGTAGAGGGCCGCCGCGTCCCAGCGCTCGCCCGGCACCTCGCCGACCGCGTCCCTCCCCTCCCGCAGCAGCGCCCAGAAGTCCTCCGGGGTCTCCGCGCCGCCGGGGAAGCGGCAACCCATGCCGATCACGGCGATGGGCTCGCGCCCGCGCCGCTCCAGTTCCTCACAGCGGGCGCGGAGCGCCCGCAGCTCGTGATAGGCCGAGCGCAGCAGCGCCTCGTGGTCGCGCCCTCCGCTCATGGCCGCATCTCCCGGCGCAGCGATTCGAGCTCGCGCGCCAGCAGCTCGCCGATGTCCTCGGTCGCGGGCTCCGGCTCTCCCGCCGCCACAGGCGCCGGCGGCGCGAGCACCTCGTCCGCGAGATAGGCGGCGAGGGCGGCGAGGGTCGGACGCTGGAAGATGAGGGTCGCCGGCAGGTCGGCGCCGGCCGCGGCGGCCAGGGCGTTGCGCAGCTCGATCGCCATCAGCGAATCGAGCCCGAGGTCGAGGAGCGGGCGGCGGGGGTCGAGCAGGTCGGGACGGTCGGCGCCGAGCACGCGGGCGGCGTGCCCGCGCACCTCCGCCAGCACGAGTTCCCCCCTCTCGGCGGCAGGGGCCAGGCGCCAGCGCAGGCGTAGGTCGGCCGCCGGCGCGGCCGGTGCCGCGGCCGGCTCCTGAGCGAGGTCCACCACCGCGAGCTGGGGCCCGGGGTGCACCAGGGCCAGGCCAAACGCGCGCAGCGCCCCCTCCGGAGATAGCGGGCGCATGCCCCGCCGCTCCCACCGCCGCCCGTCCGCCGCCGGCAGGGCCGCGGCCATCCCGACCCCGGCCCACGGTCCCCAGGCGATGGCCAGGGCCGGCAGTCCGAGCGACCGCCGGTGCGCGGCCAGGAAGTCGAGGAACGCATTGGCGGCCGAATAGCCCGCCTGCCCCGCGCCGCCGAGCATCCCGGTGATCGAGGAGAAGAGGACGAAGAGGTCGAGCCGCCGCTCGCGGGTCAGCTGGTGGAGGTTCCAGGCACCGGCGACCTTGGGGCCCCAGACGGCGCGCAGGCGCTCGCGGTCCTGGTCGGCGAGCACCCCGTCGGCCAGCACCCCCGCGGCGTGGACCACGCCGGCCAGGGGGGCCCCACTGGCGTCGATCGCCGCCAGCACCTCCGCCAGGGCCCGGCGGTCGGCCACGTCGGCGCGGTAGATGCTCAGGCGCGCGCCGGCTTCCTCGATCGCGGCGAACACCTCGCGGGCCGCCGGACCGGGCTCCCCCCGCCCCACCACGGCGAGGCGGCGCGCCCCCATCCCGGCCAGACGGAGGGCGGCGCGGCTCCCCAGCGCGCCCGTCCCGCCGGTGACCAGGTAGGTCCCGTCGGGGCGCAGCCCGGGACGGCGGTCCGCTCCGGCGTGCCCGCCGAGCACGAGCTTGCCGACGTGGCGCCCCTGGGCCATGGTACGGAAGGCCGCCACCGCCTCCTCCAGAGGCCAGACGGTGCGCGGCAGCGGCCGCAGGGCCCCCGTAGCCAGGTCGGCCGCCAGTTCGCCCAGGGCGCGCTGGACGGCGCCGGGGTCGCGCCGGCAGACCTCGGTGAGGTCGAACGTCGAGTAGGCCACGTCGGGGCGCAGCCCGGCCGCCGCGCCGGGGTCCAGGATGCCGGTCTTGCCGATCTCCACGAAACGGCCGCCGGGCGCCACCACCGACAGACCGTGGGCGACGAACTCGCCGGCGAGCGAGTTGAGCACCACGTCGACCCCGCGCCCGCCGGTCCGCTCCCGGAGCTCGCCGGCGAAATCGAGCGCGCGGGAGTTGAAGACCGCCTCGACGCCGAGGCTCTCGACCAGCTCCTGTTTGCCCGGGCTGGCCGTGGCGTATACGAGGGCCCCGGCGCGGCGGGCGATCTGCACCGCGGCCAGACCCACACCGCCGGCGGCGGCGTGGATCAGCACCCGCTCCCCGGGGGCCAGCCGGGCCTGCCCGCGCAGTGTGAGGAGCGCGGTCAGGAAGGCCACCGGCACGGTCGCCGCCTCTTCCAGAGTGAGAGCCGCCGGCACCTTGGCCAGCAGCTCGCGGGGGGTGGTGACTCGATCGGCGAAGCCGCCGAAGGCGATACCGAACACCCGGTCCCCCACCTCCAGCCCCTCTACTCCGGAGCCGCGGGCCGCCACCACGCCGGCGCACTCCAGGCCGAGAGGTCCCGCCTCTCCCGGATAGGTTCCCAGGGCGTTCATCACGTCGCGGAAATTGAGGCCGGCCGCCGCCACGGCCACCTCCACCTCGCCGGGGCCCGGAGAGGAAGGGACACGGGGGGACAGCCGCAGCCCGTCCAGCGTGCCGCGGCGCCGCACCTCCAGGCGGTGAGGCCCGGCCGGCCGTGGGAGCCGCTCGGCGACCCTGGGAGCCAGCGCGGGGGAGAACCAGCCCCCCTGGCGGCAGATCCATTCCCCAGGACCTTCCGCCGAACGGGCGAGGGCGAAGACCGCCTCCGCCTCTGCGGAGGGAGAGACCGTCCGCAGCGGGTCGAAGTCGATCCGCAGGCAGCGCAGGTCGGGCCGCTCCTGGCCGATGGCGGCCCCCAGCCCCCAGAGCGGCGCCGCCACCAGGCCGCAGCCGGCCGCCGCGGGCGGCGTCGGCTGGCCGCCACGGGTCGCCAGCACCAGGCGGGGTACCGCTGCGTCGCGATCCAGGGCTCGCAGCAGGTCGAGTACGCGCGCGGCGAGGTCCAGGGCCGCCTCCGGCACCCCGGCCGCGGGCGGCGGCTCGGATTCCGCGAAAAAGACGACCACCTCCCAGGGCCCCGGCGGAACCTCACCGCCGGTCAGGATTGGAGAGCCGCCCCGGCCGCGCAGCAGCGCCGCGAGGGGTTCGGCGATCCCGTCATCCCCGGCGAGGAGCCACCGCCCCGGGCGCCTCCCGCGATCCTCGGGGGAGATCGGCGGCAGCTCGGCCGGCCGCCAGACCACCTCATGGAGCCAGGGCTCGACCTCCTCCTCTTCGGCCATGCCACGTACCTGGAGAGCGGCGAGGGTCGCCAGGCAGAGGCCTTCGTCGTCCAGAAAGCGGACGTCCACCTCGGCGGCCGGTCCGGTCTCACGCAGGGTCGCGTGACACCACCGGGCTTCCGCCACCCCTCCCCACCGCCGGCATGAACCGACGGCGAAGGGTACCTGGACGGTGCCCGGCCCCTGGCGGCGGAGGGCAAGCGCCACGGCCAGCTGGGGGCCGGCGTCGAGCAGGCCGGGATGAACCTGGAAGTCCTCCCGGCGGTCGGCGGCGTCCGGCGGACGTAGGAGGGCCAGCGCCTCCCCCTCCCCCATCCAGACCCGCGTCACCCATTGGAACCCCGGGCCGAGGTCGAGCCCCCCCTCCCGCAGCGCGGCGTAGAAGTCGCGGGCGGGCAGTTCGGTGCCGAGGCGGAGTTGCAGAGCCGCCGGCCGCGTGGCGGCCGGCCGCGCTCCCGGTCCGACCTGGGGGCGCAGGGCGCAGGTGGCGTGGAGATCCCAGGAGGCGCCCTCCCCGTCGCCGGCCGTGGCGTAGAGACGCAGCTCGCTCCGCCCGTCCCGCCCCTCGACCACGGTCTGGACCGCCCGTTGCCCGGAGGCCGGGAGAGCCAGGGGCCGGAGCAGGATCAGATCCTCCACCGCCGTCCCTTCGCCGAGTTGGGCCGCGGCGGCGAGCGCCATCTCCAGACAGGCAGCCGCCGGCAGGACGCACTCCCCCCGCAGGCGGTGCTGGCCGAGCAGGGGGGGTGTGCCGGCCCCCAGCTCCACCGCGAAGAGAGCACGGGCGGCGGGGGTCGGAATGCGCCGCCCCAGCAGCGGCGGTGCGGTGGCGGCCGGACGGGCGATCCAGTGCCGGCGGCGCTGGAACGGGTAGGTCGGGAGGGGGATCCGGCGCCCTCCGCCGCGGTGCAGGCTCCCCCAGTCGATCGCCGCGCCGGAGGCGTACCGGGCGGCGAGGTCGCAGAGCGCCTGCCGCCACTCGGGGGACGACGGCGCCGCGCCGTCCGGCAGGCCCACACCCGCCGTCCCCGCTCCCTCGGCTGCTCGGCCGCTCCATACCTGCGGCGCCGTCCCGGCACTGGCAAACTCCACCAGCGCCTGCGCCATCTCGGCCGCCGAACGGCCCACTACGGCGAGACGGTACGGCAGCTCCGCCCGCCCGCAGTTGGCGGTGAAGCAGACGTCGGCGAGAGCGGGGGCCCCGCCGCCCGCCAGGAAGGCGGCGAACCGCCCGGCGAGCGCCGCGAGCGCTCCGGGGTCGCGGGCGCTCAGCCGCAGCAGGTGCCAGCCCGGCTCCTCCGCCACCACCGGGGGGAGCTCGGACGCCTCCCCCAGCACCACGTGCGCGTTGGTGCCGGAGAGGCCGAAGGAGCTGACGCCGACGAACCGGCCCGCGCTCCCCGCCGGGAAGGGGAGCGCAGCCGTCGGCACCGTCAGCGGCAGCTCGCTCCATGGGATGTGCGGGCTCGGCCGGCGGAAGAGCGGCTGCGCCGGGATCTCGCGCTTGGCCAGCACCAGCGCCGTCTTGATCAGGCCGGCCACGCCGGCCGCCGCCTCCAGGTGGCCGATGCTCGCCTTGACCGAGCCGAGCGCCAGCGGCCGGTCCGCCGGCCTCCCCTCCCCCAGGACGGCGCCGAGCGCGTTGACCTCGATGGGATCGCCGAGAGCGGTGCCGGTGCCGTGGGCCTCGACGTATCCCACCGTCGCCGGCTCCACGCCGGCCTCCCGCAGGGCGCCGCGCAGGAGCCGCTCCTGGGCCGGCCCGCTGGGGACGGTCAGCCCGCCGCTGTGGCCGTCGTGGTTGACCGCCGATCCCCTCACCAGCGCCACGATGGAATCCCCCCGCCGCTCGGCGTCGCTCAGCCGGCGCAGGACCAGCACGCCGCAGCCCTCGCCGCGGCCGTAGCCGTCGGCCGCCGCGTCGAAGGTCTTGCAGCGGCCGTCCGGCGAGAGGGCGCGCAGCCGGCAGTAGGCGATGCTGCGGGCGGGCGAGAGGATGAGGTTCACCCCCGCGGCGAGGGCCAGGTCGCACTCCCCGGCGCGCAGGCTCTGGCATGCCAGATGGACGGCGGCCAGCGACGAGGAGCAGGCGGTGTCGACGGTGATGCTGGGGCCGTGCAGGCCGAGGACGTACGACAGGCGCCCGGCGGCGAAGCTCTGGTCGTTGCCGGAGAGGGCGTATCCCTCCTCCTCCCTCTCTTCCCGCAGGCCCGCATAATCGCCGGCCATCATGCCGACGAAGACCCCGGTCGCCGTCCCCGCCAAGGCGTCCGGCGCCTGGCCGGCCCGCTCGAGCGCCTCCCAGGCCACCTCCAGGAGCAGGCGCTGCTGCGGATCGAGCTGGGCGGCCTCGCGCGGCGAGATGCCGAAGAAGTCGGCATCGAACCGGTCGACGCCGTCGAGGAAGGCGCCGTGGCGCGTGTAGAGCCTGCCGGACGCGGCGGGGTCGGGGTCGTAGACCGCGTCGACATCGAAGCGGTCGCGCGGCACCTCGGTGACGCAGTCCCGCCCCGCACGGACCAGCTGCCAGAACGCTTCGGGGTCGCTCGCCCCCCCCGGAAAGCGGCAGCCGATGCCGACCACGGCGATCGGCTCCGCGGTCCGCGGCCCTGCGACGTCCGGGCCGCCGCCGCGGCGCTGGCGGGAGGGGACCGCCAGCTCGACCAGATGGCCGGCAAGCCGTTCGACGTCGGGATGGTCGAGCACCGCCGTCGAGCTCAGGCGGGATGCCTCGGGACCGAGGGCCGCGGCGAGCGCGGCGCGGAGATCGAGCGCCAGCAGCGAATCGAGGCCGATCTCGAAGAAGCGGTCGCGCCGGCCGACGTGGTCGCGGCCCAGCACGCGGCAGACCTGGCCGTGCACGAGCTCGCTCGCCAGCGGGAGGCGGGCGGACGCCTCCGCCCGGCGCAGCCGGTCGAGGAGCCCCTGGGGAGCTGCGGGGGCGGCCGGCGCCTCCTCGGCCGCGACGACGGCCGCCGCCGGTTCCGCCCCTTCCACCCGCTCCAGCCAGAAGCGCCGGCGCTCGAAGGGGTAGGTCGGCAGCGCCACTCGCCGCCCCTCGCCGGCGGCCGTCCGCCAGTCCACGTCCGCGCCGTGGATGTACAGCCGGCCGAGGCTCTGCAGGATCACCCGCAGGTCCTCTCGCTGCCGTTGCAGCGACGGCAGGAGGAGGGCGCCGGTCTCCATCCGCGCCACCATCGGCAGCAGCGCGGCCGACGGCCCCACCTCCAGCAGGACGCCGCAGCCCGCGGCGAGCGCCGCGGCGATCCCGGCGCCGAAGCGCACCGGCTCCCGCGCGTGGCGGCGCCAATAGCCCGGTCCTGGCGCGCCGCCGTCCCGCGGCCAGGCCTCCCCGGTCAGGTTGGAGATCCAGGGGACGCGCGGAGGCGAAGCCGCGACCCGGGAGGCCGCCGCCGCGAAATCGTCCAGCACGGGGTCCATGAGCGCCGAGTGGAAGGCGTGCGAGACGGCGAGGCGCCGGCCGCGCACCCCGCGCGCGGCGATCCGCTCGAGCGCCGCGTCCACCGCCGCCTCGGCCCCCGAGATCACCGTGTCGGACGGCCCGTTGAGGGCGGCGATGGCGACCTCCGGGCGCGTCGGGAGGAGGGCCTCCTCGATCCACTCCTCCGCCGCCTGCACGGCGGCCATGGCGCCGCCCCGCGGCAACAACTGCATCAGCCGGCCGCGCTCGGCGACCAGGCGCAGGCCGTCCTCCAAGCTGAAGACCCCGGCCACGCAGGCCGCCGCGTACTCCCCGACGCTGTGCCCGAGCACCGCCGCCGGCTCGACGCCCCAGGAGCGCCAGAGCTCGGCCAGGGCCACCTCGATCGCGAAAAGGGCGGGCTGGGCCCACAGCGTGTCGGCCAGCGGGACCTCCGCGGCGTCATCGTAGAGGGCGGCGAGCAGCCGCAAGGGCAGGCGGTCCGCCAGGATCTCGTCGCAGGTCTCGAGGGTACGCCGGAAGACCGGCTCGTGCTCGTAGAGCTGCCGCCCCATCCCCGCGTACTGCGCGCCCTGGCCGGTGAACAGGAAGGCCACGCGCGGCCGGCCGGCTGACCGCGGGGGCGCCGGCCCCTCCGCCCGGAGCTCGGCCAGGGCGGCCCGCAGCTCGCCGTATGACGCGCCGGCGACCGCCGCGCGCTCGGCGAGTTCCGACCGGCCGGTGCAGGCGGTGAAGCAGATGTCGTGCAGGTCCGGCTCCGCGCCCCCCTCGGACTCGGCCAGCCACGACTCGTAGCGCCCGGCGAGCTCGTCCAGGGCCTGGGGTGTGCGGGCCGACATCCGCAGCAGGCCCACCGGTCGCCGCGACACCGGGGAACGGGCGGGGGGCGACGGGGCCTCTTCCAGCACGGCGCAGGCGTTGGTGCCGCCGAACCCGAGCGAGTTGACCAGCGTCCGCCGCGGCCCTTCCGCCGTCGGCCATGCGGCGAGGGCGGTGTTGACGAAGAAGGGGCCGGTGGCCAACTCCAGGGCCGGATTCGGCCGCGTGAAATGCAGACTCGGCGGCAGCAGGCCGGCGCGCAGGGCGAGGACCGCCTTGATCAGCGCCGCGATTCCCGCCGCCGCCTCCAGGTGGCCGACGTTGGTCTTCACCGAGCCCAGGGCGCAGGGTCCCGCCGCGCCCTGCTCCCGGAAAACCGCGGTGAGCGCCGCCACCTCCAGCGGATCGCCGGTGGCGGTGCCCGAGCCATGGGCCTCGACATAGCCGATCGAGCCCGCGCGCACCCCCGCCCGTTCCAGGGCGGAGCGGATCGCGACGGTCTGCCCCTCGCGGCTCGGCGCCGCGAAGCTGACCTTGGTCGCGCCGTCGTTGTTGATGGCCGTGCCGCGGATCACCGCCTCGACATGGTCGCCGTCGGCGAGCGCCCGCCGCAGCGGTTTGAGGACCACGACCCCGATCCCGCTGCCCAGGACGGTGCCCTGTCCGGCCGCGTCGAACGCCCGGCAGTGGCCGTCCGGCGACAGGATCCCCCCCTCGCGCCAGAGATAGCCGGCCAGGTGCGGCACCCGCACCGTCGCCCCCCCCGCCAGCGCCAGGTCGCACTCTCCCAGCAGCAGGCTCTGGCAGGCCAGGTGCACCGCCACCAGGGAGGTCGACGAGGCGGTCTGCACGGTGAGGCTGGGCCCCGAGAGCCCCAGCTTGTAGGAGACCCGCGTGGCCAGGAAGTCCTTCTCGTTGGTCAGGTACTCCAGCCCCCCGACGGCGCTGGAGAGGTGGCGCGCGCCGCCGAGCTGGGAGAAGAGGTAGCTGCCCACCGTGGAGCCCGCGCCGGCCACCACGCCGACGCTCCCCGGACAGCGGTCGGGGGCGTAGCCGGCGTCCTCGAGAGCCTCCCAACAGCACTCGAGGAAGAGGCGCTGCTGCGGATCGACGAGCGCCGCCTCGCGCGGCGAGTAGGCAAAGAGGTCGGCGTCGAACCGGTCGACGCCGTCGAGCACCGGCGCGGCCCGGACATAGGCGGGATCGCGCAGCAGCGCGGGCGGCACCCCCGCCGCGGCCAGCTCCGTCTCCGAGAAGCGGCGGATCGACTCCACGCCGGCGCTCAGGTTGCTCCAGAAGTCCCGCGGACGGTCGGCGCCGGGGAATCGGCAGGCCATGCCGATCACCGCGATCGCCGCAGGGTGGTCGACCACGCCGGCGCCCATCAGGTCCCCTCGCCGCCGGCGGGGGCGGCGTTCGAGGTTAGACTTGCCCGGTGCGGGAACCCGGGACCGTCTACGCGGTGGTGGGAGCGTCGGGCACGATCGGCAGCCGCGTGGCCGCGGCCCTGCTCCGCCGCGGCGCGCGGGTGCGCGGCATCGGGCGCAGCGCCGAGCGCCTGCGCCCGCTGGCCGCGCAGGGGGTCGAGCCCCGCGTCGCCGCAATGGAGGACGAAGCCGCCCTGGCCGAGGCGCTGCGTGACGCCGAGGCGGCCTTCCTGATGACTCCGCAGCTGCGGCTGGTGGCGGGCGGCCTCTCCCTCGCCGGCCTGCGCGCGCTGGGCCGGCAGCTCGCGGCGGCCTTCGCCCGCTCCGGCGTCCGCCGGGCGGTCCACCTGAGCGGGCTCGGCGTCCACCACCCCGGCCCGCCGGAGCAGTTGGCGCTGCTGCGCGACCAGGAGCGGGAGCTCGAACGCCGGGCCGGCGGCGCGGAGCTGGTGCACCTGCGGCCCGGCTTCTTCCTGGAGAACCTGCTCGAGCTGGCGGCGCCCGTGCGCGCGCTCGGCGCCCTCCCCTACACTCTGGACGCGGACCTGCCGGTGCCGATGGTCGCCGTCCGCGACATCGCAGACGTGGCCGCGGACCTGCTTGTGGCGCCGCTCACCCCGCTTCCTCCCAGCCTCGACCTCGTGGGGCCGCGCGACCGCACGATGGCGGAGGTGGCGCGCCTGTTCGCCAGCGTCCTGGGCAGGCCCTCCCTCCCCTACCTGCGACTGTCGGACGTCCAGGTCGAGCGCTCGCTCCGGCAGGCGGGGGTCCCCGCGGACCTCGTCCGCAGCGCGGTCGAGCTGAACCGCTTCATGAACGACGGGCAGTTCCGGGCCGCCACGGACGACCCGCCGCGCCACCTCACCCCCACCCCGCTCGAGGACCTCGCGCCGGCCCTGGCCGACGCCTTCCGCGCGCTGCAGTAGGCCCTTCCCTCCGCTCATCTCAACCCTCGCGCAACCGGCGGCGCAGAACGCTCCCGGCGGCGCGCTCCAGCGCCACGAACAGCAACCCGCCGCCGCCGGCGACCGCCGCCAGGGCATAGACCGCCGGCAGCTGCCAGAGCAGCCAGAGGCTCGCCGCGGCCGCCAGGCAGGCGAGCGCGAACACGGTCATCCGCGGCGCCGACAGGGGCGCGGTCTCCTGGACGTAGCCGCGCAGCCCGGGCTCGATCTCGAGGTCGAGATCGACGTCCCAGGCGCTGCCCAGAGTGATGACCACGGCGACGATCGTGAAGACCAGCCCGGTGGCCGCCAGGGCCAAGCCGGTCTCGGCCGCGGACAGGCCGCCGGCGGCCGCCAGGGCGACCACCGCCGCGCCCCCCGCGGCCAGCAGGGGGAGGAGGAAGGCGAGGAGCTTGGCCCGCAACAGGGCCCCCAGGCTCATCGGCGCGGTCAGGAGGTGAAGCAGACGGCTCCCCTCGGAGCCCAGCGGGCTCGTCGCGCCGTCGAAGACGTAGAAGAGCATCGCGACGACGACCGCGGCCGCCACCGCCGGCACTCCGGACACGCCGCGCGCGGCCAGCACCGGCCGCAAGACCGGGAAGCCGATCAGCAGGCCGGCGGCGAGCAGGCCGGCGCGCAGCCACTCGGCCCAGTGCCGGCCCCGCACCAGCGCCTCCCGCACCACGAGCGCGGCGGCCGGGCCGCGCCGGCTGGCGAGCGGACGGGTGAGTCGGCGCAGCAGGCGCCGCGGGCGGACGCGGGTCGCCCCCGCCTCCTGGACGTGGAACGCCGCCTCGTACAGCCTCCCGACCGCCCCGGCCAGCGGGCCGGAGACCACCAGGAGCAGGAGCGCGGCCCCCACCACCGCCGGCACCGGCGGCGGCAGGCCCGTCCCGCGGCCCCGCCCGGCCAGCAGCGCGCCGGCGGCGGCGGCAACCAGCACCGCGCCGGCTGCGGCCGTGCGTCGCCGCCATCCCGGCCGGGCCGCGACGATGAACCCCATCTGGAGCACCAGCACCAGCCAGAGGACGACGCCCGTGCCGGCGAGCGCCAACAGTCCCCAAACCGCGCCGCGGGCGCCCAGACCGCGCACCAGCGCCGCCAGTAGGAAGGCACCCGCCAGGCCCAGGCCGTTCGCCATCTGCAGGGCGCAGAGCCCGGCCAGGGCCCGCACCCGCACCGCCCGCGGCACCGGCAGCGTGAAGAGCAGGCGCGCCCGGTCGCCAAACCCCCGATCCCGCACGGTGATCAGGCTCACCCCCGCGGCCGCCCCCCAGATCCCCAGGCACAGGGTCCACAGATGGCGCGCCAGCTCCCCCGGGCTCGCCGCCTGCCAGAGCGCCAGCGAGGAGCCCAGCCGCGACGCTCCCCAGGCTCCCAGGGCGAGGTTGATCGCCAGCGCGAAGAGCAGCGTCACACGGCGTCGCGGCTCGCGCAGCAGGCCGTTGCGCAGCTCCCGCGCGTTCGCCGCCAGGACCGGCAGGGAGCTCACGCCAGCTCCTCCCCGGTCTCCTCGGTGAGCTGGAGGAAGATCGCCTCCAGATCCCCCTCCGCGCCATGGCGCTCGCGCAGGTCCTGCGGCGAATTCCCCTCGGCCACCAGCCGCCCACGGTGGAGGACGCCCAGACGGTTGCAGACCGCCTCCGCCGTGGCCAGATCGTGCGTGGACATGAAGAGGCCGCACCCGCCGTTCGCGAGCTCGACGAGCAGATCCTTCAAACGGCGCGCGCTGCGGGGATCGAGGCCGTTGAAGGGCTCGTCCAGCACCAGCACCCGCGGCCGGTGGAGCAGCGCCGCAGCCAGCGCGAGCTTGCGCTTCATGCCGAAGGAGTAGGCCCCGCACAGCGCGTCCGCGGCCTCCTCCAGCTGGAGCAGCGGGAGCAGCTCCCCGATCCTCGCCTCCGCTTCTGCGCGGGGTAGGCGGCGCATCTGGGCGACGAACTCGAGGAACTCCCTGCCGGTCAGATACTCATAGAGGTGAGACCGGTCGGGGACGTAGCCGAAGGCGGCCTTGGCGCTCAAGGGGTCCGCCCAGACGTCCCTGCCAGCCATGGCCACCGTCCCCGCGTCCGGCTCGAGCAGGCCGACCATCATCTTGATCGTGGTCGTCTTCCCCGCGCCGTTGGGACCGAGGAAGCCGTAGATCTCGCCGCTGTGGACGCGGAGGTCGAGACGGTCGACGACGAGCCGCGGGCCGTAGCTCCGGGTCAAGCCCCGGATCTCGATCACCGCCTCCCCCGCCCCCGCCGCCCTCGCCAGGACCGGGGCGGCCGGGCGCGGCGCGGCCGTCGGCGGCGGGAGCGGAGAGGCGGTCGAGGCCGCGCCGCCGCCCTGGGTCAGGTCGAGCGCAGCCAGGAAGTCGTCCGGCCGGTCGACGTTGAGCAGGATCTGCCCCACCGGGCCGCCGCGCCGGACCTTCCCCGCCAGTTGGCGCGGCCGGTCGAGGTCGAGGAGGATCTGTCCCTGCTCAGAGAAGCAGGCGATCACCCGCTGCCGCCGCGGGTCGTAATCCATGCGCAGCCGCTGGTGGGAGAGCCGCTCGTCCACCCGCCGGGCCGCCACGATCGCCCCGCGCGGCACGTCGAGCCGGTCGGCGCCGTAGCGCAGCTCGAGCGTCGAGGGGGTCAGCCGGTGGCGGGTCCAGAAGGGGCGGGTGAGCACCCCCAGCAGCGGGTAGAGCAGGGCGAGGGTGCCCCACCCGGCCAGCAGGCCGAAACGCACCGCCGGGCTCTTGGCGAGGAGCAGGATCAGGAACAGGCCGAAGCCCCCCTCGAACAGGATGAGGACGAAGAAGCCGGAGATCGCCTTGAGATAGCTCTTCGCGCCCGCGGTATAGGAGAAGGTCTGGCCGGTCTCGCTCGTCACTCGCTGTCCTTCCTCACCGCCCGGTGATGATCCGGTTGGCCCCCTGTCCGAGGACCTCGAGCCGGGTCTTGTGGGGGTCCCCGGCACGCAGCACCCCGAGCTCCGTGCCTCCACCGCCGGCGCCCGAGACCGCGGAACGGCCGAGCAGCAGGCGCAGGCTGGGTGCCGAGAGGCCGAACGCCTCCTCCACCCACCTCCCCACCCGCGACTCCGCCGCCCCGCCGCCCCGCCGGATCCCCTCCAGGTACTCCCGCACCGCGGGCGCCAGTGCCACGTCGCCGGGGCAGGCCCAGCGCAGGAAGCTCTCCAGCCGTACCATGCCGTCCGTCAGCGGGCTCGCCACCATCGCCCGCAGCTGCAGCGGGGTGATCCGGTACTGGCGCCAGGCGTGCTCCTCGGCCAGCCGCCGCCGTTCCAGGATTCCAGCGTCATCGCCGTAGGGTGCCAAAGCGAGTGAAATCATTTCTCTGCTGTAGCTCTTGCGCTCCATCAGCAGGGTGACCAGATGGAGGTATTCGCGCACCCCCGCGACGTAGCCGCGCCCCTCGAAGTCGGCGAGCAGGCCCCGCAGGTGGGCCATCAGCAGCGGGTTGCGGCAGTCCGACTCGGTGAAGTTGAAGGCGTCCTCACGCAGCCGGAAGCCGAGGAACCCCTCCAGGAACTCCTGGTGGGTCCAGTACTCGTAGCTCGCCTCCTCGAACACGCCGAAGTATTCCGGCGCCGCAACGACGTCGCGCACCACGTGCGGGAAGGTATACGGGCCGCCGGCTCCGCCGAGCAGGCTGCCGTAGTAGGCATCGCTGATCTCGGCGAGCTTGCCGAACAGCGCCGGCCAGCCGGCCTCCCGCCGGTCGATCGGCGGCAGGGAGAAGAGCCCCGCGGTCCGCTGCACCCATTTCCAATAGGATGCGACCTCCCGGCGCGAGTCGCCGGTGATCACGAAGTCGAGGGCCCCGCCCTTTCCAGCACAGTGGGATCCGAAGCTTGGAATTCACGTGACTTGAAGTCGCGG
>JADMIO012791421.1_pt1 | contig 24077 bp, 24 predicted proteins | sample 8958161 | NCBI WGS metagenome assembly JADMIO01 (sample SAMN16585339, study PRJNA669376) | soil metagenome | isolation source: Crop rotation soil | place: USA: Cullars Rotation, Alabama | collected 2011
CTTTCCCTCCTTCGACCATCCCGGTACGAGCTTTCTCAATTCCTTCTCAGGTGTGCGCAGGATCCACGTTTTCAGGCCGATCGACCGCAGCTTTTTCTCGAGAAACTTCACGCATCGTTCGTACTCTGCGCCGGGAGGATTCACCGTTGGAATCGCGCAGAAATCGGTGACGAATTGGATCAGGTGCCTTTCTTTCGCCTTGAGTGCCTTGTCGAATCGAGAACGGTCCGTGGTGAGGGAGGAGTTCATCTTGAGTGTCATTTGAGCGTGTTCGATTGCTGGATGCGCCGCAGGATCGGGCGGGCGCGCTCCGCCTGCGCCTTTGTGATGCTGTGCTTCTTCCAAAGCAAGTCGGCGTCCGCGAATTCCTTGTCAATCTGAATCGCCTTGCCCATCGCCCATTCGGCACGCTCGTAGTTTCCCACGCGTTCCAAGGCGAGGGCCGCCCCCACCCAGGGGTCGGGATTCGTCCCCCGTGTGAGATTCAGCGCCTTTTGAAAATTCTCGATTGCCTTGGCGTCGTCTCCGGCTTCATACAAGGCCCAGCCGAGGTTGTCGGCGGCGGTCCAGGAATCGGGATCTTTTGCCAGCGTGTCCTGCCAGAGGTTCAGCGAGTTGCTGAAGACTCTCTGGTGCATCACGCACAGCGGCACGCACGCGATGAGACACGTGCCCGAAAGAACACACACTATTTTCACTGCCGTCCGATTCCACCAGAGCCACGCCACAATCGCCGCCAGCGCGCAGCCCATGCCCGTCATCGGCGTGTACATGTAGCGGTCGGCAACTGGCCGGTACTGTGGGAACAGATTCGATGCCGGAAGAAGCGTGAGCCAGAATAGCGCCGTCGACAGAATCAGCACGCGATTAAAACATGCGCTCAGAAGCTGGAACACCAGCAACACGCTCAAACCGGCGAGCGCCCATCCGAGCGCGATGTCCTTTAGAGAATACATCGTGTAGTCGGCGCTCAACCTGCTCGGCCAGAGGACATGCAGCAGGTAAAGGAACCACACCCGTGGCTGGAGGTGCAGCATCGCCCCAAACGATCCGCCGAGATATTGCGGCTTGGTCAGGAAAATGACCGAGTTTTTCGGCTCGAAGAAAAATCGCGCGGCGGTAAAGATCAGGGCGATCACCCCGCAACCGAAGAGGAGGCCGATCCAATTGAGGCGAGGGGCGCGCCAGCGCATCGTCAGCCAGTAAATTCCCAGGATCGCAGTGACGGATGCGCCGATTTCCTTTGATCCGATCGACCAGAGGGTGCAAAGAAAGATGCCGACGGCAATGGCCAGTGGTTTGCCTCGCCACCGCGCCGGCCACTCGCTGGCCAGCACGAGCGCCCAGAGCATGAAGAAGCACGACAGCAGGTCCTCGCGGTAACTCGGCTCGGCCACCGCTTCCGTGCAGAGCGGGTGAACCGCAAACAGCGCCGCGCCAATCGTCGCGGAGACCAATGCGCCCTTCTCGGCGTTCTCACTCTTGCGCATCTGCAGATACTGCTCGATCCATCGTCTGAGCAGTAAGAACAGCAGCACCACGTTCGCCGTGTGCAGCAGAATGCTGGTCAGGTGGAAGCCGAGAGGGTCTCGCCCCCAGATCAGCGAATCGATCATGAGCGACGCCAGGTGGACCGGCCGATTGAAGTCCAGCACGTCGCGGGCCATCACGCGGAAGGTGAGCACGTCCCACAAATTCGACGGCGTGTGAATGAAATCGTCCTGTTCGATCTGCATCTGCGCGTCATAGACGAACTGGCTGCGCAGGCTCGGTGAATAGAGCAGGAACGTAAGGAGCGCCAGCGCCGCACCAACGACCGCGATCCTGCGAGCGGGCTGTCGCATGATATGTTGGCCGGAAACTATTTGGGTCGTCGTCACAGTAGGTCTGCTCTTTTGCCCGCTTCGGCGAGTGTGGACAATTGGTCAATCACTTTTTCATCCGATCCAGGATCCTTCGCAGAAGCTTTGCTTGCGGTTCGGTGACCTGGCTGCCGATCAGTACCTCGGGGGTTGCAAGCTTACTTTCAAGTTCAACGCCATGCTGAAGCGCCTGCTCAGCCATGGGTTGCTCGTTCAACTGCTCCAGCGTCATTGCCATGCCAATCCACACGTTCGGCAAGCGACCTTCCGACAGATCGTTCGCCCGGGCGAAATGCTCCAGCGCGGTGCGCTCGTCGCCGGCTCCGTAATAAGCCCAACCCAGATTGGTCTCGGCGATCCCAGACTCGGGGTTTTTCGCCTGCGTGTCGTGCCAGAGGAGAAAGGAATTGGAGAAGACGAGTTGCCGCCGGTGAGCGATCGCAGCCAGGCAAACGATCCATGTAACAGCGATCGCGGCCAGACCTTTCGTGCCGATGCTGTTCGGCCAGACCCACGCAACCATGCCTGCAATCGCGCAGGCGACGCCAAGCATGGGCGCGTACATGAATCGATCGGCGATGTGACGATACATCGGCAGCAGGTTCGAAACCGGAAGCAGTGTCAGCCAAAACAGTGCTGCGGACAGAAGCAACAGTGGATTCCGCCAAGCGCCGAGGGCTTGAAGAACCACCAGCAGGCAGACGACAATGACTGCGCTGGCCAGATCGATGTGAGCGATTGACCCGGGCGTATAGTCGGCACATAACGACGCCGGCCAGAACAGGTGCTGAAGGTAGAACGTCCACACCCGCGGTTGAGTTTGGTAGGCGGCGAAGCGTGATCCGCCCTGCCATGTCGGCTGAATCGGCACGACCACCGAGACCTTGGGTTGAAGGGTGAAGCGCGCCAACAGAAAGGCGACGGTGATCATTCCTGCCAGACCGATGAGAATCAGCCAGGGCCTGGCCGGCTCTGTGCGGCGCATGCTCAGCCAGTAGAAAAACAGCACCCCAACCGTGGCCGCTCCTACTTCCTTTGAGCCAAGCGAGAGCAGCGTGCAGAGCAGAATCCCGATGCAGATGAGCAACTCCCGTCCGCGGTAGCGGGCGTTCCAAATGCTCGCCAGAAGGAGCGCGGCAAGCAGGAATAAACAGACAAGTGAGTCTTCCCGGTAGGTGGGTTCGGCGACCACCTCGGTGCACAGCGGATGGGCGGCAAAGGCTGCCGCACCCAGAACCGCGGCGATGATCGCGCCGCCCGCCGCGTCCGACCGCCTGTGCGCGTGGAGATATTGCTCCGCCCATCGTTTCAAAAGCCAGTATAGCAGTGCCACATTCAACGTGTGGAGCAGGACGTTGGTCAGGTGATAGCCGAAGGGATTCTTCTGCCACAGCATCGAGTCGATCATCAACGAGAGAAGGTGGATCGGCCTCACGTTATCGAGCACGTCCCATGACATCACGCGGAAAGTCAGCACGTCCAGCAGGTGCTCGTGCTGGTGGATGAAGGGCTGGGCTTTGATCTGGACTTCAGCGTCGTAGACGAATCCGCTGCGCAAGCTCGGCGAATAAAGAAGGAACGTCAGAATCGCAAGGCACAGACCGGTGATGAGCGCGACGGCGCCGCGCGACCGCGGCGACTGCTTCGGCACAGCGGTGGATGGCTCTCGTTGCGCTTTCAACTTTGCTCTCCCCCGCAAATCAATAGAATGGTGAACATGGCCGTCAGTTTACCAACCGTTCAGTCACATGCGCATACGCCCGACCACTCGGCGCCATTCGACTTCGATCGAGCCAGCAACCGGGCCGCGCACGATGAAAAGCTGAAATTTGCCGTCAACAACGCGGTCATGCGCCAGCACATTGGCCGGCAGCTTCGGATCCTCGACCTGCCGGATTCGGACAAACTGCGGACACTGGCCGGGCAGATCAAGCAGCACGCCCTCGACAACCTCGACTATTACCTCGAGCAGGTGAAGGCCAACGTCGAGCGCAACGGCGGGCACGTGCATTTCGCGGCCGATGGCAACGAGGCCAAGCAGATCATCGCAAAAATCGCTGCCCAGGCCGGGGCGACCAACGTCATCAAGAGCAAATCGATGGTGAGCGAGGAAATCAACCTCGCTCACGCACTCGAACTGGCCGGGCTGGACGTCGTGGAGACCGATCTTGGCGAATTCATCGTGCAGATCGGGCATGACAAACCGAGCCACCTGGTCGCGCCCATCGTCCACATGGACCGGGCGGCGATTGCAAAGCTGTTCAGCGAATACTTCGGCACGCCCTACAACGATGATCCGAATGCCCTGACGATGCAGGCCCGCGTTTATCTGCGCGACAAGTTCCGCAAGGCCGATTTCGGCATGACCGGCGGAAACTTCATCGTCGCCGAGACGGGGCAACTCTGTTGTGTCGAGAACGAAGGCAATCAGCGGCAAAGCGTGACGACCCCGCGAGTGCTGGTTTCGCTCGTCGGCATCGAGAAGGTCGTTCCACGTATGGCCGACCTGGCGGTGATGCTCAAGCTGCTCTCGCGCAGCGCCACCGGTCAGCCCATCACCATCTATACGAACATTTTCGGCGGCCCGCGCAAGGCCGGTGAGAAGGACGGCCCGCAGGAATTTCACCTCGTGCTGATGGACAACGGCCGGACCGAAATTCTCGCCAGTGAAGAGTATCGCGAGACGCTGCGGTGCATCCGCTGCGGCGCTTGTCTCAATGCCTGCCCGATCTATCGCAAGATCGGCGGACACGCTTACGGTTCCGTTTACCCAGGACCGATCGGCGCGCTGATCACGCCTCTGTTCCAGGGGCTCGGCAATTATAAAGACCTCCCGCAGGCGTCGAGCCTGTGCGGTGCTTGCTACGAAGCATGTCCTGTCAAGATCAACATCCCGAAGCACCTGATCAATCTGCGGCGGGACATCGTGCAGACGCACTTGAAAGGGCCGATGGAGCGGTTCGTCTATCATCTCTGGTCCAAGACGATGGCCAGTCCATTCTGGTATGCGACGCTCGGCCTGTTTCAAAAATGGGACCTTCGCCGGCGCGCCCGCCGCACCGGTTGGGTTACGGAGATGCCCGCGATCGCGTCGGGCTGGACGCAAGTGCGAGACATGCCCGCACCAGCGAAGAGGTCGTTTCATGACGTTTGGCGGAAAAGGAAGAATGCTCGATCGTGACACGGGCGTCTCGCCCGTGCTAAGTGCTTAAGAGGTTTGGCAAATTTAGAGGTTCAGGAGCTGCAGGCACGGGCGAGACGCCCGTGTCACAAATAAGGCAAAATCCCATGGAGATGAAGGGCACCTCGTCAGTCTTAGAAAACGTCCGCCGCGCACTGAAGCGCACTGGGCCATTGTCCGCGCCGCCCGTTCCCCCCGTACTTCCCGAGCCCGTGGTCCGGCTTGTGCATACCGACATCGGCCTCCCCGACCTCTTCGCCAAGCGCGCGGGCGAGCTGAAAATGCAGGTGGAGTTCGTCACGCCCGAAGAAGTGGCGCCGGGAATCGTGCAGTTTCTTCAATCGAACATGTGCCGTCGAATCGGGCTTTCCGAATCGAAGCTGCTCCGCAATCTCGGCGTGCAGGGGGCGATTCAACAGGCCGGTTTGGCGGCGCGGACGTGGAACGACCTGACGCTCGATGAGTTCTACGACTATGACTGCGGAATCACCGACGCCGATTACGCGGTCGCCGAAACCGGCACGATCGCGATCTTGCCCAAGCCGGGACATGGTAGAGGAATCTCTTTGCTGCCGATGTATCACGTGTGCGTGCTGGAGCCGAAGATTTTTCTGCCGGACCTGATCGATCTTTTTGAGAAGCTCTCAAAAGAGCATGCGGGACGTGATTGCACGCTCATCAGTGGCCCGAGCAAGACCGCCGATATTGAGATGAATGTCGTCACCGGCGTACATGGGCCGAATGTGGTGAAGGCATTTATCCTGAAATGAATTTTGTACCGCGGGCGTCTCCTCCGTGCATCCCGAAAAGGCACGGGCGAGATGCCCGTGGTACTTTTCACATCAGCTTCTCCTCAAACGTTCCCAGCTTCTTCACTTCCTTCTCAAACTCCCCATCCTGCAGCGACTTCTTCGCTTTGGCGTCGTCCTTGAGATAGGCATTCAGGAAGAGCGTCGTTCCATGGTCAATCAGCGTGTGCCAGGCGGAGTCGTTGGGACGGAGACGCGTGTTTTCCCATGCGTGACCGTTGAAGACCATGTGATCGCCGTTGGTGAGGATCACCAGGTATTGATCGCTGGTGGTGATGGAGTCGAAGGGAACTCTGCGGTCGGCGACGGTGGCGTCGCCGGGGAGCTGCGCGTCGTCTTTCGTTCCGGTCCAGTGGAACATGGGGACGGTGATCTTGGAAAAAGCCTTCTTGGCGTCACCGAGCTTCGGCGGGCTGGGGCTAAAGATGATGCCGGCTTTGATGCGAGGATCGAAGGCGCTCTGATTGAAGCCAACGATTTCGCCGCACATCACTTCGGCGGTGACTGCGCCGAAGGAATGTCCGGCAACCGCAATGTGCTTCAGATCGAGCTTCTTGTAGAAGGGCGACTTGGGATCGGCGTTGATCGTCTCAAGATGATCGAGCGCGAATTTCACGTCCTGCGTGCGCCGGAGCAATTGCTCTGCGCTCGCCGCCTGCATCACGCCACCGGCGCCGTTTCGCCAGATGCTCATGTCTGATCCGACATGCTGAAGGTGCACCGAGACATACCCCTGCGACGCCCAATACTTCCCCGCGTACGCAATGCCTTCGCGCGATCCACCCAGCCCATGCGAAACGATGACGATCGGCCATGGCGCGCCGGTGCTGGGGTAATAGAGCTTCACCGGCATGATCTCGTTGTTGCGATCGGGATTGCGCCAGTCTTCCAGCAGCGTCTGAATCGATGCGTCGTTCCTCGATTCCGCGCGGAGAATTGGGCAAAGAATAAGAACTAGCGCCAGGACGAAGAGGATGTGTCGCATATCGTCTCCTACAACGCGCAAGCGGGCGATTTATTGTCAATCTGGTCCCTTCTCCCATGAGTACATGGGCGAGGGGAAAAGAGGTGGCACCTTCACTGTGCAGCCGCGAGCGGCAGATAGAGGCTGAACGTCGTGCCTTTGCCGACCTCGCTTTGCACTTCGATTCGGCCCTTGTGGTGCTCGATGATTTCCTTGCAGATGGCCAGGCCCAAACCGGTGCCTCTTGCCTCGCCCTTTTTCGTCGTGCCTTTGGTGGTGAAGAAGGGTTCGAAGATGCGGCCCTGCACTTTGTCGGGAATGCCCGGGCCGGTGTCGATCACCTGGATGCGCGCTTCGGTGCCGTCGTCCATCGCCTGCGCTTTGATCATCAATGATCCGCCTTTTCCAAGCATGGCCTGGCGGGCGTTGATGGTGAGATTGAGCAGGACCTGCTCGAGCTGAACCGGGTCGCCGGTGATGGCGAGATCGGGCTGGACGTTGACGCGCAACGCGATCCCGTCTTTCTGTGGATCGCGGGCCAGCACCATCAACGTTTCGTCGATGAGCTTCTGCACGCTCACCGGCCCGAAAGTGGATTCGCCTCGAGCCAGGCTGAGCATGCTCACGCAGATCTTGGCGGCTTTTTCCGCGCTGACGGAATTCTTGTTGAGGGCTTTCTTGATCAGCTCCAGGTCCGGCTTGTCGCTGCAGGCGTTCTGATAGGCAAACTGGCTGTAGCTGATGATCGGGGTGAGCAGGTTATTGAACTCATGCGCAATCACGGCAGCAATGGTGCCGATGGTGGCCAGTCGTTGCGATTCGGTGAGTTGCTGCTTGAGCGAATCGAGCTGCTGCTGAAGCATCCCGAGGTGATCATTGACAGATTGCTCGACGACACTGGCTGGCGAGGGGGATTCATTCACAGTAAGGGCAGTATCGGCAGGGGGAAATGATTGTCTGCAAAGAAGAAACCCACGCCAGAAGCGTGGGCTTGTGAGGTTCCGATAAGTTGTCGTCAGGCAAGGTTATTGGCAATCGACCTCGATGACCTGGGCCGTTCGAAGGCCGTTGTGGAAAGTCTTGTCGTGATCCTTTGCGTCTCGTTCGGCCTGCTCAATGGAACGACGAGGCACGCCGCGCCAGCTCTTGGTGTGGAAGTCGTTGGTGGACGAGCACTGGGCGCGCCAGCATTTATTCGCCGGGTCACGATCGCTGGTTTGTTGTTTGTTGGCGCAGCCGGCGGCCAAGACAAGCAACACGAGGGTTGAGCCGAGAAATTTCATGTTTCACCTTTCGTTGAAGTGTTAGACGCACATTGTAGCAAAAAGGTTAGCTCAATTGCATAGACCCTGCTCTTTCAATCGCTTGGGCAAAACCTACAATCGACTGTTTCTCATGCAGATGCCGTCACAGGAGTTTCTCGACGTTCATTCGCTGCTGGAAAGCAGCCACCCCCGGCCGCGGGTGAACTGGTTCTGGTATGGGGTGGGGATTTTTGCGCTGGTGGTGATGATCGCCAGCTATGTCAGCTCGAAATCACAGGCGGCCGAAAAGTGGGTGGACCTGGCATCGGTGCTGCTCATGCTGGGAATCGGCGCGGCGATGGCGACGCTCACCATGCGCGCCGTGGCGCGGCAACGAAGCGAACACCAGCAAGTGGAAGCCATCGAAGAGCTGGTGCAGCTCCGCCGATGGGACCAGGCCGGGATGATGATCCATAACCTGCTTTCCCATCCCACGCGCATGCCGCAGGCGCGGGTGCAGGCGTTGATCTACCTTACGTCCGTGCTGGCGCGGTATCACCGATTTGACGATGCGATCGAGGTGCAGAATTACCTGATCGAGCACCATTTCGTCGATCCGGGAACCGAATATGGTTTGCGACTGGGCCGCGCGATGGCGCAGCTCCGGCAGGATCATCTGGTCGATGCCAATCAATCCATCTCGGAATTGCGGCGGGCGGTGGGGGATCAGCGATCGGGTGGCTTGACGCTGGTGGAGATTTACCGCGACGTGCGCACCGGCCACCCCGCGGAAGCCATCGAATTATTTCATGCCAATCTCGACGTGCTGCGCGAACAGCTCGGTCATCGCGTGGCGGATGCCTATGCCCTGACCGCCTGTGCCTGCGATCAGCTCGATCGGCGAGACGAAGCACAGAAGCTTTATACGGATGCAACAACCTTAGTGGACCCGGCAGAATTGAATCGACGTTATCCCGAGACGAATTCCCTTTCCCAAAAGTACACAACGGCGGCGGCGCCGGCGGAGGTCGCATGATCCCCGCCGAAGTGGCCGTGTCGAAACTGCGGCGCGATCTGGCCGTCAGTGCATTCTTAAAAGGAATGCTGCTCATCGGGGCGCTGGCGTGTTTGTTGGTGGCGCCGATGTTGAACCTTGGGCTTGAAGGCACCATGCTGCTGGTGACGCTGTCGATCGTCTGGATCGTGCTGAGCCATCGCAGCGCCCGCACGTCGCGGGGTGTGATGGACGCGCCGGCGCTGATCGCCAGCGGGCGATTCGAGGACGCCGAGCACCAGCTCGACGAGGCGCTGCGCGTCTTCTCCCTGTTTCGAACCGTCAAGCTGCTCAGCCTGCATCACCTGGCCATGCTGCGCCACGCCCAGCGACGTTGGCATGAATCCGTCACACTATGCCGCGCGCTGCAACGTCAAAAGTTGGGCGGCCTGCGCGGGCTGCTTCGGCCCAGCAGTCTGATCCTGGCCGACTCCCTTCTGCAACTTGGTGATTTGAACGGTGCTTTCCAGGTGATCAGCCAGATGTATCAGCAGCGGCTGACGTTGGGCGAAGCGACGAAATTGCTGGTGCTTCAACTGGATTACGAATCGCGCATCGGCGCCTGGCAGAGCATGATTCATGGCATGCACTCGAAGGTGCAGCTTGCCGAGCTGATGAACACGCGCGACGCGGCGAATTCCCAGGCGCTGCTGGCGTTGGCGGCGAAGAAGGCTGGGAAGACGGAATGGGCTAATTGGCTGGCGCGGCGCGCGGAATTGCTTGTTGATGCGACCGAACTGGTCTCGCGGCGCGCGATTTTGGCAGAGTTGTTTCCTGAAAGAGAAAATCACCCTCACCCTAGAAGCTGTTTCAAAACTGTCTCAACACGATAAGTACAAACGCCACGTGAACAAACGCCTGAAACATCTTCGACTTGCGTTCATACCGCACGAGCAGGTGTCGGAAGTTGCCGAGCCAGGCAAACAGCCGCTCGATCGTCCAGCGTCGTCGGTAACGACGCATCTTCCGGCCGTCGTCATAGCCACGCTGCGTCGCCCAATGCCGGTACGGAATGATCGGGTCGATGCCGCGGGCAAAGAGTTTGTCACGGAACTTGTCGCTGTCGAACTCCTTGTCCAGCACCAGACGCTTGGGCTGGTGAGGCAGCTTGTCGAGAGTCGGCTCGATCATCTTCGTCGCCGACGGGCTGGCCGATTCGACGGTAAGTGCCAGAGGAAGGCTCTTGCCGCTGCCCACCACAACCAGCTTCGTACCCTTGCCACGCTTGGTTTTTCCGACACAATCGCCCCCTTTTTTGCCGGTGCAAACGTCGCATCGGCGAAGGCTTCCTCCCACTTCAGCCGCCCGCGTTTGTCGAGCTGGTCGAGGAAGGCACACCAGGCCGCCTCCCAGGCGCCGATCTCGTCCCAGTCGCGCAGGCGACGCCAGCAGGTGCTGGGGGAGGGGAAGCAGTCGGGCATGTCCTTCCAGCGTGCACCGGTGCGAAGGATCCAGACGATGCCTTCGAAGCAGTCCCGATCCGGCGACGGCGGACGGCCGCCTTTGCGCGAACGTTTGTGCTTGGGAATGAATGGTTCGATTCGTGACCATACCTGGTCGGTGATCTCCCGCTGGACCATACGACCTCCTTGTCGGAGGTCCATTGAAAACAACGTGTTGAAAGTGCGCGCTTATAACTTTTAGGTTTTGAAACAGCTTCTAACCCTCTCCCATGAGTACATGGAAGGGGACCAAAGGGCGCGACACGGAGGTCGTATGAAATTACCAATGGTTTGGCTCGGCGGGGTGATGAGCGTTTTCAGCATCACGCTGGCTCTTTGGATCTGGCAACGACAGTCGTGGCTGCTGGAAATTCTCGATCCGACTCAACCCCAGGTCGTTCGATGGTCGATTCGATGTTTGTCGATTGGATTGCTTAGCGCGGCGGAGATGACGGTGATTGCGCTGGTCGTTGGTGGGATTTATCGACGGTCGTGGGTCGACAAGTTGTTTGAATGGTCGGCGGCGGGGGTGTTTGGGGTGTGCCTCGTCAGCGCGCTGGCACTGGGACTTGCTGGACGATAATCGAATCGGTCCGCCAAGGCGGGCCCTACGAAGGAAGGCTCGACATGTTTCGGCTTGCGAACCTGTTTCTGGTTGCCTTGATGCTTGCCGTCATCCCGGTGGCGCGTGCCGACGATGCGGCCGATGCCGACGCGCAGTTGGCCGAACGCATGGCCGATCTCGGCCAGCGCGTGCTCCGAGACAAGAACGTCGACGACCTGCAGTGGCGACAGGCACGCGAGCTGGTGAAAGCGGCGGTGCGGCTGGCGCCTTCCGAGCAGCGATTTGCGCGTCTTCTGGCCGACATCCAGCTTGAATTGAAAGACTTCGAGGGCGCCAAGGAAGCGCTCAATGCCTATCGCGCGATCAACCCCAGCGATGCCTTCGCGCAGATCCAGCTCATTGACCTCTATGTCGGCAAAATGGAGACCGCCGACGCGCGGATTAATTACCTGCGCGACATCATGGGCCGCGCGACCTTGCCGGCAGAAGTCCGTTCGCACGCGGCCTTCGGCTGCAGCCAACTGCTGCGTGAGCAGGGGCAAATTGACGCAGCCAACAACACGCTGGACCAGTCGATCCGGCTGGACAATCTCAATCCCGGCGCCCTACGCGCCAAGCTCGAGCTGGTCCGCGCCTCCGGCACGCCGCTGGAGCACGTCAACGTGCTGCTCTCGCTGGTGAAATCGAATCCGACTCAGGCGGAGGTGATCCAGGAACTCGGCGATCGCGTGGCATCGCTGGGACTGAACGACTGGTCGATCTACTGGTATAGCCTGAGCTTTCAATTGCTCAATCGCACGGGGCAGATCGATCCCGACCAGATGGTGAACTATGTCAGCGCGCTGTTCCTGCAGGACCGGTTGCAGGATGCTTCGGGCTTGAACGACCAGCTCCTGAAAATCCGTCCCGAGAACATCGATCTGCAATACCTCCGCGTGCTCATGAACAAGTCGAGCATGAAGAAGGAGGACCGCGATGCAGCCATGCAAAAGGCGCTCAATGCGCTGTACAACCAGTTGGCAGTCGTGCGATCAAAGATCGGCGTCGCGGGCGCGACCACGCGGCCGTTTGATCAAGCCGATGCGCCGGTGATCCCGGACCTTTCCGGCGATGTCGAGCTCATCAAGGCAGCCAAGCCCGAAGTCGTGTCTGACTACGTTCGCGCCGCCTCCGACCTGGCCTGGTTCCAGCTTTACTTCCAGAAAGATGCCGCTGCGGCGGAAAAGATCATCAACGTGCTGAAGGGCCTGCTGCCGGCGGAGAGCATCACGCTCAATCGCCTGGTCGGCTGGCAGTTTTATGTATCGGGAAAGACGACGGAAGCAAAGGACAAGTTCTCAGAGATCGACGACCGCGATCCCCTCGCGGCGATGGGGCTGATCCTGATTCTCGAAAAGGACCCTCAGCAGTCAGACAAGGCCCGCTCGATGGCCCGCAGGGTGATCAGCGAAAATGCCGCCGGGATCCGCGGCGCGCTGCTTTGGGATGGGCTGCGGGACCACGGCGCCAAGATCGTCCTTAGCCAGGTCGGCGAAGCGGTCAACGACGAACTCAATAAGTTTCCCAAGGAATTCCTGCGTGTCATCGACATGCCGCAGAATTTCTATGCGATCAAAGGCGAGCCGAATCAGCCCAGCTACGGCTACAACGAGCCGATGCTGGCAAAGGTCTCGCTGCAGAACCTCACTGATTATCCGATCACGATCGGTCCATTGGGCGTGATCAAGCGCGACATGTGGTTTGACGCGCAGACCAAAGGCCTCGTGCAGCAGGCGTTTCCCGGGGTCACGTATGACCGCTTCGGCCAGCACGTCGTCCTGGCCCCGCGGAGCACGCTGACGCAAACCGTGCGACTCGATCGGGGAGCATTGCAGCAGGCGATGTCGAGCAATCCGACGATCCCGCTGCAGATTTCCTTTTCCATGACGACCAATCCGCTGATGCAGAACAGCCAGATCCTTTCCGGCCTGTGCGGCTATCGTTCCCCGTTTGCACGGCTGTTTTCGCGCAATGGAAACCGGATGCAGAACGACGAGGACAAGCAAAAGGCGCTTCACCTGCTGACCGAAGGCACGCCGGCGCAGAAGTTTTCCACGATCGAGCTGCTGGCGATTTACGCCACGAGCTTCCGGTCGAACAATGCCAACCCACAGATGCAGCAGGTGGGCAATGATTTCCTGGATGCCATTAACCGCGTCCGCAGAGATTCCAGCCCGTCCATCAGCGCGTGGGCCTCGTATGTTTCGGCGCAGGCGCAGCCGGATAACGCCAAGGGGGAGATTTTCTCCCAGATGTTCAAGAGTGAGCAATGGACGACGCGTCTGGCGGCAGTGTGTGCCGCACCCGTTCTGCCGGCCGATCAAGGCAAAACCATGCTGAAGCCGCTTGCCGACAGTGATGCTGATCCACTGGTGCGCACGATGGCCGGGCTGCAGATCGAACAGCTCAACCGGCCTCCGACAACGCAACCGACAACGATGCCGGCGAGTTTCCCGACCACTTTGCCGGTCGAGTGAGATCACGGCGGGGTGTCATGCACCATCCGCGCGTGCAGTGCCTGGTTCACGCTGGCATCATTCAATGCGGCGTTTTTGACGTTGTCCCCGTCGAACGACACGTACACCACCCAGTTCCTGGCGCCCAGCCGATCGTAAAAGTAGGCGTATAGATCGGCGGCGGGTGTACGCAGATCAGGGGGGCCGAGAAGTTGTTTGATGTCCTCTCGCGACCACTGCGCGCCTTTGCTCAATTCCATCATCAACTGAATCGCCAGCGTTTCGAAGTGTGGCCCCCGATGGTTGGGGCCTTCGTTCTTCAGGTAAGCGGTGGAAAATTTCTGCATTTGCTCGGAGTAAACGCGATGCGGGCGAGCGGTTGTCGCGGCAGAATTGTCTTTCCCCGGCGTGGCGCATCCCAGCGCTAGTAGAAGGAATGGTGTAACAACAAGCAGCGGCCGCATGCAGGTCCTTCGTTCGTTATCGCGCATTCTCCGCGATCGCGAGTTGAGATGTGATCTGACGCACGGCCTCTTCAACATTGCTTTCCAACGGAAACAAAACCGACGAGCCGTCGCCGCGTTGGAACCAGATTCCGCTGGCGCTTCCGGGCAAGCCGTTCACCGTTCTTCGTCGCAAGCCGAGTGAAGCGATCTGATTGAACGGGATGTCGGTTCGCCGCAAAAGCCGGAGTCGCACGCCCGTTTGATGGATTTCGAGCTTCGACACCGCCAGCCGATAGCCCCACACCAGGAAATAAAGCGACGCCGGCACACAAACGATCGACACCGGCGTGCCGACGTTCTGATCCAGCGCAAACATCCATCCCACGAATCCGGCCAGTGCAACCGCGATCGTGAGCAGTATGACCGGCTGCACCCGTGAAGTGCGAAATTCCGCGATCGACGCGCCGAGGGGGTCGTTTTTCATGCTTCACCCTTGTGAGGGAGCTGGGGCACGATCCCATTGTACCAGTGGATGGTTCGGCGCTTGTAGGGTCAATGTTGGTCAAGGAAATCGGCGATCATCCCGGCCACGAGGTCTGGCAGCTTGCTGTTTTTGTCAGGCGAGCAGATTTCTCCGATGTAATCTCCATGCCCACCGGGCAGAATCGCCAGCCGCGCGTGCGGCAAGAGACGCGAGAGTGCTAATGCGTGCTCCGTGCGGATCACGTCGACATCACCGTTAAGCACCAGGGCCGGCGATTGGATGGCATGGATGTCCGCCTCATTGAAATCCTTGAAAGCCAGCATCCGCGAGCGATCGCGGTCGAACATCGTTTGAAGCGCTTTGGGGTCCGGATTGATCTTGAGGAACGCATCGGCCAATGGCTTGGGCATGTCCTTGAGCGTGACCTTTTCCATTCCGTCCCAGAAACCCTCCTGCATGCCGGAGCGTTTGAACAGGGCGGATGCCAGCACCAGCTTGTTCACGCGTTTGGGATGACGAATCGCCACCTGAAGCGCGATCATTCCACCGTTGCTGAATCCGAAAAGATCCGCCTTCTCGATGTGTAATTGTTCCAGGAGCGATGCGACGTCGTCGGCATCCTGTTCGAAGGTGAACGGGCGGTCGATGTCGGCGGTGTGACCGTGGGCCTGGAATTCAACGGCGATCACCTGGCGCGATTTGACGAGGTCGGGCAGAATTCGCCCCCAGTTGGATTCGATGGTCGATCCGCCGCCGTGCAGCAGCATAAGTGGTGGGCGCGGAGCGCGTTCCGGCCCGTGGATTTCGTAGTACATCCGCAGTCCGTTGACCGTGGCATACCCGGTTTGAGCAGGCATTGTTGCAGGGGTGGCCGCGTGCATGTTGCTCGAATGCAGCAGCAACACGACGGCAAACAAGAGCAAGGCAGTGCTGTTCATGGCGAGAGTCAAACGAGCCAGACAGGTCCTGTCAATTCACTCCACTTACCTGAGCTCATGCGGGTTGATTCTTTTTGGTCCGCCGAGTAATTTTTTGCGGCGCGACGTTGCCGTTGCCCGCATGGAACCACCTCGTGAGAAGCGGGTATGTGCCGGTGAAGCCTACGGAAATACAAGCCCCGCAAGTCCTTCCAGAGCAAAAGCTTGGGTTTCAACAGGACTTTCGACACTTTTTCGTTCGGGGCTTGGCGGTCCTGCTGCCCACCCTCATCACATTCTTCGTTCTAGCTTGGTTATGGAATCAACTGAATGACAAGCTGGGCAGGCCCATCATGGCGGCGCTGCGCTACGGGCTAAAATGGATCGCCTTGCAGATTTCCGACAAGCCGCCGGGCTACATCAGCCGGCGCTGGGATGTGGCCTGGGACGCGATGCCGGAGTGGCTGATCCAGTTGATCGGCGTGCTGCTGGCGATCGTGCTGGTGTACATCGTCGGCCTGTTCATCGGCAACCTGATCGGCCGAACGGTGTATCGCATCGCCGAGGTCGGTGTAATGCGGATTCCGCTGGTGCGGGCGATTTATCCGTCGGTGAAGCAAATCACGGATTTTGTGCTGGCCGAACGGCAGGAAACGTTCATGGCCAGCCAGGTCGTTGCGGTCGAGCCACATGAGAAGGGAATCTGGTCCATTGCACTCGTCACCGGCACGGGGATTCGGGCAATCAGTGAGATGACCGGCGACGAGATGGTGACGGTGTTCGTCCCCTCATCGCCGACGGCCTTCAGTGGGTATGTCATGGTCGTGCCGCGGAAATCATTGATCGAATTGCCTATGACAGTGGAGGAAGCGATGCGCCTGCTGGTGAGTGGCGGGGTGATCGCGCCTCAGGACGAATTAAAGTCCACGCTGCCATCGGCATGAAGGCTTTATGGGCGGGGGCTTTGTGGTGGAATGGTCGGAATTCTGTACAATCTTTTGATGCCTGCCGGAGCGTCAGTTATGCGCTTCGGGAAAGCAAGGCGGAAGAGGAGTTCACCGTGAACGTCACTGTTTCAAGCCGACACATGGAAGTTACGCCTCCGCTGCGGGATTATGCCCAGCAGAAGGCCAACAAATTGACCAAGTATTACGACCGGATCCAGGAGATCGAAGTCGTTCTGGATAACGGCAAGGACATCACTCGGGTTGAGATGATCGTCAACGCCGAGCACAAGAACACCTTCATCGCGCACCACGACGAAGGCGACGCCTACGCGTGCATCGACGGGTGCATCCACAAGCTGGAAAGGCAGTTGAGCGAGCACAAGAAGAAGTTCCGAAATCGCAAGCATCCGGAATAAGCAAAAGTCTTGTCCGAGCGTGCCGGCAGAAGTGGAAAACGCCCGCCTGCGTCGGCGGCGTCTGGCTCTGTTGATGCATCGGACAACAAACGAAAAGCATCCATATGAAGTTAAAGGATTTCATCGTCACCGAGGCCATCGTCCCGGCGCTCCAGGCGACGGACCGCGACAGCACCATCCGCGAACTCGTCGCCGCGCTGGCCCAGGCGGGCGCGCTGGCCGATTCGGCCGTGGAAGAGGTGGTCGCGGCGCTGATCAAGCGCGAGCAGAACGGCTCGACCGGGTTCGGCAAGGGCGTGGCGGTGCCGCACGTGAAGCACCCGAAGGTCAAGAAAATGGCCGGCACGGTGGGCCGAAGCGGCTCGGGCGTCGACTTTGCCGCGCTGGATCACCAGCCGGTGTACAGCGTGTTTCTCCTGCTGAGCCCGGACAATCAGCCGCAACAGCATTTGCAGGCGATGAACATCGTGTTCTCGAACCTGCAGAAGGACACGTTCCGACGTTTCCTGCGCCAAAGCTCGACGCGCGAGGAAATCGTCGATCTTTTGGAAGAAGCCGATCAAGGAAAGTGAGTTGATAGTGAATAGTTAATAGTGAATAGTGCGATCCCACTATTAACTATTCACTATCAACTATTCACTCCTTTGCTATGGCCACGGCTTCGAAAGAATTAATCGTCAGCAACAAGCTCGGGCTGCACGCGCGGCCGGCCATGCAGTTTGTTGATTTGGCGAACCAATATTCGTCGAAGGTCACCGTCTACAAAGGTGGCGACGAACCGGCAGAAGCCGACGGCAAGAGTGTGATGCAGATGATCATCCTTGCCGCGACCGAAGGAACACCGATTCGCATCGAGGCCGAAGGCGAAGACGCCGACCAGGCCGTTGCGAAGCTCGCCGAACTGTTCGAAAGCAAGTTCGGCGAAGAGTGATAGGAGAGTGGCAAGTAATTAGGGGCAAGGGGCAAGTAAGAATGAAGGCAGACAACCTGCGCCTCTCTTCACTTGCCCCTTGCCCCTGACTACTTGCCCCTGTGTGTCATCGATGGAAATCAAGAAAGGAATCGCAGTCTCTCCCGGCGTGGTGATCAGCACGGCTGTCGTGCTGGACGCCGAGGATTTGCTCATTCCAAAACGAAAGATCGACCCCCAGGCCGTCCCCGCCGAGCTCGAGCGGCTCGGGCAGGCCGTGGCCACCTGCGTGGTCGATCTCACCCGCCTCCGCGACGACGTCGCTGCCAAGCACGGCAAGGAAATCGGCGACATCTTCGGCTTTCACCTCGGCCTGCTGCGCGACAAGTCGTTGATGAACGAGATCACCAACGAGATCAAGACCGAAACGAACTCCGCCGAGTACGCCGTTTCCACCGTGATGCGCCGGCATGCCAATAAGTTTGCGGCGATGATCGAGAAGTCGCCGTACTTTTCCGAGCGCGTCAAAGACATCCATGACATTGAAAAAAGCCTGCTGCGGGCGCTCATCGGCTCGCGCCGGCAGGACCTGGCGCATCTCGACCAGGACGTGATCGTCATCGCGCACGACCTGCTGCCGAGCCAGACGGCTGCCTTCGACAAGACGCACGTCAAAGGCTTCGCGACCGACGTCGGTGGACGCACGAGTCACACCGCGATCGTCGCCCGCGCGATGGGCATCCCGGCGGTCGTCGGCCTGGGAAACATCACCTCGGAAATCAGTGGCGGGGATACCGTCATCATCGATGGCAAGCGCGGCGTCGTGATCATCAATCCCGACGAAGAGCAGCTTGCCGAATATCGCCGCGACGCCCGCTCGATGATGAACTTCGAGAACGAGCTTGCGACGCTGGCGTCGCTTCCGCCTGAGACGAAGGACGGGCACGTCGTCAGTGTGCAGGCGAACATCGAATTCCCCGCCGAGGTTGACGACGCCATCGATCGAGGCGCGCAGGGCATCGGCCTTTACCGAACCGAATTTCTCTACCTCGCCCAGGAACGTGAGCCCACCGAAGACGAGCATCACGCCGCGTATGCCGATGCGCTGCAGCGGCTCAAGGGCAAGCCGCTCGTGATTCGCACGCTCGACCTCGGCGCAGACAAGTACACGCAGGCCAAGGCGCTGAACCCGGAACGCAACCCGTTCCTCGGCGATCGCAGCATCCGCATGTGCCTGCACGACATTCCCATGTTCAAACGTCAGCTGCGGGCCATCATGCGCGCCAGCATTCTCGGCGACGTGCGGATCATGTTCCCCATGATCTGCACCGCGCTGGAACTGCGGCAGGCGAAGATGGTTCTCAACGACGTCATGGACGAGTTGGAAGAGGAGGGCGTGCAATTCCGACGGGAAATTCCGGTCGGAATCATGATCGAGGTGCCCTCCGCCGCCATCATGGCCGATCAGTTTGCCAAAGAGGTGAACTTCTTCTCGATCGGGACCAACGACCTGATTCAGTACACCTTGGCGGTCGATCGCACGAACGAAAAAGTCGCGGGGTTGTACTGCCCAGCGCACCCGGCGGTCCTGAAGCTCGTGCGCGACGTGATTCGCGCGGCGGTGCGAAACAGCATCTCCTGCAGCGTCTGCGGCGAAATGGCGGGCGACCCGCTTTACACGCTGCTGCTGCTGGGGCTGGGGCTCACGACATTCAGTATGAACGGTCCGGACGTTCCGGAGGTCAAAAAGATCATCCGTTCAACCACATTGGACCACGCAAAGCAGGTGGCGCGCCGCGTCATGAGCTTTGACAGTGAACGACAGGTGATGCACTTCCTGCGCGAGGAGACGCGGAAGATCATCCCAGAGGCTTTTTAGGAAGTTGATAGTTGATGGTTGATGGTTGAAAGTGCGCGACGAGACTAACTCACTCCGCACCATCAACCATCAACTATCAATCATCAACTAATGCAAAATGGCAAAGGAAATGCTCATCAACGTCAGCGAAGGCGAGGAATGCCGGATCGCGGTGTTGGAGAACGGGAAGCTCGAAGAGCTTTACATGGAGCGCAGCAGTTCGGCGCTTCACGTCGGAAATATCTACAAGGGCAAAGTCACCAACGTCGAGCCGAGCATCCAGGCCGCGTTCGTCGATTTCGGCCTCGGCCGCAACGGCTTTCTGCACATCAGCGACCTGATGCCGAGCTACTTCGGCCAGGGCAATGAAGATGTCGAATCCGTCGGCCGCAAGATGTCCCGCCGCGATCGTCCGCCGATCCAGCGCTGCCTGCGCCGCGGCGACGAAATCGTCGTGCAGATCATCAAGGAAGGCATCGGCACCAAGGGTCCGACGCTCAGCACCTATCTCTCCGTGCCCGGACAGATCCTCGTGATGATGCCCGGCATGGCCAAGATGGGCATCAGCAAGAAGATCGAGGACGAGACGGAGCGCAAGCGTCTCCGCACGATCCTCGACGGCCTCAAGCCCCCCAAGGACTGCGGGTTCATCATCCGCACGAGTGGCGTCGGCCGCACGAAGACCGAGATCGAGCGTGATTTGAAGTACCTGGCGCGGCTGTGGGAACAGCTGAAGAAGAAGGAAGCCTCCGGTAAGGGTCCGATGGAGCTCTACACGGAAGGCGATCTGGTGACGCGCACCGTGCGGGACGTGTTCAGCACTGACATCGACCGCATCATCGTCGACTCCAAGGACGTGGCAAAGCGGGTCAAGGAAGTCATCAAGATCACCAGCCCGCGCACGAAGAACAAGGTGGAGCTCTTCGACGAAGGCATCCCGCTGTTCCACAAGTACAACATCGAGAAAGAAATCGAGCTGATGTACTCGCGGCACGTTCCGCTGCCGAGTGGTGGTTCGCTGGTGATCGATTCGACCGAAGCGATCGTGGCCATCGACGTGAACTCCGGCAAGTTCCGCGATCATTCCGACGCCGAAACGACTGCGTTCAAAACCGACATGGAGGCGGCCGACGAAATTCCGCGCCAGCTCAAGCTGCGCGATCTGGGTGGGGTGATCATCTGCGACTTCATCGACCTGCGGTTCGATCGTCACCGTCGTGAGCTCGAGCATCGGCTGCATGAGAATTTCAAGAAGGACCGCGCCAAGACGAAGGTCCTGCGGATGAGCCAGTTCGGCATCATCGAGCTGACCCGGCAGCGCATGCGCCCGAGCCTCAAGCGGTCGATCTACTTCGACTGCCCGCATTGCAAAGGCGCGGGCCTGGTGAAGACGCCCGAGAGCATGAGCCTCGACGTAATGCGCCGCATCGCGATCGCGATGCATGACGAGCGCGTGGTGCGGGTGGAAGTGAGCGTGCATCCTGACGTCGGGTTCTATCTGCAGAACAAGAAGCGCGCGGCTCTTTCCGAGATGGAGGACGAGACGAAGAAGCGCGTGGTCGTTCGTGGCGATACACAGCTTGCCCTTGACGAGATCAAGTGGCAGCTCTTCGACACCCGGGACGGCATGGTCGTGCTCGAAGCCATCGGCATGACCGCGATGCAGCCGCATCAGCAGCAGGGCCGTCAGCAGGGCCGAGATCGAAGAGATCGCGGCAGAGACCGGCATCAGCATGGTCAGCGTCATCAACCGCCGGCGCGGGCGATGGAAACGGAAGATGAGCGATTCGACATCGAGGCCGGCGACGAGCACGAAGATCATGGCGAGCGAAAACTTCCGGCGCCGCAGGGTCGTGAGGAGCGTCAGGCCGAAGAGCCGGCGGAGTCGGCAGAAGGCGCTGCGCAGGGCGAAGTTCACGAAGGCGAGATTGTCGGTGAAGGCAACGAGCAAGGCGGCGGGCGACGTCGCCGCCGACGCCGGCGTGGCCGTCGCGGCCGGGGTGGCAATGGTGGACAACATCAGGGCCAAGGCGGGCAAGGACCGGGCGGCCAGAACGATCGCTACCCCGCCATGCTCGAAAACAACGGCGACCAGGATGTCGAAGTCTTCGACAACGAAGAGCAGCAGCCGGAGTCTAACGAGCGTCCACCGGCGCGACGCGAGCAACCACAGTCTCGCGGCCGTGATCGGTCGCGTCAGCGCGATCAATCTCGCCAGCAACCCCAGCGACAGCAACCTCCCGCGCCCCAGCCGATCGAGGCCGCGGAAGATGTGGTGGATGAATCGGCTCCCGAACCCGGCAACGAGCTTCACCTGACAGAGGAAGAAGGCGGCAAGCGCCGCCGACGCCGTCGCGGCGGCAGGCGCCACCGCCGCGGCCGCGGGCAGGGTGGCGAGGCTCAGAACGGCGGCGAAGCGCCGGCCGAATCCGATTCCGGTTCATCGGAGCAAGAGTCCGAACCCGTGCAGGCAAAGACGATCGAGAACAAGCCCAAATATCCGATCGCACCCCCGAAGATCGAGCAGGCGCCGGTCGTCCGCACCGGCTCGACCGACCGGCATTTGGTGTCCGACACCCCGATCGAACCGCAACCGCTTCGCCGTCCCCGAAGCTACAACGACCTGGATGCGATTCCGGATGATTTTGATTGAGTCGAGGCGAAAGGCCGGATGGTGAAATGATTGCTCCGTTTCTCCATCCGGCCTCGCCTTACAATCGCTTGCCGCATCCGCTGGTGACGATTTGCCGAGTAATCGCCTTCCTGTTGGTGCTCCTTCTGCTATTTTTCGTGGGTGTGCTGACAACGGTCGGGCCCGTCGGGGCCGTGGATAGTCACTTCACTCATCATCCCGAGAACATTCCCTCGTTTGTGGTCGGCGCGTGGCAGAAAACGAATGCCGAGCCTCATCGTTATTATCGTGAAGCGACATTGCCGACGTTCCTGTACACGCTTCGATACACAACGATCGGGACGATCCAAGCAGACGGTTCAATCCTCGCCGACGAGGAGGGCGTCAGCCGATACGATGCCGATCTTCGTTGGGGACGGCTGGCGCCGATTTTGATTGCCTGGTGTCTTCTGATCTGGTCGTTCTGGTCAGGGATTCCCAGGTTGCTGCAGAGATTTTTTCCAGGCTCAAAGTTGGATCGGGGTTTTCCCGTTCTCATCACGCCAGAGAGCAAAGGATCTCGCACCCCTTCTTCAGCTTCTCGTCCGTCGTCGCATAGCTGATGCGGAAGTGCGTGTCTTTTTCAGAGAACACATTGCCCGGAATGATCAGGACGTTGTTCTCAATCGCCTTGGTGACGAATTCGGATGCCGTCGCGCCCTTCGGCGCTTTCGGGAAGATGTAGAATGCGCCGCTGGGCCTCACGATCTCGAATTTCTTGGACAATCCATCAGCGACGATGTCTCGCTTGCGGCGGTAGGCGTCGACAGCGTCTTTCATCGGGACGTCGAGGGCCTTGAGCGCGGCATATTGCAGCGGTGACGGCGCGCACACGAACGTGTACTGCTGCAGCTTGGTCATCTGGCTGATGATCTCGGTGGGGCCGGCTGCATAGCCGAGTCTCCAGCCGGTCATCGCGTGGCTCTTGCTGAATCCTCTCAGGATGATTGTCTTTTCGTAGAGCTTTGCCGCCGACGGCAAGCCTCGCGGCGCGTCGTAGAGGAACGGCTCGTAGATTTCATCCGACAGAATCAGCAGGTCGTGCTTCTTGGCCAGCTCGACGGCGCTGCGCACCTCTTCTTCGCTCATCACCACGCCCGTGGGATTGCTCGGGCTGTTGAGCATGAGCAGCTTCGTCTTCGACGTGATGACTTTCTCGACCCGATCGGCGTGGAAACGGAAATCGGGATAGCTGTCGACGATGAGGCTCTTTCCGCCGGCCATCGTCACCAGGTGCTTGTACATCACAAAGTACGGGTCGAGGAAGATCGCTTCGTCGCCCGGATCGAGAATGGCCAGGATCGCCAGCAGCAATCCGCCGCTGACGCCTGAAGTGATCAGCACCTCGCCGACGTCCCGGCCGATCTCCTTCGACAAATCCGCGCGAAGTCGTTCGCGCAGTGGAGCGATGCCCTGCGTCTGCGTGTATCGATTGTTGCCCGTCCGAATCGCCTCGATCGCGGCTTCCTTGGCGATCGCGGGCACGTCGAAGTCGGGTAGGCCGATCGAGAGATTGATCGGGTCCTTCATCTTCGCAGCCAGATCGAACACCTTGCGGATGCCCGAAGCATCGACGGCATGTGCACGTCGCGAAACGTAGTCGGCGGGGGAGCGCATGGGGATGAAATAGGGGCAAGTGCTTAGGGGCAAGGGGCAAGTGAAGAAATGTCTTTCCTCTACTTGCCCCTTGCCCCTGATTACTTGCCCCTTCCTTGTCTTTACTTCTTCTTGGCAGCCGGTGCAGCAGCTTTGCCGGCGGCCGGAGCGGCGGCGGCAGGAGCAGCGCCCTTCGCGCCCGCGGCGGGGGGAAAG
>JADMIO010945813.1_pt1 | contig 24073 bp, 11 predicted proteins | sample 8958161 | NCBI WGS metagenome assembly JADMIO01 (sample SAMN16585339, study PRJNA669376) | soil metagenome | isolation source: Crop rotation soil | place: USA: Cullars Rotation, Alabama | collected 2011
GCGGTCCGCTGGAAAAAACCGGCGTCATTCAGGGCATGAGCGGCAGCCCCGTGTACATCGATGGCCAGCTTGTCGGCGCAGTCGCGTTTGCCTTTCCCTACGCCACACAGTCTGTGGCGGGAATTCAACCGATCCAGCAAATGACCGGCGTGCTCGACCAGTTACCGCCAGCCACTGCGCCCGCCGTGCGACCCGCTGCCTCCTTACCAGCACAGTCTCCGGCGGCATTTGTTTATGACATCCTTGAAAAAATACGCACCGGCCGGCCGCTTCAGGAACTGCTGGGAATGAACACGCCTGCCGTTTCTGCCGCCGCCATGTCGCGCCTGCAAACCCCGCTGTTCTTTTCCGGCGCTTCGTCAGCTGCACTCCAGGTGTTTGCCTCTTCCTTCAGTGAGTTGGGGTTTAATCCGGTGCAATCCGGCAGCTCCGGAACGGCGGCCAATGTCGGCCCGGTTCCGGCGCGGCTGGAACCCGGTTCCACCGTCAGCGCGGAACTGGTTCGTGGCGACATGAGCGTCAGTGCCAACGGAACCGTGACGTTCGTCGATGGCAACAAGGTGTATGCCTTTGGCCATCCCTTTCTTTCGGCCGGCCCCATCAGCGTGCCGATGTCGTCGGCCTATGTCATTTCGCTGCTGCCCAAGCTGGATACCTCGATCAAGCTCGCGTTTCCCGTCAGTGTTGTCGGCGCGTTTCAGCAGGATCGTTCGACAGGGATTTTCGGCACCATGGGCGACAAGCCCAATATGATTCCGGTCTCGTTCAATGTGAGGTCCAGCACGAATGCAACCAACCGCTACAACGTGGAGATCGCCAACGATCGCTATCTGACTCCGATCCTGATCAGCTATGCCGTCGTCAATGCGATCAGCGCCAGCGAGCGGGGCATCGGCGAACTCACACTGAGCGTCAACGGTCAGGTTCATATCCGTAATAACGATACCGTCAGGATTGCAACCATGTTCACCGGCGATGGCAATGGCCCGTCTCAGGCAACTGCCGCAGCTGTGGCGCCGATTCAATATCTGGTGACAGGTTATGAAGGCCTCGCCATCGATAAAATCGATTTCGACATCGTTTCGAGCGACCGGCGAACGCTGGCCACGCTGGATCGCATCTCCGTCGATCGCAACGAAGTGCGCGCCGGCGAGACCATTTCGCTTTCCGCGTTGATGCGCGAACCCAACGGCCAAACCTTTGTGGAGACTTTTCCGATCGCGATTCCTCAGGGATTGCCGACAGGAACGGTGCAATTGCTGGTCGGCGACGGAACCACGATCACCGGCGCCGAATTGAAGCGCAGTCCTTCGGGAGTGCCGATGGATCTGAAGACCGCAATTCGTGAACTCAATAAGCTGCGCCGCAATGACCGCCTGTATGTACGGCTTCTCAGCAACCAGCCTGGCGCCATTATCCGCGGCGAGGAATTGCCTTCGCTGCCGCCTTCCATGATTGGTCTGCTCGATACAGATCGCGCATCGAATCGCAATGTCACCTCAATGGGAAACTCCACTGTCGCCGAATATGAAATGCCCGTTTCCAGATACGTTTATCTGGGACAGCAGTCGCTGACTCTCACGGTTAAACCGTGAGCAGGATTTGCTTTCATTGACTCCTCTGCATGATGCCCTATGAAGAAACTTTTAAAATTTCTACCCTTGTTGGTTGCCTTTCCGCTGTTGTCCGTCACACCGTCATTCTGGGAAGTGCGGACCTACGAAGACTTTCAGAAAGGTAAACTCACCAACTTATCGCTCACCGGCGACGATCGCATAGTGCTGGCGCCGCAATACAACCTGGTGTTCGATACCCAGCAGGCCTTGATCGTTTCTGCGGTTGCCGATTCCAAAGGCAATCTCTATCTCGGCACGGGTCATGATGGAAAAATCTACAAAGTAGATGCCGCCGGGAAAGGCGCTCTGGTGGCGGATCTCAATGAGCTGGATGTTTTGGCCCTGGCCGTCGACAGCAAGGACGTCCTTTATGCCGGCGCTTCACCGAATGGCAAGGTTTACAGGATCGAATCCGGCGCCGAACCAAAGGAATTTTTCGATCCTGCTGCGAAATACATTTGGTCGATGGCTTTTGACAAACAAGGGCGGCTGCTGGTGGGCACGGGAGACAAGGGAATCATTTATCGTGTTGGAGCGGACGGCAAAGGCACGCCATTCTACGATTCAGACGAAACCCACATCGTGTCGCTTGCAGTCGACAGAGACGGCAACGCGATCGCCGGCGGCGATCCGAAAGGTTACCTCTATCGGATTTCTCCTGAAGGCAAGGCGTTCGTTCTCTATGATTCGGGCCTGCGTGAAGTGCACGCCGTCGCCATTGGCGCCGATGGCCGAATTTTCGCGACCGTACTTAATGGAGCCGCGGGAACCCCGTCGCTATCGGCGCCTCCTGCAAGTAAACCGGCGTCCAACTCGCCGAACGTGGATGGCGGTGTTGTGATCACCATTGGCGAAAGTGCGTCGGCCGGCCAGACCGTCAGCGTTGCAGTCGATTCTTCGCCTTCAGATGGCATCGCCTCCGGTTCGACGCGGCGCGCGCCGAGTTCCGGTCCGGCTCAAAGTATGGTTCTCGAAGTGTTGCCTGGCAGCGGGGTCGTCAACACGCTGTGGCGGCTGCGAGACGAAATGGCGTACGCCGTGTTGCCTCATGCCGGCAAACTCCTGTTCTCGACAGGCACCAAAGGACGCATATATTCAATTGATGATGCCCGCAATACCACGTTGCTGGTGGAATCGACCGAGGAACAAACCACGCGGCTGATTGAAGTGGGGACCCGCGTTTTCGCGGCTTCGGCAAACAGTGGAAAGCTCTTCGCTCTCAGCGATACGGTGGCGACGTCAGGCGCCTACGAGTCCGTGATTCGCGATACCAACGCGGTGTCCACGTGGGGCGCCATGTCGTGGAAGGCCGACAATGCGGGACAGATTCAGTTTATGACGAGAAGTGGAAACACCGGCGTGCCGGATAAGACCTGGTCCGACTGGGCGCCGGTGTCCGGAACAGGGACCGTTTCGAGTCCTCCGGCGCGATTCGCGCAATGGAAGGCCGTGCTGACTGCCGGAACCAACGGCCGGTCACCGGCTCTCGATGCCGTCACTTTGCCCTACCTGCAACAGAATTTCCGCCCGGAAATTGCCTCGCTTGAAGTGCTGCCGACAGGCGTCGCGCTGGCCAAAGTTCAACCGCTGACCAACAATGGCACGCCGGCGCCAACGGACCCTGCGCTGGTGCGGGCGAATATCCGCGCCGGTTTGCAATCGTCGGGCAAGACGCCGCCGCGCCGCTCGGTGGAGAAGGGTGCGCAGTCGTTTCAGTGGACGGCAAGTGATCGCAACCAGGATGTATTGAGCTACGACGTGTATTATCGCGGCGAATCGGAACGCACCTGGAAGTTGCTGAAAAAAGGGCTGGAAGACAACTTCCTCACCATGAATTCGGACGCCTTGCCGGATGGCACGTATCTATTGCGGGTCGTCGCCAGCGACTTGCCTTCCAATCCGGCGCAATCGGCAATGACTGCGGAACTGGAAAGCCGGCCCTTCGTCATCGACAATACGCCGCCGACCGTCCGCATTCAGCAGACTGCCATTACGGCAGGCCGCGTGCGGGTTGCTATCGAGGCGGCCGACTCGACGTCTACATTGAATCAGGCTGAGATTTCCGTCGATACCGGGAGGTGGCAGGCGTTGTTTCCGGCCGACGGGATTACGGACTCCCGGTCAGAAACGTACACCTTTCAAACCGAGGTGTTGCCGTCGGGGGAACATGTCATTGCATTTCGCATTTACGACCAGAACGATAATGCCGGTATCGGCAAACTGGTGGTGAGGATTCCGTAAAGACTATGAAAAACACAATCGTTTGTCTCGCGATTCTCCTGGGTTTCGGCGCGTATGCGGTTCCCGCCAACGCACAACCTCAATCGCAGTTGCGCCTCAATCAGCCAGCGCCGGTCGCGCAACCACAACAGGTGGATGTCGATATTTACGCATTGGACATTACTCTGAATCCTGACGAACGCAAACTGGATGGCATTGCCGAAATTCGCATGAAACTGCTGGAACGGAACCCGGTAGCCATTTTCGGCCTGGATCGACACTTCAAAGTGACCAAGGTCTCTATGGGCGACACGGTGCCACGTTACCGCCAGTTTGAATTCGATTCGACTCTCGAAATCGATTTCGACAATGTCCCCACACCCGCCGACGGCATCGTCACATTGCGCATCGAATACTACGGCACATTCGACCCGGCCGATGAGCGCCGCGGCCCGGTCTTTAATCGCATGACCAGCGATTCCGCATACTTGCTCTACAGCGGCAAATGGTTTCCGGTGAATGAAATGTATCGCGACAAAGCGAATATGCGCATGTCTGTGCATGCTCCGGCATCATGGACTGTCGTTTCGGACTTGCCTTCCGTCGGTCCCGGCATTTTCGCCAGCCTGACGCCCTCATTCTGGGGCACATTAACCGCGGGGAAATACACCACGACCAAGGCCAAAACAGGAGACAACGAGATCACCGTCTACACAACCAAAGCCCCCGCCGACACGGTGCAGCCAATGGCCCAGGCCGTTAGCAAGATACTCGACTATTACACTTCGAAGTTTGGCCCGTTGCCGTCGAATCAATTTCATGTCATTGAAGCCCAGGATGCAACCTGGGCTTCCAACTGGTCGATGGGATCGCTGGTGCTTTCGACCTCGCAGTTTCGCAAGGACCAGGATCTGCCGGCTCTGGCGCGTACCATCGCGCATCAATGGTTTCCTTTGAAGTATGCCGTCGCGGATCCTGTCAGCGATGCGTGGCTGGCAGACGGCATGGCCATTTTTGCCAGCCTGCTTTATGCCGAGAGAAATTTATCGCCTGTGGAATTTCAGGATCAAATAGACAAGGCTCTCGTGAAAGCGCTCGCTTACGAAGGCAATATGTCGATACGTCAGGCCGGCGGCACAGACAAGGATTCGCTGGAATATCATTCGCTGGTCGAATACAAAGGCGCATACGTGATGCGCATGCTGCAGTGGGTGCTGGGTAATGAGAAGTTCGATACCCTGCTGCGTCAGTATGCCGATCAATTCAAAGACAGGCCTGTTTCTACGGCCGCTTTTATGAAACTCACTTCGGATGTTGCCGGCGAAGAAATGAATTACTTCTTCGATCAATGGGTCAACACTTCGGGAGTTCCTCAAATGAAGGCGACGTATCAGGTGAATCGCGTGAAGGACGGGTACACGGTCATCGGCCAGATCAAACAGGATCTGGATTTGTTTCGCATGCCCGTTGAACTTGTCATTCAAACCGACGATGAACCCGAATACAAACGCGTCGAAGTGGTCGGTCCGAACAGCGATTTCACGGTGAATACACTGCGCAAGCCCAAGGCCGGCGGTATCAAGATCGATCCGCGCAAGAGAATTTTGCGGATGTCGCCGGATATTCGCGTCGCCGTATTTATCAATCGTGGTGAAGAAGCGGCGGCAGAATTGCGTTACAACGATGCGGTCGATGCCTATCAACAGGCTCTCGAACTGGACGGCAACAGCTCACTGGCTTCATTCCGCATGGCGGAAGCCCGCTTCGAATCCGGCGATATCAACAACGCGTTGCAGCTGTTTCGCGATTCGCTGAACGGAGATCTGAAACCCAAATGGATTGAAGTCTGGGCCAATATCAACATCGGAAAAATTTATGACCTTCGCGGCGGCCAGCGCGATCGGGCGTTGGATTATTACCGTAAGGCGATCAATACCGGTGACGATTCTTACGGAGCTCAGGCCGTCGCGCGGGAATACATGAACACGCCGTTCCGTCAGGCGCCATCGAATTGAAAAATGGGCAGGCCAGAGCGGGGGGCGGGGGGCGTCCCCTCCTCAGCAGAGGAGGGGTGGCTGTGCGCACGAATAAAATGTCGCGAAGCAACAATAAAGCCGCACAGACGGGGTGGTGCTGGTCAATAGACTGATGAACGGGCAGGGGACGGAAATCTTTTGACCAACACCACCCCGTCTGTTCGCGCTGAGGATGCTTCGCAAAATTCAATTCAGGCTCACAGCCACCCCTCCTCTGCTGAGGGAATTATATACTTGATTACCTAGTTTGAGCATTTTAGACTTGTGGTTGTATTAAGACTAACCACAAGCTGTGGCGCCGTTCAAATGTTCGGTTTGTATGCGGTTTGGGTTAGAATGCAAACGGCCCCTGAGTTTAGTTCTCAGAGGCCGTTGTTTCTGTCCGGGATAAGCGGACCGAATGCGAACCGACAATCCGCATTGTAGTGCTAGCCGCGCCGGTCCGTCAATCCTGTAACAATTTAACCGCCCCGAAAACGGCGTCTCCCTTGAAGGGCAATGGAGAAATTCCATGTTTACAGAATTGGCCAAGATATTGGGTGAGTATCGCCCAGAAAATGCAACAACTGGCGCTGTCGATCTATTGCAAGACATTTCTCTTATGATGTCGATGCACGTTTCGTCGGTAACGAAAGCAAGCGCCGGACTGCTAGTGCTTGTACGCGTGCTAACCGAAAAGGGTATCATCGATCCAGAGAAGGATCTGGTGCCGCTTGACGAATGGTCGCAACAAGCTGCCGCAGATGTGAACCGCGATTTGATTCAAGCGACTGAATTATTAAATCAATGGGTACTCGACGCAAAAGCGGCTCAGACAAAGGCAAAATCGGCTTCTGCCTGATTTCTTGTTTGGGGCGAAATGGGATAACTTTACCCATTCTCGCCCCTCACTTTCATTGCTCGTTTAACCCGCTTCTTTGCTTTGGCCGTCTTAGCCTTCGGCCTGAACGCCAGAACCATATCCACCATGTCGTTGAGTTTCTTCGGTGGCCGTTTCATTTTGCGATCAACCTTTTGTACGTCAGGCGGCGATGCGCAACGCCAGCAACGAGGCTGTTAATACGCTCTGTTGTGTGACGCTTCACATTGCCGTCGTTCAGGCGCATCGTGAATTCATTCACGTATCGCCCTGTATGCTTTGGGCTGATATGGTGAAACGTCCCGTGGACGCCACGCTTCAGCACCGCCCAGACGCTTTCGATTCCGTTCGTATGGGAATCACCGTTGGCGTACTGACCCTTGCTGTGGTTGACCGTCTTGTGTCGATAGAACAGGCCGTCAAGTCCACGATACGAGCCGGACTCATCCGTATTCAGCGTTGAGCCGACTTCAACCCGCGCATGGATCAAAGACTGGAGCGTGTCCTGTGTGGTATCGCAGACCGGCATCGCAATCGTTTTGCCGCCCCGCTGGCGCATTCCCATTACCGGAGTTTTCTCGCCGCCGCCGCTCACATGCTTACGCTTTGACGCGTGCCGATTTTTATCCTTGCCGCCGATATAGCATTCGTCGATTTCGACAGAGCCGGACAGCATCGTCGTATCATCGCCACAGGCTTCCCGGATTCTGTGAAGCATGAACCATGCCGACTTCTGAGTGATTCCGATTTCCTTCGACATCTGGAGCGATGATACCGATTTACGGGCCGTCAGTATCAAATACATTGCGTGAATCCACTTGTGGAGCGGAATGTGCGACCGCTCGAAAATCGTATTCGTGCGAACCGTGAAATCCTCTTTGCATTCGTTGCAGCGGTAAAACCCGTCCTTGCGGGCCGTGATCCGTTCGCCGGATGCGCAGATCGGGCAAACCGGGCCATTCGGCCACAGACGTTTTTCGAGGTAGACCCGCGCTGTCTCTTGGTCGGGGAATAATGCGAACAGTTGTGCGGTAGAGATCGTGAGTTTGTCGTTCATCATGAAGAAATTGTACTTTATTCCCTTGAGGGAGTCAAGTATATAATTCCCTCTGCTGAGGAGGGGACGAAATCTCAAATTCAATTCAGGCTCACAGCCACCCCTCCTCTGCTGAGGAGGGGACGAAATCTTTTGACCAACACCACCCCGTCTGTTCGCGCTGAGGATGCTTCGCAAAATTCAATTCAGGCTCACAGCCACCCCCCAACTACTCCAACTACCCCCCTCGCCTGCCCTTTTTTTCAAGGCTCTCAAATTACGTCGCCCGTTGGTGTCTCCTGGCATACACCTGAGTAAACTCCGCGCCAAAAAACAAAAGCTGGGCGGAGTAATAAACCCAGACAATTATCACAACGACTCCGCCCGCGGCGCCGTACGTCGAGCCGATCGTTGCTTTTCCCAGATACAATCCAATCGCGAATTTTCCAATCGTAAACAACGCCGCCGTGGCGAGTGCGCCGATCCAGACATCTCTCCATGCAATGCGCGCCTGCGGCAATACTTTGAAAATCAATGCGAAAAGCAACGTCGTGACCGCGAACGATATGGCCAGCTCCAAAATGTGTACAAACGCCTCGCCTCCCGGCAGCGATTTGCTGACAAGCGAGATCGCGGCGCTGAAGACGAGCGACACCAGCAGCAGAAACGCAACACCCAAAACCATCACGAATGAGAGGAAACGGTTTCGGATGGTTTCAAGGATTCCCGTTTTCTCCTTCGGCTGAACATCCCAGATCGTGTTCAGCGAGTCCTGCAATTCTCCGAAGACGCCGGACGCCCCTACCAGCAGCAACACAATTCCGACTAAGACCGCAAGCATGCCTCCTCCACTTGTCTGCTGGCGCCCGGTTTCCATAATCGCGGCAGCGGTGCGCTCGCCGGCTAAAGCCGACAGCTGGGCCTGAAGCGCACCCGCCGCATCGCCGTGATACACGAGGCCAAGGACACCCAGAAGAATGACCACAAGCGGCGGGATCGAAAAAATCGCATGATACGCCAATGCGGCGCCTAAGCGTGGAGCCTTGTCCTGGCTCCATTCCGAATACGTCTTCCGGATCAGATCAATAGCGCCGCCTCGCTTCACTGCGCTCTCCTCAGAGCCTGCATTCGCAACCGAAGGTCCACGCATGGAAAGAAATACGGCTCCTGGCGAACTCGAATTCAGCCATAAAGTGGTCAGCCAATTCCCCTGTTGGCCGCCAAATGCTTTCCCCGGCAATGGTCTTTCGATTGCGAAAGAAGGGGGGAGTCGACATCAAACAAGTTATGAGGGTTAGGCGAAAACTCTTCTGGGCCGCCGGCATTCTGCTTGTTGTTCTGATCGTTCTGCCGCTGCTTCTCATTCAAACCAGCGCCGTCCAGCAATGGGGACTGCGTCGCATCGAGCGCATGGCGCGTGCCGCAGGCATTTCCTTTTCCGCGAAACACTGGCGCCTGGATGTCTTCCGTTTGCAGGCCGTTCTCGATGATGTGACTTACTCCGATGCCACCGTACAGGCGCGGGCCGCCCGAATTGCGATCGATCTTCCATGGAGCGTCCTGACCTCTCCGGTGAAAGTGATTACGGATTTGCAGGTCGATCAGCCCGTCGTCGAAATCCGCTCGCCGGATGTGGTGCCGGAACCCTCCGGCAAGCCGACAAAGCTTCCGAAATTTCGTCTCGAACATGTTGCTGTTCGCAATGGTTCGTTTCACTATTCGAACAAGACAGCGAACGTCACAGTCCCCACCTTCAACATTGAAATTGTGCGCAACACCGGGACGATTCACTTAACCCGGCCGGTCGACATTTCTCCGGACGTGACTCTTGCTATCGCCGAAATTCCTCTCACGCTTTCCGACAACGGCGTTGCGTTAGGAACGATCAATTGGTCTGCGCGTTATCGCAATTACTCCGGCATGGGCACTGCAAAGGGCAACATCGATTGGTCGCCGACATTGGCAGTAAATGTCAGTTTTGCAACCGGCAACCTGCAAATCGATCAATGGAAAAACATCCTGCTCTCAGGAAATGTTGTTTTCGATGGCGGTGTTCTGAAAATTCCCGAATTCAAGGCGCAGCAAGGCAAAGGCGTGGTCACTGCATCTGCGGAGATTTCTGAAAAAGGGAATTCCGTTAACCTGGTATGGACGGACGTCGGGCTGGCGCCTGCAGGCGTATCCGCCAGCATATCGGGAAAAGGTGATTTGAGGTGGCGCGCCGCGGACTTCACCGATGCTGGGGGCAATGCTCAAATTTTTGTACGCAGTCCTTACGGCCGGGCTCAATCGGATGTCCATATTCAAAATGCGCAGGCCTCTTTGCAAATTACTGCGAACGGCGTGGTCCAGGGAGTCGATGCGGCTGTTCAGGCAAATGTGCAAACGGACCTGAACCGGCGGCTTCATGGCACATTCCATGCGGTGAGCCGCAAGTACGGCAATATCCAGGTGGATGGGCGGCTGGCAGGCAATATCGACGCACCCATTGTGGACGGCGGCATTCGCGCAACCGCAGTCCACTATCAGAATATTGGGCCGCTCGACGGTTCCGCAAAACTCGCTTTCCATGGCAACGAGTTCTCACTTTCCGATCTGCAGGCGACACTAAAACAGAGTGCGATTCGTAACGGTTACGTTCGGATCAACACCCAATCGCGGGCCATTGCAGGCTCTGTTCCGGATATTACTTTGAATATTGCCAACGTCACTCCATCCGCCAGCGGCGTTGTCAAGGCGATGGCGATGGTCCGTGGCACTCTGGATCATCCCCAGGCGTCGTTTGATAGTTATACGACCGCGGCTGGCGTGAATGTCGGTGGAACCCATATCGACAGCGCTATGGTGCGCGGAAGGTTCATCGACAATATTGTATGGCTTGACGAAGTTGAGGCTCGACAAGCGCAGGGCAGCCTGGTGGGACACGGTTCACTCGATGTACGCAGCAAAGCCGTCAACGCCGGACTTCAAGTGGATCATTTTGCCATTCGCGAAATTCAGGGTTTGTCGACGACGGCCGTTCTGAGCGCCAGCGTCAGCGGAACCCTCGAGGCGCCCGATGCAAGGTTCAGGGGCGAATTGCGCGACGTCACCTATTATTCTCAGGCCCACGGAAACATTTCGTTTGATGGTTCCACTCACGACGGTGCAGGCGGCGGAATACGCAACAAGGTCGCTTCACTGCACGCCACCAGCGACAAATACAAAGCCACCGCCACCGGCGATATTCACGTTTCAGCGCCTTACGAATTCACAGCCAAAGTCTCCGGAAATCAAAGCCCGGTTCAATACCAACTGTACGATTTTGCTGCCTCGGGCGTTGTCGCCGCATCCGGCCAGGTTCAGCCCTTCAAGTTGGAGAATGTTGCTGCAGATCATCTTGTTGTCGAAGGCGAGGGTGTAAAACTCAGCGCGAACGGCATACTCGACAGTGGAGTGCATATTGACGCCACAGCAGACTTGTCCAGGCTTCCAGTGGAGCAGGTGGTCATGACCGGAAATGCGCGCGTGCAAGCTGTTTTGAAAGGCACAATTGAAGATCCAGTCATTGACGGCACTGTCCAGACAGTCGACGCAACCGTGAAGAGTCGAAAAATGACGGAGCCCCTCGCCTTCGTTTCGAATATTTCATTCGATGAAAATCGATTCACCATCAACGATCTGCGCGCCGAAATCGCCGGAGGCCGGCTGCAAATCGCCGGCAGTGGCAACCTCAAAGGTCCTGGACAAATTCAGTTTGTCGCCACAGATATTCATCCCGAGGCGCTGCTTCCCGGGCGACCGGTAAAAGGCTCCATCACGGCGAACGGCAATGTAAGATTCATCAAGCCTGAACTGGCGGGCGCCAGTGGCGAATTGACTGTCAGCGAGCTGAATTTGTCCATTCGCGACACCGAAATTCATCAAGTCGAACCGGTCCGCCTGGCCATGACGGACAGCACCGTCACCATTCAAAGTTTTCGCATCAGCGGCAGTGACACGAATGCGGAAATTCGCGGCAGCGCCGGAATCGTGTCGAAGTCTTTAAACCTGGATGTGAACGCCGATACGAATCTGAGAATTCTCGAGGCATTTGTGGCCGACTCGGCCGTGACGGGGCGCCTGCGAACCGAAGCCAGTATCCGCGGTTCGATCGAACATCCAGAAGTGAACGGCTTTGCCAATATCTCCAACACCAATTTTCAATTGGCGGAACCGCCCATTGAACTCGCCGATTTTAATGCCGAGATCGTCATGCATGGCGAACGCCTGGAAATCCAGAAGGCGACCGCTTCATTGAATGGGGGAACGCTGACCGCGGCTGGCGGCGCCGACATCTCCGCCAGCGGAATTGCGGACTCCGATTTGACGATACACACCAAGGGCGTTCAGCTGGAATATCCAGAGGGGTTGCGTAGTGAAATCAACAGTGATTTGCAACTGTCGGCGGCAAAATCCATTGTGACTATTGAAGGCAATATCGATATCGCAAGCGCTTTGTATCGCAGCAATATCGATTTGACTCAGGAAGTGTTTTCGCGAATCACAAATTCTTCGGGAGCAGGTCCCAGCGTGCCGCCTCCGTCCGCCTTCTCATCGCTTCGCAATATCGGATTGAACGTCGTCGTCGAAACATCCGGCCCTGTGACAGTGGCAAATAATCTCGCGGACCTTGATTTGAGCGGCACATTTCGCATCCGAGGAGATCTCAGCAATCCGGTCATTCTCGGCCGAGCCGCGGTCAACGAAGGTGGCGAACTGTATTTCGGTCCGGCCGTCGCCCAGGACGATTCCGCCACGATCGGGGAACGCCGGGACCGCTATGTCATCAATCGCGGCACGATCGAGTTCAATAACGCGCTGCGTACGGAACCGACTTTCGATTTCGAAGCCGAGCATGAACTTCAGGCGCCAGCCGAACGCTACTTGATTACGTTGAGGGCGATGGGCACCCCGACCACGCTAAAAACCGAACTCACCTCAGATCCCTATCTTGCGGAGACCGATATTATTTCCATGCTCCTCACCGGCAGGACATTCGAGGAATTGCAGGGCTCGCAACTCGCCGTCGCACGCGAGCAGTTGGCGAATTATCTGTCTGGCCAGGTCAGCGGGTTCTTCAACGCCGCTGGAACCGCACTCGGACTCGACACCGTTCGGATCGATCCGGTCAGCCTGGCGGCGGACGAAGACATCAGTGCAAAGCTCACTGTCGGCAAGAACGTCACGAGAGACTTCAGCATCGCTTTCTCGCAAAACCTGCGCGGGGCAAGGTCCCAGGCCTGGATTGCGACCTATAACCCGTACCGGAATTTCCTCGTGCGCGCTATCAATGAAACAGACCAGCGCGAATTTCGACTGGAACTCCGCCAGGATTTGCGATTTGGCGGCGGCCCTCCTTTGCCCAGGCGCATTGCGCCCAGGTCCGAGCCTGTGCTTGGAAGTATTCGCTTCGCTGGCGCCGAGTGGCCCGAAAAAGATCTTCTCAAGCGAATTACCAAGCCGGGCAAGCCGTTCAGCCGATACCGCATGAATGACGATGTGAAGAAGCTGCAGAAGTTTTATGTGAAAAACGATTTTCTGAACGTCAAATTGCGGGCGCGTGAAACAACCGAGAATGGCCGTATGGATGTCGAATATTCGGTGATGCCGGGGGAACGCATCGAACTCGTTTATGAGGGCGGTTCCGTCCCACGAAAAGTGAAGAAGGAAATTCGCCAAAACTGGGCGCGATCATTCTCTGAAATGAGCGCAGTGCGCGATGCCGAAAATCGACTGCTCAAACATTTTCGCGATGACGGTTATCTCAATGCCCATGTTAGCCACCGTGAAACCAAAGCGGATCCGCCGCTGGATCGCCGCATTGTGTTCACCATCGATCCAGGCATTCATTTTCACGACCCCGATTGGAAGATTGTTGGTTTTGAACCCAGCAGAGATCTCGCTAAAAATAAGAACCGTGACCTGGACTTACTGGTCCGCGATGTTCGCGATCGGCCGGAATCTGCAGGTGAAGTCCTGGCGGCTCCAGATGTGGTTCGCCGGCGTATCGAAGCCGACCTGCAGAAAGGCGGCTTTTTAACAGCGACCGCCAGCGCACCCGAACTCGATGTCACCGGAGAGCAACCGCAGTTCAACGTGCAGGTGGAAAGTGGACCGCAATTCGTCGTTTCAAAGCTGGTGTTTCAGGGGAATACTTTTTTTACCGCACCTCATTTGCAGGAAGTTGTCGTCAATGGTCCCACCAAAATACTTCCGGACGAGCAGGCGGCTCGGCCACCCGAAACGGAGAAGCCGCTGGAGCCGTTTCCGTTCACTGCCTCCTGGGTGGATACCGCCCGTCAACGCATCAGTGCGGAGTACTGGCAGCAGGGATTCAATGATCTGCAGGTTGTTCCGTCGAGTCAATGGGACGCCAAAACAGGCCGTGCGACGGTTTCATTTTTGATTGATGAAGGCGAACGGCAAATCATTGAAAGTATCGAAATCAATGGCCGTATAAATACCGACCCGAAATACATCAACCGGCAATTCCGCTTCAAGCGGGGCGATCCGGTGGATTATGCCCGCATCAACGTGACGCGAAAGAATCTCTACGACACGGGCTTGTTCAAACGCGTCGAGATCGACGTCGTGCCAGACGCAAACGACTACGTCGCGCGGGTTCAGCTTAATGAAAACGCCCCGTGGCGCTTTCGCTACGGTTTTGCTGTAGCCAATCGTATGGAGACCAGCGACCGAGAAATTGGGGTGACCAGCGACCTGAGCTATGGCAACTTGTTCGGTAAAGGAATTGCGCTTGGAGCCGCCGTAAAAGCCCAGCAAGCCGAGCGCGATGTGCGGACCTACGCGTCGTTTCCGGAATTTCGCGGCAAGAAAATGACGTCCACATTGACGTTATTCCGGACTCGCGACAAAACAATTCCGCAAACGACTCAATATTTTCTGGGCTTCACCGCCCAGCAGCAGCGTCGTCTGAGCGACTACTACTTACTGACCTATGACTACAGTTACCAAAGGGTTCACGCGCTGGGGCCGAAGGTGAATCCGCTCAATCCCGCAGATACCGATTTCAGTTACAACATCAGCCGGTTTAATGCTGCCCTGACGCGTGATACTCGCGACGACATTCTCAACGCCACACGCGGCACATTTTTTTCCAACAGCTTTGAATTTGCCCCTCCGGGATTGGGCACAACCTTTAAGTACATTAAGGATTACGCACAGTACTTCCGCTTCCGGCCATTGAAGAAGAATTTGGTCTGGGCCAGCGGTTATCGTGCAGGATTGGCATTTGGCCTGGGCTCGCCCGATCTTGTACCAGCAGAGCAGTTCTTAACCGGCGGCGGAACCACGCTGCGTGGCTTTCGGCAGGACCAGCTCAGCCTCGAACCCGGCAACGGCCTGTTGATCATGAACCAGGAACTGCGGTTCCCCATTTTCTGGAAAATCGGCGGCGTCGCGTTTTTTGATGCTGGCAATATCTATCGTGATGTTCAGAATGTTCGCCCATGGGTCTTGCGGTACTCGCCAGGTTTCGGCTTGCGCATTCAAACTCCGCTGATTCTGCTTCGCATCGATATGGGACTGAATCTCGCGAATCGGGCTGGCGAACCTCCGCGCCGCATTGTATTCGGTATTGGTCAGGCGTTTTGAAAGAGGAAGATTTGGTCGAATTGCGGGGGGTGGTTCCCAAAGCGACCCAATGAATTCAAATCCAATCTTCGCGAAACCCAACCGGATCCGTTTTTCGCCCTGGCGGATCCGCACACGCATAATGTGGAATGACATAGCGTACGGGATGCCGCGACTTTATCGCAGCAATCAGATTCTTCAGCGCCTGAATCTGGGTTTTCGGATACGGGTCCACACCGTCATTGCGATTAACCAGTTCGATTCCAATTGAAAAATTATTCACATCTTCACGCCCGTCGGGCATCTGCGATTGGCCGGCGTGCCAGGCCCGTTTGGTTTCCGGAACGTGCGATATCGTTCGCCCGTCACGATCGACGGTGTAGTGAGCGGAGACTTTGCTTTCCGCATTCGAGAAATGGCGGATCACCTCATCCAGTGTATTCAGAACAGTCGCGTGAACAACGATGGTGTCGATCGGTGTCCCCGTGGGCCGCTCATTGAAATTGGGTGAAGGAAAGAAATCAATCGTGCGCCGCTCTTCAAAGTGTTTTTCCATTTCATCGAGTGATCGCGGCCAGTCGTTCTTCAGCAGCCGCGACATGGCACGATCTGCCAACAACCGGCCACCAGTTTGGCACGTGGCGCAGTAGTTACATTCATTGTCTGCATAAACGATTCGCTGAATCGGCGAACCGCACACCGGGCAAGGCTTGCCGTAGCGTCCGTGTGCTGCCATTTCCGGGCGGAAGGCAGTGACATTGGACGGAAAAACGCCGGCACTCTGTTGGCGAAGCCGTGAGGTCCACTCCTGCAGCACAGCGCGTGTTGCGGCGAATAGCGAACGCACCTCTTCCTCAGCCAGGCTGGCGGTCAGTTTCATCGGAGACAGTCGCGCCCGGTGCAGGATTTCATCCGAATAAGCGTTGCCGATGCCGCTGAATAACCGAGGATCCGTCAGCGCGCGCTTCAGCGTGTGGTTCTCCCTTTGCAACGTCTCCTTAAATGCCTCCAGCGTTGCGTCGAGAACCTCCAGCGCCTGCCGGTTGAACAATTGCAGGTCCTGTTCTCTCTGTACGACGTGGAGCGACGCTCTTTTCTTCGAACCGGCTTCGGTAATCATCAGGCTGCCAGTGCTAAAATCCAGAGTCGCCAGAACGTTCTTTGCCGAAGCTTTCGCGCCGCGGTCCTTCCATTGCAGTCTTCCCGCGATCATCAAATGAATGACCAGAAACAATTCGCCTTCAAAACAAATGACGATACGTTTGCCGAGACGCCGCAAACCCTGCACGCGCTTGCCAGTAAGTGCGGCGATCGGCGGAGCAACCGAACGCACCAGAAACATGCTGACCAGCCGCACGCGCTCCAGGGTGGCGCCTGCGATGCGCCGTTCCAGCGCTTCGATGTATATAACGATATCGGGAAGTTCAGGCATAACTGTGGGAGGGAATGTTGATTTCCACGCTCATCCCGTTATAGCCAGAAAAATTCATTGGCGGTCGCGGACCCACAGCGATGCCCAGCGCGTTGCAGTAGAATTCTCGCGTTGCTTCGATATCCATCTTCGTGATTGGCATAGGAGGTTTTATGTTTAGCAAAATGGATTATGTGATGGTCATTGTTTCCGATATGAATCGCTCCATCGAATTCTACCGGGACAAATTGGGATTACCGCTGAAGTTTCAGTCGCCCGACTGGTCGGAGTTTCTGACCGGCGCGACAACGCTGGCACTGCACGGCCGGGGCAAGCAGCGCACCTCGCCTCCGGATCAGGAAAGTGTCGCAGGGACCTGCTCGTTTGGCTTCAATGTCGCCGATCTCGACCAGACCTATGCCGATCTGCTGGCGAAAGGCGTGCGATTCGTCATGCCGCCCAAAACCCAGGAAGCCGAAGGCATCAAACTCGCGGTATGTATCGATCCGGATGGGCTGGCAATCTCCTTCGCCCAGTCCCTGCGAATTTCGGGGACAGTCACCTAATTAATTAGGTGACTGTCCCCGAATTAGCTATTTCCTGGGGGCTTGGTGGAGCGCAAACATTGCGCCTTGAGGATCCGTTAACTGGGCGATGCGGCCGCCGCCGGGAACATCCATCGGCCCGTTCATGAGATTTCCGCCTTTGGCTTTGGCGCGGCCAATGGCGGAATCCAGATCGGCCACTTCCGTGTAGTAGATCCACATGGGTGGAAAGTGAGCGCCCTGTGGGATGTTCATCATTCCACCCATTCCGGTATCTTTTTCCAAACCAAAAACTCGGTAAGTACCGATATGGCCCATTTCCATTTCCTGAATTATTTTCCAGCCGAACAACTGGGAGTAAAACTGAAATGCCGCAGCGCTGTCGGTCGTCATCAGTTCGCTCCAGCAGAAATCGCCGGGTTTGAATGGATCGTGGAGTTCCATTGGTTGCTGCGGAGTGAACAGCGATAAGGAAGCTCCCTGCGGGTCTGCGATCACGGAAAATCGGCCGACCGTTGGAATATCTTCGTGCGCTTTCAGTACTTTTCCGCCTTTGGCCCGGACCTGGCCGACGGTTGCATCAACGTTGTCCACCATCACGTGAGCCATCCAATGAGGTCTCATGCCCATGGCCTTCGCTTCATTGGGGAGTTCCATCACGCCGCCAAGTGGTCCCTGACTGCCGACCCACATGGTGTACTGCTTGTTCTGCTCGAAAGGCTGCGTGGACCAACCCATTACGCTGGAATAGAAATCAATTGAGGCGGCCGGATTGGTGGTCAGGTTTTCGTACCACACAAAACGACCCTTGTCCGTCGCACTGACCGGTTTGCTCATAGTGGTCTCCTGGTTGTGAAAATGGTATTCAAACAATCTACCAAAGTCCTGTCCGCAATTCACAAGACTTTACAGGCACGGTGCCTGTTCGACTCCGGCTTGTAGCAGGAGATTACGAAGCCCCATTTTTGATATAATCGCGCCTTCAATCCAGGAGGGATCCTCATGGCGGGCTCGCACGCAAAGCCAGCGAAGTCAAAAGCCTCAGAACTCTCACGGGTGCACGAAGGTGTACAGCGCGTAAGGGAAACGCTGGGTGCGGCCGGCGTTGAAGTTGCCGGTCTCAGCGGCTTCATGTATTTCTGGAAGCGGCTCGGCTTGAAAGGGACGCTGCTGCTGGTTCTCATTTGCGGCTTTCCGCTCGGCGAGTATTCCGTCCTGCGCAGCGCCGTGCACTACGCCGTTCCGCGCACTGTCGGCGGGTTCGGTCTGGATTTTGAAGCCGAAAGCTGGACGCTGTCCCCCCTCAGCCTGAAAGCCACTGCCCGAAATGTCCGCTTGCGTGAACACAGCGAAGACAAGCCAGTGCTGACCGCCAGTGAAATCGAATTCAAAGGCAGCGCCTGGACAATCCTGCGCAGCTTTCCGGACATGATAACGTTTCACATCTTTGGCGGTAGGCAGCCGTTTCACGAGGTGGTGATTCGACATGGCGAATTGAACATGGAACGATCGCTTTCCGGCCACATGAACTGGGAAGATTTTGTTGCTGCCGTGCCGCAGGCGCGCATCGAAGAAGCGTTAGCCGGCGTATATCCGGTCGAGATGCTGCGCTGTGAAGATTGCCGCGTGACCTATCTTGAAAATATTCCCGGCGGGTCGGGCGACGGCATAATCAAGACGGCGCAGGCGCAGGTCAAGGTCGACGAAATCAAGGCCACATTCGCCAATTTGATGCAGCCCCGGAAAACGGGCGAGACACCGACCAGCTTCAAAATTCAGGGCAGATCCGCCGACGGAATTTTTGAAATTACAGGAGCAGGAGCGCTGTTTCCCGCTCTAGACAAGCCGGCAATTCCGTTTCCGTTGCCCGATCCGTCTCCGGATCGGCAACCGGAAATGAAGACGATTTCATTCAACACTTCTGCCGTGGCTGGTGGGGATCTTCCGTTCGAAATTTCAATCTATCTCGAAAATATCGCGGCTGCCGCCTTTGGCCGAATGGTTCCTAACACAACGCTCATTCCAGTAAATGGCACCATCGGTGGCAATGTGAAAGTCATTCGCACCGCTGCGAAGGCACGCTGCGAAGGCGGTTTTACGTTAAAGAACGTTCATCTCGCAGCCAACCCCGATGTGCTGACGGATCCTGGTGAGCTGAATGTCGTGCAGCGCAGCATCGTGAACGTTGCCTATAACGGCCGCTACGATGTTTGCCATGCCGATGAAACTCCGACAAGCGCGGACGGCGGTGGTGACAAGATTGTGCCAATTCCCTCGGCGCCGGCGGTGACCGAGCCGCCAGTGTCGATGGCTCTTGCCCGGCTCACCACGCAGGCGACCGCGAAATCGTCTCCCGCCGTTCAGGCATTGGTTGAACGCGATCGGCAGACGTTGCGGGGCGAGAAGCCGAAAGCCACGGTTGCCGATTTGACGGATAATGTTGCCAAAGAATTAGGCGTGCGGATATCCCATAAGTCGGCATCGCATTCAACCACCGATGGGAATGGCGTCAGCAAGGCGTTCAAGGAAGTCGGCCTGGGTTTCAAGGGTCTGTTCGGCGGCGGAAAGAAAGCAACGAAGTAGCTTGGCGCCGGTCCTGTCTGTGTGTCTCCTGCGCACAGCTGCCTCTCCGCTGCGCCGCGCAGTGGACTACTCCTCAAGCTGGTAATTCGGCGATTCCTTCGTAATATACACGTCGTGCACGTGGCTTTCGCGCAGCGATGCTTCAGTGATTTTCATGAACTTCGTTCGTGTCTGCAACTCGCCGATGGTGTGAGTTCCGCAGTAACCCATGCCGGAGCGCAATCCCCCGACCAGTTGTAACACCATCGAAGAAAGCGGTCCCTTGTACGGCACGCGGCCCTCAATTCCTTCCGGAACCAGCTTGCCCGGCGCCTGAGTTTCCTGGCCGTAGCGGTCGCGGCTGCCTTCCTGCATGGCGCCCAACGAACCCATGCCGCGATAAGACTTAAACGTCCGGCCCTGAAACAGAATCGTTTCCCCCGGACTTTCGTCGGTGCCGGCGAACAGCGAACCGATCATCACGGTATCGGCTCCGGCCGCAATGGCTTTGGTGATATCGCCGGAAAACTTGATGCCGCCATCGGCGATTAGTGGAATGTCGGCCTCGCGCGTCGCTTTCACGCAATTCAAAATGGCCGAAATCTGCGGCATGCCGACACCGCTGACCACTCGCGTCGTACAAATCGAACCGGGCCCCATGCCAATCTTCACCGCATCGGCGCCGGCTTTGATCAGGTCGGCCGCAGCGTCTTCCGTAGCGATATTGCCGACAATCAATTCGAGATCCGGGAACTGCCGTTTGGCTTCCTTCACCGCGGCCAGCACACGCACCGAGTGGCCATGCGCCGTGTCAATGGCAATGACATCCACTTTCATCCGCACCAGTTCGGCGATGCGCTCCATAAAATCGCCCGTCGCTCCCACCGCGGCGCCGACGCGCAGGCGGCCATGCTCGTCCTTGGCAGCGAGCGGATATTTGATTTTCTTGGTGATGTCTTTGACGGTGATGAGACCCTTCAGCTGTTGATCCTTATCGACCACCAGAAGTTTTTCAATGCGATGTTTATGTAGTATGCGCTGCGCTTCATCGAGCGTCGTGCCGACCGAAACGGTCACCAGATTCTCTTTGGTCATGACGTCGCGAATCGGTAAATGGAAACGCGTTTCGAAACGCAGATCGCGATTGGTCAGGATGCCCACCAGCCGGCCGTTTTCGGTAATCGGCACGCCGGAAATCTTGTAATGCGCCATCAGCTTCACGGCGTCTTCAATTTTCTGATCCGGCGACATCGTGATGGGATCTACGATCATGCCGCTTTCTGAGCGCTTCACTTTATCGACTTCGCCGGCCTGCTTCTCGATGGACATGTTTTTGTGCACCACGCCGAGCCCGCCCTGCTGCGCCAGCGCAATGGCGAGGCGCGACTCGGTAACGGTATCCATGGCTGCACTGAGGATCGGAATATTCAATTCGATACGTTTGGTCAGTCGGGTCGAGGTGCGGACTTCGGTCGGCAGAACATCGGATTTGAGCGGAACAATCAAAACATCGTCAAACGTGTAGGCATCGTCGAATCGTTTTTCTTTCAAGCCGCCGCTCCATGACATTTTTTGTATTTTTTGCCGCTGCCGCATGGGCAAGGATCATTGCGTCCCACCTTCGGCGAATCGCGTTTCACCTGGTGCAAGCCGGCATCGCCGCCAGGTCCGGCCATTTGATTGAGAATCATTTCCTGGCGTTTTTGTTTGCGCTCGATCTGTTCTTCGACCTTCTTTTCTTCTACCGGTTGCAACAGGAACAGGAAGCGCAGCGAATCTTCATCGATGCGGTTCATCAGGTCTTCGAACAATTCGTAAGATTCTTTCTTATACTCCACCAGCGGATCGCGCTGTCCGTAGCCGCGCAGGCCAATGCCTTCCTTGAGGTGATCCATGGCCAGCAGGTGGTCTTTCCAGTGAGAGTCTGCGATCTGCAACATGATCATGCGTTCGTGGAAACGCATGGCAGGGGCGCCGATAATCGCTTCTTTCTGGTCGTACTTTTCGTGCGCCTTGGCAATCAGCGCTTCTTCCAGAGCTTTTGAACCGAGGGCGGAAGCGTCAATTCCTTCCGCGGCGAAGTCGAAGCCGAATTGCTCGCGCACGGCGGTGGACAGGCTTTCAATTTCCCACTGGCCCGGCAGGGTATTGGCCGGCGCATGCCGTTCCACCAGACTCGCCATGATTTCGTCGGCCGTCCGCATGATGAATTCCTTCTGGTCTTCACCCTCGAGCAGCTGGCGGCGCAAGCCATAGATGGCTTCGCGCTGCTTGTTCATCACGTCGTCGTATTCCAGCACGTGTTTGCGGTAGGAGAAGTTCTGGCTCTCGACCCGCTTTTGTGCGCCTTCAATCTGACGCGATACCAGCTTGGATTCAATCGGAACGCCTTCTTCCATGCCCAGCCGTTGCATGATGTTGGAAATACGTTCGGCCGCAAAAATGCGCATGAGATCGTCTTCCAACGAAACATAAAAACGGGATGATCCCGGATCGCCCTGGCGGCCGGATCGTCCACGCAGCTGGTTGTCGATGCGCCGCGCTTCATGGCGTTCGGTGCCGATAATGTGCAGGCCGCCGGCCTGAACCACTTCTTCGTGTTCCTTGTCGATGGCCGGTTTCACCTGTGCGATCGCTTCCTGCCATTGTTCGGGCGTCGCCTGCGCCGGATCGATTTCCCGTTTGCGCAGAACTTCCCGTGCAAGGAATTCCGGATTGCCGCCAAGCAGAATGTCGGTGCCGCGGCCAGCCATGTTAGTGGCGATGGTGACAGCTCCCTTGCGGCCGGCCTGTGCCACGATTTCGGCTTCCTTCTCGTGATATTTTGCATTGAGCACGACGTGCTTGATGCCGGTGCGCTTCAGCAGGCTGGAAAGCTTTTCGGAACGATCGATGGAAATGGTCCCCACCAGCACCGGTTGTCCCTTTTCGTGACACCTCTTGATTTCGTTCACGACCGCTTCAAACTTTTCGCGTTCCGTGCGATAGATAACGTCTGGATTTTCGATGCGGCGCATCGGGCGGTTGGTGGGAATCGAGGTCACTTCAAGTTTGTAAATCTTGAGAAATTCTTCCGCTTCAGTCTCGGCGGTGCCGGTCATGCCCGAGAGTTTCTTATACATGCGGAAATAATTCTGAAACGTGATCGTCGCCAGCGTCTGATTCTCCTGCTGGATCTTGATTCCTTCTTTCGCTTCGACGGCCTGATGCAGACCGTCGCTCCAGCGCCGTCCCGGCATCAGGCGGCCGGTGAATTCGTCGACAATGATGACTTCGCCGTCCTTCACCACGTAATCGACATCGCGTTTAAACAGCGTGTGCGCCCGCAGGCCTTGATTGACGTGGTGGAGAATCTCCATGTTGGACGGATCGAACAAATTGTCCACACCCAACATCGGTTCTGCTTTGGCAACGCCTTCTTCCGTAAGCGTGACCGTACGGTGCTTTTCATCTACCTGGTAATCGATGTCGCGGCGCAGCCGGGGGATGATTTTGTCAATGCGGAAGTATTTGTCGGTGGATTCCTCCGACGGTCCGGAAATGATCAGTGGCGTGCGTGCTTCGTCGATCAGAATAGAGTCGACTTCATCCACAACCGCAAAATTAAAAGTCCGCTGGACGCAGTGCGACACATCGAATTTCATGTTGTCGCGCAGGTAGTCGAAGCCGAATTCGTTGTTCGTGCCGTATGTAATATCGGAGCCGTACGACTGCCGGCGCTGGCTGTCATCGAGGCCATGATGGACCACGCCCACCGACATGCCGAGGAATTTGTAAAGGCGGCCCATCCATTCCGAGTCGCGCCGAGCCAGATAGTCGTTGACAGTGACAACGTGAACGCCCTTGCCTTCGATGGCGTTGAGATAGACCGGCAGCGTGGCAACCAGGGTTTTGCCTTCGCCCGTTTTCATTTCAGCAATGCGTCCTTTGTGCAGCGCGGCGCCGCCGATCATCTGGACGTCGAAGTGGCGCATGTTGAGGACGCGCTTGCCGGTTTCTCGCACCACGGCGAAAACTTCGGGAAGCAGATCGTCCAGGGTTTTGCCATTGGCAAACTGCTGGCGGAATTCCGCGGTCTTGGCTTGCAATTCGGAATCGGAGAGCGAAGCAATACGCGGCCTTTCCAGCACAGTGGGATCCGAAGCTTGGAATTCACGTGACTTGAAGTCGCGGC
>JADMIO010820017.1_pt1 | contig 24072 bp, 24 predicted proteins | sample 8958161 | NCBI WGS metagenome assembly JADMIO01 (sample SAMN16585339, study PRJNA669376) | soil metagenome | isolation source: Crop rotation soil | place: USA: Cullars Rotation, Alabama | collected 2011
GCCGCGACTTCAAGTCACGTGAATTCCAAGCTTCGGATCCCACTGTGCTGGAAAGATGATGTACGACAATCCTGTGAGGACGAAATACGTGCGTAACCTGTGGGCGGGACGGACCTGCGTAACCTTTGGGGACGAGGGACTCGCGTAACCTTTGGGGAGTAAGGACGTGCGTAATCAATTTCGTCTGGGTGCCGTCGCGCTGTCGGGATTTGCGGCTCTTGTCCTGCCAGCGCCGGCCTGGGCCGTAGGCCCGGGCGCGGGGATGTTGGACCCGGATTTCGGCGTCAATGGCAAGGTATCGACCGACATCGGCGGCGAGGACACGGCGTACGCCATGGCACTACAGGCCGACGGAAAGGTCGTGGCCGCCGGGTACACGCGGGGCTCCAGTTATGACTTCGCGGCAGCCCGATACAACGAGGATGGCACGCTGGACGCCTCGTTCGGCGGTGGCACGGTGCGCACCGACATCAGCGGTGAGGGTAGCTTCGACATCGGCCACGCGGTCGCCATCCAGGCGGACGGCAAGATCGTCGTCGCTGGGTCGTCCAACTCCGGTGGTGATACCGACTTCACCGTGGCCCGATACAACGGTGACGGCAGCGTGGACACCGCGTTCGGTAGGGGCGGGTCGGTGCACACCGACGTGAGCGGAACCGACGGGTACGACGCGGCGACCGCCGTGGCGGTGCAGGCCGATGGCAAGATCGTCGCGGCTGGTTCGTCGGCTGGCCGCGATAGCACGGACTTCGCGCTCGTGCGGTACAGCCCGGACGGCACCCTCGATACCACGTTCGGCGCGGGCGGCCGGACGCTGACCGATCTGGGCGGGGCCGACCGTGCCGCGGCGGCGGCGGTCGCGCCCAACGGCGCGATCGTGGTCGCGGGAGACTCCGACACCGGGGACAGTACGGACTTCGCGGTGACCCGCTACCGCCCGGACGGCGGCCTCGACGCCTCGTTCGGCGACGGTGGCGCGGTGGTGAGTGACCTGCGAGGCGCCGGCGGCTACGACGAGGGCCGCGCGGTGACCGTGCGGTCTGACGGCGCGGTCGTGGTGACGGGTTCGTCAAACGCGGCGGGCACCCGAGACTTCGCTCTGGTCAGGTACCGCCCTGACGGTAGCGCGGACCCCACGTTCGGTACGGACGGCACGGTGCTGACCGACCTCAGTGGCGTCGGCGGCGTGGACTCAGCGGTCGCGGTGACGCTTACCCCGCGCGGACAGATCGTGGCCGCCGGCATCGCCCGGCTGCCACGGAACACCGACATGGCGGTGGCTCGCTACTACGACGACGGGAGTCTGGACACCGCGTTCGGCGACGGTGGAGCGACGGTGACGGACATGACGGGTGTCACCGCGAGCGACGCGGCATACGCGACGGTGGCGCGGCCCGATGGCAGGATCGTGGTCGCCGGATCCGCCGGTTCGAACGGCCGAACCGATTTCGCCCTCGCCCAGTTCCTGGGCTGACAGGTTCTGGGCTGGCACGCCTTCTGGGCTGGCACGCCTTCTGGGCTGGCACGCCTTCTGGGCTGGCACGCCTTCTGGGCTGGCACGCCTTCTGGGCTGGCACGCCTTCTGGGCTGGCACGCCTTCTGGGCTGGCACGCCGAGATCCCGCAGCCGTGCGGTGGGCCGTGCGCCCACCGCACGACTGCGCCCGGTTCACCCAGCGCGCGGTTGACACCGCACCCAGCCACCTTCGGTAAGAAACGGGTAGGCGAGTAGTCGGCGGACGGCGCGGCGTCCGTGCCGTCGCCGCCGGCGGCGATCGAGGACCAACCTAACTCGCCGCCGACCGGGCGCGAGGTTGGTTGGCGTAGTCAAGCTTCTTGAGGTCGCTTGGCCAGTGTGTGTACATCACCGGCGACCTCAGCGGGCCTCGCCGCACCGGTTTGCCGCTGGTGGGTGCGTTGAGAGGGTGGTGCCGACCCCCACAAAGCGTTTGCGGGCCTCGCCCGCACCCCGTCTCGCCAACGCGTCTCACCAATGGTCGTCCTGTTAGGACTATCTTTAGTGGAGGATGAAGTGCCTCTAGCCCAGAGAGCGCTCTCTCGGTATGTTGAGTGAGCTTCCTTCGGCACGGCGAAGGGCGGCCGACGGGTGCACCGCCACGGATAGATCACAATCCAAGGTGGGGCCTTCGCAGCCCGGCCCCTGTTTGTCGACCTCATCGTGACTCCACTACTGGCGTGGCGCGATGCGCTCCTCGCCGCCCGCGCCACTGACGATGAACGACCGCAGATAGACATCGGCGATGCCACCGTTGGCGGAGATCCATATGGCGCCTTGGCCGCCGATGAGCACGGCGAGATAGGACTATCCAATGACGATCATGAGTGCAGGGCCCCGCGAAGGGCAGACAGCGTTCGTCGCTCACCGGCCGGTGGCGGCGAGATCGGGATTATCGGGGACCGGTGGGTAACCGGCGGATCGCCTCGCGGCACATGCCCGGCCGGCGACCATCGGTGGGCCGCCCGACGGGGGAAAAATGATCAAAGTCGTGGTGGTCGAGAAGATGCGCCTGATCCGCGGGGCGCTCGCGGCCCTGCTCGAAGCGCACGCCGATATCGAGGTGGTCGGCGAGTTCGACGGGGACTCACCGATCGTCGCGCAGGCAGCCCAGTTGCGCCCGCACGTCGTGCTCATCAACACCGACCTCGTCGTGCGTCAGGCGGTCTACACGTCGGCAGATGTGGGCAAGGCTCTGCGGTGCGGCTGTCTGATCCTGTTCGATCCGAGGAATCCGGTCGTGCTGCCGGTGGAAAACGGCTTGCGTCCGCCGAGTTTCGTGGCCAAGGATGCACCGTCGACGGCGCTCGCGCACGCCGTCAGGGGCGTCGCGGGCGGTGAATTGGTGATGGATCCACGCGTGGTGCTCGCCGCCCTCACGGTTGCGGAGGGGCCGCTGACTCGCCGGGAGCTCGAAATCCTCGGTCTCGTCGCCGACGGCGTGCCGGTATCGGAGATCGCCGATCGGCTGGAGCTCTCGCTCGGCACCGTCCGTAACTACCTGGCGGCCACGGTCGCCAAGACCAAGGCTCGCAACCGGATCGACGCCATACGGATCTCCCGTGCCAGCGGTTGGTTGTCATGACCGCCGGACAGTCCAGGTTCCCGTGGCGTGAGCCCTCCTGCGCGCTGGCCGTGCCGGACACGACCATCGGCACCGCGGCAGCGGCGCCGCACACCCGTCAAGGTCGCCGCGAGTAGCGCCTTTCGCTTCGTCCTTGTCATCGTCCGCTCCAATTCTTGGTGTCCATATCGGCATATGCCCCGCATTACCATTGGAATGGTGACCGCTGCAGCCACGGCCGTTTCAAGATCGATGGTTGCGGTGAGTGATTGCGCCGGTGTCAGCGTGTCGGATATGGACGAAGCTCCGTTGAGTCCAGGTCCTGTTCACAGAACTGGTCCAACGGAGCTTCGTCGTGCCGCGGTCTGCCACCCTGATCGCCGATCCGTCGCCCGCGCCGCTGCCCGGAGACGTCTCGTTCACGCCTTCGTGTCACGCTCTGCTGGAGCTGCTGCTCGCCGTGTCTGACGGCCGCTCGGACCAAGGCCGTGACCATCCGGTCGCGCTGGTGCTCGCGCGGGTCGCGGCGGCTACGGTGGCCGGTTCGAAGGGCTACACCGCGATCAGCGGCTGGGTCGCCGACGTGCCCGCCGACATCCTCGATGACCTGTACCCGCGGGTCGAGGCCCGTCCTGCCGGACGGCCGTCACGCTCCACCCTGTGGCGGGTCTGCACCGACACCGACGCCGACGTCCTGGACGCGGTGATCGCCGAGTGGGCCACCGCCCAACGGGCCGCCGCCTCGCACGCGGCCCCTACCCGCACCGATGCTCCGACACAGGGACGCCTGGACGGTAAGACCGTCCGCGGCGCCGTCAACGCCGACGGTGAACAGCTGCATCTGATGTCCGCCCTGGCCGGCTCGCCCGGCCCGGATCTCGCCGCCGTCGTCATCGCCCAGGCCCCGACCGACGGCGCCAAGACCACCGAGCCTGCCACCGCCCGCGCCCTGCTGGAATCCCTTGATCTGCTCGACGCCACCGTCACCCGCGGACGCGTTGCACACCGTCAAGGCCACCGCCGAACTCATCCACCAGCAAGGCGGCCACTTCGTGTTCCCCGTCAAGGAGAATCGGGCGGCGCTGTACGACGCCCTCGACGCCCTGCCCTGGGCCACCACCCCGATCGGGCACGAGAACACCGAGACCGGGCACGGCCGTACCACCCGCCGCGCCATCGGGGTCATGCCCGCCCCACCCGATCTGCCGTTCCCGCACGTCAACCAGGTCTGGCTGATCGAACGCTACGTCACCACCAGCAGCGGCGACCAGTCCGCCGCCGCGCAACTCGGCGTCACCAGCCACCCCGCCCACCAGGCCGGGCCTGCTGAACTGGCCGCGTTCAACCGCGGCCAGTGGGCCATCGAAGCCCCGCGCTTCATCAGGGACACCTGTTACCGCGAGGACCACTCCCGCGTCCGCACCCGCTCCGGACCCCGCGTACTGGCCTCGCTACGCAACCTCGCGATCAACGCCCTACGCCTTGCCGGACGCCCCGACATCACCGAAGCCACCCGCTGGGCCAACCGCGACATGACCAGGCCATTCACCATCCTTGGACTCACCGGATGATGTTGAAACGGCCGTGCCGCTGCAGCGGTCAGTTCTTCGGCCGTCCTGTGCCGCGCCAATGAATTCCGGAACGTACAGTGAGAGCGCTCTCCTGGCTAGGGACAGTTGTCCCAACTAAGGAGTAGTTAAGGGCATTGCTGAATGTGCTTAAGGGCGGCGGTCGGCCTTTTGGCTGATCGCCGCCTTTCGATCAGCGCCTCTGGATCAGCGTTCGCAAGATCCGGGAACTGACGCCGCCGCGGGGACGCTATATCCTACCGCACGTACCAGCGAAGGACAAAACGGTCAAGCTGAACCGGGCAGGTGGGATCAAAGCCATCTGAAGAATCGAGACCATTTAGTACTATCCGCCAAAGGCTTTGTTAAAAAAGGCCGGGCCATGGCGAGTAGCACCCTCAGTTAAAACCCTTAACTATTCCTTAGTTTGGACGAGTCTCCCTGGTGTGGAGAGCGCTCTCGGCGTACATTTAAGAAACAAAATTGGTGCTGCGCGGAACGGTCGGACGGGTTGCATGACCCGCACGACGGCATAAGCCGCATTGCCCGCCGGCCCGGAGGACAATGCGTGGCGGTACATCCCGGTAAACGGATAAGGGAGGAGGAATACGCGTAGGGTAAAGCCAAGGGCGCTGCGCGTCGAATTGGTCGGGATGGCCGCTTGTGGCGGCGATTACGGCGACACGAACTATCGGCACGAATGACTCGTCAATCATCCAACGAAACCAGCAACTTGGGAGTGGAGATGAAAAGTGCGAAGCGTAAGGCGCTACTCGCATCGATCGTAGCGCTCTGCGGTGTCGCGGTCGCGGTGCCGGTGGTCGTGTCCGGTACGGCCAGCGCACAGACGGGGTCTCGGCTGTGCGGCCGGTATTACATCTCGCAAAACCCGGAGACCAAACAGTTTGAAATGGCGGCCAACCTCTACGAGGTGCCGGAAAGCGGCGGAGCCCCCTGCCGCCTGGCGAAGTCGGAACAACCCATCGGCTACGCCTACCCGCGCAACCCGCGTGATAGCCCTATGTGGAACAATTACATTAACCAGGACCGGTTTTTCGGCTGGCAGGCCACCGGGTACGCCAATATACGGTGTGAGGACTGGAAGAACCGAGCGTTGATCCAGGGTGGGCTGGGGGGATTGCCGCTGGTTTTCCACGGGGAAAACTGGGCGGGGCAGCGTGACCAGGATGACATTTGCGACAACATGAAACGGTCCGACGACCAATTCAATATGGTTAGTTACTGGCTCTACTACGGCTTCGATGCGAATGGCCAGCCTGAAAGCACGGTGCACTTCATGCAAGGGTGAACTTCCAGCAGCGCTGATCCGCCGGTAATCACATAATGACGGCCCGCTCCATGCTTGACGACATCATAATGACATGACATGACATGCAAGGATTTAAGATGACGACGACGAAACGACGGTATTTGCTGACGGCCCTGGTGTCCCTACTCGGCGCTACTGCGGCCATTCCGGTGATCGTATCCGGCACGGCCAGCGCGCAGGAGAACTCCCGGATATGCGGACGCGGATGGTCAACCGACAATAACTCGAAATACAGGGAGAAGATCTACCGCGTCTACGAGGTGCCCAAGGAGGGCAGTGCGGAGTGCGATTGGGCACGCTCGTCGAGCAACCACAGCGAGAACCCGCTCCAATTCCCGAACACGGATGAGAAAGTCGGAAGTTGGTGGGTCACCTGGGCAATCGGCCAGATTACCTGCGAGGAATTCGTGGAGCTACTCGTGAAGGATCCGAACTGGGAGGATAAGACTAAGAAACGGGATATATATTTTGTAGGCGGCGGCTTTCCGGACGAGAATAAGGACGACCTCTGTCAGAGCATGAACCGGTCGGACACCAGAGCCACCATGCGCAGGTACTGGGCTTACCTGCATGACTTCAATGCGCAGCCCGACGACATGCCGTGGCATTTCTATCGGGACTGAACGCCGTTGCATGCCCCGCTTTTGAATGACCACACGACAGGATCGCGGTAATCCTGCTTGAGGGTTGGCGATGGGCAGCCCGCGCCGAGGTGACCAGACAAGACCTCTCACTGAGGTCCAGGACTGCGGATCGCCGGGCCGTCCATCGGCCGACCCACTGCGGGCACGACGGGGCGATATCAAGCGGTGAGTGCATCACCTGCGCCTATGAGAAATGAGTTCAAACGTTCCGCTGGGGTTTCCCATCAAAGCGTCATTCTCGGCCGCCCGTTGAGCATATCAGCGATCTCATCCAATTGCACCTGCGTGTAACCAGAAAGATCCGTGCCCTTCGGCAGGAACTCCCGAATGAGCCCGTTCGTGTTCTCATTACTCCCACGCTGCCACGGCGAATGCGGGTCACAGAAATACACCGGTATATCCGTCGCGACAGTGAACTTCGCGTGCGCCGCCAGCTCCACGCCCTGGTCCCAGGCCAGCGACCGGGTCAGATGCTCCGGCAACCGACGCAGCGTCATCGACAAGATCAACGCCACCCGGTCCGCGGTCCGGTCATACGGCACCCGCAGGATCATCACCGTCCGGCTCGAGCGCTCCACCAGCGTCGCGACCTGCGACTTACCGCCCTTGCCGATGATCAGATCCCCCTCCCAATGTCCCGGGACCGCCCGGTCCGCGACCTCAGCCGGCCGTTCACTGATGTTGACCATCCCCGAGATCCGGGCCGCCCTCACCCGCGTCGAACCCGCCGGCGTCCGCCGATACCTCCCCCGCCGCAACGCCAGCTTCAACTCGGTGCGCAGTTCACCCCTGGCCTGCACGTACAGGGTTTCGTAGACGGTCTTGTGAGGCACCCGCATCGCCTCATCATCCGGATGGATCGTCTTCAACCGGGCGCTGATCTGCTGTGGCGACCACCGCAACGCCAACCCGGCGTTGACCTCGTCATGCAGGCGCCGGTCAGCCTCCAGCTTCCGCGGCTTCGGCCGCGCCCGCAACAACTCGAACCGCTCCTGGGCCGCATCGACCCGATAGTCACCACGCCCGCCGTTGCGACTGATCTCCCGCGAGATCACCGATGGATCCGACCCAACCCGGCCGCGATCACCCGCGACGACAAACTCGCACCGATCCCGCGAAGAATCTCGTTGCGCTCATCAACCCGTAACGCCGTGCCACGCACTCAATTTCTCCGATCAGTACAGTCCCATGATCATCTCATGTGATGCACTGACTCCTTGAAATCGCCCGGCCCATACGCGTGATCAACGCGTATGGGCCGTCAGCGCGAACGCGGCTTACCCGACGACGCCCTGGCCGTGACGCGGCTCGGACAGCGGCTGGCCACGCTGGAGCCCCGCCTGCGGCGCGACGCGGCGCGGCGCCCATGCGTAACCGAGTTGCTGGCGGCGGGACCCGGCGCGGATTCAGCAGTTGAATTGTCGACGTTGATGTGGATCACATCGTTGCGCAACCATTCCAGCTTCAAGGTCTGGTAGATGGGACAGGTCGCCGTCACATCCTGGATCCGCTGCTGAGCGACTGCGGCGGGCGAGTCACGGTGGTGGGCGTAAAGGGATATCGTCGGGTGTTCGCGCTCCACGCGGGTGTGTGAGCCGGTGCTGAACCTCGTGGTCGGGCAGACGACTTTGGACGGGCTTGAGCGCGCCTTAACTACTCCTTGGTCGGGACAAGTGTCCCTGGTAGGGAGAGCGCTCTCGGCGTACGTTTCAGAAACAAATAGGCGCAGGTGATGCACTCACCGCTTGATATCGCCGCCCCTACTCGGCGCAACCGACGGCCATTCCGGTGATCGTATCCGGCACGGCCAGCGCGCAGGAGGACTCCCGGATATGCGGATGCGGATGGTCAACCGACAATAACTCGAAATACAGGGAGAAGGTCTACCGCGTCTACGAGGTGTCCAAGGAGGGCAGTGCGGAGTGCGATTGGGCACGCTCGTCGGCCAACCACAGCGCGAACCCGCTCTAATTCCCGAACACGGATGAGGAGGTCGGAAGTTGGTGTGTCCCCTGGGCAACCTGCCCGATTACTGCGATGAATTCGTGAAGCTACTCGTGAGGGATCCGAACTGGGAGGATGAGAGGAGGAAGCGGGAAATTTTATTTGTAGGCGGCGACTTTCCGACCGATGGACAGCTTGGACGTCCCGCGCCGAGGTGACCAGACAAGACCTCTCACTGAGCTCCAGGACTGCGGATCGCCGGGCCGCCCATCGGCCGACCCACTGCGGGCACGACGGCCCATACGCGTGATCAACGCGTATGGGCCGTCAACCCGTGCAGGCCACCTGGTCGCTGTCCCACCTGGACTGGGACAAGAAAGTACCGAAAGCTCTCACTTACTGGGCTGTCTCCTGGTCGGAGGTGATCGTGGTAGTCCGACCCAGGCGTTGGTGAGGACGGACACCATCCGCGCGAGCCGGTCGGTGAACTGGTCCGGGTCGAGTGGGTCTTGGCCTTCTGTCACCCAGGTATTCATGATCGCGGACCCACCACCGGTCATGAACGTGGTGAGATCCTCGATCGTGACCTCGTCGAGGTGCTCGCCGCACAGCTGCCGGACGGCCTGCGCGTTGACCGGCATCAGTAGGCCGGCCAGCGCCTTGTTCAGGGCGAAGCTCGACGAGCCGGTCAGCAGGGCGCGGTAGAAGACCCGATAGTTCGCGAAGTGCCGGGCCGTGGCCAGCGCCCGGGCGCGTCCGCTCGGGTCGGCCGGGGCGTCGGCGTTCGGTGGCGGCAACTCGCGGTGGGCCAGGTCGAGCGCTGCGGCCAGCAGCAACGCGTCGCGGTCACCGAAGTGTTGGTACACGACCTGCCGGCTCACGTCGGCGGCCTCGGCGAGGTCGGAGATCGATACAGCCGTCGTGCCGCGTTCGCTGACCAGCGCGACGGCGGCGCGCATGAGCGCCGACCGTGTGCGGCGCACCCTGCGGTCCTGCGTGGGGGCGGCTCTATCAACGTCCATGCACTAATGATGGACAAATGTCCAGAAAAAGCAACTGTGGTGGCTGGCCCGGCCATCCGCGCTATGTATTGGGAGGTTGGCGACCCCTGGATCAGGCATCCTATTTGGTCATGGGCGGAGGAGGACCTTGATGGCGCGGCGTTCGTCCATGGCCCGGTAGCCTTCGGCGGCCTGGTCGAGCGGTAGGGCGAGGTCGAAGACCTTACCCGGGTCGATCTGCTGGTGCCAGATGAGATCGATCAGGTCCGGTAGGAAGCGGCGCACGGGTGCGGGGCCGCCGTGCAGATGCACCCCGGAGAAAAACAGCTCCATGCCGGGCAGTTCGACGCCGTGGGTGACGCCGACGTAGCCGACGTGCCCGCCGGGGCGGGTGGAGCGGATGGCCTGCATCATCGACTCCTTGGTGCCGACGGCCTCGATGACCGAGTGCGCGCCGAGCCCGCCGGTGAGGTCCTTGACTCGGGCGACGCCCTCGTCGCCGCGTTCGGTAACGATGTCGGTGGCCCCGTACTGGAGGGCGAGTTTCTGCCGGTCGGCGTGCCGGCTCACCGCGATGATCCGTCCGGCGCCGAGGTGCCGGGCGGCCAGCACGCCGAGCAGCCCGACGGCGCCGTCACCGACCACCGCGACGGTCTTCCCGGGCGCGGCCTCAGCGGCCGTAGCGGCGAACCAGCCGGTGCCGAGAACGTCGGAGGCGGCGAGGAACGACGGGATCTGGTCGTCGGTCGGGATGTCCGGGGTGGCGACCAGGGTGCCGTCAGCCAGCGGGATGCGGGCCCGCTGAGCCTGGGTGCCGATGGGATTCATCGGCTCGGCGTGCACGCAGCGGGACTGGTAGCCGGCTTGACAGATTTCGCAGGTGTTGTCGGAGGCCCAGAAGGAGCCAACCACGAACTGCCCCGGCCGCACGGTCCGCACCGCGCTGCCGACCTCCTCGACGACGCCGACGTACTCATGGCCCATCGGCTGCGGCCCCTCGATCTTCTCGATGCCGCGGTAAGGCCACAGGTCGGAGCCGCAGACACAGGTCGCGGACAGCCGAATGATCGCGTCAGTCGTGGCGACGATCCGCGGATCCTCGCGGTCCTGGACCCGGACGTCGCCGGGGGCGTGCAGGACAACACCACGCATGATGGTTCTCCTCAGAGGGCATCTAATCCCTTAATGTCAGGATTTGAAATGTGAAACGTCACTGTTAGGTGGCTGGCTCGTTGACTGGGCCATGTCGGATCGCCGCGCCTATCGCACCGACTTGTCCGATGCCCGATGGGCCCTGATCGAGCCGATCTTGACGAAATGGCGGGCCAATCGGGTCGGTTTGGGCATCTCGCCGCCGAAGCACAGCCCGCGGGAACTGGTGAATGCGATCTTGTACGTGAACCGGACCGGGGTTCAGTGGGAGTACCTGCCGCATGATTTCCCGCCGGCCAAGACGGTGTACCACTACTACGCGTTGTGGGAGGCCGACGGGACGACCGAGGCGATCCACAATGGACTGCGTACGCAGGTTCGCGTCCATAAGGGACGGGAGGTGGAGCCGGCGGCGGCGATCATCGACTCGCAGAGCACGAAGACGTCGAGCAATGTGCCGGAGTCCGATCAGGGGGTGGATATGGGAAAACGTATCAAAGGCCGGAAAAGACACATAGCAATTGATACGTTGGGGTTGCTCCTCGTTGTGATCATCACTGCGGCGTCCATCCAGGACTCGGCGGGCGGCAAGATGGTCCTTGATCACCTGTCGGTCGCGCATCCCTCGGTCACGAAGTCCTGGGTGGACGGTGGCTACAACTCCGGCGTCGTGACCTACGGGGCGGCCAAGGGTATCGACGTCGAGGTGGTCCGCCGGAATCCCGAGACCAAGGGCTTCAAGATCCTTCCCCGCAGGTGGGCGGTGGAGCGCACCCTGGGTTGGCTGATCCTGCACCGGCGGTTGGTCAGGGACTACGAAACGCTGCCAGGACGCTCCCAGACGATGATCCACTGGGCCATGATTGACAACATGGGTCGCACCCTGACGGCAGAAAACACCCAAACCTGGCACGACCCCGCTCCCGAAGACGGGCAAATCACACTCTAATCGCATCAGATGCCCTCTCAGATCGGCACGGCCGACACCAGCAACCATTCTGTACCCGTGGGGCCGGGGAAGTCGCCGTTGGGAGGTGTACTGACAGAGCACCCCACCGGCAAGCCACGGGCCGTACCGTCGAGACCATGGACAACCGCACCGACGTCCGCGAGTTCCTGGTCTCGCGGCGCGCCAAGATCACTCCTGAGCAGGCCGGGCTGCCCGCCGGACCCGGCCGCCGGGTGCCCGGTCTGCGTCGCACCGAAGTCGCCGTGCTTGCTGGTGTGAGCATCGAGTACTACTCGAAACTGGAGCGCGGCGCCCTGGCCGGAGTGTCAGCCGGTGTGCTCGACGCGGTCGCCCGCGCCCTGCAACTCGACGACGCCGAACGGGCGCACCTGTTCGACCTCGCCCAGGCCGCCGACAGTGGGGCTCTGTTGCGCCCCCGGCGTCGGCGCACGAAGCAGTGGACCCCGCACCGCAGCCTGCAGTGGACTCTCGACGCCGTGACCGAGGGACCCGCGTTCGTGCGCAACGGCCGTATGGACCTGCTCGCCGCGAACCGGCTCGCCCGCGCCTTCTACGCCCAGGTCTACGCCGGCCCGACGCGGCCGGTGAATCTGGCCCGGTTCACGTTCCTCGACGACAACGCCCGCGACTTCTATCCCGACTGGGACTCCGTCGCCGACGTTTGTGTCGCCATCCTGCGCACCGAGGCCGGCCGCGACCCCCGCGACAAGGACCTGCACGACCTCGTCGGCGAGCTGTCCACCCGCAGCACTGAGTTCCGCACCCGCTGGGCCGCGCACGACGTGCGCCACCACGGCACCGGCGCGAAGACGTTCCACCACCACATCGTCGGCGAGCTCACCGTCGCCTACGAAGGCCTGGAGATGGCCGCCGAACCCGGACTGACCCTCACCATCTACGCCGCCGAACCGGGCAGCCCGTCCGAAGACGCGCTACGCCTGCTCGCCTCCTGGTCCGCCTCACAAGAAGCGGACACCACCAGGCAGAAGCTCTCCGCCGAATAATTCTCGCCCGACGTCTATCGAGACGGCGTATCAGATCCTTGACGAGCCGCCTTTCACGTCGAGGTCGCTGATCAGCGTGTCCGGCGCACGCATCCGCCACGCGTCGGTCACGAGCTCCGTCAGACGTTCGACCGTGACCTGTGACAGGCGCAGCATCACCAAAGGCAGTCCGTCGTAGCTGGGCGTGGTGAAGAAGATGTCGGGCTCGCCCAGTAGAAGGGCCTGCTTCTCGGCCTCGTCGCCGACAAACAGCACCGCGATATCGGTTCGGATCCGGCGCGGTTTCCCCAGCGTGCGTTCGGGATAGGACCAGACGAATCCCTTGCCGGCTACCCGAAAGTCGAAACCGTCGCTGTCTACCTCCACAGCGTGGGGCAGGGCTGACGCCAGGCGGTGTACGTCGTCGGCGTTAGCCACTGAGGTGCCTCCCAAGGGTGGGCCATCCCTGATGGATTTTCGATGGAGCCTGCCAGTGACGGGCTGCACCCGTACACTCTGCCATTGGTTTATGGCCGAGCTCGAAGGTATCCGACCTGGCGGCCTTGTCAGTCAAGGCACGATCTCGACGTACCCGTCGGTCCCATACACGCGGATCCGCTGCCCGTCCCGGAGAGGCCGGGTGGCATCCACCACACCGACGACTGCGGGCAGGCCGTACTCCCGGGCGATCACCGCGCCGTGGGTCATCTGGCCGCCGACCTCCGTCACCAGACCCGTGATCGAGACGAACAGGGGCGACCAGCTGGGGTCGGTGTGGGCCGTGACAAGGATGTCGCCCGCTTCGAGATCGGCTTTCGCCATGTCATGGATGACGCGAGCCCTGCCCTCGACGGTCCCTGCGGAAACCGGTAGGCCGATCAGGGCACCGGCCGGAACGTCGTCGCATCGGTACGCCCCGGAGACGGCCTCATTGTCCGAGGTGAGCACCCGCGGTGGCATGAGCGCCTGGTACGACCGGAACGCGTCCTTGCGCTGGTCGATGAGTTGGTGATCCACCCTGTTGGTGCGCACGACGTCGTGGAGCTCCTGGAACGTGAGGTAGAAGATGTCTTCCTTCTCAGCTAGCACGTTGGCGTGGACGAGGCGATCGGCCTCTTCCAGCAGGGCCCGCTTGTAGATGAGGTAGCGGCTGACGATGCCGTACTTCGGGTACTCCCGGTAGCCGATGAAGGTCCGGACCCGGTCGATCATCCGCTTGGTCTCGTCGGCCTTCTGCTCCCCGTCCGGCAGTGCCCGCAAGCGTGCCAGCACGTCCCGCTCCTTCTGCTGCGCCTTCTGTCGCCCCGGCTCGAAGCGCCGCACCGCGGCGCCCGGCTCGAAGAGTTTGATGTTGTCGAGGATCAGGGGCACGAGCGTGGTGGGCCGTTCGCTCCAGCGGGGCCTCGTGATGTCGATCTCACCGACGCAGCGCATGCCGTACCGGTCGAGGTTAGCCTCGATAGAGTCGCGCGCTTCGGTCCCACCTGCGAGCTTCGGCAGCTCGTCCAGGAATCCCTCGTTCTCGACTCCCTGTAGGAACGCCACCACCTCCGGATGCGGGCGGATCACATCGGCTTCGTCGAGCAGCGCCAGTCCCATCTCTGACGTGACGTTGTTGGGAGCAGACAGAGTGAGCGTGTCGGCCGTGTTCTTCTCGCCCAGCCACTCCCGCGGCTTGCGGGCGAGGCCAGGCGTCGGGTGACGTCGACGAACAGCCGCCCGCCAGCCTCGTGCATTGGCGCCATGGCCGTCAGCTGCCACACAGAGATGCCCAGAGGCTTCATGGGGTGCTAGCGGACACTGAAAAATCCTTGTTGACGGACAGTTGAGTCCTTGCTCGCGGACAGCGGAATTCCTGCTGGGCGGTCAGGTGATCTCCGTCTCGGCCACGTGAATGTGGATCTCTCCGGCCGGTTGGCTGTTGGTTGCTGACCTTGTAGCCGACCGACCGGATAGACCGTGACCAAGTCTGACAGGGAGATCATGGAAATCTTGGAGTCGTACGACATGACCCGTTGTGCGCATTCCGCTGCGCAGCTGGCGGGGTGTGACCCGAAGACGGTGCGCCGGTATGTGGCGTTGCGTGACGCCGGTGGTGGAGACCCGTTGCTGGTGCGGACGGCGCCGCGGCCGAAGCTGATCGACGCGTTCCTGCCGAAGGTGGAAGAGCTCGTCGACGTGTCGAGGGCGAGGATCCGCGCGGACAAGGTCCACGAGCGCCTGATCGCGATGGGGTTCACCGGTACGGAACGCACGACGCGGCGGGCGGTACGGGCGGCGAAGAACTTGTGGCGGGCCGGGCGGCGACGCACGTATCGGCCGTGGGTGACTTCTCTGAACTAACGGAGGCTGCCCGAGGGAAGCAGGCTCAACTTTCCGTGAGGAAGTTCTCAAGTTCGGGTTCTGGCTGCCGATACGTCGGATCCAACCGCGAACATTGGAGAAAAATGAACGGAAATCCGGGCAAGGGCTGGGAGTTTGAAAGCGGTCTTTGGAAGACCACCTGGAGCGGCGCATTTGATGTCAACCACGCGAAGGCTGTGCTCGGCAACGGCAAGAAGGTCCGCGCATTGGTCAAGCTCTTCGTGGACCATCCGGACCTTCACGAGAGGCGAGATGGTGTCGCCAGGTTGTTGAACCAGGAAACGCCGCTAATCGATATGCCCCCGCTCTCTGTGGAGGGCTGCAGAGGCAGGCTCGGGAAACAAGCGTTCCATGTTCACCATAAGCGCCGCCTCAACCCAGTCAGCGCCGACCTGAGCGGCGGCCCGGACGCAGTCTGGTATATGCGTCCTGATGTTCGGGCCGCGTTCGCTCAGGTTTTGTACCCAGAAAGCTGAGATCGCCGTTGGTCGGCTGCGCAACCTTGACGTCATGACGTTGTGCAGCCGGCTTCGGTGTCCGAAGCCGGTCGAGCCGACTCCGGCGCGGTCGCGGTGCGTGCCGCGATCTGGGGGAAGCGGGGCATCCCGAGCTGGACGGCAGTCGAGCGTCGTTGAGCGGCTATGTCCGCCGAGGCCAGCTTCTCCTTTGCCGCGGCGAGGCTGACACGGAGCCCTTCGGCTTCGCCGATCCAACCTTCACGTTCCGCTTCGGCGATGCGGGCAGCGAGGTTGTCGCGGATGTCGATCAGGCGTTGCCGCTGGGCGGGATCAACGCGCAGGAGTGGGCAGCGAACACAACTGTGTTCGTGGATGCAGCTGGTGCCATAGGCGCGTCCGCAGTCGCCGAGAGCAAGTCGGCGACGCTCGAAGTGGCCGAGGAACTCGGCCCATTCCGCGTCGCTGGGGCGCCGGTATTCCTCGCTGGGACGTAGTCCGCGGCGGCGGGCGATGAATGCCCGGTGGCCGTTGATGGCCTCCTCGGGGTAGACGGCTTTGTAGCCCATTGTGGTATTTATATCCTTGTGTCCGAGTAGGAGTTGAGCAATGTGGGGTGGCATCCCGTTCATGATGGCGTCGGTGGTGAAGATCCGGCGGAAGTCATGGGGTGCGAAGTCCAGCGGCTTGCCCGTGGCGTTGTCGGTCAGTCCGGTGCGGGAGAGAGCGTCGCTGACCAGGACTCGGATCCCGGCGATCGGGATCGGTCGGGTCTCCAGAGCGATGGTGCGCTGGAACAGCAAGGGCATCGGCGGGTTCCAGATCTTCTCGTGATGGTCGTAGGCAACCACGAGCGGGACGCTGCCGTCGGAGTTGCGGATCCGGCAGACGATCGCGGACAGTGTGTCGGCCAACTCTGGTGAGATGACCAGGAGGCGTTCCTCGTCGGTCTTCGACGGTGGAATCTGTAGCAGCGGGATCAGCTCGCCGGTGCCTGGCGCGCGGTATTGGACCAGGCTGTGGTGTGACAGTTCGGTAAGTTCCTCGACCCGGATCCCGGTCATGCGCAACACCTCAACCGCGGCCCAAGCCCAGAACGCGTTGTCTTCCTCGCGGATCAGGTCACGGCGGCGTCCGGTTTCGAGTTCTTCAGCCCAAACGCGCGGTGAGTGACGGACAAGCCTGGACAATTGCAACGTGACGCCGTCGACGGTGAAGGTGTCGCCGGGGCTGGCGTTTCGGGCTGCTGCCAGGCGGGCCGCGGCGGCTTTGCGTTCGCGGTTGAGGGCCTCGACGAGGACGGGCAGGACCGGCAGCCGGTCTCGGGTGCGTTGGTCCATGCGGGCCTTGCGCCGGGACTTCATCTTCCTGTGCTGGATGTCGGTGGCGCGGATCGGGGACGGCACCGCCCACGGTCCCCACCGGGCTGGGTCGTCGAGCGCCCATTGGGCCAGATCGAGATAAAAGCAGCGCACCGTGGTCAGGGCGTCGGTGGCGCTGTCGCGTTCGACGGTGGTTTCGATAATCTGCCCGTCGGCGCCGCGGGACCGGACCACTCGGGTGCGGATTCGCTGTTTCCAGGCAGCGGCGACCTCGAGACTCAGCCGCAACGAGTCGATGCCCGGGTGATGACGCTCCAGGTCTTTCCAGAACCAGAGCACCAGCGTGGTGGCCAGCGTTGTGAGCGTGTTGTAGTCGATCGCGGGTTGCCGTTCGCGCAGGTAGTCGACCAGCAGGCCCCGGACCGGCCGACAGGTCACCTGGTAGCGGTCGACGAGCTGCTCGACTGGCATCTGGCCGGCGAAGACAGGGCTGAACATGCGGACCGTGGGTGGCGCGTCGGCGGGCAGGACACCGGCCGAGTGCAGCAACTGATAGAACACGGGGCTGTGCCGGCAGGATCGAGTCGGTCCGGGGAACACCTCCCGGCTGACCCGCATGGCCTCGAGACAGTCGCCGATCGTGACGTCGCGAACCGCGCCGCCTTTGGCCGCCATGATCAGCGCGATCTTCTCGATGGCCGGAATCATGGTCGAGTCGCCGACGGTGTTCGCCAGCCGGGCGGTCTGCAGTTCGGCGATGCCGTGGGGATCGCGGACTTTGGCCATCTCGTTGGCGATCCGCAACGGTGACGAGGTGGCCATGAGCCAGCCCAGTGACGGCCGCAGGTAGTCGCCGCCGATCAGCTGGAGCAGGCCCGTGCCGAGGACCTTGCGAACATAGCTCGGGTGCCGGTCGAGGAGCCCGGCCGTTGCAAGGTCTGCGGACAACTGGAGTCGCCAATCCCGCCGGCCGTCACGGCCGGCGCCGGTGGCGTCCCACCGCTGCTGCCAGCTCTGGCCGGGATAGAGGTCCAGCCAGTCGAGCACGGCCTGCAACGATGCCTTGCGGTGGCACCGGGACTGGGAGACATCGCCGCGGAACGGTGCCGTCGCCATCCGGTCCACCAGCGCCGCACGGTTCTCGCGGGTCCTCGGCCAGGCGCCGGGAACCGGGCGGGGCGGGAACTTCTCCAGCAACGCCTGGGCCTCGCTGGAGACCTGCCAGGTCCGTGGCGTCTGCGAGCCGGCGGTCGCTGTGGTCACGGCTCCCTCCGACCGAACAGGACGTCCAGGCTCTCTTTGCTGTAGCCCAGCGCATCGGGTTCGGCAGGCGGCTTTGGCTCGGACCGGCGCCGGTGATGGGCTATCACCGCGTCGATGACGTCCGCAGGGGTCGGGGTCGTATAGATCTGGGTGGTGGTCAACGAAGCGTGACCGAGGACCCATTGGACGTCGGTGATGGGCATGCCCGGGTCGCGGGCCAGCCGGTAGGCCGCCGTGTGTCGCAGGTCGTGCAGCGACCAGTTCGACCCCAGCAACGCGTTAGCTCGCACGAACATCGCCCTGGCAGCGTGATAGGTCAGCGGCCGCAACGGCCGGCGCAGCGTCCACCACAACGGGTCGTCCGGTCCCGCCGGCGCCACGCCGTGGAGTTGTTGCTGGTAGAGCCGCAGCCAGACGAAGGCATCCGGCGACGCCGGAAGTTGTTGCATCGCGCGGGATCCCTTACGCACCACGGTGATCAGTTGCTGACCCGGGTCCGCGCCGCTGCGCAACACTCCCAGTAGCTCCGCAGCACGCGCGCCGGTCGACACCCAGAACGCGACCAGGGCCCGGTCCCGGTCGCTGGACAACCGCGCGAACAGGTCGTTGAACACCTCGTCGGGGATCTGCCGCGGGATCCGCTTGGGCTGTCGAGGCCGATACAGACCGACGCGCTGGGGCTCGAACCGATCCATCGGGTTGTGATGCGCGTGCGCTCGTTTGGCTCTGGCCAGCGGGAATGGGTTCAGCAGCGGCCCGGTCCCGGCGTCCAGGTGGAAGCCATAGAAGCTGCGCAGCACCGTCTCGCAATGCGCGATGGTCGAGGGCGCGTACCTCTCGCCGGGCGGCCGTTTGCCGGTCACCGCGTTGACCCGTTTCGGCTTCACCATCGCGGGTTTGTCCGGCGCCCGCCAAATGCGGTCGGACCGGCTTCGCTCCGACCTGGATCCAACGGGAGAAGTCCCGTGCCTCGACCCGGGTCGCCTCCCGCCACGCGATCTCCACCGCCCAGAGGAACCGGAACCAGCGCAGCAACGCCATCCCATACGAGCGCTGCGTCGTCGCCGACCGTCCGGCGGCCTGCAATTCGCCGAAGTACGCCGCGACGGCCCTCACCGGCTCACCCGAGGAATCCAGCAGCCGATACGGCTCCCACGGATCACCGGTCGCCACCAGAGACCCCAACCGCGAGACCACCAACGACCGCAGATCCCGGGAGGTATTTTCACTTTCGATCACGGGCAGCGACCGTAGTCAACCCGATCTTCTACCGCACCCTGAGCAGCAGTAGAGCGGCAAGTAGTTCAGTCAACAAGACCGAGCCGGGGCTGTGGTCGCAGTTCGACTGGGGCGACGGGCCACGCATCGACGGGCGTAAGACGTATCTGTTCTGCGCGTGGCTGGCCTGGTCGAGGTTCCGGGTGGTGATCCCGGTCTTCGATCAGACGATGGGATCGCTGATCGCCTGCCTGGACGCCACGTTGCGCCGGGTCGGGGGTGTGCCGGCGTATCTGTTGGGCGACAACGCGAAGACGATCACCGTCGAGCACGTCGCCGGCGTCGCGATCAGGCATCCGACCGTGGTGGCCGCCGGCCGGCATTACGGGACGACCGTTTACTCGTGTGAACCGTTCGATCCGGAGTCCAAGGGCGGGGTCGAGGCCACCGTGCGGGTCGCCAAGGCCGATCTGGTGCCCACCGAGACCAACCTACGCGGCTCGTATGCGACGTTCGGTGAGCTGGCCGCAGCCTGCGAGCAGTGGTGTGAGCACATCAACGCCCGCATCCATCGGGAGACCGGCGCCGTCCCGGTCGAACGGCTCGCGGTCGAACGCGGTCACCCGCACGTGTTGCCGGCCGGCCCGCACACCGCCGCGCTGGGCGAGGAACGCCTGGTCAACGAGGACCAGACGGTCCGGGTCGGCTCCGTGCGGTACTCGACACCACCCGGGCACGTCGGTACCAGGGTGTGGTGCCGGACCGTCGGTGAGGAACTGGCCATCGTCGCGATGACCAGTGCGGGCACGACCGAGATCGCCCGGCACCAGCGGTCCACGCCGGGTAACCCGCGCATCCTCGACGCGCACTATCCACACCACCCGGGCGGGAACCACCCGCGCCCACCGCGGCCACGGGCCCGTAGCAAGGCCGAGGCCGACTTCCTGGCCATCGGCGACGGCGCCCACGCCTGGCTGGTCGAGGCCGCCGCGACCGGCACCGGCCGGGTGCGGGCGAAGATGACCCGCGCGGTCGAGTTCGCCACCATCCTCGACCCGGCCCGCGTCGATCAGGCATTGGGCCTGGCCGCCGCGGCCGGCCGGTTCGACGACGCGGATCTCGGCGCGATCCTCGACCACCTCGCCACCCGCGGCGAGCCCGGTGACCTGGTCAGCGTCGATGAGAGCTTCTCCGCGCAGCCCGGCACCGCATCCTGGGAAGGGTTCGGACGATGACCACCACCGCGATCCCCGGCACTACCCCCGCACCCGCGGCCGAGCCGAACGTGGTCCTCGACGTCGACGAGGCCGCCGACCTTGCCCGCCTACTCGACCTGATCGAGGACTGGTTGCTACACGCCGCCGACGACGCCCGCGCGGACCTGGCCGGGTTCCTCGACAGCGCAGGTCACGGCTACCTCGCCGCGGCCGGCCTGGCCACCCTGCTCGGGCACAACGCCACGACCCCGCACCGCCGGCTCAGGAAGGCCACCACCCGATGACCCGCACCACCGCCACGCCGACGCGTTCGGCACCGGCCCTACCCGAAGAGGTCGACAGACTCCTACGCCGGATGCGGCTGCCCTACCTACGCGCCGCCGCACCCGACGTGATCGCCACCGCGAAAGCCCAACGCTGGGACCCCGCCGAAGTCCTGCGCGTGCTCATCAACGAGGAAGTCATCGGCCGTGACGCCGCGACCAGGCGGCTACGCCGCAAGACCGCGAACTTACCCACCGGCAAGACCCTGGCCACCTGGCGAGGCGACGAATCCTCCATCACCACGGCCACCCAGCAGGCCCTGGCCACTCTGGAATGGATCGGCCGAGCCGAGAATCTCGCTGTGTCCGGTCCATCGGGCACCGGCAAGAGCCACTTCGTCGAAGCCCTCGCCCACCAAGCGATCGAGGCGGACCTGCGAGTCGCCTGGTTCACCCTCGAAACCCTGACCGGCACCATCGCACGGGCCAAAGCCGACGGCTCGACCGCCCGCACCGTCACCCGGATCTGCCGCGCCGATCTGATCGTGGTCGACGACATCGGCATGCTACCCGCCGGCCAGGACGCCGCAGAAGCGTTCTACCGCATCGTCGACGCGGCCTACGAACGACGCTCGATCGCCGTGACCAGCAACATCCACCCCTCAGGGTTCGACACCCTCATGCCCAAGACACTGGCCACCGCGACCGTCGACCGGCTCCTGCACCACGCCCACCTGGATCACCACCCAGGGCGACTCCCACCGCCTACAGCAAGCCCTCACCGGCAAGGGAGTGAAGACCTTGACCTAACCCCCACCAGGAGATCACCTGGCCACCAGCATGGAATTCTGCTGTCCGCGCAGACGGAGAAACGAAGGCCGTCGAACAGGACTTCGTCCTGTCCCTTGACATGGGGTCGGTCATCATCTGCCCGTGACCGACGGAGACGTAGACGTGATTCTCCTGGTCGCCGGCCTCGGGGATGGGGAACAGTGTGGTGATCGGCCGGCTCTGGACGATCTGGAAGCCGTCGTCGACCAGGCACCATTCGATGTCCTGGGGGCGGCCGAAGTGCGCTTCGATCCGCCGGCCGAGCCGCGCGAGCCGCACGACCCGCGCATCCGTCAACGCCGGCTGCTCCTTCAGCCGCGGGGCGATCGGTAGTACCCGCGTCCCGCCAGCCAGCGACGCGTGGATCGCGTGCTGCTTGGCGGCAACCGCCTTGGTGACGACCTCGCCGTCGCGCACCTTCGACGATACTGCGGTACCTCGGCGTAGCACTGGAACATGTCGCCCGTCTCGACGGTGCCGGGCCAGGGTTGTGCGCGAACGGTCCGAAACTCGACGTCCGTCAGCGCCTCGCGCTGCCCGCTCCCAACACTGAGCGCCGCCCGAGGACATCACCATTCCGGCAGGTAACTGGCCTGCGTGGCGCGGAACGGACGGCCACCCGCCTGATGTGTTAGCCGGTGAACATCCGCAGCGTTGGCCGACGGATATCGCCGCCGTGCCGGTCGGCCCACTCTCGGTGGGGCCGGAGACCCCGCGAACGTCCACCACCAGGGTATGGCCCCAGCGATAGGTCGAGAATCATGACTGATATTGCCATTGTTGGCTTGTCCTGCCGCTTCCGCGGCGCCCGAAACGCCACCGAGTTCTGGCGGCTCATGCTCGATGCGAACCATCAGTTCCAGCAGATTCCCTCAGGTCGCTGGCGGCGCGAGAGTTTCTACGATCCGGCAGGTCTGCGCACACCTCACAAGGCGTACACCGATCAGGTGGCGTTCCTCGACGACATCGAGTCCTTCGCCCCGCCGCACTATGGCCTGCCGCCCAAACGCGCCAAGGCCATGGACCCCCAGCACCGCCTTCTGGTGGATCTGGCCCGGGAGGCCATCCAGGACGCCGGCTGGGAGCGGCGGCCCTTCGACCGCGCACGTACCGGTGTTTTCGTCGGCCTCAGCACATCCGACTACCGGCAACTGACCTCGACCCGGGTGATGTCGGCGATGCTGGCCGACGGCTCCCTGCACCACGATGGCGCGGACGACGAGTTGCTCACGGCGATCGAGGACGCGACGGACGCTGCGCTGGCGCCGCTGCAGGCGTTCTCGCTCCCCGGCTGCCTGCTCAACATGGCGCCGTCCACCGTGAGCAGCGTCTTCGATCTCGGCGGGCCGTCGTTCGCGCTCGACGCCGCCTGCTCCTCGACGCTCGTCGCGGTGCACCAGGCCGTGATGCAGCTGCGTACGGGGTCGTGCTCGGCGGCGCTGGTCGGCGGGGTGTTCCTCAACCTGACCCCGGACGTGCTCGTCGGTTTCTCCCGCATCGGTGCGCTGTCCCGGCGGGGTGTCTGCCGGCCGTTCGACAAGGACGCCGACGGCTTCGTCCTGGGCGAGGGGGGCGCCCTGCTCGTGCTCCGGCCGTTGGCGGACGCGGTGGCCGACGGTGACCGCGTTTATGCCGTCATCCGGGGCGTCGGAGCGAGCAACGACGGCGGCGGCGCCGGGCCGATGACACCACAGCCGAGCGGCCAGGCAGTCGCCATGCGCGCGGCATACCGGGACGCCGGCGTCACCGCCGGCACGGTCGGGATGATCGAGGCGCACGGCACGGCGACGACGGCCGGCGACCGGGCCGAGCTGGAAGCGCTGCGTATCGTTCGCGCCGACGAGCCGCGGCGGCTCCCGTGCGTACTCTCCTCCACCAAGGCCCTCATCGGGCACACGCTGCCGGCGGCCGGTGCGGCCGGGTTGGTCAAGGCCGCGCTCGCCCTGCACCACGCGATGATCCGGGAAAGGCCGATCACCACGCCGAACCCCGATCTTCCGTTCGCCGAAGCCGGTCTGGAGGTGCGCGCGGAGCCGACGCCGTGGCACCGACCGGAAACCCACGGCCGGCGTGCCGCGGTGAGTTCGTTCGGCTTCGGTGGAACGAACGTGCACGCCGTGCTCGAGGAGGCGCCGGCCCGACCGGCCGACGCGCTCGCGGCCGACGCGCTCGCGGCCGCCCCGAACGCGGCCGAGGCGCCATGGCTGTTGCTGCTGTCGGCCGACACGACGGACCTGCTGGCCGGATACGCCGAGGCGGTGCGGGACGCGCTGGTCGCCGACACTCGGATCACCCCCGCCGAGGTTGCTTACACCCTCGCCACCCGCACGGTGCTCAGCGCCCGCCTGGCGGTGGTTGCCGCGACGAGGGACGAGATGCTCACTCGGCTGGGCGCGGCGGCGGCGGCGGCGCTGTCCGGCGGGGCGGACGGCCCGATCGCCCCCGGCGTGTACGCCGCGGTGGGAAAG
>JADMIO011621114.1_pt1 | contig 24072 bp, 20 predicted proteins | sample 8958161 | NCBI WGS metagenome assembly JADMIO01 (sample SAMN16585339, study PRJNA669376) | soil metagenome | isolation source: Crop rotation soil | place: USA: Cullars Rotation, Alabama | collected 2011
GCCGCGACTTCAAGTCACGTGAATTCCAAGCTTCGGATCCCACTGTGCTGGAAAGGTTCGCAGGTCCAGATCCGGACCGGGCCGGCGCGGCCGCGCAGCGTGTGCTCGCCCCCGTCATGAAGGCGCGCGAGCGGGTCCTCGCCGTTGGCGCGAGGCAGTTCCCTGATCGCCTGCACGAGCGCGTCGCCGGCGACGAGCGGCGTGTGGAGTACCCGGGTCAGGCCCTGGAGGCGGGCCGCCGTGTTGACCGTGTCGCCGATAACCGTGAATGACAAGCTGTGTTCGCTGCCGACATCGCCGATCACGGCCGGGCCGTGATTGAGCCCGATTCCGATGTCGAGAGGCGGCTCAGCCTGCCGCACGCGCTCGGCATTCCAGCCTGCGAGGGCGGCGATCATACCCTCGGCGCAGCGCAGCGCGTTGAGCGGGTCCTCCCGGGTTTCGCTCGGCAGCCCGAACACCGCGAAGATCGCGTCGCCGATATATTTCTCGACCGTGCCACCGCAGGCGAAGATCTGTGCCGTCATCCGGTCGTGAAAGCCGCGCAGCATCGTGACCACAGCCTCGGGCTGCATCGTCTCGGCCATGCGCGTGAACCCGACGATATCGACGAACAGTACGGATACTGTCTGCCGCCGCACCGCGCCGAGCGGCTCGTCGCGTTCGGCCAGCATCTCGACCAGGTTGGGCGAGAAATAGCGCGAAAGATTGGCGCGGGCCCGTTCGGCGGCGGCGCGCCGCCGGTCGATCTCGCGGATGCGGCCGATCTCGTCGAGCGTCTTGCGCATTGTCAGTTCGAGATCGTTCAGATCGACGGGCTTGGTCACGAAGTCGAAGGCGCCGCGGTTCATTGCGGTGCGGATATTCGCCATGTCCCCATAGGCGGAAACGATGATCGCGCGGACCGGCGATTGCCGCGCCCGCAGCTCCAAAAGCAGGGTCAGACCGTCCATGACCGGCATGTTGATGTCGAGCAGCAGCAGTTCGACGTCCGGCTCCCGCTCCAGCACGGAAAGCGCCTCCTCGCCGTGATGGGCGAAATGGAATTCGAATTCCTGCGCCCGGATCTGGCGCCGGAAGCGCTGCCGGATCAGCTGTTCGAAATCGGCTTCGTCATCGACCGCGAGAATTTTCGCTGGTCCGCTCACCGCGCCCGCCTCATGCCGACCCGTCCGGCAGGCTTTGCAGCTGCTTTTTCAGGAAGTCGAAATCGACCGGCTTGTTGATGAATTCGGCGGCGCCGTACTCGCCGGCGACGCGCCGCCGCTCATCGTCGCCATAGGCCGTAACCATCATGACCGGCAGCTCCGGGCGCTGGGTCTTGATCTCGCGCAAGAGGGTCAGCCCGTCCATGCCGGGCATATTGATGTCGGACAGGATGACGATCAGCTGCGGCTCGATCCCCTGGGAGAGCTTATCGAGTGCCTCTTCTCCCGAGCCGGCGAAGTGCAGCACATAGGTGCCCTGGCGCATCTCGCGGCGGAACCGCTGGCGGAACAGCTCGGCGACATCGGGTTCGTCATCGACGACGAGAATGCTGACGCTCACGCCGCTCTCCCTGTTGCCGCGCCGGCTGACTGCACGTGCCCCGACTTCGGCAGGTACACCGTGAATTCCGTAAACATATCGGGCTCGCTCTCGATCGTGATCGTCCCGCCGTGCTGCTGCGTGACGATATCGTAGCTGATCGATAGCCCCAGGCCGGTGCCTTCGCCGGTCGGCTTGGTCGTGAAGAACGGCTGGAACAGCTTGTCGCGGTGTTCGGAAGGGATGCCGGTGCCGTTGTCGCGCACCCTGATTTCGACCGCGTCGCCGAGATCGCGCGTCACTACTCGGAGGACGGGCCGGAAGCCGGCCTCGTCGGTCTCCTGATGGCGTTTGTGCGCCGCGTGAAACCCATTGCCGATCAGGTTGATAAACACCCGCATCATGTCCTGCGGCACGAGTTCGACCGGCGCGAGCGATTTGTCGAAATCGCGTTCCATCGTGATGTTGAAGTTCTGGTCGTGAGCGCGCGCGCCGTGATAGGCAAGATTGAGCGCCTCATCCACGAGCGCGTTCAGGTCGGTCTGGATTCGCTCGCCGCTCGACCCTCGCGAATGCGCCAGCATCGATTTGACAATGTTGTCGGCCCGCTTGCCGTGTTCGGCAATTTTTTCCAGGTTGCCGGACAGCATGTCGATCGTCTCGTCGATATCGGCGCGGGCGTCGGCGCCGAGGGTCTCCAGGGCCGGAGCCGCGATCTCCTTCAATTCCGCCAGCAGCTCGTTCGATAGTGCGGAAAAATTGTTGACGAAGTTGAGCGGGTTTTTGATTTCGTGCGCGATGCCGGCAGTCAACTGGCCGAGCGCCGCCATTTTCTGCGCGTGCAGCAGGCTGGCTTGCGCGGCTTTAAGCTCGGAGAGCGCCTTCTCGGCCGCGTCGCGGGCGTCGTGGATTTCGGCCTCGGCTCGCTTACGTTCAGTGATGTCCCCGATGATCAGCACAAACCCGCCGCCCGGCACCTTGTTGCGCCGCACCTCGATGACCCGGCCGTCGGGCCGGGTACGCTCGAAGCGCGTCTCATGGCCGGGATCTTCGATATAGCGGCCAATTTCGGCTTCGAGTTGGTCCGATCGGTATTCGCCCCGCGCCGCCATGTAACGGAAATAGTCGGCGAAGGTCGGGCGCTGCGCCACGAAGTCGTCGGGCAATTCCAGGATCTGCTGGAAATTCATGTTCCAGGCGACGAGACGCATCTCGCTGTCGAACATCGCCACGCCGTCGCCCATATTGTCAAAGGTGACGCGCAATTCGGCCTGGCGCTGCCGGACTTCTTCAAGCAGCCGAGCATTGTCGATCGCGATGACCGCCTGCGCCGCGAAGCTTTCAAGCAGCCCGATCTCCTTCTCTGTGTAGGGCCTCACCTCCTGTCTGTTGCAGGAGATGTAGCCGAGCAGGCTTTCGTCTTTCCGCAAAGGCAACAAGAGGTTGGTCCGCACGCCGCCGCGTTTCGCCACCAGGCGGGCGATTGGATTTTCGACTTCCCGCAGGTCGGGGTTGTGAACGAACCGAGCGCCGCGGAGCAGCGGGCCCGAGGTGCTTTCCGGCGTCAACAGCATCGGTTGCCGCAAGCGCTCGGCCACCTCATCCGGATAGCCGTGGACGGCGGCGGCGCGGCAGCGATCGCCCTCAATCAGAAAGAAGGTCCCGAGCGTCGCGCCGCACAGCGTGTGCGCCTTGTCCAGGATTGCCTCGAAGACCGGCTGCAATTCGCCCGGCGAGGAATTGATAATCTGCAACACCTCGGCGATTGCCTGCTGCTGCTCCAGCGACTCGCGCAGCTCATTAAGCAGCCGCGTGTTCTCGATGGCAATGACGGCCTGGTCGGCAAAGGTGCGGATCAGTTCGATCTGCCGCTCGGTGAACGGCTCGACCCGCCTGCGGGAGATCGCCATGACGCCGATCGGCTCGCCTTCGCGCACGAGCGGCACGGCGATCACCGTACGGGTACCTCCCACGTTTATTGCGCTGGGCACGCCGTACTCGGGATCAGCCGCAAGGTCGGCGACCTGGACGATCCGACGCTCAAGCAAACTGCGCCCGATCACGGTGTCGCGTCCGGCCAGGAAGACTCGGCTGCGCAGACCAGGTTCATGCTCTGCGCGCACGCTGCACGTCGCCACGGCGCGGTAACCCTCGCCCTGACGGATCGCAAGGTGGCCGGAATCGGCGTCACATAACCGCACCGAAGTCTCGGTCACGGCATCGAGCACCGGCTGCAAATCGAACGTCGAGCGGCTGATGACTTTCAGCACGTCGCTGGTTGCAGTCTGGTATTCGAGCGATTCCTGCAGGTCGCGCGTGCGATCGCGCAATTCGTTGAGCAGCCGCGCGTTCTCAATCGCGATCACTGCCTGATCGGCGAAGGTGCGCACCACTTCGATCTGCCGCTCGCTGAACGGCTCGACGCGCTGTCGGCACAAATTGATCGTTCCGACCAAGTTCCCCTCCCGCAGCAGGGGGACTCCAAGCTGTGTACGAATCCTTCCCAAGGTTATCGCATGGATCAGCGTGTATTCGGGGTCGGCGGCGCTATCGATGATGTGCACCGTCTTCTTTTCGAGCGCCACCCGACCCGTGAGCGTTCCCCGGTCCGGGACGATCGTGTTCGCCTTGTAATAGTCGGTAAACTCGGGCGAGAAGCCAAAGCCCGCCGCGCCGCGAAAGACCTCGCCTTCTGGACGGAACAGGAAAACCATTTCGGCGTCGCACAGTCGAGCCGCGGTCTCGACCAGCGTGTCGAGTACCGGCTGGAGGTCGAAGGTCGATTGGCTGATGACCTGCAGCACGTCGCTGATCGCGGTCTGGTATTCGAGAGATTCCTGGAGGTCGCGCGTGCGGTCACGCAATTCGTTCAGCAGCCGGGCGTTCTCCATTGCTATGACAGCCTGATCCGCAAAGGTGCGGGTCAGTTCGATCTGCCTATCGGTAAACGGCTCGACCCGGCTGCGGGCCATGTAGATCACGCCGATTGGCTCGCCCTCTCGCATCATCGGCACTCCGAGGGCTGTGCGCATCTTCCCGATGCTGACAACTTCGGGGAGCTGGTGCTCCGTATCAGCTGCAATGTCGGCGACGTGCACCACCTGGCGTTCGACCGCAGCGCGGCCCGTGATGCTGCCGCGGTCGGCCGCGAAAACGATGTTGCGCACCATCGCCTTCCATTCGGGAGAAAACGCAAAAGTCGCTGCAGGTCGGTAGCCATCGTCGGCGCGGTTGCTGATTAACCCCATTTCGGCACCGCACAGCCGCGCCGCGGTCTCGACCAGCGTATTGAGGACCGGCTGCAAGTCGAAGGTCGAGCGGCTGATCACCTGCAGCACATCGCTGGTAGCGGTCTGATATTCTAGCGATTCCTCCAGATCGCGGGTGCGCTGGCGCAATTCGCCAAGGAGCCGTGCGTTCTCGATCGCGACAACCGCCTGCGCCGCGAAGTTTTCCAGCAGCGCGATTTCCTTATCTGTAAATGGCCGGATTTCACGGCGGCTGGCGGAAATGACGCCGAGAAGAACATCGTCCCTGCGCAGCGGGACGAACAGGGCAGTATGAACGCCCTCCAGCTCGACCCCTGCCTGGCTTATGGGATCGTCGACTTCTGCCCAATCAGGGATTTGGAGAAACCGGGCGCCATCGAGCAATGGACGGATAACAGGCCTGATGGATGCAGGATAACCTTGCCGTACCTGGTCCGCGAAAGCCTCCGAATAGCCGCGCGTCGCGACCGCGCGCAATGTCTCGCCATCATAAAGCTGTAAGGTGCCGCAGGTTACGGAGCAAAGCTCGTGCGCCTTCTCCAACATCGCGTCGAATACCGGCGCGAGATCGCCAGGTGAGGAGTTGATAATCTGCAATACCTCGGCAGTCGCGGTCTGCTGCTCCAGCGCCTCGCGCGTCTCGGTAATGAGGCGCGCATTCTCCATCGCGATGACCGCCTGAGCTGCGAAATTCTGCAGCAGCGCGACCTGCTTGTCCGAGAAGGGACGGACTTCCTGGCGATAGATTTCAATAAAGCCGAGAACGACCTCTTCCCTTCGCAGCGCCACAATCACGGCGCTGCGGGCGCCTCCTAGATCGACCAGCGCGCGCCGATTGGGTTCGCCGGCTTGGTAAACCGGTTCAGCTTTCAGATCGTCGGTGCGGATGACCCGTTCACCCGCGAGAATACGGGCCGGCGTCGTCCCGGGTCCGTAAGTCGGGGGGTTGTTCCTGCGATATTCGGCGAAGGCGGCCGGTACGCCGCGGGTCGCGGCGGTTCGGAGGCGCTCGCCGTCGTAGGTCGCGAGTTGCCCGAATTCGGCCCCGCACAGCCGCATTGCCTTTTCCAGCATCACGTCAAACACCGGCGCGAGGTCTCCCGGTGACGAAGTGATGACCTGCAATACCTCGGCGGTGGCTTTCTGCTGGTCGAGGGCTTCGCGCAGTTCGGCTTCGCGGCGTTTCGCTTCGGTGATGTCGAAATAGGTCAACAGGCGTCCGCCATCGGGCAGCACCATGCCGCCATAGAGCAGAATCATCCCGTCGGCCCGGTGCATCTCGACCGGGGTGATGTCGCCTTCCCGGATCGCCTTGACGCGTCCGGCGACGTAGATGTCGAATTCGTCCTCGGGCACCTTGTAGATGCCGTTGTGACGGTTGTAGTTGACCAGATCCGCCATATCGGGGCTGGTGGTGATGAATTCGTCCGGGATACCCCACATCCGGCGGAAGGCGCGGTTCACGACGCGGGCGCGCAGATCCGGCCCCATGAACAGGACGCCGTAATCGATTGTGTCGATGACTGCGTTCAAATCGTTGAGCAGAGCTTCTCTGGAGAGAGTGGTTTCGCGCAGCGCCTGTTCGGCCCGCTTGCGCTCGGTAATATCGGTGACAGCCCCGACGAGGCGGACGGCCCTGCCGGCCTCGTTGCGCACCGGCACGGCGCGATCCTCGATCCAGCGATAGGCGCCGTCGCTGTGCCGGACCCGGTACTCGCAATCGAGCCGCGGCGTGGTTCCCCTGAAGCAGTCGCGCAAGGCATCGCGGTAGTACGAAAAATCATCGGGGTGGACCAGCTCGTTCCAATCGCCCGCACCGAGCCGGCGCCCGGCGAAGCCGAAAATCTCGATCAGCCGCGGCGACGGCCACAACGAGTTGCGCTCGATGTCCCATTCATAGACACCCTCCGCCACGGCCTGAATAACAAGGGCATGGCGTTCCTCCGTGGCGCGCAGGCGGTTCTCGATGGCCTGCAGCGCCTCGGCGGTCGCGCGCTGCTGTTCGACCGCTTTGTCGCGCTCGCGGCGCAATTCGGCGATGAGTTGCCGGGGATCGGCCGTTTGCTCGTCGAGCATCGTGATCTCCAGACTTATGCCGCCATAACCTATGCCGCCTTGGCGGTGATCCGCCCGTGTTCGGCCCGCGGCAGGCGCACGGTAAACTCGCTGTACTCGCCGAGCTTGCTGTCGACCGATATCGTGCCGCCGTGCTGCTGCGTGACGATGTCGTAGCTGATCGACAGGCCAAGACCGGTTCCCTCGCCGGTCGGCTTGGTCGTGAAGAACGGCTGGAACAGCCGGTCATGCGCTTCGGGCGGGATGCCGATGCCGTTGTCGCGCACCCTGATCTCGACCGCGTCGCCGAGATCGCGCGTCACTAAGCGCAGGACCGGCTTAAAATCGTCGCCCGCCTGCGTTTTGCGTTTATTGGCGGCGTAGAAGCCGTTGCCGATCAGGTTCAGGAACACGCGCGTGATATCCTGCGGCACGAGTTCGATCGGCGCCAGATCGGGCGCGAAGTCGCGCTCAAGAGTAATGTTGAAATTCTGGTCCTGCGCTCGCGCGCCGTGATAGGCTAGGGTCAACGCCTCGTCGACGAGCGCATTGAGATCGACAATCTGGCGGTCGCCGCTGCCGCCGCGCGAATGCAAGAGCATGCTCTTGACAATGCCGTCGGCGCGCCTGCCGTGCTCGGCGATTTTTTCGAGATTGCCGGTCAGCATAGCGGAGGTTTCTTCAATATCGGCGCGCGCGTCGGTATCGAGCGTCGCGATGCCGGGTGAAGCGACTTCCTTCAGCTCGTCGAGCAGCTCGATCGACAGCGTCGCGAAATTGTTGACGAAATTGAGAGGGTTTTTGATTTCGTGCGCGATCCCGGCGGTCAATTGCCCGAGCGAGGCCATTTTAGCCGAGTGGATCATGTTGGCCTGCGCCGCCTTCAGCTCTTCGTGCGCTTGGCGCAGTTCCTGCTCGCGGCGGCGCTGCTCGTCGAACAGCCGGGCGTTGCGCACGGCCAGCGCCGACTGCGCGGCAAAGGCCTCGATCAGTTCGACGGTATCGGTCGAAAAATTGCCCGCTTCGCGGCGCAGCACGACGAGCCCGCCGAGGATGCAGTCCTCGAACAGCAGCGGGACGGCAAGCAAGGCGCGATACCCGGCGCCGACAAGCGCTTGCCATCCTGTCGTGGCGACAATGTCGGGGGCGTTGGGCATCTCCGGGACCTCGACCGGCGCCCCGGTCACCGCGGTCCTGCCGACCGCGCCCTCGCCGCGCGCCACCGGACCGGTGCGCAGATGCTCGGCAACCGCCGGCTCCAGCCCCTGGCTGGTGCGGAAATGAAAACGCTCGCCCTCGCGGTCGTATTCATAAACCATGCCGGCATTCGCGCCGGAAAACTCGACGGCGCGGGCGATCACCGTGCCGAGCACGGCCTCCGGGTCGAGCGTCGAGCCGACGGCGCGGCCGACCCCGCGCAGCGCCTCAAATCGCGCTAGCGCCTGCCGCAGATCGCGCATCGTATCGCGAAAGGCGCGCAGCGTGCGAGCCATCGCGGCAATTTCTTCGGGTCCGCCGGATGGGATGTTCACCCCGAGATTGCCGGCATTGAGACCATTTATCGCCGCGACCAGCCGGCGTAGTGGGACCGCTATCGAACTCAGGACCAGCACCGTCAGCGCGCCGCCCACGACCACGGAAGCGGCGACCACGATTTGCGACAGCCGTATCGCCGAGGCTGCCTCCGCGACGACGCGGTCGCGCGCCGCGATCGCGTCGTCGCTCAGCCCGGCGACGATCGCGGCGAGCAGCTCGTCCGCCTTGATGCTGTGCGTTCTTGCTCGCGCCAGGAGCGTATTGCCGATCACCCGCTGATCGTCGGTGTAGGCTTCGACAGCCTGGTTGGCGAGGTCCCGGTACTCGGCCACCTCGGCGCGGATTGCCGCGATCGCCTGCGGGCGCAGCGGCGCCAGCGCGTCCAGATAACGCTCCGTTCGCGCCTCGGCGGCCTTCGCCTTGGTCTCGGACAATGTCAGTAGACTGACTGCGAGATCCGTCATCCAGTATCGCATCTCGCCGAATGCGATCTGGGCATTGTTGGCCTGCTCGATCACCTTGAGCAGGTCCGCAGTCGCCCTGGTCCCGGCCGTGTTGTCGTCGAGTTTGCGCGCGAGATAGATATTGGTCGCGAGCAGGACGAGGAGCAGCGCGCCGGATAGCAGCACGATACGGTTGCGGATCGTGCCGTTGCCGAAAATCCGCCGGTCGTCGGTTTGTCGACCCGATTGCCGAACCACCGTTCCGGACGCAGGCCCGGTCGCGGCAGCCGGCGGCCGATCGGATTGGTCAAGCCGCGTGGGGGGGAGGCCGTGCATCGCAGCCGCTAACGGTACAACGTAATGCTGATGACGGCGCCCAGGTCGCCGGCCTTGCCGCCTTCCTTCGGATAGCCGGTAATGTCCATTTCGCCTTTTGGCGAACCGTGGCAGGTAAGGCAGGATTCAGCGTAGTATTCAGGCACCATGACCCGGTAGGCCGGGCGCCCCTTGGCTTCGGCCATCGAAGAATAGGGATTGCCGCGCGGCCAGTCCGGGGCGAGCAGCTTTGCCTTGATGATCGAGGCTTCCCAGCTGTCGGGGCGCGCCTTGCGATTGCGCACGAGTTCGACCGGGGCGGTTACCTTAATCTCGGCCTCGCCCTCGGCATTGCGGGCAAACGCTTCGCTGACGAGCCGCCCGAATACCGCCGGGATGAACCCCTTGAACCCGATCCCTTTGGCGTTGAGGGTTTCCTGATTGGCGTCAACGACCTCGACGATCGAGTCCATCATCGCCCGCAGCAGCCTTCCCTGGCGCGACTGCGGATCGATTTTGGCCGGATCCACCCCCGTTTGCGATTTGTAGAGCTGCACGGCCTCGTCCAGGACTTTCTTCCCGGTCAGCCCCTTGTCGCCGATATCCGGATTGTTGATCAGGTTTTGATTGTTCGAGACGACGGTGCGGGCGGCGCGCAGCATTTCGGCTAGGCTTTGCGCGATAGCTGGGTCGTCGGCGGCAGCATCCGGGGCGGCGAAAGCAGCGCTCGCCCCACCGCAAAGCAGCAGGATTGTCAACAAGGCGGCGCGCACGGCCCTCCGGCCCGAGGCGGCCGCGTTCCTCAAGGCAAACCCATTCCGTCGCATCCTCCGCGCCTCCCGTGCTTGCAGCGGCGATCCTTCGACAATAACGCGAGTTTATCGCCTCGCTGGTCGCCGAGAAAGGTTGCCCTTCGGCGCCGGCGCGGCGCGATACATGCCAAGCCGCTGAGCTCGACTTTGGCCATTTTCGACCCGCTGATCGGCTGGGCACGACCGATCATTCGTTAGCGACATTGTTCAAGATGCCGCTCTCTATAGCGGCGCGGTAGATCGCGATGGCAAAGCGCGGGTCTTCGGCGACGCTCTCTGGATCGCCGCGCCGCCACGCCAGCATGTCGAGCGTGACCTCCTCCAGCAGCTCACGATAGACCGGCACCACGACGCCACAGCTCATCGCGAAGTCGTCGGGTTGGCAGATGCGCCCGGCAAAGCACAGGCCCTCCGGTGCACTTGTCTCCAGCTGCTCATCAACCAGCCACATCTCGGCCTCGCGCAGCACGTCGGTGATGATCAGCCCGGCGGTCTCGTGCCGGCGATCGATGCGCCAGACCGAGAACCGGGCGTGACGCATGGCCTCTAGCATGCGGGCCGCATCGGAGCCGGGCAGCAGCGGCGTGGCTCGGGCGTAGCGGTCCAGCGCCCGCGAGCGGCGCTCCTTGGCGGTGTAGAGGGCCAAGTCGAAGACCAGCGTCATCTCCGCCTCGCTTTCGGCGACCAGTATCCCTTGGGCGGCCAGCCCGAGCCGTTTGGCATGCTCCAGAAGCGCTTGTCGGGACACGAATTTCAGAGCGCCGCTGTGGTGGCCGATGCTGATCAGCCGCAGGTGACGATAGCGCTGCAGAACCTCGTCTCGGGTCATCGCCGCTCCTCGACGCCGTGACAAACGCGCGGATTGTTTCCAACAAGGTAGGCCTGCCGAGGAGAGCCGTCATGCTGGGTACGTCCGATCCGACACCTCTTCTGCTCGCCTGGATGGGACCGCTGCTGGCGGAGTTCACGGCCCCAACCGCGCGGCACGCGCTCGTTCTGGTCACCGGTGCTGTGCTCGCGCCGGCACGGCGCACGGTCGCGGCCGCCCTGCGCGCAGTCGGATACGGACAGGCAGCGGATTTCACCAGCTACCATCGCGTGCTGAACCGCAACCGCTGGTCACCTCGGCACATGGCCTGGCGTCTGCTGCTCCTGCTGGTGCAAGCCTTCACCCCAGAGGGGCCGGTGATCATCGGCCTCGATGATACGCTGGAGCGGCGCTGGGGCACGAAAATCAAAGCGCGCGGGATCTACCGCGATCCGGTGCGCTCCAGCCACGGCCACTTCGTCAAGGCGAGCGGGTTGCGCTGGCTCTCGGTCATGCTATTGCCGCCGATCCCCTGGACCGGACGGGTCTGGGCGCTACCGTTCCTGACCGTGCTCGCGCCCTCCGAGCGCTACGCGCAGCAATACCGGCGCCGCCATAAGAAGCTGACCGACTGGGCGCGGCAGGTGCTGCTTCAGGTCGCGCGCTGGCTGCCCGACCGCCGCATTGTCGCCGTTGCCGACAGCAGCTATGCCGTCATCGACCTGCTCAACGCCGTCCGGCACCGGCTCTGCGTCATCGCTCGCCTGCGCCTGGACGCCCGCCTGTTCGAGCCGCCACCGCCGCGCGAGCCGAGGGTCGGCCGTCCGCGCCTCCTCGGTCGCCGCTTGCCGAACCTGTCGGAGCAGCTGACGAGCTCTGACACACGCTGGCACCGCCTGCAGATCACGGGCTGGTATGGCCGCACCGAGCGCCAGGTCGAGATCGTCAGCGGCACCGCCATCTGGTCGCATCCCGGCCACCACGTCCCGATCCGCTACGTGTTGGTGCGCGACTGTAAGAATGAGTTCCGCCCGCAGGCCTTCCTATGCACCGATCTCACCGCCGATCCGCTCGATATCCTGCGCTGGTTTACTCGCCGCTGGTGCACCGAAGTCACCTTCGCCGAGGTTCGTCGCCACCTCGGCGTCGAGACCCAACGCCAATGGTCCGATCAGGCCATCGCCCGCACCACCCCCGCCTTGCTCGGCTTGTTCTCCCTCGTCGCGCTTTGGGCTCACCAACATTGCCCCACAGAGCGCCCCTCGCCACGGCAAACCAGCTGGTATGCAAAACCGCAGCCGACCTTCGCTGATGCCCTGGCCGCAGTGCGCCGTATCCTGTGGCAGAGCGTGATTTCCAACACGTCCCCGAACGCGTCGGATACCGTCAAAATGCCACGCGCCGTGCTGAACCGCCTGACCGACCTCGCTTGCTATCCAGCGTGAATGGCCAAAGTCGAGCTGAGGGATCGTGTAGTATTGCCGGATGCGTGCGGTACCCGCCGCGCGCGGCAACTGTCATTGGAGCGCAGGATGAGCGACACGGCCGAATACGCGCCGCCCAAGGTCTGGGTCTGGAATAAGCCGAGCGGCGGCAGGTTCGCGAACATCAATCGCCCGGTCTCGGGTTCGACGCACGACAAGGAACTGCCGATCGGCCGCCATCCGCTGCAGCTCTACTCGCAAGGCACGCCGAACGGCGTCAAGGTCACGGTCATGCTCGAAGAGCTCCTGGCGGCCGGGCATAAGGGCGCGGAATACGACGCCTGGCTGATCCGTATCGGCGAGGGCGACCAGTTCGGCAGTGGCTTTGTCGCGATCAACCCCAACTCGAAAATCCCGGCGCTGGTGGACCGCAGCGGCCCGACGCCGATCCGGGTTTTCGAGTCCGCCGCGATCCTGATGTATCTCGCCGAGAAATTCGGCGCGTTTCTGCCGACCGAACCGGCGGCGCGCGCGGAGTGCCTGTCGTGGCTGTTCTGGCAAATGGGTAGCACGCCGTATGTCGGCGGCGGTTTCGGGCATTTCTACGCCTACGCGCCGGTCAAGATCGAATACGCGATCGACCGCTTCACGATGGAGACGAAGCGCCTCTTGGACGTGCTCGACAAGCAGCTTGCCAACAACAAATACGTCGCCGGCAATGAGTACACGATCGCCGACATGGCGTGCTGGCCCTGGTATGGCGGGCTCGTGAAATTCGGGCAGTACGGCGCAACCGAGTTCCTCGTCGTCCACGAGTACAAGAACGTGCAGCGCTGGGCCGACATGATCTACGAACGACCGGCCGTCAAGCGCGGGCGCATGGTCAACCGCACCGCCGGAGACCCGTCGAGCCAGCTGCACGAACGTCACGATGCCGGCGATTTCGAGACCAGGACCCAGGACAAACTCGCCGCCGCGCAGTAGGCAGAATTTTCTTTAAGAATCCGTCACCATCGGGAGATGTCGCGACATGCCGGTTCAGCTCGTCACCAGCAGCAAACCGATTCGCGATCAGGTCAGCGTCGAGGAATGGAAGGCGCGGGTCGAACTCGCTGCGGGGTATCGCCTGCTCGCCCATTACGGCGTCAATGATCTGACCTACAACCATTTCGGGCTGCGGGTGCCGGGCGAACCGGATCGCATGCTGATCAAGCGCACTGACTGGATGTTTTCCGAGGTGACGGCGTCCTCATTGCTGAAGGTCGATTTTGAGGGAAACGTGCTCACCGAAACGGATGTCAAAACGATCAAGGGCGGCGCGCTGATCATCCATGCCGGGCTGTTGAAGCACCGCCCGGATCTGAACGCGACATTGCACACGCACACCGTCGCCGGCATGGGCGTCGCGGCGCATAAATTCGGCCTCTTACCGATCAACCAACATGCGATCCGGTTTTACGGCGAAATCAAATATCACGAATTCGAGGGGTTCGAGTTCGACCATGACATGACGCCGAAACTGGTGCGCGACCTCGACGGCGGGTCGTTCATGATCCTGCGCAATCACGGCGTGCTGGTCTGCGGCGGCAGCGTCGCCGAATGCGTCGTCAACCACAACTTTCTTGAAATGGCCTGTCAAGGCCAGATCGCGGCGCTCGCGGCCGGGGAGGGGAACTACACGCTCCCAACCCAGGCGGCTTGCGAGTACGGGCACAGCCAGTTCGTCCGGGAAGGAAGTTTCCTGAAGGGCGGCAAGGATTGGGCCGCCTGCATCAGGCTCGCCGACCGGCTCGATCTTTCGTACAAGGACTGACCGGCGCGCATGATCGAGATCCCGGTCCTGATCGTCGGCGGCGGACCGGTGGGGCTGACCGTGTCGCTTCTGCTATCACAACAGGGCATCCGCTCGCTGTTGGTCGAACGTCACCCCGGCACGGCGATCCTGCCGAAAGCGCGCGGCATCAACGCCCGCACAATGGAGATGTACCGCCAGCTCGGCATTGAAACATCGATCCGCGAAGCCGGTCTCTCGCCGGAGCGGACCGGCTTTATCGTCTGGGCCGAGAGCCTCGCCGGAAACGAGATCGAGCGCCGCATCCCGGGCCGCATGGCGCCGGCCAACCGCACCGCTTCGCCGGTGCTGAACTGCCTCTGCGCCCAGGACGATCTGGAACCGGTCTTGCGACGGTTTGCCGAGGCCCGGCCGGACGCCGAACTGCGCTTCAACACCGAGATGATTGCTGTCGAGCAGGACGCCGACGGCGTGACCGCGACGCTTCTCGATCGGGTCGGCGGCTGTGAGACGATGGTCCGGGCTCGCTATCTGATCGCCGCCGACGGGTCGCAGAGCCGGGTACGCCCCCTCGTGGCCCGCGCGATGATCGGCCGCGAACGCGTCTATGACAGCGTCAACATCCTGTTCCGGGCCGATCTGCGGCCCTGGGTGCAGGATCGGCCGGCGGCGCTCTACTTTGTCGAGCAACCGGATCTGCGCGCGACGTTTCTGACGATCAACGCGCATGACCGCTGGGGGTTTTTGATCCACAGCCTCAAGCAATACGGCTATACGCCGGACGGTTTCACGCCGCAGCGCTGTATCGATTTGATCCGCAAAGGGGTCGGAAAGCCCGATATTCGGGTCGAAATTCTCGGGGTCAGCTATTGGGAGGCATCGGCGATCGTCGCCGACCGTTATCGTGAGCGGCGCCTGTTCCTGGCCGGCGACGCGGCGCACGAGATGCCGCCGACTGGCGGCTTCGGCATGAATACCGGCGTGCAGGATGCGCAGAATCTGGTCTGGAAGCTCGCCGCGGTGCTGAAAGGGCAGGCCGGCGAGAGCCTGCTCGATACCTACCACGCCGAGCGTTGGCCGCTCGCGACGATGACAACAAGGGCGAGTCTCGAAAACAGCCTGTCGATGGGGCGCACCGCTCGCCAGGATGGCGCCAAGCTGGCGCGTCCCGAATTCCTGAACGAGCAGGGGCTGATTTTCGGCGCGTCGTATCAATCGAGCGCGGTGATCCCGGACGGGTCGCTTTCGCCAGAGGTCGCCGACCCGGTTACGCAGTACGTGCCCTCGGCACGACCGGGCAGTCGGGCGCCGCATGTCTGGCTCGATCGCAATGGCGGGCGGATCTCGACGATCGACCTGTTCGGCGGCCGTTTCGTGCTGCTGGCGGGGCCGGAAGGGAGCACCTGGGCGGAATCCGCCGCGCGCCTGAAATCGCCGGACCGGCCGGAGCTGGCGGCTCATGTGATCGGCGGGCGCGGGGAATTCGGCGATCCCGACGGCAAATGGCAGGAGCTTTACGGCATCGGGGCAGACGGTGCGGTTCTGGTGCGGCCCGACGGCTATGTCGGTTGGCGCAGCCGAACAGGAGCCGACAATCCGGCCGGCACGCTCGCGGACGCGTTCGACCGCATCCTGGACCGGGTCTGAGGCGGCGGGCAGCCCGCCCGAACCCAGCCCACGGAGCAACCGATTAAGGACGGAGGCGGCGGGGCCTAAACCAAATTGCTGCGGCATTCGCGCGCATCCGATCTAAAATAAACCGGCAAGGTCCGCACAGAAGGACCGCTAGGGACGGAGGCGTCACGATGTTGTCAGGACAGGATCCTGCTCGTCTTGCGTTTGGCGAGCCGAGTTTTGCAATCAGCCGGCGCGGCCTGCTTGCCGCAAGCGCGGCGCTGGGCTTCAGCGGTATCGCCCCGAGCGTAGCGGGGGAAGGCGCGCCGAAGGGTCAACTGACCTGGGGCGTGCACGTTTCGCTCGCGCCGACCTGGTTCGACCCGGCCGAGACACCCGGGATCATCACCCCTTTCATGGTGCTGTACGCCGTGCACGACGCGGTCGTGAAGCCGATGCCGGGTCAGAATCTGGCGCCGAGTCTCGCCGAATCCTGGTCGGCCGCGCCGAACGGGCTGAGTTATGACTTCGTGCTCCGCGACGGTATCAGGTTTCATAACGGCGACCCCGTTACCGCGGAAGACGTGAAATTCTCGTTCGAGCGGTACAAAGGCGCTTCGAAGGACATTCTCAAAAAGAAGATCGCCGCCGTCGAGGCGATCGACAAACGGCACGTCCGGTTCAAGCTCGGCGAGCCATGGCCGGATTTCATGACATTTTACGGAACCGCGACGGGAGCCGGCTGGGTCGTCCCGAAGAAAGTTGTCGAGAAAGTCGGCGACGAACAATTCAAACAAAACCCGATCGGCGCCGGACCATACAAATTCGTTTCGTTTACCCCCGGCGTCGAACTGGTCCTGGAGGCGTTCGACGGCTATTGGCGTAAGACGCCGAGCGTCAAGCATCTGGTATTGCGGGTCATTCCCGACGAGGCGACGCGGCTGGCGGCGTTGAAAGCGGGCGAGGTCGATATCGTCTATTCGATTCGCGGCGAACTGGCCGAAGAATTGCGCAGCACCCCGGGTTTGACGCTGAAGCCGGCGGTCATCCAGGGAACGTTCTGGCTCGCCTTCGCGGACCAGTGGGACCCGAAATCGCCGTGGTCGAACGAGAAGGTCCGCCGGGCGGCCAGCGTCGCCATGGACCGCGACGGCATCAACAAGGCCCTCACCCTGGGCTATTCCCGCCTGACCGGCAACCCGTTCGTGCCCGACACGTTCGATTACTACTGGCAGCCGCCGGCGCCGGTTTACGATCCGGCTCAGGCGAAAAAACTGTTGGCCGAAGCAGGATATGCGAATGGCTTCGATGCCGGTGAGTATTATTGCGATTCCTCGTATGCGAATGTGGGCGAGATCGTCGTAAACAATCTTGCCGAGGTCGGGATAAAGTCGTATCTGCGGCCGATCGAGCGAGCCGCCTTCTGGAAAGGCTATGCCGAGAAGCAGTTCAAGAATCTGATCCAGGGTGGCAGCGGGGCGTTCGGCAATGCCGCAACCCGGCTCGAAATACTTGCTGTAAAGGGCGGTACCTTCTCTTATGGAAGCTATCCGGACCTCGACGAGCTGTTCCAGAAACAGGCGGCAGAACTCGACCCGAAACGCCGCGAGGAGATCCTGCACAAAATGCAGCAGATCGTTTATGAGCGGACGATGTATTCTCCGATCTGGCAGCTCGCTTTCATCAACGGGCTCGGGCCGCGCGTTGGCGAATCCGGGTTCGGGCTGATACCGGGGTTCGCGTATACCGCTCCTTACGAGGATATCACGCTGAAGCAGGTATAAGCCGGCAAGGAGGGCGGGGTGGTCAGCGCGGCAGGTTGTAACCTATCGCCGCCTCGGCCTCGATCGTGCACTGAACGGCGGGACGCGCCATCATCCGGTCGTAATGCGCCGTCAGGTTCGGATAGGTGTCGCGCGGCGGCTCCAGCGTCTTGACGAACCGCCAGTAGAGGCGGAACAGGTGGATGTCGGCGATCGAATATCTGTCCACCGCCCATTGGTTTGGTCCGAGCCGCTGCTCGGCGAGACGGAACACCTCGCGCCAGCGCTCGTCACCGGTGCGGCGCGCCGGGTGGATCGTCGCGGCGATAAACGACATCCACGAGATGACCCGCGCCTCGGCCTCAATGTCGCCGTATTGTGGCAACAGCCCGGCCTCCGGATAACGCCGCGCCAGATACCACAATGTCGCCGCTACCTCGGTCAGCGGCGGGCGCCCGTCGATCACCAGGGCCGGCACCTTGCCCTCCGGATTGACGGCGAGGTACTCCGGGGCGCGGTTCTCCTCCCGGTGCAGCGCGGTCAGGCGAAGCTCGAACGGCGCGCCGACCTCGTTCAGCGCAATATGGGTCGCCATCGAGCTGGAGCCGGGCGAGTAGTACAGGGTCAGCATGGCCTATCCTTCCATGTGTCGGGCCGTGTGCCGGGGACGACAAATTCCCTCGTCCAGGGAATTTTTCTCTCGCGGCCTCCGCCTCAACCGGATTTCCCGATCTCCAATAAGGACTTAGCGGTGATTTCCCTGCGCTGGGAACAGGGAAGCCGGCGCCGCCGAACAGGGACGTTTCACGGCCGATCAGCGAGGTTTCACGACGGATCAGGGACGCGCAGCGGCGCATCAGGGAGCCTTCTCATAGGTCAGCGCGGGCGCAGTATCCGCCGAGATTGCGGCAATTTTCGCGTCGTTCCTGCCGGCGGCGGCGCGCCGGCTTCCGCCGTCCGCGTCGCCCTCCGCTCTCAGCCGCGCAGCTGCGGAATGTACCTGGCCCAGCGGTCGAGCACCGGCAGGATCTCGTCGCGCTTGTCGGACATCAGCGTGACGTTGACCGCATCGACCCCCATGTCGCGGTAGCGCTTCAGTGCGTCGAGATCGTCGGGCGCGCCGCCGAGGCGCAGCGACAGGGTCTTCGGATCGCGACCGGCCTCCTGCGCCATCTCGCGGAACGCCGGAATATAGAGTTGCGGATCGCCGCTCGACGCGTTGGGATACCAGCCGTCGCCATAGCGCACCGCGCGCCGCGCCGCCCACGGAAAGGCGCCGCCGAGAATAATGGGCGGATAGGGTTTCTGCACCGGCTTCGGCCAGGTCATCATCGTGTCGAATTCGACGATGTCGCCGTGGTATTCCGGCTTGGGCTTGGTCCAGATCTCCTTCATCGCCTCGATCTGCTCGCGCATCTTCTGCATGCGCGTCGCGAAAACCGTGTTGTGGTTCTCGATCTCCTCCTGGTTCCAGCCGCCGCCGATGCCGAAGATAAACCGCCCGCCGGAGACCTGATCGATCGAGGCGACGAGTTTCGCAGTCTGGATCGTGTCGCGCTGGATCACCAGGCAGATGCCGGTCGCGATCTTGAGCTTCTTCGTGGCGCAGGCGACCGCGGTCAGCGTCACGAACGGGTCCATCACGTCGTAATAGCGCTTGCCGAGTTCCTGATCGGCGCGCGTTTTGCGCGGCACCGGGATATGCGAGTGCTCGGCGGCCCAGACCGAGTCGAAACCGCGCTCCTCCATCGCGATCCCAAGCTCGGCCGGGGTAATCGAGTAGTCCGTGAAAAAGATCGAAGCGCCGATTTCCATCGCCATTCTCCGCAACGCGCGTCACGCGAATGGCGCGATGCTGTCACGCCGTACCGGGCGAGGCAATCAGGATCGCGGCGAGCCGCTCCACGCCGGCGCGGTCTTCGTCGTCGAAGCGGGCCGGGACGGGGCTATCGAGGTCGAGGACGCCGACGACCTCGCCGTCCCTGACGAGCGGCACGACCAATTCGGAGCGCGAGTCCGGGTCGCAGGCGATATGGCCGGGAAATTCGTGCACGTCCGGCACGATCACCGCGGCGCCTGAAGCTGCCGCCATGCCGCACACGCCCTTGCCCCATGGGATGCGCACGCAGGCCGGCTTGCCCTGGAACGGGCCGAGGACGAGTTCGCCGCCGCGATTGAAGTAGAACCCGGCCCAGTTCAGGTCGGGCAGGCCGTGATAGATCAGGGCGGCGGCGTTGGCGGCGTTGGCGATCGGGTCGCTCTCGCCTTTCAGCAGCGCGGCGAGCTGCACCGCCAACTCGTTGTACAGGGCCTGCCTGCCGCTCATCGTCCCGGCTCTCAATACGGCATGTCGCCGGCGATCTGGACCCGGCGCATCAGCCGGCGGAACGGGCCGGCATCGTGCACCGCCAGATGTTTGACCGCGCGGTTGTCCCAGAACGCGACCGAGCCGTTCTCCCAGCGGAAGCGGCAGGTGAATTCGGGCCGGTGCCCGTGTTCGAGCAGATAGTCGAGCAAGGGACGGCTTTCCGCCTCGCTCATGCCCTCGAACCCGACCGTATAGGCGGCGTTGACGAACAGCATCTTGCGCCCGGTCTCCGGGTGCGTGCGCACGACCGGGTGGGTGCCGACCGTTTCGCGCCAGGCCTCGTCCTCGCGCACCTTTGTCGAGCGGTAGGCGTTGCGCCCGGCAACAGGCCCGGCGACCATGCGGTCGGTATGCACCGCGCGCAATCCCTCAAGCAACCGCTTCATGCCCGCAGACAGCGCGTCGTAGGCGGCGGCTTGGTGTGCAAAACAGGTGTCGCCGCCATAGGGCGGCACCTCGATCGCGTAGAGGATCGCGCCCATCGGAGGGGCCGCGACCATCGTCGTGTCGGTGTGCCAGTCCTCGCCGACGATGTGCTGGTCGCCGGGTTCGCGCCGGATCATCACGATCTCGTCGTCTTCCTGCATGCCCCGGTAATTCGGGTGGACAAAGATCTCGCCGAAGCGGCGGGCGAACGCCTTGTGCTGTTCGGCGTCGAACTCCTGATCGCGGAAGAACACGACGCCGTGCTCGTTGAGCGCGTGGCGGATGTCGGCGATCGTCTCGTCGGCGATCTCGCCGCCGATCCCGACGCCGTCGATCTCGGCGCCGCACGCCCCGGCGATCGGACGCACCTCGATCCGGCTGTTGCGCATCGTTCTTGCTCCTTTGCGGTCCGCTGCGGAAATTGTTGCCGATCCCGATCCGGTGCAAGCGGGCAGGACGCATGGCTTCCGATTTCGTCGATCTCGTCTATCAGGATGGCCGTCTGATGTGGCCCGGCGGATCGGCGCGGGCGGCCTGCGGGCGCGGCGGGGTGCGTCTCGACAAGCGCGAGGGAGACGGCGCCAGCCCGCAAGGCATCTTCCCGCTGGTCTCGGCCTATTACCGTCCGGACCGGATCGCCCCGCCGGCGAGCGGCCTCACGCTGACGGCGCTGTGCCCCGAGCACGGCTGGTGCGACGATCCCGGCGATCCGCTGTACAACCGCCCGGTCTCGCTGCCCTGCGCGGCGCGGCACGAGATTCTGTGGCGCGAGGACGGGCTCTACGATCTGGTCGTGGTGATCGGCTACAATACCGATCCGCCGGTTCCGGGGCTCGGCAGCGCGATCTTTCTGCATGTCGCGCACCCCGATTTCGCGCCGACCGAGGGCTGCATCGCGATCGAGCGCGATGTCCTGGCCGGATTGCTGGCGCGGCTCGGCCCGGAACGCACGATCGCGATCCGGCCCTGACAAGCGGGGGCGGCTGCGCTAATAATCGCTGTCATTGCGAGCGAAGCGAAGCAATCTCGGTCCGCCGGGGACCTCTGCTCGGGATCGCTTCGTCGCTGTCGCTCCTCGCAATGACGACTTATTGCCAGGAGGTGGCATGTCTCTCGCCGTCGCGATCCAGATGGATCCGATCGACACGATCAACATCGACGCCGATTCGACCTTCGCGCTGGCGCTCGAAGGGCAGGCGCGCGGGCACGCGCTGTTCCATTACCTGCCGCAGGCATTGACATTGCGCGACGGGCGGCTGTTCGCGCAGGGGCGCAAGCTCGAAGTCTTTCGCCGCCACGGCAACCACCACCGTTTCGGCGAGTTCGATGAACTCGACCTCGCCGGGTTCGACGTGATCCTGATGCGGCAGGACCCGCCATTCGACATGGCCTACATCACCGCGACGCACCTCTTGGAGCTGCTGCAGGAGGCGGGGCCGCTGGTGGTCAACGACCCGGCCGCGGTGCGCAACGCCCCCGAGAAGCTCTTCGTGCTGCGCTTCAAGGAGCTGATGCCGCCGACCCTGCTGACGCTGGACATCGGTGAAATCCGCGAGTTCTGGCGCGAGCACGGCGACATCATCGTCAAGCCACTGTTCGGCAATGGCGGCGCCGGCGTGTTCCATCTGCGGCCGGGCGACGAGAATCTGAACGCGCTGATCGAGATGTATGCCGCCATCCAGCGCGAGCCGGTCATGGTGCAGCGTTATCTTCCCGAGGTAAGACTCGGCGACAAGCGCATCATCCTGGTCGAGGGCGAGCCGGTCGGGGCGGTCAATCGGGTGCCGCCCGAGGGTGAGGCGCGCGCCAACCTGCATGTCGGCGGCCGGGCCGAAAAGACGGTTCTGACCGGGCGCGAGCGCGAGATCTGCCGCGAGATCGGGCCGACATTGCGCGAGCAGGGTCTGGTCTTTGTCGGGATCGACGTGATCGGCGACTACATCACCGAGATCAACGTCACCTCGCCGACCGGCATCCAGGAGATCGCGCGGCTCGACGGGGTCGATCTGGCGGTGAATATCTGGGATGCGGTCGAGGCGCGCCACGCCGCCCGGCGTCATAGCCGCCCGAGTTAAGCCGCGCAATTCAACAAGGAGGTTGACCGTGCCCGATGCTTCCGGTTCCGCTCCGCGGCGGCCCGCCCGGCCGCGCAACGTCTTCGGCGAGCCGCTTGCCGAGTGCTGCGCGAAGCCGCTGACCGGGTTCTACCGGACCGGCAGCTGCGAGACCGGCCCCGAGGATTTCGGCGTCCACACGGTATGCGCCCAGGTGGACGCCGAGTTTCTCGCCTTCTCGAAGGCGGCCGGCAACGATCTCTCGACCCCGGTTCCGGCCGCCGGGTTTTCCGGGTTGAAGCCAGGCGATTGCTGGTGCCTGTGCGCGGCGCGCTGGAAGGAGGCGTTCGACGCGGGGAAGGCGCCGAAGGTGCGGCTCGCCGGAACGCATGAAGCGACGTTGCAGATCGTGCCGTTCGATGCGCTCAAGAAGCATGCGTTGGATTTGAGCTGAGGCCGCGCCGTGACGGGATGGCTCGGGCGGCTGTTCGGCCGCGGACAGACAGGACCGGTCCGGGTCGAGCCGGTTTGGACCGAGCCGGTTTGGATTGAGAGTGGCGAATTGCGCGGCCGGCTCGGTCGCGGCGAGAATCCGCTGATCCTCGATGTGCGCGGCCCGGACGAATTCGACGGACCGCTCGGCCATATCGATGGCGCGCGCAACGTGCCGCTGGCGGAGCTGCCGCGCCAGATCGCGGAGATCGGGCGGGAAACCGGGCCTGTTATCGTCGTCTGTCTGACCGACAAGCGGTCCTCGCAAGCCGCGGCGTTGCTCACCGATTTCGGCATTCGCGATGTCGCGGTGCTGCGCGGCGGCATGCGCGCGTGGCGCGGCGGATAGGCCGGTCCTCGGCCGCCTAGAGCAAGATCGGGTCAGGTGGGATCACCTGACCCGTGAATCTTGCTCTTGCTTCAATAGGTAGAGCCTGATTCACGGCTCAGATCGCTTCGATCTGAGCCGACCAGGCTCTAGGCGTCCACGGCCCAGCTCTGCTGCCCAACGCTATTGGCGGTTTCTGATCAGGAACTCCGCCCGCGCGATCGCGTGCTGCAAAGTCAGCCGGTCGCGCACCCCGAGCGGACGCCAGGACCCTTTGGCGATGGTATGATGCGGCAGACCGCTGCGCGACAGAAGCTGCTCGATCCGCGACAGCAGCCCGTCGAAACCGCCGCCGTCGAGTGTCCAGTTGCGCACCGGCCCGGTATCAAGGTGGATGAAGCGCGAGCGCGGATACCAGCCGACCCCGCCGCGCTGCATCCCGCGCGCCGCCTGCATCGCGTCTTCGAGCCGCGAGTCGAGCCTTATGTCGAGGGCGCGGCCGTAGATGTGCTGACTGTTGTCGGCGACCCCGAACGTCGTTTTCGCCAGCATCCGGTTGGTCGCGACGGTGCGGTAGGCCGACAGGACCGTGGCCTGGCTCGCGCCGACCCCGTCCATGACGGCGGCGAGAAAATCGACGACGCCGACCTCGATCGCGATCCGCTCGCCGGAGTGATGATCGCGCAGCAGATGGGAGAGGTCCTCCATCGCCGCCGCGATCGGCCCGTGCTCGTCGCGATACGGCCCGTCGAAATTTTCGCCGGTATGGGCATTGTGCAGTTTGATGCGGCGCGGCGCGGCACTCGGCAAAGCCATGGCCGGTCTCGATGCCAAGGGGTGCGACGCCATGAGCCCGAAGCAGGCGGCGAGGAAAACCCGTCGGTCCATCAGAGCATTACAAGACAATTTCGCCGCGAAGGTAAAGAGCGAACGCCCGGTCCCGTCCTGCCGCGAGCGGTGGGTCTCAGCATCCGGGCATCGCGATGCGCCGGCCCGACCATGCCGGATGGGGCAGCCCGGCATGCGCCGCCGCGGCGGCGGCGACG
>JADMIO010970561.1_pt1:0-15000 | contig 24068 bp, 13 predicted proteins | sample 8958161 | NCBI WGS metagenome assembly JADMIO01 (sample SAMN16585339, study PRJNA669376) | soil metagenome | isolation source: Crop rotation soil | place: USA: Cullars Rotation, Alabama | collected 2011
AACCGCCATGTTCGCCCCGGCGCCGACCCGGGCCACGAAGAACGGATCCGTCTCGATCCCGTCGAAGACGGTGCGGCGGAACCCGCGCGTGAAGCTGTTCGTTCGCTCGAACCATTCCTGAGCCGGCGTTTCGAGCTCGCTCGGCATCGTGAGACCGGTGACGCACGCGGTCCGTGGATCGACGAAATTCGCGGTGAGCCCTCGCAGCCAACCTCGATCGGGCCTGGCGTCGTCGTCGGTGAACGCGACGACCTCGAAGCGTGCTTCCGAGAGCGCGCGATTCCGCGCTCGATCGAGGCCGGGGCGCTCCTCGCGGAGATATCGCACCGAGGGAAACCGGCCGACGACGTCTCGGCTGGCCGACGTGCTCGACGCGCTATCGACCACCAGGACCTCTTGGCCATCGTCGGGCAAGCGACTGATCGCGGTGAGTGCCTGGTCGAGGTCCTCGGGGCGATCCCGGGTGCAGACGACGACCGTGGCGGGCGGCTGCGGCGTGTCGTAGGCCGACGGCGACAGCCCCAAGTAGGCCTGCGCGTCGAGGGCCAACGGCAGCGAGCCAACCTGCCCGAGCAAGGCTGCGACGAGCGCGTCACCCTCGATGCGTCCTCGGCGCACCAATAGCTCCGCGCGGCCAATCGGCACCCCCCGGGCGCGAAACAACACGAGTGCCTGGGCATACGCCGAGCCGACCTCGACCAGATTCGGGAGGTCGCCGACGTCGAGCTCCACCACGGCGGTCGCCATTTGAGCTCGATGAAGGATCCGCTAGGGTCGCCCGATCACGGCGCTTCTAACCGCTGTGAGCTCGCCCCGGGCGCGATCGGCTGGAGCGCCGCGTGCGCGTTGAGCTGGGCCACGCCTTCGAACGGCACTCCGCCCCGAACCTCGACGTAGGTCGCGGGGCCGACGAACGACATTCGATCCATCATCCGGTCCCACACCAACGTTTCCACGAGATAAATCCCGGGGGCGAGGTTCATTTGCAGGGTGAAGGTCACGGCGAACTCGCCGGTGGGCGGGATCGCGAGACCGAGGCGATCGGTCCCCGTCTCGAACAGCGTATCGCCGGTCGACGCCAGGCGAACCCTAACCCGAACGGTTTCCGGTTGCACCCAACCGTTCTCTCGCACCCGGCACGCGAGCTCGGCCTGCGTCGTCTCACCCGACGTCACCACGACCTCGCTCACGCGGAGCTGCTCGATTCGAACGGCGCCGTCGCCGAGGGACGGCGGCCTCGCCCCCGCGGCTCCATGCAGGTAGGCCGCGATGCACTCCGCCGGCGTCCCCGAGCGGAGCACTCGGCCCCGGTCGAGCAGCAGGGCGTGGGTGCACAGCGTGGTGATCGCCTCGAGCTGGTGGGAGACCACGACCACCGGAATCTCGAGCTGCACGAGCTCCTTCACTCGATTGAAGGCTTTGGCCTGGAACGACGCGTCGCCGACCGAGAGCACTTCGTCCACCACCAGCACCTCGGGCTCGAGGTGGGCCGCGATCGCGAATCCGAGGCGTGCCTGCATGCCGCTGGAATAGCGCTTCACCGGGGTATCGATGAACGGCACCACCTCGGCAAACTCGACGATCTGGTCGAATTTCCGGGCGATTTCCGCCCGGGGCATTCCCATGATGACGCCCTGGAGGAAGACGTTCTCGCGGCCGGTCAGATCGGGATGAAATCCGGCGGCAACCTCGATCAGCGCGCCGATCCGCCCGCGAAGCAGGCACCGCCCGGCCGTCGGCCGGAGGATCCCCGTGAGGAGCTTGAGCACGGTCGATTTGCCGGCACCATTCGGACCGATCAATCCCACGGCCTGCCCGGGCTCGACTACGAACGACACGTCCTGGACGGCCCAGAATTCACCTTTCCAGAGACCCCCTTCATCCGGGTCCTTTCGGCGGAACGCCTTCTTCAACATCGCCGGGATCACGTCGCGGAGGCGGGTATGGACCTCGCCGTAGCGGAATTTCTTCCAGACGCCCGTGAGCTCGATCCGGCCGGTGGTCACGTTAGGCTCACACGTACTCGGCGAAGGCGAATTCCGCCCGGTGGAAAATCACGGCAGCGGCGAGCGTTCCGAAAACGGCCCAAGCGGCCGACCAGAGCAGGAACCACGGACTCCACGCGAGGACGCCGGCCGAATTGACGATCGGGACCAGGAGATCGTGGCCGTCGACCACGACCAGCCGAAGCGCCTCGAGAATCGGTCCGAGCGGATTCAGCATCATGTACCGCGCCCCGATCGGACCGAACGTATCGGCGTTGAAAATGACCGGGGTGAAGAAGATCCCGAAGCTCACCACGATCTGAACGAGGTGTTTCGCGTCGCGGAAGAAGACGTTGGCGCAAGCCGCGATCAACGTCGTACCGGTCGTGAGCAGCACCAGGAGAAGGAGGAGCAACGGCAGCCACCAGAGCGTCGAGCTCAGGTGAACCCCGAAAAACGGCAGCAGGAGCAGGAGCGCGGCGGCTCCGATCGCGCTATCGACCACCTGCGTGATGACGGTGGAAAGCGGGAGCACCTCCCGCGGGAAGTAGACTTTCGTCACCAGCGCGAGATTCGCGGTGATGCTCGCGGTACCGAACCCGAGGGCCCCGGTGAAGAACGACCAGCCCACCGACTTGACCGCGATCCCGGCCAGCTCCCCTTGATTGAGCTTGCCGCCGGCCATGTAGCTGATCGCGAGACGAATGACCCAGCCGGACAGCGCAACCACGAGCGGCATGAGCACCGCCCACGCGATGCCCATCACCGCCTGCTTGTAGCGAATGCGGAGATCGCGCCGGGAGAGCTCGTTCAAGAGCTCGCGATACCGAACGAGATCCCCGGCGATCTGACGGAGCTCGGCCCAGACCGAGACCTTGATCTCCTGCGCAGGATCCGGCCCGGCGACGACCCGGGTGTCGGTCACAGCGGAGTAACCCGGCGTTGTGGTTGCGCTACCATGTGTGGCCCCGGCACCTCAGTATCGGACAAAGAAATTGCATCGAGAGGCCTCGGAAAAGGCGCCTCGGGGAGCCCGACTGTCGCGCTTTGCACCGTCCGGGACGTAAGATGTTCCCCAGGTGGCACTTGAGAGGCCGCTAACCGGTGCGTGACGGGCTCGTTCGCCTGAGCTGAACCGCGCAACTCTAGAAGGCGCACAAGTTGCGCCGCGCCCGCCACACCCGGAAACCCAACTCCCAGCGGGTCGCTTGACGTAATGGTGACGGCGAAGACGCAATGTCACCGGTAGATTCCATCCCGAATCGCGAACCAGGCGCGCAATCGGTTTCATGATGGCAAAAGTGGGCACCCAGGAGACCCACCCACGGCCGGCGCCGTCGGCCACGACGCTCGGCGTACCGGTGATGCCGGCCGGCAGCTGGTCCTGGCGCGTCTACGTCCTGCTCACGATCGTCGCACTCCTCGGCAGCACCGCCTTCTGGGTCCGCTGGCCTAGTCCGTTCAACCGCGAGCACCCCTTTCTGTACGGTCTCGCCACGATCTCGATCGTCTACTACCTCGCCGTCTGGTTCGCTCGCTGGTTTTCGTTGCGGAACATGCGCCGGCCCATTCCGGTCGAACCGGAAGCCGGACTCCGCGTCGGGGTGGCAACGTCGTTCGTGCCCGCCCTCGAGTCCCGCCAGATGCTGGAGCAAACCGTCCGCGGGCTCGTCGCGCTCGAGTACCCGCACGATACCTGGGTGCTCGACGAGGGCAACGACCCCGAGATCCAAGCCCTCTGCGATCGGCTCGGCGCCATTCACTTCAGCCGAGCCGGCAACGCCGCCTATCAGGCCCAGTCGGGTCCGTTCGCGGCCCGGACGAAACACGGCAATTACAACGCCTGGCTCGACGCGGTGGGTTACTCTCGGTACGACATCGTCGGGACCTTCGACCCCGATCACGTCCCCGAGCGAAGCTACCTCACCCGCTTGCTGGGGCATTTCCGTGATCCGATCGTCGGGTACGTCCAGGCCCCGCAGGTCTACTACAATCAGCGGGCGAGCTTCATCGCGCGGGGCGCGGCCGAAGAAACCTACGCGTATTACTCCTCGCATTTGATGGCGAGTTACGGGCTCGGTCACACGATCGTGATCGGAAGCCATACGGCACATCGGGTGCGCGCGCTGCAGTCGGTCGGCGGCTTCCCGCCGCACGACGCCGAAGATCTCTACCTCACGATGGTCTACAAGGCGAGCGAGTGGCGCGGCGTGTACGTCCCGGAAATTCTCGTGATGGGGTTGGCACCGGTCGACTGGCGCGCGTATTTGCGGCAGCAAGTACGGTGGTCGCGCGCGGTGCTCGACCTCAAGCGCCACGCGTTCACCAAGCTGGCCGGCAGCCTGAGCCTCCTCGAGAAGGCGCTCAACCTCTTTCACGGGAGCTACTACCTCCGGCCGCTCCTGCTGCTCGCGTTCTTCGTCGTCGCCGTCGGGATGGTGCTGCAGAACGACGCGGTCTCGTTTCTCGAATGGCGGCCGCTCACCGCGCTGGTCGCTCTCGCCGTGCTGCTTGGCGTGATCGACCGGTTTCGGACCCGGTTCTTCCTCGATCCGAAGCGGGAGAGCGGTCTCGCCTGGCGCGCCCAGCTGCTCCAGATCGCCAAGGCGCCGCATCTGGCGGCCGCCGTGGTCGATGTCCTGCGGGACAAGCAGGTCGACTACGTGACGACGAGCAAGCTGCCGTCCGGGCGGCAGCCCCGGACGCTCGCCCCGGCCCATCTGGCTCTCGCGATCATCATGGCCGCGGCGTTAGGCATCCGCTACGCGCTCAAGGGCCCGATTCAGCCGCCTCTCCTCGGGCTGGCGATGGGCTTCATGGGGGTATCCCTCGCGCTGGCGTGGACCGAAGCCTGGACCTTCCCGCCGCCGTTCGACCCCACCCTGCTGACCCGCCGACGTCGCGAAATGGGCGATCTCCTCCCTGACGCACCCCCCTCGCCGGAGATCGTCGGCGAGCCGTCGGCCCACGGCGCCCGTTAGGCGCCGCATGCCCCGGCCCTTCCTCTCGTTCCTCGGGACGGTCTGCCTCGCGGCCGGCCGACTCGCGGCGCAGACCCCGAACGGCGCGCTCGTCTTCCAATCCGACTTCGGCCTCGCGGAGGGGGCGATCGCGGAGATGAAGGGCGTGGCCTACCGGGTGAGCCCGAACCTCAAGATGTTCGACCTCACCCACCTGATCCGTCCGTACGACATCTGGGAAGCCGCGGTCCGCCTCCGGCAGGCCGCGCCCTATTGGCCGGCGGGGACCGTGTTCGTCTCGATCATCGATCCCGGCGTCGGCACCATGCGGAAGCCGGTGGTCGTGCGGAGCCGCTCCGAGCACCTCTTCGTCGGTCCCGACAACGGGCTCTTCACGTTCGTCGCGGAGAAGCTCGGCATCGATCAGATCCGAGTGATCGACGAGACGCTGAATCGGCTGCCCGGCTCCGAGCGGTCCGCGACCTTTCACGGCCGGGACATCTTCGCCTACACCGGCGCGCGACTCGCCGCCGGGGCGATCACCTTCGATCAGGTCGGCCCGGTGCTCGACGCCGAGGCGATTCGGTTGCCCCACCAGGAGGCGACGCCGGTCGGCGATGCGATCGTGGGCACCGTGAGCGTCCCCGATCGGCCCTATGGGAATCTGTGGACCACCATACCGGCCGCGCTGCTCGACAGCCAGCGGATTCGTCTCGGGGACACGCTCGCGATCCGAATCCGCCATCGGGCCCGGCTCGTGTACCAGGGTCACCTGCCCTACGTGACGACGTTCGGCGCCGTCGCGCCGGGGCGCCCGCTCGCCTACCTCAACAGCCTGCTCGAGCTCGCGCTGGCGCTCAATCAGGCGGATTTCTCCCGCCGCTACGGCGTGAGTGGGGGTCCGGACTGGACGATCGAAGTGAGACCCCGACGGGGTCGGTCGAAGGACGGCCGGTAGCTACCTCGCGATCGGCGCCGGGCCGGGCGCGGTGATGCCGAGGATGAGGAATCCGACGCCCCAGAGGATCAGTAACCCGCTCACGGCTTGGAGCAGCGCCGGCCAGGCCGCGACGACCTCGCCGACGGGATCGGGCAGCAACGGGGCGCTCTTCGCCCGGATCTCCGTCCCCGCCACGATCCGGGGGTGATCGTCGGAACCGTCCCACACCGGCCGCACGAAGTCGAACAACCCTCGCCGGTGAGTCAAGGTGGCCCCGTAGTCGAGCGTCGCTCCCGCCGGGGCGTCGATCCGAGCCACGAGATCGTCGCCCTCCCGAACGAGCGTCGTCTTCATCAGCCCGTTGGCGACCGTCGTCCGCCCGGGACGCACGGCTTGCGGCACCGAATACCAACCGTTCACGCCCCACACGAGAAAGCCCGCGGCGCCTAACGTCGACGGGTAGCGAACCGTCGTCGCGACGAGCGTCCGGCTGGCCCCCAGCGAATCGGTCGCCGGCGACGGCAGGGCCACCTTGGCCGCCACTTCGATGAGTCCGGCGCTAAGGTCCTTGGCCTCGTAGTCGCCATCCCACGTAACCCGCCCATCCGCTCCGGTCACCAGAAATCCATACTGGAGCGGATGAGCGGACGGCGCCCGAACGGTGGCGACGAACCGGTCGGCTACTTTGGTCATCGCGGTCTGCATCATCCCCCTTCGAATCTCGGTGCCCGCCGGCCACTGGGCCGGCGGCAAGGGACGCCACCCGTCGATGCCCCAGACGAGCGCGGCTTTGAGCACGCCGCCCCGCTGATAGCGAATCTCCTCGGCGACGAGTCCATCCCGCTCGGGGCCAATCGGTTCCGGCGGCCGCGCCGGCCGGACCAGGGTCGCATCGTCGCGCAGTGCCACCCACGGACCGAGGTGGGCGGCCTTGAGCATCAGCATTTCGTTGGCGAGATCGACGCGGTCCCGGCTGTGATGGAGAAACGTGTGGTGGCGCTCGACCATCGTTGCCGCGTCGCTCCCGGCCGCGAGATCGGCGATCACGTCCGTCGTACCTTTGATGTACCACTGAGACCACCAGAAACCGTGCACCGTGTTGAGCGGCGTGAGGATGATCATCGCCACCATCATCGCGCCGGGCATCCACTCGCGGCGCCGGGCGGGCGCGTACAGCGTCCAGAGGAAAAACGCCACCACGAGGATCGGCAACGCGATCAGCGTGTAGCGGAGCGGCCACGACCCGTAGATTGCGATCGCGGCGGCCCGGCCCCACCCGACGATCAGCCCGAAGAGGACGAAGGTGCCGGCGAACGCGAGGAGCCCGTGGGCGCGATGGCGATCGTCCGGGGCGAGCTCGCGGAGCCGCGTCACGGTCACCCAGATCGCCGATCCTAACACGGTGAAGAGCCCGAGACCCGACAGGATCCATGAGCTTCGGGCCACCGGACCGAAGGCAAGGGAGAGGAAATGGATTCCCGCCGCGAGCGACGCCATCTTGCCCGGATTTTCGGGCACCCATTCGGGGCGGACGTACCCCACGAAATAGAGGACCGCGATGATGCCCGCGGCTCCGGTCGCGGCAACCAGGATCCCGGCCGGCGCGAGCGGCCGGCCCCTCGCCCCGGCGCGCCATTGTCGCCACGCGCAAAAGCAGAACCAGGCACCGATGAACGGCACGAAGAAAAGGCCGTTGGCACCGGAGAGGGGCATCAGGACGAGGGACAGGCCGGCGACGGTCGCGGCGCCGATGGTCGCGAGCGCCGGCGCTCGAACCAGCAGATAGATCAGAACGATGTCGAGGATCGCCGGAATGATCTGGGTCGCCTGCCAGGTCCAGAACAGGTTTTCCCAGTTGCCCAGGTGCAGGAAGGCGAGCGGGAAGAACGCGTCGGCGTAACTCGCTCGCCCCCGAACCGTTCGAGCCAGATGCACGAGCAGGGCGGCGGCAGCAGCGGCCAAGGCGACGTTGAAGACCATGCCGGCGCGAAAGTCTCCACCGCCCGCTCGGAGCACGCCCTGCAGCACGAGCTGGGGGAACGGCTCTCGATGCTCGTTGTTCTGCGCCCAGAGCGATCGCCAGAAGTGAGGATCGTGACCGGTGAGCCCGGAGACGAGAATCCAGTCTTCGGTGATGGGAATGTTCCGAGCGTAGCGGAAAAAGATCCACCCGCATTGCACGACCATCAACACCCAGACCGCCGCGACGAACGCCCGGGCGGCTCGATCCGAGCCGAAGGTCGGAGCCCGGCTCACGAACCCGGCTCGGCGTGGGCGGCGGGCACCGGTGGCCGAGCCGGTCGGTGGCGCCAAAGTCGCCGCAGCACTCGCCAATAGCCGCCGCCGACTTTGGCCAGGCGGAACGACGAGGTCCCCATGCCCGGCTCGCGATTGATCCAGGAGATCGGCACCTCGGCGACCGAGTAGCCCATGAGAATCGGCTGCAGTCCGGTCTCCGCGTTCACGGCGAAGCCGGGCTCGACCAGCTCGAGGCGATCGACCACTTCCTTCCGCATCAGCTTCAGATTGTTCGTGACGTCGCGAAAGCGGTGGCGGAGCACGAGCTGGGCGAGCAGGTGAAATCCGCGATTCGCGATGATCTTTTGAAACGGGTAGTTGAGCAGCACGCTGTGACGGGAGAAACGGCTGCCGATGACCACGTCGTAGCCGGCCGCCGCGGCGTCGAACAGATCCTCGAACTCCGGCAACAGGTGCTGGAAGTCGCTGTCCATCGAGAGGACGTACCGTCCGGTGGCGGCCCGGTAGCCGTCGGCGATCGCCCGGCCCACGCCGTTCGGCGGAGTGCGAAACACCGGCGTGATCTTGGCGTCCTCGGCCGCGAGCCGGCGAATCACGGCCGCCGTGTCGTCCGTGCTGTTGTCGTCGACCAGCACGATCTGATGGAGATAGTCGCGGTAGTACGCGTTGAGCCCTCGCACCAGCGGCTCGACGTTGCTCTCCTCGTTGTGGCACGGCACGACCACCGAGACGGCCTCGCGCAACGATTCGTGCCGGAACAACGAGCACTCCGTCGGCTGCGGTGGCCGCGGCGGCTTCTGCGCGTGAATCAGGATCGAGCCCGCGAGCGTGCGGACTCCCGGGACGTTCTCGAGCAGAATCGAGAGATTCCGGAGGAGCCAGACCAACGACGCGGTGAGCGGGGCGTACACGAAGTCGTTGTATACCGAGAATACCCGGATGAACCCGACCTCCGACATGAGCTCGTAGGTGCTCCGCCGGCTCAAGAGCCGCCGCCGATCGGGCCGTCCGAGCCAGCGGCCAACGATCCGCCGAGCCTTGAGGACCACGTTCCACGGATTGCTCTCGTAGAACAGCACCTCGCCCCCCGGCGCGAGCAGCTGGTAGACCGTTCGGGCGAACCAGGCCGAATTCGATCGATCGAGCAGGTCCATCACGACGATGAAATCGAACCGCCGATCTCCGAGCTCGCCGGGAAGCGCCGTTACCGTCACTCGCTCGACCGCGTCCGGCGGGTCGTCGGGTGGCGGAGCGGACCGGGCCCCGAAGGTGACCGCCGTGATCGGATTGCGCCCCCCGGTCACCCGGGTCAGCGCCGCGGTAAATAACCCGCGACCGGTGCCGAGCTCCAGAATCGTCTGGCCCGGGAGGAGATGCACCAGGTGGCGAAACGTTTGGGCGCGCCAGAGCAGCCGATCGCGGTAGATCGGATCCCGGCGGGCCCAGTAGTCGTCGCGATACCCTTCCCGAAGCGCCAACGCGTCGAAGTCGCCCGCCGTTCCTTTAGCCACGAAGCGGTCGCCGTGTCATCGGCCGGCCGGTGACTCGCGCCCACCCGACCGGGTCCACCGATCGACGTTCGCCGCGTGAATTTCGCGCACGATGTCCGGAACGTTGTAGGTCAGCGTCCACTCGGGATAATGGGCTTGGAACTTGGCGAGGCCGCTGATCCACCAGATGTGGTCACCCTCGCGATTGGCCGGCTCGTAGGTCCAGTGCAATCGATCGCCGACGGTGGCCTCACAGAGCGCGATCGCCTCGAGCATCGAGCAGTTGCTGAACCGGCCCCCGCCGATGTTGTAGACCTCGCCCGCGCGCGGCGCCTGGAAGAAGTGCCAGAAGGCGTTGACGAGATCCCGGCTGTGAATGTTGTCGCGCACCTGTTTCCCGCCGTATCCGTAAATCCGATACGGGGTCCCGGTCATCGTACACTTGACGAGATAGGAGAGAAAGCCGTGGAGCTCCGTGCCGGAGTGACTGGGACCGGTCAGGCAGCCGCCGCGAAACGCCCCCGTCTTGCAGCCGAAGTATCGGCCGTATTCCTGCACCAGGACGTCGGCGGCGACCTTCGAGGCACCGAACAGCGAGTGCTTCGACTGGTCGATGCTCATCGTCTCGTCGATCCCCTCTTTGAACGGATGGGTCGAGTCGATCTCCCACCGGGTGGCCTCCTCGACGAGCGGAAGCTGATTCGGCCGGTCGCCGTAGACCTTGTTGGTCGAGCAGAAGATGAACGCGGCGTCGGGGCAATGGGCGCGCAGATTCTCGAGCAACACGAGCGTGCCGCCGGCGTTGATCGAAAAATCGAGGTGGGGATCGCGGGCGGCCCAGTCGTGCGACGGCTGCGCCGCGCAATGGATGATCAGGGCCAGCTCGGCGCCGTACTCGCGAAAGATCCGGCCGATCGCTTCGGGATCGCGAATGTCCGCCTCGTAATGACGATACCGGGTGGGCCACCGGTCGAGGAGGCGCTGGCGGTTCCAGCTCGTCGACGCGTCGGGACCGAAGAACACCCGGCGCATATCGTTGTCGATGCCGACCACCGTGAAGCCCTGCTCACACAGAAACGCAACGGATTCAGAGCCGACCAGGCCGGCGGAGCCGGTGACGAGTGCGACGGACATGCGATAACCATAAAGTTCGGGCCGAACCGGCGGAAGCGCCGGTCGAGGCTGTCAGAGCGAGCGGCGTGCCAGACCGCTTCCTCAGTCGCTTCAGGGGACTGCCGGCCCGTCCCTCTTTCGCTCAGGTTCGATTCCCGTCTAGAGCGGCATGGCTCGGCCCTGGTGGCGATCCTAACTTGGGCGGCCCAGGCCAGCGGCCGGCCCGTTTTGCCGCGGCCACACCACACCTCAATCAGGGATCGTCGCCATGCAGCTCCGTACCATGTTTTGGGGGGCAGCCGTCGTCACTGCCGTCGCCGGATGTTCCGACTCGAGCGGGCCGACCGCGCCGCTCAGCGATCGTGCGCTCAGCGTAGCCAAGGTGACTTCGAACCCGACCGTTCGGATGGAGGACGATTGCGACCCCTCGTCCTTCAACGCGGCGATCGGGGCAGGCACCTGCACGGTCCAGGGTGGGACCAGCTTCCAGCAGTTCGTCGCCGAGCTCACCGCCACGCGAGTGGCGGCGGCCTGGCGATTCAACCCGGACGCGCTCACCCTCAAGATCGGTTCGACGATCACGGCAACGAACAACGGCGGGGAGGTGCACACGTTCACGCGGGTCAAGAAGTTCGGCGGCGGAATCGTGCCGCTCCTCAATCAGCTGAGTCATCTCGACCGGGTCGCACCCGAATGCAACGCGCTCGACGCCGAGGATTTCGTGCCGCCCGGCGGGACCTACGTCGAGGACATCGACACCCCGGGGCTTCATCGATTCGAGTGCTGCATTCATCCGTGGATGCAGGCGATCGTGCACGTGAACAGCGCGGGCGGGCGGGGCCATTGACGCGTGCGGGATCTCAAAACGGCGTGAACTGCGGTGGCGTCCGACCGTTCAGTCGGAGGTACGGCACGATCTGACCGAGCGTCCAGGCCGAGTGCTGCAGCGCGGTGAGGTTCCAGCGCCAGCGGGGCATCGTGCCGCCGAACGCCGCTTCGCTCGGGTCGAGATCGGCGTCGGACAGCGGCGCAAGCAGGTCGATCACGAGCGTGAAGACGTGGTCGGTCTGACGGCGGAGCGCGTCCCGGTCGTGCAAGTAACTCGCGGAATCGGCGAACAGCTCGGCCGGAAAGGGCCGGCGGGCGACCGCGCGGGTCACGATCCGGGCCGCCACTTCGCTCACGTGATTGATCTGCTCGGCAAAGGTTCTGACGCCGGGCGTCGGTCGGAAGCCGAGCATGGCGGGAGTCGCGGAGTCGATGGCGGCCAGAATGTGCCGGTGCTGGTGCCGCCAGGCCTCGATCAGGTTGAGCCGGCTCTGGGCGGGGAGGGGGCCGACGAGGGCGATGCCGGCGAAGGCGAGTGAGACGAGCGGTCGGATCATACGGGGTTCCGGGTCGGGGCCGGCGAGGTTAGGGGGTCGAAACACGCAAGGCCCGGATCCGTGAGGACCCGGGCCTTGCGACAGGGGTAGCCGACGACGGCCTACTCTCCCACGCCCTCTCGGGCGAAGTACCATCGGCGCTACAGGGCTTAACGACCGTGTTCGGAATGGGAACGAGTGTGGCCCCTGCGCGCTAGTCGTCGGCCAATCTCATGCTATCGGCGGTTGGTGGTTCCAGCGATGTGTGGTTAGTGGTGCGCACTCGCCTCTGCATACCAGAGGAAGAGGGTCACGCCACGGAGGGCCACACCGGGCCTGGAGTCAACGACCGATAGGGGCGTCCAACGGGGCGCCCAAAGATCGGCAATCGAAGGGTTGGGTGAAGAAACGGGAACAGCACGTTGGGAGAGATCAAACTTCACGGGCGATTAGTAGCGCTCGACTGAAGGCCTTGCAGCCCGTACATCTGCGCCCTATCAACCTGGTAGTCTCCCAGGGCCCTTTAGGAACCTTGCGGTCCAGGAATGTTGATCTTGGGGACAGTTTCCCACTTAGATGCATTCAGCGGTTATCTGCGCGCGACATCGCTACCGGGCGTTGCCCCTGGCGGGACAGCCCGTACACGAGAGGTCACTTCGTCCCGGTCCTCTCGTACTAAGGACGAGGCCCCTCAACATTCCTACGCCCACGACGGATACAGACCGAACTGTCTCACGACGTTCTGAACCCAGCTCATGTGCCACTTTAACCGGCGAACAGCCGGACCCTTGGGACCTTCTCCAGCCCCAGGATGTGACAAGCCGACATCGAGGTGCCAAACCGCGTCGTCGATGTGAACTCTCGGACGCGATAAGCCTGTTATCCCCAGCGTACCTTTTATCCGATGAGCGATGGCCCATCCACACGGGACCACCGGATCACTTAGGCCGACTTTCGTCCCTGCTTGCGCTGTCGCGCTCGCAGTCAGGCGCTCTTTTGCCTATACACTCGTCGTGCGATTACCGACCGCACTGAGAGCACCATTGCGCGCCTCCGGTACTTTTTAGGAGGCGTCCGCCCCAGACAAACTACCCACCTGCCACGGTCCTCGACCTTGTAAGGGCCAGAGTGAGATGATTAACAAAAGAAGGGTGGTATTTCACTGGTGCCTCCATCAGGGCCGAAACCCTGACTTCGATGGCTCCCACCTATGCTACGCAGCTTATGCCGACCATCAATGACAGGCTATAGTAAAGGTGCATGGGGTCTTTTTGTCCTGTCGCGGGTAATCGGAATCCTCACCGATACTGCTATTTCGCCGAGCTTACGGAGGAGACAGCTCCCAAGTCGTTACGCCATTCGTGCAGGTCGGAACTTACCCGACAAGGAATTTCGCTACCTTAGGACCGTTATAGTTACGGCCGCCGTTTACCGGGGCTTCGGCTCGAAGCTTTGCCTTGCGGCTGACCTCTTACCTTAACCTTCCGGCACCGGGCAGGCGTCAGTGTCTATACGTCGGCTTGGAAAATGCCTTTGCAGACACCTGTGTTTTTGCTAAACAGTCGCTTGGGACGATTCTCTGCGGCCGGTCTCCGCTGTTTAGACGTACTGCCGGCACCCCTTATCCCGAAGTTACGGGGTCATTTTGCCGAGTTCCTTCTCCGTGAATCACTCGAGCACCTTAGGCTGCTCGCCTCGCCTACCTGTGTCGGATTACGGTACGGTCAACGACCATCCTGGTTCGCGAAGATTTTCTTGGCAGCATGCGTCGGCCATCCTTTGCGGGGGCTTACGCCCCCTTCGGCATCGCCACTCGATTATCCCGGCGGATTTGCCTACCGGGAAAGATCTACCTGGCTTACAGCGGCACAACCACCCTCCGCCGATGACCTTGCTCCTGCGTCCCTCCTCGAACTCGTAACGTTTGGCCGTTGGTACGGGAATGTTGACCCGTTTCCCATCGTCTACGCCTCTCGGCCTCGACTTAGGGACCGACTAACCCTGAGCTGATCGACATGGCTCAGGAACCCTTAGGCTTACGGTGACCAGGGTTTTCACCTGGTTTCTCGCGTACTGAATCCGGCATCCTCACTTCTGATCGCTCCACCGGAAGGTTTCCACCCCGGCTTCAACGCTCTCAGAACGCTCCCCTACCCCTTGTCCTTGCGAACAAAGACACAGCTTCGGCGGACGGCTTGAGTCCCGACCATTATCGGCGCGGCTACGCTTGACTGGTGAGCTATTACGCACTCTTTAAAGGAATGGCTGCTTCTAAGCCAACCTCCCAGCTGTCAGCGCATACCCACATCCTTTGCTACACTGAGCCGTCACTCCGGGGCCTTAGCTGATGTTCTGGGTTCTTTCCCTCTCGCCGTGGTACATTAGCGCACCACGACTGCCTCCTGGGCAGCATTCGACAGGCATTCGGAGTTTGGTTGGGGGAGGTACGACTATACGCCGCCCGGACCCATCCAGTGCTCTACCTCCTGCGAACTCATTTCCCAAGGCTATACCAAAATATATTTCGGGGAGAACCAGCTATCTCCGAGCTTGATTGGCCTTTCACCCCTACCCTCAAGTCATCCGAGCGGTTTTCAACCCACAACGGTTCGGTCCTCCACCGCCTGTTACGGCGGCTTCAACCTGCTCAAGGGTAGATCGCCACGGCTTCGGGTCTACCCCCAGATACATGCGCCCTGTTAAGACTCGCTTTCGCTTTGGCTACGGCCCTGAAGGCCTTAACCCGCATCTGAGGAGTAACTCGCCGGATCATAATGCAAAAGGCACGCAGTCAGGGCCTTGCGACCCCTCCTACCGCTTGTCGGCACACGGTTTCAGGTTCTATTTCACTCGCCACCTGGCGTGCTTTTCACCTTTCCCTCACGGTAC
>JADMIO010970561.1_pt1:17500-24068 | contig 24068 bp, 13 predicted proteins | sample 8958161 | NCBI WGS metagenome assembly JADMIO01 (sample SAMN16585339, study PRJNA669376) | soil metagenome | isolation source: Crop rotation soil | place: USA: Cullars Rotation, Alabama | collected 2011
CCGCAACTCCTTGTCGCGGCGAGATTTCCTACCGAGGGGCGAAGAAAATAGGAAAGCGGACTTGCTATCGCAAGGCCGGGTAGAAGTCCAAGTCCGATGGGCGGACTCGGACTTGGACTGGTACTAGTTTTTGCTCCGTGAACTCCCTCGCCTCGACCGAGCTCTCCGCCGCCTTGTTCCAGCTCACCCTGACTCTGGGCTTGGCCGGCGTCTTTCTCTTCCTCCACCACCGATACCACAAGGCCCATTTCCTCTGGTGGGCCGTCGCCTGGATCGGCTACGCCCTCCGCTTGGGCGCCATCGTCACCTTTCTCGCCACCAACGACACCACCTGGCTCTTCTGGCACCAGGTCGCCACCGGCTGGACCGCCTTGGCGCTCCTCTGGGCTTCGCTCGTCTTCTCCCGCCAGGTCGTCTGGCGCCCAGCGTACCTCGTCTCGCTCGCCTTTCCGCTCGTCTGGTCCTACGTCGCCATCTTCAAGCTTTCCGACTTCCTGCTCGCCGCGATCCCGACCGTCGTCTTCCTGAGCGCGACGACCCTCTGGACCGGCCTGGTCTTCTGGCAGCACCGCCGCCGAACCGGATCGACCGCCGCGGGGTTTCTCGCCGGCACCCTGTTCCTCTGGGGACTCCACCATCTCGACTACCCGCTCTGGCGCGCGCGCGGCGCCTGGACCCACTGGGGCCACTACCTCGACTCCCTCTTTCTCTTGGGCGTGGGTGTCGGCGTCTTGCTGCTCGTGATCGAGGAGCTCCGCGAAGGCCTCGTCACCCTCACGGCACTCTCCGCCGACCTGAGCCGCCGCGATCGCGACGACTTCCTCACCGCCCTCCTCCGGCGACCCCTAGAACTCCGAGGGGTACGCGGCGCCGCCCTGGTCGGCCCCCGAGACGCTCCCGCCGCCATCCGCGCCGTCGGCGATTGCGCCGCCTGGCTCGCCACCGGCCTGCCGCCGACCGTCGTGGCCGCCGCCCGCGCGGCGCTCGACTCCGGACAGCCGGCCCTCCGGGGCGCGGGCCCCGTCGACCGCTCGAGCCCCGCGTTCACCGCGGTCTTGCCTCTCCCCAATCGGGGCGAATCGATCGCCCTGGTCGTGATCGGTGATGTCGCGGCACCGTTCGCCGCGCTCGATGACGGCATTCTCGTCACGGTCGGCCAGCAGATCGGCGCCGCGCTCGAGGCCATCGATCTCGCGCTCCGGCTCGAGGAGCGAAGCGCCGATCTCGAGCGGCTGGCCCAGCGAATGATCACGGTCCACGAAGAGATGCGCCGGCGGCTCGCCCGCGAGCTCCACGACGAAACCGCCCAGGTCTTCTCGGCCCTGAAGCTGCAACTCGGAGCGCTCCGCGAGACTGCCGGTCCGGCACTAACCCCGCGATTCGGCCGCCTGATCGAGCTGGTCGACGCCGGGACCCGGAGCATCCGCGGCGTGACCGACGACCTCCGCCCGACCCTGCTCGACGACCTCGGCCTCATCCCCGCGCTCCGGGCGCTCACCACCCAGTTCGCCCAGTGGAGCGGCCTCGGTGTCGAGTTCGACGCCGCACCGGACTGCCCGCCGCTCGAGGCCGACGCGAGCCTCGCCGCGTTCCGCGCGGTCCAGGAGGGGCTGAGCAACGCGGCGCGTCACGCGGCCGCGACCGAGGTCCGGGTCCGAATCGACCCGGCCGAGCACGGCCTCCGGGTCCAGGTCGACGACAACGGCCGAGGACTCGAGGCGGCGGAGCTCAAGCGGCTCACGACCGGCTCGGGCCGGTCAGGGCTCTTCGGCCTGCAGGAGCGGATCACCCAGGTGGGCGGCCGGCTGGTGCTCGGCCGGGCCGCCGACGGCGGATTGCGGCTCGAGGTCCTCTTGCCCCAGGCCGAGGTCGCGGCATGACCCCGCGCCGCCCGGTTCGCGTGCTCATCGTCGACGACCATGCCCTCGTGCGCGAAGGCATCCGCCAGGCGCTCTCGACCGCCGATTTCGAGGTCGTCGGCGAAGGTGAAGGCGCGGCCGACGGCCTCGAGCGAGCGAAGGCGCTCGACCCCGACGTGGTGGTGCTCGACGTATCGCTCGCCGCAGGCGGCAACGGGCTCAAGGTCGCCGAGCGGCTCCGGCGCGAGGTGCCGGCGACGAGAATCTTGATGCTCAGCGTTTACGACAATCCGGAATACGTCCTCGAGAGCGTGCGAGTCGGCGCCCACGGCTATCTCAGAAAGGACACTCTTCCCGCGGAGCTGCGCGAGGCCATTCTCACGGTCGCCGACGGACGGACCACTTTCGAGCGAGTGCTGCCCGGCGGAAACGAGCCGCCCCGCCGCACGGCGTCGTCGGATCGCCTCGCGGCGCTCACCCGGCGCGAGCGGGACGTGCTGATCGGCGTGGCGAACGGCAAGACGAACCGCGAGATCGCGAGCGAGCTCGGCCTCTCCACCCGAACGGTCGAATCCTATCGCGAAGCATTGATCCGAAAGCTCGAGATTCCCACCGTCGCCGGCCTGACGAAGTTCGCCCTCGACTCGGGCCTCCTCTAGCACAACTCTCGTACTCGTACGAGGACTTGGACTGGTACTCCCACCCGTAGTTCTACGGGTACCGCCGTCCGTAGTATCCCGGTGCCCATTCCCGCCACGGGGAAGTGAGATTGTTCCGTTCTCCAACCCATCGGCGTTATGCGCGTTTCGACGCTCGTTCGAATGGCCGCCGGACTGTTCGCGGTGCCGGTCCTGCTCTCGGCACAAACTCCCTCCGACTCGGCCCGAGCCCGCGCGGACTCCGCAGGGCGCGCCGTGAAGCTCGCGCCGATCGGGGTCACCGCGACCCGGGTCGAGCGACCGGTCTTCCGGACGGCCACTCCGCTCATCGTCATCGATTCGTCGACCGTGCGAGAGGAAGCGCCGGACGGGGTCGCCGATCTGTTCCGCAACCTGCCGGGTGTCGACGTCACCGGCGTCGGCCCGAACCAGGGCCGGCTCATGATTCGGGGTCAACGCGGCCAACGGATCCTGTTGCTGGAGGACGGCATCCGGCTCAACAACAGTCGCCGCCAGCAGGATTTCGGCGAGCTGCCGGCCTTGACCGACATCAACGCCGTGAGCCGGGTCGAGGTCGTCCGCGGTCCGGCCTCGGTCCTCTACGGCACCGACGCGATCGGCGGGGTCGTGAACCAGATCACCTTGAAGGCCCCCGACGCGAGCATGCCGCGCGGGGTTACTGGCGATCTCTTCGCGCGCTACGCCTCGGCCGGCACCGAGCAGACCTATCACGGCACCCTGGCCGGCCGCTTCGGCCGGTTCGGCTTTGCGGTGGTCGGGGGATATCGCGATGCCGATCCGTACTCTGCGCCGGGCGGTACCTTCGGCCAATTGACGCTCGCCGGTCCGACCAAGGTGAACGACACCGGCGTGCTCGATCGGAACTACACGGTCGACCTCGGGCTCGACGTGAAGCCGACGCAACGCTTCTCGATCCACGCGACTCGGTACGAGGCCCGCGACGCCGGCTTCGGCTACGTGGCCGGTCCGGCGCTCGGCGACTCGAGCGGCACGCTGATTCGCCTCCTCTATCCCACCCAGAACGTGACCCGGGTGAACGCCCAGTACCGAGCGGCCGCGATCCACTCGGGGCTGGCCGACCGGTTCACCGCGACGGTCTGGACCAATCAGAACGACCGGATCTTCGATCAGGCGGTCGACGCGCCGTTCGGTCCGCCGGCGCCGCCTAACGCCGGGATCAGCGTCCGCAGCCGGAACGTCACCAACCTCGGCTCCTACGGCGCCCGGCTCGAGGCGGCGAAGGTCATCGGCGGGCGGCATACGCTGGTCTACGGCGCCGATTGGTTTCTCGATCATTCCGACAACGCCGACACCGCGACGACCACGGTCAAAGGCTTCGGGCCCGATCAGACCCAGACGTCGAACGTGCCGAACCTGCCGAACGCGACGTTCTGGAGCGCCGGCGCCTTTGCCCAGGCCGATTTCGCGATCACCAATCGCTTCACGATCGGCGCCGGGGTCCGGGGCCAGACCCTCCGGGCGGAGACGAAGGCGACGCCCGGGATCGACGCGTCGCGGGCCGGGATCGTCGCGACCAACCAGGCCGTGGTCGGCGCACTGTCCGCGAGCTATCGCGTCACACGCGAGGTCAATCTGGTGAGCTCGATCGGCCGCGCGTTCCGCGCGCCCAACCTGGTGGAGCGGTACTTCGAGGGGGCGACGCCGGAGGGCAATGGATTCCAGATCGCGAATCCCGGCCTCGAGCCGGAGATCAGCCTCAACGTCGACGCCGGAGTGAAAGTCCGGACCCGGCGGCTCTATGCCGAGGCGACCTACTTCAACAACACGATCTCGCACGGGATTCGGACGGTGCCCATCCCGGACAGCACGATCGATCAGCTCCCGGCCTTCCAGAACCAGAACATCGACCGGATTCGGGATCAGGGCGTGGAATTTCTCAGTGAGGTCGCGGTCGGCGGCGGGGTCAGCGTGCTGGGCCACTACACCTGGCTGCGATCGCGCGACGCGGACCGGAACAGCCCGGTGGGCGACGCCTACGGCAGCAAGGTCGGCGGCGAGCTCGGCTGGCGGGAGCGGCGCGGCCGGTTCTTCGCGGCCTATGAGGTCCGGCATCAGGGTGAGCGGAAGGACGTCGACCTGGTCGGAAGCCCGGTCGGGACGGTTCTGCCGCCGTTCACGGTGATGAACCTGCGCGCCGGCACCCGATTCGCCACCGGGGGCAAGACCCACGTATCGCTGATGGTGGCGCTGATGAATCTGACCGACGAGCTCTACGCCGAAACCTCCAACGTTTCGTTCTTCCGGCCGGAGCCGCGACGACAGGTGTTGACCACGGTCCGATTCGAGTTCTGACCATGGCTCCCTCGGCCAGCGCGGTTCACTACGTTCCGCTCGTCACGACCGTCTTGTCGGTGGCGTTCGGCGCGATCGTGCTCGCCCGGTTCCGGCGCCGCGGCGGCGCCCACCTCGCCTGGTGGGGTGCCGGCATGCTGTGCTATGGCGCCGGCACGCTGACCGAGTCGCTCACGACCCTGTTCGGCTGGAGCGAGCCGGTGTTCCGGGCCTGGTACATCACCGGGGCGCTGATGGGCGGGGCGCCGCTCGCGCAGGGAACGGTGTATCTGCTGCTCCCCCGCCGCATCGCGAACCGGCTGACGGAAGCGCTCGTGACCCTCGTCGTGGTGGCGGCGATCTGCGCGATCCTCTCGCCGGTGGACTACTCGCTGGTCGAGGCGCATCGCCTGTCCGGCAAGGTCTTCGAGTGGCAGTGGGTCCGCTCGTTCAGCCCGATCATCAACCTCTATTCCGCGGGGTTTCTGATCGGCGGTGCCGTGCTGTCCGCAATCCGGTACGCTCGGACCGCGGAGGGTGGGCGGCGCGCGATGGGCAATCTGGCGATTGCGATCGGCGGGCTCCTGCCCGGGATCGGCGGCAGCTTCACCCGCTTCGGGATGGTGGAAGTCCTCTACGTGACCGAGCTGCTCGGACTCCTGCTCTTGTTCGTCGGCTACCGACTGAACACGACCGCTCGGTCGCCGTCGATTCATCGCGGCGCGGTCGCCTCCGTAATTCAGTAAGAGTCCGAGTCCGAGTCCAAGGCCTGCGGACTTGGACTCGGACTCGTACTATTTTTCCCCCGGAATGAACCCGCAATTCACCCCCAAGCTCTTCACCACGCTGAACGGCTACACCCGGTCGCAGTTCGCCGGAGACCTGATCGCGGGCGTCATCGTCGGCGTGGTGGCGCTGCCGCTCTGCATCGCGTTCGCGATTGCGAGCGGCGTCACGCCCGAGCGGGGGCTCTACACCGGGATCGTCGCCGGCTTCCTGATTTCCGCGCTCGGCGGATCCCGGGTCCAGATCGGCGGCCCGACCGGAGCGTTCGTGGTGATCGTGGCCGGCATCGTGGCTCGCCACGGGGTCGACGGACTGATCGTCGCGACGCTGCTCGCCGGCATCGCGTTGATCACGGCCGGCGCGCTCCGCCTCGGCGCCCTGATCAAGTTCATCCCGTTTCCGGTCACGATCGGATTCACCAGCGGGATCGCGCTCATCATCTTCTCCCAGCAGATCCGCGATCTCTTCGGTCTCCGGATCGATCAGGTGCCGGCGGAGTTCTTCGGGAAATGGGTGAGCTATGCCGCTCACCTCGACACGACCAATTGGGCGACGGTCGGTCTGTCGGCCGGAACCCTGCTGATCCTGGTCCTCTGGCCCAAGGTGACCGGGCGGCTGCCGGCGCCGTTCGTCGCGCTCATTCTCGGGACGGTGGTCGTGCGGGTGTTCCATTTGCCGGTGGAGACGATCGGCACCCGGTTCGGGCCGATCGACGCAACCCTCCCCCGGCCGCACTTTCCCGCGATGACCGAACGGATGGTGATCGACCTCGTCGGTCCGGCCCTCACGATCGCGATGTTAGGCGCGATCGAGAGCCTGCTCTCCGCCGTGGTGTCCGACGGCATGATCGGGAGCCGGCATCGGTCGAACATGGAGCTAGTGGCGCAGGGCGTCGCGAACGTCGCGTCGCCGCTCTTCGGCGGGATCCCCGCGACCGGAGCGATCGCCCGG
>JADMIO011319568.1_pt1 | contig 24067 bp, 21 predicted proteins | sample 8958161 | NCBI WGS metagenome assembly JADMIO01 (sample SAMN16585339, study PRJNA669376) | soil metagenome | isolation source: Crop rotation soil | place: USA: Cullars Rotation, Alabama | collected 2011
CCCGCCGGGGCTGAAGCCCCGGCCTACACCATCATCAACACGGCGCGCACCGGCCCGTTGGTCACGCGGGCGATCGCGTCGGCGTAGAGTCCGACCTGCCGCTGGTAACGCGCCAGGCGATCGCCCTCGACGCGATCCGTCTTGAAATCAATCACGGTCGTGCAGCCGTTCACGTCGAACGCGAGATCGACGGTGCCCTCGATCAACTCGTCGCCCAGGGTCAGCGTGACCGGCGCTTCGCGGAGGCATCGCCCGGACCTCGCCGCCTCCCGCACCTCGTCGAACAGCGGGTGGCCGAGCACCGCGGCCACGACCGCCGCGGCGGAACGGGATTCGTCCGCGGCCGCACCCAGGATGCGCGACTGGGTCTCCACGATGGCCTGGATCGCGCGGCGGTCGGCGTCGAGCGGCACGGTCGCGAGCACCGCGTGGACCAGGCTGCCGTACCGGGCTCCAGTCGACCCTTCTCCAGCGTCCAGCGTCACCACCTCGATTGACCGGGGCGGCGCCTCCGACGCCGCCGCCCACTCGGTCGTGGTTCGCACCCGGAGTGACGGCACGCCCCCGGCTGCCCGCGCTGACTCACGGGCGTCGCGCCACGCCATGTAGTCGCGCTGCCCTGCCGCGATCACTTCCGGCGCGACGTCACGTGCGATCAATTCCTGACGGCGCAGGCCGAACGGTGGCTCCACGCCGAGGTTGAGGGCGTGCGGCTCCCACCAGACGACGTCGTACTCCTCACCCGGTCGTGTCTCGAACCGATGAAGACCGGGGCTGACGGTCTGGGAGGAGGCGATCCCCGCGTCCGGGCGCGTCAACACCGAATCGCGCTTGAACGCCGGGCACGCCGGCGCGGCACCCGCCTGCCGGCGATTCGCGACCGGCGGGTAGATCGCCGGATCGAGCGGCGACACCCACCCACCGTCGAACGGCTCGTCGCCGACCGCCGGCACCACGAGCAGGTCGCGGGCACGCGTGGCCGCGACATAGGCCACCCGCACGCCCTCTTCCCGTTCGCGCGCCTGCTCCATCGCCTGCTGGTGCAGCAGCTCGGACGGCGACCAGCCGCCAATCCGCATCGCGCATAGGCCGCGCGCCGCATCCAGGTGCCGTGATGCCTCGACCGGCGCCAGCTTCGCGGTCATGTCGGCGAGGATGACGACTGGGAACTCGAGCCCCTTCGCCTTGTGAACCGTCATCAGCCGGACGCCATCGCTGCCTTCTTCGACAATCGGCGCCTCGGCGGCCTGCCCGTCCTCGGCCGCCGTGCGCAGCTCGTCCACGAAGCCGCGGAACGAGATGCCGCCCGACAGTTCGTACTGCCGCGCGAGCTCGGCCACGTGCAGCGCGTTGGCCAGCACCTGTTCCCCGGCGCGACGCAGCGCGAATCCGACGTGCGCGCGCGTCTGCTCGAATAGCGCGGCGATGGTATCGGCCACCGGCCGCCGATTCCGGTGCCGGTGCAAGGCGGCAATCAGCTGAAGCGCTTCGCCGATCGGCGCCAGTCGCGGCGGCAGCGCCTCCGGGATCTGGAAGGGATGAAAGCGGCGACCGTAGAGATGGTGATACTCCAGCAGCTCCTCGTCGCCGATCGCGAAGAGGGATCCGCGGAGCGTCGCGAACACCGACAACTGGTCATCCGGCCACTCGACGGCCGCCAGCGCGGCGCGAATCGTCTCGATCTCCTCACGTCCGTGGAAGGCGCGGCCGCCCACCAGCAGGTGCTTGATCCCGCGCGCTTCGAGCGAGTCGACGTAGCTGCGGGTGACGTCGGTCCCCCAATTGACAAACCGGCGGAACAGCAGGCAGATGTGTCGCGCCTCGATCGGCGAGCGCTGACCGCGCCGATCGGACACCGTCCAGCCGCTCTCCTTGACCAGCCACTCGACGAACGCCCCCACGGCGTCCGGGAGCGATCGATCGATCGCGGCGCCGGAGACGTAGCGCTTGCCGTACGGCTCCGGAACCGGCAGGACGACCACCGCCGGCTGGCCGTCGATGGCCGGACGCGACGGCGCCAGCGGCACATAGTCGGCCTGCATGGTGTCGCGATCGCCGGTCATCCGCGGCGCGAACGCCGCATTCACGACGCGCTGGATCGCGGGCACGCTCCTGAAGCTCGTCGTCAGCTTCAGGCAGACCGCTCCGGCGCGCTCGAGCTGGTCGCATACGTCGCGATACACGCTGACGTCGGCGCGCCGGAAGCGGTAAATCGACTGTTTCGGGTCGCCGACGATGAACAGCTTGCCTTGGACGGGGTGGACGGCCGTCCAGTCGCGCTCACGCGGATCGTCGGCCGCCAGGAGCAGCAGGATCTCCGCCTGCAGGGGGTCGGTGTCCTGGAACTCGTCAACGAACAGGCAATCGAATCGCTGCTGGAAGTCGCTCCGCACGTCATCGCGGTCGCGCACCAGGTTGCGCGCGCGCAACAAGAGGTCGAGGAAGTCGAGCGCGCCATGACGTGCCTTGAGTCGCGTGTACTCCTCCAGGCTCCCGCGCAACTCGTCGCGGAGCAGTGCCGCCAGGTCGGCGTCGGCATCCAGCCGGAACGCGTCCAACTCCTGTACCAGCGACTGGTGCGCTGCCTGCACATCCGCCCGCGCGATGCCTTTAGCGAACGACGCGCCGCTGCCCTTGCGGGCGCGACGGAAATCGCGGTCTCGGGCGAGATCGACGAGCACCCCCTCGGCGGCATCCAGATCGTCCGCGGCCATGATCAGCCGGAGCTCGTCGCTGACGCGCCGGGCCGCCGCCGTGTCGAGATACAGCGAATCGCGCGGGCTCGACGGACGCGCGGACAACGACGCGAACGCATGCACGGCGTCCACGAGCGCACGAAGAGCCGCTTCGCGGGCGAACGCCGGACGCACCCACGACGCCTCGAAGTCGCGCCATTCGACAAGGTCCCACCCCGCGCGCCGCAGCCGGTCCACCGGCCCATCGTCGGAGCTGTCGCCGCCGCCCACCGGACGACTCGAACGCCGCAGGGATCGACGCACGCCGTCGGGCATGTCGGCCAGCGCCTGTTGAAACCACTGCGCGAAGGCTTCCTCGTACAGCCGCTGCGCCTGCGGCTCGGTCAGGACGGTGAAGATCGGATCGATGCGCGCCTCGACGGGACGTTCGCGCAGCAGCTCCGCACAGAACGCGTGGATGGTGCCGATGTGCGCGTCCTCCAGGTTCTGCAGTGCGTGCTCGAAGCGCTGCGCCTCGTCGCCCTGTGCCCGTTGGTGCGCCGCCTCCAGTTCGCGGCGGAGGCGAAGCTTAAGCTCGCCGGCCGCCTTTTCCGTGAATGTCACCGCGACGAGGTGATCGACGGTGGTGAGGCCGGTCCCGAGCACGCGGAGCATTCGCTTGATCAACTCGGTCGTCTTCCCCGTGCCGGCCGCGGCCTCGACGACGATCGTGCGATCGAGCGTGTGTTCGATCTGATGGCGCGCGTCGGCGTCAGCGGGGAGCATCCCGACGCTCATGGCCGGCTCCTCAACTCGTGCAGGTCGCGGAGCCGATCCTGTGGCTTCCGGCTGACACGCTGCTCTTCGGCCGGTCCGCACACCGCGCGAAAGTCGCACCAGGTGCAGGCGCCTTCCCTGGGTGCGGCGGCAAGGAACCCCTGCTCGATCGCACGGTCGATGATCTCCAGCGCCTCGAGCCCCGCCCGCCGCGTCAGCGGCAGCAGCGGCACGACACGAACGGCGTAGCCGCCGGCGGCCGTGCAGAACGACAGCCGCGCTTCGTGAACCGGCTTGTCGGCCATGCGCTCGATCACCATCGAGTAGAGGACCGGCTGCAGCGTCTCGCCGCCGTTGATGATCAGCCCGTCACGGGTCCGGTCCTTCCCGGTCTTGTGATCAGTGACGCGCAACACGCCCGTGGCGCGGTGCTCCTCGACCAGGTCCACCGATCCCCTCAGGTGAAAGCGCTCGTCCACGACTACCGCGTCCACCTGGCTCTCGGGATCGCGCTGCTCATCGATCCGAAGCCCGAACGCCAGCTCGAAATTGCGCGGCGTCCAGTCGGCGCCGTCTTCCGCCACCCGCGACAGCCAGCCGCGCAGGTCGCGCGCGATCACCGCGATCTCCTCCTGCCAGACGCGGGGAACCGCGGGCACGAGATCGTCGCGATACTGCGCCGCGATCCGTTCGACGACGGCTTCGAGGAGGGCGCGCGCCGCCGGCAGGTTCGCCTCGGTGATCGGCAGCATGTCGCGCGCCTTCGCGTCGCGAAAGAACGCCGCCTGCATCGCGTGCACGATGCTGCCCCGCGTCAACGGGTCGAGCCGCTGGAGCGGGACCGGCTGCTCCGCCGGTTCGAGTCGATAGGTGGCCCCAAGCAGGAACTGGTACGGGCAGGCCGCAAACCGCTGCAGCGCGGACAAGGAGTACTGCCGCTTGCCGAGCCGCTGCGATGTCAAGGCGTCGGTGATCGCCGGCGTGACGCGCGTCAGGCCGTCGAACTGCGACCACTTACGCTCGGCGCGGGCCCACCGCTCGGTGACCGATCGGCGAAGCGCCGGGTTCAGCCGCAGCAGGTAGTGGGCGCGGCCCCGGACGTCGGCTCCGCTGTCGGCATCGAGCAGGCGGCGCAGCACCGACAAGTCGTGCTCCTGGTCATCGATCGCCGACATCGGGTCGATCGGAGCGGGCCACGCCAGCGTTCGGTCGCCGATTTCAGCAGCCTTGACGGCCAGCGTCTCGTGGTCGGGGATCCTCCCGGTGGCGCCGCGCATCACATCGAGCGCGTAGAACGACGGAACGCGGCCGCGCCCTTCCGCCACTTCGAGCCGCGGGTACGACACGTACAGACGGCGCGTCGCAGCGCCCGCGGCAAGGTGCAGCAGCAGCCGCTCCTCGCGCGCCCGACGGCTGCGCGTGGACAATGCGGGGTCGAGCGCTTCGCGCACCGCATCCAGGAGCAGCGGATCCTGGATGCTCTTCTGCGGAAACATGCGCTCGGCGAGTCCCGGCACGAAGACGACCTGGAAGGTACGGCCGCGCGCCTGCGCCGGACTACCAACGAACACCCGGCCGTACCGTCGTCGTGGCGGTTCCGCATCCACCAGCCGCAGCCGCTCGGACAAGACGCTGCGAACCTCGTCGAGAGAAACCGGACCGACCGCGGCCATCGGGCGAAGGTCGCCGAGGACGCGCAGGACGTGAGCGGGGACGCGCAGCACGCGCGGCGCGAGCCGTTCAAGTCGCGCCAGCCATTCGCCCCAGAGCGCCGTCCCGTTCCAGCCAGCGAGCTCGTCGATCAGCGGCAGTGCAAACGCGCGGAGGTGCGCAAGGTGCTGGAGATCGCGATCGATTGCGGCGACGCGCCCAGACTCCGGGTCCTCCCGGTCCGACTCCTTCCGTCGCACGGCAAACTCGTTCGCGAGTCCGTCGAGCCGTCGCGCCCACCGGTCCGCGGCGCCGCCGATCACCGCCGCTTCCACCAGCAATCGCTCCCACTGCCGCGGGGCCCGCAGCGTGCCCACGACGCGGTCGGCGGCGGGACTGGTTGATTCGTCGGTCCACCTCTCATCTTCGTCGTCATCCGCGCCGAGCGCCTCCTGCGTGGACGCCGCCAGGACATCGTCACCCGCCGCGACCCAGCGGTCGTCGGATTGACCAGGCGGGGGCAACTGGCCGAGCGAGAGGTACTCGGCGAACCGCCGCGCGCTCAAACCTTCCGCCGCGCAGGCGATCAGCGCGAGGAACGCACGACCGGCGGGGTGCGGCCGCCGCGTGCCCCGATCGAACCAGGCGGGGATGCTCGCGCGCGACAGTGCGTGCTCGAGCAAGCCGTGATAGTGCAGCGGCGCGCGGACGAGGATTGCCATGTCGTCGAACGGCACACCGCGAGCAGCTTCCTCGAGAATCCGGCGCGCGACCTCAATCGCTTCGCGTCCTTCGCCCGGCGCCGAGAAGAACTGCAGCGATCCGTCCAGCTCCCGCGCCGGCGGGGTGGCGTCGTCGAACAGATGTCGCCGAAGGCTGACCAGGTCGCCGGTCCCAGGCTCGTCGATGGCGTCGATAACGCCGCCGACGGCGCGCAACGCGTCGAGCGCGTCAACGTCGCGTGCCGGGCACGTCGCGAACACCGCTGCCGCCGCGCGCGTCAGCGTGGCGATGAACGCGGCTTCCAGCGGTGAGCTCACCGGAACATCCAGCAGTAGCAACGGGAATTTCAGCGCGTCGTCGGAGGCGGCTGCTGCCGTGGCGGCTGCGTAAAGACGCGCCCGATCCGCGATCGCGGCGTCATCGAGCTCCCGCTCCACCTGTTCGAGCAGCGACGCCAGATCGACCCCTGCTTGCCCCGCGCCGGTGACAGCCGCAGCGGCAACGGCCGCCACGCGCAGATCGCCGACCGTGCGCGCGAGGGCGCGGGGAAAGCCCGGCGTTCCGGCGACGTCGTCGAGATAGGTCAGCCGGCGGTCGGACATCGCGTCGAAGGCAGCGCGCGCGGCGACCGCCTCGGCGCCGAGCGACGACGCCGGCGCAATCCCCCGTCCGGCCAACGCGGCGGAAGCCACACGCGCGGCGAGTTGCGTCAGGCTGAATCGCGACAGGCCCAGCGTGGCGCCACGCGCGACGGCAATCCGGCGCACGAAGTCGCCTGCGGCGCCGCGGGTGGCCGAGACGATCGTGACGGGTTGTGTGGACGGGAACTGCTGGAGGAACGCGGCAGCGGCGTCCAGACGGACCGCCGCCGAAGCGGACTGCACGAGTCGAAACGATTGGGCCATGTCATCACCTGGTCGCTGTGCCAGGAAAACCGGAACAGGACGCGATAATAACAGGTGGGAGTGATACGTGTGGGTGCGAGCGCGAATCTTGCCGGTGCGACCTTCCGTGTTGGTGCGAGCTTGATCCGTGTTGGTGCGAGGGTGATTCTCGCGGGTGCTAGGGAGCGAGACGCTCGCGGCGCCAGGATTTGCCGTCGCGAACGTAGCGCACACGGTCGTGCAGCCGGCTCGGTCGTCCCTGCCAGAACTCGAATTCTTCGGGCGTCACCCGGTAGCCGCCCCACCACGAGGGTCGGGGCACCGTGTCGCCGTAGGTCTCGCGCGCCACGGCATAGCGGGACTCCAGCGCTTCGCGGCTGTGGATCACCTCGCTCTGCGCCGACGCGTAGACGCCCCACCGGCTCTCAATCGGTCGCATCGCGAAGTACGCATCCGATTCGGCCGCGGACACTTTCGCGACGCCGCCGCTCACGCGCACCTGGCGGTTGAGCGAGGCCCAGTAGAACAGCAGCGCGCCGTGGCCGGTGGCGGCGAGGTCGCGCGCCTTCCGGCTGTTGTAGTTGGTGTAGAACACGAACCCGCCGCCCTCGATCCCCTTCAGCAGCACCGTCCGGACGGACGGGCGCGCGTCCGCAGATGCCGTTGCCAGCGCCATCGCCGTGGGGTCGACTTCGCTCTGCCGCGCCTGACCGAACCACCGCTCGAACTGCTGGAACGGGTCGGGGTCCGACTCGGTCTCGCTGAGCGGCTCCCCGATGTAGTCGCGCCGGATGTCGGAGAAGTTCATGGAAGCACGAGCGCCACGTGATCGTCCTTCACCGCAACCCGGACGAGGCCACCGTTGGCGAGCGATCCGAACAGCAGCGCCTCCGACAGCGGCTTCTTGACGACGCGCTCGATCAGCCGCGCCATCGGCCGCGCGCCGAATGCCCGATCGAAGCCCTTGGCGGCGAGCCAGGACCGCGCCGCCGAGTCGAGCTCGATCGTGACGCCTTTCGCCGCGACCATGCTGCGGACCTCGTCGATTTGCTTGTCCACGACGCGTTCGATTTCGGCCGTGCCGAGCGCGTTGAACGTGACAATCGCGTCGAGGCGATTGCGGAACTCGGGCGTGAACATCCGCTCGAGGGCGCCACGCGACGAACCGCCATGTCCCGTTTCGGCGAAGCCAAGCCGCCGATCCGCCAGGTCACGCGCGCCGGCGTTGGTCGTCATGATCAGTATGATGTGACGGAAGTCCGCCTTGCGGCCGTGCGAGTCGGTCAACGTCGCATGGTCCATCACCTGCAGCAGGATGCTGAACATGTCCGGGTGCGCCTTCTCGATCTCGTCGAGCAGCAGCACCGCGTGCGGCCCCTTGCGCACCGCGTCGATCAGAAGCCCACCCTCTTCGTAGCCGACGTATCCGGGTGGCGCGCCGATCAGCCGCGACACCGCGTGCTTCTCCATGTACTCGGACATGTCGAAGCGGATGAAGTCGATGCCGAGGATGCGGGCGAGCTGGCGCGCCAGTTCCGTCTTCCCGACGCCGGTCGGGCCCGCGAATAGGAAGTTGCCGATCGGCTTGTCGGCCGATCGCAGACCCGAGCGTGAGAGCTTGATCGAGGAAGCGACCTCGTCGATCGCCCCTTCCTGGCCGAAGATCACCTGCTTCAGCTCGCTGTCGAGCGTCTGCAGGGCGCGCCGATCGTCGCTCGAGACGGCCTGCACCGGCACCCGCGCCATCTTGGCGACCACCGCCTCGATCTGCTCAGGCCCGATGATCTCCGGCCGTTGATCGGCCGGCAGCAGCTTCTGCGACGCGCCCGCCTCGTCCAGCACGTCGATCGCCTTGTCCGGCAGGTGCAGGTCCTTCAGGTGCTTCGCGGACAGGGCGACCGCCGCCTGAAGCGCCTCGTCTGAGTAGATCACGTTGTGATGCACCTGGTAGTGCGTCCGCAGTCCGCGCAGGATCTCCAGCGCTTCCGCTTCGGACGGCTCGAGGATCTCGATCTTCTGGAATCGGCGCGCCAGCGCGCGGTCCTTGTCGAACGACTGCTTGACGTCGCTGAACGTCGTCGAGCCGATGCAGCGCAGCGTCCCGTTGGCCAGCGCCGGCTTGAGGAGGTTCCCCGCGTCCATCGCGCCGCCGGACGCCGCCCCGGCGCCAACCAGCGAGTGGATCTCGTCCACGAACAGGATGGCGTTCTCTTCCTTCTCGAGCCGCTCGAGCACTTGCTTGACCCGCTCCTCGAAGTCGCCGCGATAGCGGGTGCCGGCCACGAGCGCGCCGAGGTCGAGGGCCCAGACCTTGGCGTTCTTCAGCACGTCCGGCACCTTCCCCTCGTGAATCCGCAGCGCGAGACCTTCCGCCAACGCGGTCTTGCCGACTCCCGGCTCGCCAACGAGCAGCGGGTTGTTCTTCCGGCGCCGGCACAGCACCTGGATCATCCGTTCGAGCTCGAGGGCACGGCCGATCAGCGGATCGATCCGCCCGGCCTGCGCTCGCGCCATCAGGTTGGTGGCAAACGCTTCGAGTGGATCCGTGGAGGGCGGCGCCGCCGGCTCGCTGCCGATCGCCGCCGCGGCGGGATCACCCTTCGGCCCGTGCGAGATGACCCGCAGCAGGGTCAGGCGATCCAGGCCCTGCGACCGCAGGAAGTATGCGGCGTGGCTCTCTTCTTCCTGCAGCATGAACACGAGCAGGCTGCCGCTGTCGACGAACTTGGCGCTCGACACGGCCGCATGCACCATCGCCTGCTGGATGACGCGATCGAAGCCGAGCGTCGGCTCGGGCTCTACGCTCGCCGGCGACGGCACCGGCGTGAACGCGCGCGAGAGCACGTCCTGCAACTGGCGGCGCAGCGCCTCCAACTCCACGCCGCAGGTCGCCAGGATGCGGCGCGACTGCGGCTCGTCGGTAATCGCCAGCAGCAGGTGCTCCAGTCCGACAGTGTCGTGACGATGCTCGGTGGCGAGCTTGAAGGAGCGCTGGATCGTCTCCAGCGTCTCCGGCGCAAACGGGACGGGGGTGTTACTCACTGGGTTTCCTCGGGCTCCATGGTCACCAGGAGGGGGAACTCGTGCTCCTCTGCCGCCTGGCGGGTCGCCTTGAGCTTGGTTTCGGCGACGTCATGGGTATAGACGCCGGCAAGCCCCTGTCCGGATCGGTGCACACTCAACATGATGGCGAACGCCTCGGCCCTGGGCTTGTTGAAGATCGCTTCCAGGACCCACACGACGAAATCCTGGGTCGTGTAGTCGTCATTGTGGAGCAGGACCCGCCACAGCCTGGGCCGTTCCAGCTTCTGGTCGCTCCGTGTGTCGGTGAGGGTCGATTCGTCCGCATTGGGCCGTGGACTCATGCCGGCTCAATTGTACCGAGTGCGTCGAACGTCCAGGGACCGGGGATCGGCGGCAGGCCGACGGCGCGGTCAACCTCGGCCAGGAATTCCCGGCGTGGGATCTCGCGGGCGCCCAGCGAGGCGAGATGGGCGGTCGGCATCTGGCAGTCGATCATCCGGAACCCCCAGCGCGCCAGCTGCTGCACGAGCACGGCGAACGCTACCTTCGACGCATCGGAGACCCGGGCGAACATCGATTCGCCGAAGAACATGCGGCCAATGGCGACGCCGTAGAGTCCGCCGACCAGCGCGCCGTCCTGCCACGTCTCGATCGAGTGCGCATAGCCGAGCGCCGCCAGCCGGGCATAGGCCGCGCGCATTTCCGTCGTGATCCAGGTGCCTTCGCCATCGTCCCGCGACGCGGCGCACCCCTGCATGACGGCACTGAACGCGCGATCGGCCGTCACCTGGAAGCGGCCCGAACGGATCGTCTTCCGGAGAGAGCGCGAGAGGTGCAGCTCGTCCACGAGCAGCACCATCCGCGGGTCGGGGCTCCACCACAGCAGCGGATCCTCGTCGCCAAACCACGGAAAGATTCCGTGCCGGTACGCGTCGAGCAGTCGCGCCGGCGACAGGTCGGCGCCTGCCGCGAGCAGACCATTGGGTTCGCGCATGGCGTCGTCCACCGGCGGGAACGGATCTTCAGCGTCGAGGTACGGAATCATCCTGGCTCGCGGGGATCGCTCGCGACATCTCCAGCGTATCCGCTTCGCGAGCCGTTTTGTCACGCCGCCATCGCGCCGCCGGCTCGATTAGCATCGTCTTCGTGATCCCGCGACTCGATCCGCGCGAGTGGCGCGTTCCGCCGCTCACGCGATTCGCCCCTTCCCCGACAGGGTACCTGCACCTGGGGCACGTCGTGAACGCGATCTATGTCTGGGGCGTGGCGAAGGCGCTGCACGGACGGGTTCGTCTTCGCATCGAGGATCACGACCGCATTCGCAGCCGGCCACATTACGAACAAGCGCTCCTCGAGGACCTCGACTGGCTCGGGTTCGTGCCGGACGAGGGCCGCGAGCCGGTTGACCGGCAGAGCGATCGCCCGCAGGCGTACGAAGACGCGCTCCACCGGTTGACGCGCGAACATCACGTTTATGTGTGCCGCTGCTCGAGGAAAGGCATCGGATCCGAGCGTTACGACGGCCGCTGCCGCGACCTGCGCCTCGCTGACGCCGGCCGCTGCGGGCTCCGTCTGGCGATCGGTCCGGGACGCGAGCACATCGAGGACCTGCTCGTGGGACGGATCGAGCAGGAGCCCGCGGAACAGTGCGGCGATCTCCTGCTGCGCGATCGCGACGGGCACTGGACGTATCAGCTCGCGGTGGTTGTGGACGACATGCAGCAGGACATCACGCTGGTCATCCGCGGCGAGGACCTGGTGAGCTCGACCGGACGCCAGGTCCGGCTGGGTCGGATGCTCGGACGGCCGGAACCACCACGCTACCTGCACCATCCACTCGTGATGGGCGCAGGCGGCGAGAAGCTGAGTAAGGCCGCGCGCGATACCGGCATTCGCGAATTGCGCGCGCAAGGCCTGTCCGCGGCCGACGTCATCGGCAGAGCGGCAGCTGCCGTGGGCCTGATCCCGTCCGCCAGACCGTTGCCGGCGTCCGAAGTGCCCTCGTTGTTCTAGGGGCGTTCCGTCCGGCGGACGTACTCGCCCTGCTCAGTTCGCGCGAGGAAACCTTCCGCCGTAAGCCGCTCGAGAATCGCCCGTGATGCCGCGTCGTCGTGCAGGCCGAAGAAGGTTCGAGCCTGGTCCGGCGTCAGGCGGGTGCAGGGCATCTCGTCGAACTCGCTTCGAACCCGTCGTAATGTCTCCACCCATTCCTGGTCCGGCACCCGCGCCAGACCGCGGGCGTCCTGGTGCCACAACATGACTCGACGAGCGTTCAAAGCGTATGCCCGGCCCGCCTTCCGGACGGCCTACTTCCACTGCTTACTTCGAGACGCGCAACCGATCGACGACCTGCGTGACACCGTCGGTCTGGCGGACCAGGTCAATCGCATGCTGCCGCGCCGCCGCAGAGGCCACGGTACCCTGCAGCTGGACCACGCCGTCCTGCACCGTCACGTCAACTGATTTGGCGCGCGGATCCGCGGCAAGCTTGGCCTTCACGCTCGTCGCCAGCGTCGCGTCGTCCGCGGGCGTTGCCGTCGGTGATGCGGCGGTCGCAGGCTCAGCGACCGTGGCGTTCACGGTCAGGTGATCCTCGAGTCGCTGGACGCCGTCGGCTGTCCGTGCCAGCAGCAGCGCTTCGGCACGCTCGGCTTCGCTCCCCACTTCACCCTGGAGGGTGACGACGCCGCCGTGCGCCTCCACGTCGATGTGCCGGGCCTTGATGGTCGGATCGAGGAAGAACTTCGCCTGGATGCTGTTCGTCAGCCGCGAGTCATCAATCGCCGCGTCGGTCGCAACGGGCGCTGGCTGGGTGATACCGGATGTCGCCACCGGTTGACGGGCCGATTCGAACGCCTCTGGCGACTGCCCGATTAGCAACTGGTCGTTGACCTCTTTCACCCCGCTCGTGTTCCGCGCGATCGCCAGGGCGCGGTCACGCGCCGCCGGCGAGTCCACGAAGCCCTTGATGGTGACGACCTTGTCCCTGGTGGACACGTCCAGGTAGCGCGCCTTGACCTGATCGTCGGCAAAATACTGTGCCTGGATGCGCGTCGTGACCCAGCTGTCCGCGAGCGTCTCGCCGGCCTTCGCCGCGGCCGTCTTCACGTCTGCGGCGGCCCGCTGCGTGTGCTCGGTGGTCTCGGCACGGTTGCAGCCGATCGTCGCCGCAAGCGCGATCGCAACCGCGGGATAAAGCAGTTGAGCTCTCCGCATGATGTGTTTCTCTCCTCGGTCCACCTCCGTGCAAAACAAACGCCCCATGTCATTAATCCGGCAAAGTGGGTTCGCGGGTGTTTCGGTCCGCAACACAGCCGTCGAGGGCACGAACGGCCATTGCACAGAAAAATTGCCAGTTTCGTAACTGGCGTCCGCCTTGCTCCCTGGGCCCAGGACCGACGGCAAGCAAAGGCTTCAAAACGCGGGCAACCGACCCGCGATTAGGACGCTCGCGCGCGCGGAAGCAGTCCGGAGTCCCCCGCCGACCCCGGCATTCCACCCGCCTGCGCGACGGACGCGGCGCGCACTGCGCGCGCCGCGTCCATTCCTGTCCGTCCTATTTGTTCACCCGTACTGGGATAGAATCTGGTGCCGCTGCGACAGCAGCGCTTTTCACGAGGGAGCATTGGCAGTCCGTCTGTTCATCGGGAACCTGCCGTACTCGGCGAGTGAGGCGGATCTTCGCGCCCACTTTGCCGCTATCGCAGAGCCTTCTCACGTCGTCATGCCGGTCGATCGCGAGACCGGCCGTCCTCGCGGCTTTGCATTCGTCGAGTTTGCAGACCGCGCCGTGGCCGAAGAAGTCATCAGGAAATTCGACGCGCAACCCTTCCAGGGACGGAACCTGGCGGTGAGCGAGGCGCGCGCCCGGGAAGATCGACCACCCGGTCCGCGACCTGGCGGCTTCAGCGGCCCGCGTCCGGGGGGAGGCTTCGGCGGACCTCGGCCTGGTGGTGGTGGCGGTGGTTTCGGGGGCCCTCGCCCCGGCGGCTTCGGGCCACGCCCCGGCGGCGGATCCGGCGGTCCCCCGGGTGCACCTGGCAGCCGCGACCGCAGCGCGAACTTCGGTCCGCCCGCGCCGCCCAAGCGGCTCCGCGGCAAGAAGGGCAGCCAGCAGGATCACAAGCCGCGCGGGCCGATCAAGGAACGCACCGGCGGCCGCATCTACGCCGTGGACGACCTCGACGATGACACGCCGGTTGACATCGAAGAAACACCAGTCGACATCGACGACGTCGCCACGCCAGAGGACAAGGACGACGCGGGCGACGACGAGTAGAGCTGTTCCGAGTTTTGGTTTAGTCGTCCTCGAGAGGTTCGGGAACAGCAATCGATGATGTGGGGCCCGGCGTGTGCGGCGAGCGAGGCTCACGCACGCCGGGAAAATCGTCGCCCTCCGTGAACTCCTCGCGCCGCGGCAACTGCCGAAGGGCATCCTCCATCGCCATCACGGCCGCGGTATAAAACGCGACGTCTGACGAATCGACGTCGTGCCACGAGCCATCGGTCAGCTCGATGACGCCGCCCCGATAGCCACGTTCCTCGATCTTTCGTTCCCGCACGAAACAATCAATGGCGCCCTCGATCGCCGGAATGAACTGTTCCGGGATCGCGCCGCCGGCGATTCGGTTCACGACCGTGATGCCGGTGTCGGCGTCATGCACCACCAGTCGAAGCACGACATCGCCGTAGTGGCCACGCCCGCCAGTCTGCTTTGCGTATTTCCCCCGACCTGTCACCGAAATCGGCATCGTCGCGCTCCGCCACTTTGTGGGTAACTTTGGGAGTTGGAAGTTGGAGTTGAAATTTAGTTCTTCCTGACCAGCCTGTAGTCGTACCAGTCGATTGCGAAGTCCACGGTCAGCTTCCGGAACAACATCGCCCGGCCATCGCCGGCAAATCGGATCGAGGTCGGCAGCCAGATGCCGCCGGCGACCGGCTCGCGCACCAGCGTCACGCGTGTCCCCTCGTTGAGCCGCGCAATCATCCCGAAGCCAAACGAGATCGAGTCGATCGCGGTGCCTTCCACCCGCCGGACTTCGCTTGCGGCTTCGTCGACGAAGATGGTGCCGGTGAACAGCTTCGCCAGGCGTCCCTCGCGCGTCTGCGGCCGCGCGTCCGGCTTCGCCTTGAACGTGACGGCAATCAGTTCGCGCCCGTCGCGCATCTCGCGGCGATTCATCACGAAATCGAGCGTGTTCGCGACGTCGTCGATCCCCGAAACGGTCTGACGGCGCTCGCGCCGCTCCTGCCGCTCGGGGCGGGCATCCGCCACGGCATGGCCGTCTCGCTCCAGCAGCGTGCGGTAGGTGACGCCCGGCTCTGAGCCCGGCGTCACGTCGTAGACGACCACCTCGTCATCGGTGCCGATGCGCCCGAACGGGTTGGTGTGGAGCTCGGTGCGACGCTCCTTGTAACCGTAACGGCCCTGTTCCCGCGTCGCGCGAACCAGGTTGGCCTGCGTTTCCCTGAACAGCGTCGCGCGATCCGGCAGCGGCCGCGGCGCCTGCGCCTGGCCGATGACTGTCAGCACGGCGGCAAGGATCGCCGCCACGAGGAGGCGCGCCACCCTAGACCTTGACCAGCCGCTCGGCGACCCGTTGCAGAGTGTCGTCACGCTTGGCGAAACAGAAGCGGAGCACCCGCCCGGCCCTGGCGCCTTCGTGCAGGAACGGCGTGATCGGAATGGCAGCCACGCCGTGCTCGCGGATCAACCGGAGCGCAAAGTCCATGTCCTCTTCGTCGCTGATCGCCGAGTAGTCGAGCAACTGGAAGTAGGTCCCCCGGCACGCCAGCGGCGTGAACCGCGAGCCGGCGATCAGTTTCAGGAACAGGTCGCGACGCTCCTGGTAGAAGGCGGTCACGCTCGCCCGCTCCGGGTCGCTGTTGACCATGTCCGCATAGGCAAGCTGCATCGCGCCGTTGACCGAGAAGGTGATCCACTGCCGGATGTTCAGGATCTCGGCAACGATCGGCGCAGGGCCCAGGCAGTATCCGACCTTCCATCCGGTGGTGTGATAGGTCTTGCCGAACGAGCTGATGACCACCGCTCGCTCCGCGATCGACGGATATCGCGAGAGGCTCTCGTGCCGCGCGCCGTCGAACACGATGTGCTCGTAGACCTCGTCGGCAATCACCGTCGCGGCGGTGTGCTGCAGCAGCGCCTCGAGCTCACGGATATCAGCGGCGGTCCACATCATCCCGGTCGGGTTGTGTGGTGAGTTGATCAGGATGACTTTCGTGCGCGGCGTGATGGCGCGCCTGACTTCATCCCAGTCGATCCGGTAGTCGGGCCCGCGCAGCGTCACGAACCGCGGCACTCCCCCGCTCAACTGCACGGATGGGACGTACGAATCGTACGCCGGCTGGAACAACAGCACTTCGTCGCCCGGGTGCACCAGGGCGGTGATTGCCGCAAACAGCCCCTCCGTCGCGCCGGTCGTGACCGCAATCTCGGTGGCCGAATCGTATCGGCGGCCGTACAGGCGCTCGTACTTCAGCGCCAGTGCTTCACGCAGCGCCGGCTGCCCCGGCATCGGCGCGTACTGGTTGTGTCCCGCCCACATGTACCGCGCGACGCGAGCCAGCAGCTGCGGCTCGCAGTGGAAATCTGGGAACCCCTGCGACAGGTTGATGGCGCCATGCTCATTGGCCAGCCGCGTCATCGTCGCGAAGATGCTGACGCCGGAGGACGGCAGCTTGGAGTGGACAGTCAACGCCATCGTTGAGTGCATTCTATGGGCTGGGGGCTGGGGGCTGGAGGCTGGGGGCTGGAGGCTGGGGGCTGGGGGCCGGGGCTGGCGCAACTACCAACTACCAACTACCAACTACCACCTACTCCACCCACTCGTGCGCCTTCAATGAGACCAGCGGGTACTTGATGCGCAGCTCGACGACGCGGTCGTAGTAGCCGGCCTTGGGGATTTCGCCGCGCACGAGGCGGTCGCGGAGGCGGCGCAGCTCGTAGCGATAGAGATCGGTGACGAACTCGTGGACGAGCTCGGGACGTGTGCCAGCCGTCGGCTGGACGCCGTGCCGCCAGAGTTGCTCGAGCACGTCGGCGCGATACCGGTAATTGCTCAACGGCGCTGCGCGTCCGCGACTCGTGCCAGGCCTGATTCGATCCTCGGCGTCGAGCCGACGACCGACTTTGCGTGTTCGTAGGCCCGGTGCGCATCCTCGTAGCGATGCACCTGGAGCCATAAGTCGCCAGCGGCTTCGTGCGCGGTGATCCCGGGGGCTCCCGGCTGGTGCGCGTCGAGTTGCATACGTTCGAGCGTCACCGCGTGCTCGATGAAGATCGCCATCTCGTCGCGTTCGTCCTGTGCCGCATCGGCGGCCGCTGCCAGCACGTAGCGGGCGATTTCGGCCGGACCGTGCGCCCCTGCTGCCATCCGTTCCAGCGTCGCGATCGCGTCGCGCACGGGGGCCAGCGACTCGGGCGATCCGCCGACACGCGCCGCGTTCTGCGCCGCTTCCCAGCCGCGCACGTACACCGCCTCGACTTCGGCTGCCGTGCACACGTTGGCGCGGCACGGTCCGGCCTGGGACGCCAGTGTCAGGAGGACGGCGGCGAGCGGGCCCATCCGATAATTCTACGGAACGGGTAAGATCGACGGAAGGTTGGAGGCCGGGGGCGGGGGGTTCGAGGCTCGGGGCCGGCGGCTGGAGGCTGGGGCTGGCGGATGCGAGCGACCGGCCATAGAGGAGTTCATGAACGTAGGCATCATCGGCTGGCGCGGAATGGTCGGATCCGTGCTCGTGCAGCGCATGCGCGAGGAACGGGACTTCGACCTCATTGACCCGGTGTTCTTCTCCACCTCGCAGGCTGGCGCCGCGGGGCCCGAGATCGGCAAGCGCACGCCGGTGGTCAAGGACGCGAAATCGATTGCCGAGCTGACCGGCATGGACGTCCTCATCTCCTGCCAGGGTGGCGACTACACCAACGAGATTTATCCCCAGCTGCGGGCCGCCGGCTGGGACGGGTACTGGATCGACGCCGCGAGCTCGCTGCGGCTGGCCGCCGACTCGGTCATCGTCCTCGACCCGGTCAACCGGGCGGTGATCGACCGCGCGCTCGACAAGGGAATCCGTAACTACATCGGCGGCAACTGCACCGTCAGCCTGATGCTGATGTCGATGGCCGGGTTGTTCCGCGAGAACCTGGTCGAGTGGATTACCGCGATGACGTACCAGGCGGCGTCAGGCGCCGGCGCCCAGAACATGCGCGAGCTGGCCGCCCAGATGGGCGTCGCCCACGCGTCGGTGGCTGCGCTGCTGGCGGATAAGAATTCCAGCATCCTCGACATCGACCGCACGCTTGCCACGACGATGAGAAGCGGGGCGTTTCCGACCGAGCACTTCGGGTTCCCGCTGGCCGGCAGCGTGCTGCCGTGGATCGGCAAGGATTCGGGCACCGGCCAGTCCCAGGAAGAGACAAAGGGGCAGTCCGAAGGCAACAAGATCCTGGGCCGCGGCGATCGGCCGATCCCGATCGACGGCCTCTGCGTGCGCATCGGCGCCATGCGGTGCCACAGCCAGGCGCTGACCGTGAAGCTGACGCGTGATGTGCCGCTGAAGGAGATCGAGTCGCTGCTCGGCTCGGCGCACGAGTGGGCGTCAGTGGTCCCCAACGACAAGGACGCGTCGCTGCGCGATCTGACGCCAACGGCGGTGACCGGCACGCTGAAGACGCCGATCGGCCGGCTGCGGAAACTCTCGATCGGGCCCGAATACCTGACGGCCTTCACGGTCGGCGACCAGCTGCTGTGGGGCGCCGCCGAACCGCTGCGCCGCATGCTGCGGATCCTGCTCGGCTCATCCGCCTTCGCTGAAGCTACGGCGGACAGGTCCGCCGCGGCAACCGCCCGCGTGTGATCGCCTATCGCGTCGTCGCGCCTGGCGCAGAGGGCGAGGAGTGGTTTGACGACGCCGCGGCCGCGGACGCGGCGGCGGCCGCGCATCTCGACGTCGCGTTCTCTGCCATCGAATCCCTGCGCCGCCGGGTCATCGTCGACCCCGTCGTCGTCCGCCACGACGGCGCCCGCTGGCGGTCACGCCAGGTGTGGACCGTCCGCTCCGGCGAGGTGAGCATCCGCATCTTCGAGATGCTCAAGGTCGACGAAGCGCTCTACGATCATTGAAGCTGGGGGCTGGGGGCTGTAGGCCGGGGCTTTAGCCCCGGCTGGGGGGCTGGAGGCCTGTAGGCCGGGGCTTTAGCCCCGGCGCTTCAGCCCCGGCATCACAACGTAGGGCGGGCCTTGTCAGGCCCGCCTTTCTTGTTTCCCCCAGCCCCCGAGCCCCCCGCGAAGCGAGGGCAACAGCCGCTACGTGCGGCGGCGGAGCCGGCGCGCGATCAGTCCGAGGCCGCCCGCGAGCAGCGTCAGCGACGCCGGTTCAGGCACCGCCGCCGCCGTGGCCGTCGGCGTGTTGAACTCGATGTTGTCGAGCAGGTAGCCGGCCGGGCCGTCCGTCCACTGAATCCACACGCGCGCGATGTCGGAGTACGCGAAGCTCTCGAGGATGTTGTTCGTACTCACAACCGCCCGTGCCTCCAGTTCGACGTTGCTGCTGTTGTAGACGTGGATCAGCCACGAGTCCGTATCGCCGCCGCTGTCGCCAACGACAAAGCTCAAGAGGTTGGTGCTGGCCGGCGTGACGCCGTTGGACGGGTCGACAAAGTGAAAGTACTGGTCGCCGGTGCAGGCGGAGACGATTGACCCTGAGGTGTCGAGACCACAAAGGCCATTCGGCAGGGAATTGGCGCTGGAATTGTTCACGACCGCGCCGCCCGCACTGAGACCGGCCTCGCCGAAAATGATCCCCAGACTCGCAAAGTCATCGTCCACAACGGCCGACGCAGGCGGCACCCCGGTCGTCATGGTCGTCGACGCGTGGGCGTCGAAATTGATGGATGCCGCGTGCGCGGTCGAGGCGAATGCAATCAAGGTTGCTGTGAGTAAGGTCCGCTTCATGTGCCTCCGGGGAGCTGCGAGGCAGACTTCTGTCTGCCCCTGAGATGAGTGGGGTTGCGTTTTCCTAATCTTTCTGGGACAGCGCGGGTGTTCGCGCACGGCAGAGCAAGACCAGCGCCGCGTTTGGCGGGAAAGAAAAAGGCGGGCCTGACAAGGCCGGCCCTACGTTGGTGGGTGGGTGCCGGGGCTAAAGCGCCGGGGCTAAAACGCCGGGGCTAAAGCCCCGGCCTACAGCCCCACCCCCAGCCTCCAGCCCCCAGCCCCTCTAGTAGCGATAGTGTTCCGACTTGTACGGACCCTCGACCGGCACGCCGATGTATTCGGCCTGCTCCGGCGTCAGCGTCGTCAGCTTCACCCCGAGGTGATCGAGGTGCAGCCGCGCCACCTCCTCGTCCAGCTTCTTCGGCAGCATCGTCACGGTCTTGCCGTACTTCTCGGCGTTCGCGTGCAGCTCGAGCTGCGCCAGCGTCTGGTTGGTGAATGACGCCGACATCACGAAGCTCGGGTGACCGGTCGCGCAGCCGAGATTCATCAGACGGCCTTCGGCCAGCACCATCACGCTGTGGCCGTCCGGGAAGACCCACTCGTCGTACTGCGGCTTGATGTTGATCTTCTTGATGCCCTTGACCTTCGCTAGGCCGGCCATGTCGATCTCGTTGTCGAAGTGGCCGATGTTGGAGACGATGGCCTTGTCCTTCATCTTCGCCATGTGGTCGGCGGTGATGATCTTGAAGTTGCCGGTGGTCGTCACGAAGATGTCGGCGATGCCGATCACGTCGTCGATCGTCTTCACTTCGTAACCCTGCATCGCCGCCTGCAGCGCGCAGATCGGGTCGATCTCGGTCACCACCACGCGGCAGCCCTGGCCGCGCAGCGCCTCGGCGCACCCCTTGCCCACTTCGCCGAAGCCGAACACCACGGCAACCTTGCCACCGAGCATCACGTCGGTCGCGCGGTTCAACCCGTCGATCACCGAGTGACGGCAGCCGTAGATGTTGTCGAACTTGCTCTTGGTCACCGAGTCGTTGACGTTGATCCCGGGGAACAGCAGCGTCCCCTTCTTCGCCATTTCATACAGGCGATGGACGCCGGTCGTCGTCTCTTCCGAGACGCCGCGGATGCTCGTGGCGATCTTCGACCAGCGGCCCGGGTTCTTCTTCAGCTCGCCGCTGATGGCATTGAGGATGACGCCCCATTCCTCCGGATCCTTATCCGGATCGAACGTCGGCACCTTCCCCGCCTTCTCGAACTCGTAGGCCTTGTGCACGAACAGCGTCGCGTCGCCGCCGTCGTCCACGATCAGCGTCGGGCCGTTGCCGTCGGGCCACACCAGCGCTTCGACCGTGCACCACCAGTACTCCTCGAGCGTCTCGCCCTTCCACGCGAAGACCGGGATGCCCTTCGGGTTCTCGACGGTGCCGCCCGTCTCGGGACGACCGACGACCACCGCTGCCGCGGCGTGGTCCTGCGTCGAGAAGATGTTGCAGGACACCCAGCGCACGTCGGCGCCCAGCATGTCGAGCGTCTCGATCAGCGCGGCGGTCTGGATGGTCATGTGCAGGCTGCCCATGATGCGGGCGCCGGCCAGCGGCTTCTTGCCCTCGTACCGCTTGCGGATCGCCATCAGGCCGGGCATCTCGTGCTCGGCGAGCCGAAGTTCCTTCCGGCCCCACTCGGCCAGGCTCAGGTCCGCCACCTTGAAGGCGGGCCGGCCAGCGGCCTTCGCCGCCTCGTACGCGTGCATCTTCTCGCTCAGAACAGTTGCCATTCTTCTTCTCCTGTACCGGGACCGCTCCGCGGATCCCGGGTTATTGCGGCGGGCCTGACAAGGCCGCCCTACTGCGGCGGACCTGACAAGGTCCGCCCTACTGCTTCGTCCCTACCGCGACAAACAGCGCCGGCCCCTTGGCGTCGGGCTCGGTTGGCAGCGCCCTGACCCGCACGTCACCGAATCCCGCGCCGGTCAGAAAACGCGTGATCTGTTTTTCCGAAAACCCGAGCCACACGTGGCCCATCTGCTGCTGATATTCCTCGCGATCGTGCGGGAACATGTCCACCACCAGCACGCGTCCGCCGGGCCGCAGGACCCGCGCCACTTCCGAGAGCGCCCGGGCCGGAGCCGGCGAGTACGGCAGCACCAGCGACAACATCGCCGCGTCGAGCTCGCCGGGGCCGATTGGCAGATTCTCCAGGTCGCCCTGCCGCAGATCGACGTTCTTCGCCGCGCCGACCCTCGCGCGCGCCGCGTCCAGCATGTCGAGCGAGCTGTCCACCGCGATCACCTGCTTGACGTAGGGCGCCACGGTCTCGGTCAACTGCCCGGTGCCGCAGCCGAGGTCGCCGACGACGAGCGCCGGATCGATCAACCCGAGCACGCCCCAGAGAAAGAAGGTGCTGCCGAAGAGATCCTCGCGGAGGCGATCCCACCCGCCCGCAGCGCTCGCGAAAAATTCCTGTGACTTCGCCCGTCGCCGCGTCAGCACGCTGCGCAGCCGGCGGTCGTCCTGCCCCGCCCCGGTCGTCGCGGCCACCTGCTCGCGGATCAACGGCCACAGGCGCTTCGCCCCGGCATCGAGGTCATCGGCCGGCATGCTGTAGAACCGGCTCGTGCCATCGCGCCGCGAGGCAACCCAGTGGTCATCGGCCAGGGTCTTCAGGTGCCGGCTGACGCTCGATTGCGGCATCTGCAGGATGGCACAGAGCTCCGACACGGTGAGCTCATGCTTTTCGAGCAATAGCAGCATCCGACAGCGGATCGGGTCCGCCAGCGCCGACATGTGCTCGAGAATCGCGACCATCTATCCGTGAATCCGGATTAAAGGTTACATCATGCGCGCGCTCTGATGCAACTGCGCGCGGCTAGTTCGGCTTTTGGAGGCACCGACACGCAGCGCCGGCGCAGTATCGCGTGGCTCCCTCCGATGCTGCGGCCGGGAAATTCGCCTGCGCTCGCAACCTGACGCTGACCGCGCGTGTAGGTGCTGACTCGGTGCGACCCGCGCCGCCGGCTCAAAACGTCCGAGCTGACTCAGGGCAACTCGAACGCATGGACGGAACACGCGCGGAGGCATCGCTCCGACGAATTTCCGGCTTCGCGGCGAGCTCGGCCTGGCATAGTCGGTCGCCACGCGACACTGCGCCAGCGCTCCGCGGTGATCGCACCACATGCGTCACGATCGCACCAGCCAGCATCACGGATCGCACCAGCAAGCTTCACCCTCGCACCAGCAAGTTTCACGGCTCGCACCATCAAGAATCCCGACTCGCACCATCAAGAATCACGTTCGCACCATCAAGAATCACGCTCGCACCCAAGGACGCCGTGATATGACAGTGCTGCCAGCCTGCCGAATGAGAGTCGCGATACATGAACCGGTTCATCGTCCACTGGACGCTCACGCTGTGCGCGCTCGCCGCGATGGGCGTGGCGGCGCAGCAGCAGCCGACCTTCCGCAGCGGTAGCGACGCGGTCCGCGTCTTCGTCACGGTGACCGACCGTGACGGCAAGCTCGTCACCAGCCTCGCGCAGAGCGACTTCGAGGTTCGCGACGATGGGAAGCCGCAGCCGATCACGCTCTTCGACAACACGCCGCAGCCGGTGCGGCTGATCGTCATGCTCGACGTGTCGGGCAGCATGGAGGGCAACCTGCAACTGCTGCGCGACAGCGCCTCGGAGCTGTTCGCCCGCCTCCGGCCCGATGACGCGGTGAGCGTCGGCACGTTCGGGACCGACGTCGACATCAGCGGCGAGTTCAGCAACGACCCCAGGGCACTGCGGACGCAGTTGCCGCGACGGATCGATCCCGAGGCGCCGACGCCGCTTTGGCGTGCCGTGGACGCCGCGATGACGGCGTTCGGCGATCAGCACGACGTCCGCTCGGTGGTCCTCGTCCTCAGCGACGGCAAGGACAGCGGGCCGCTCAGTTTCAAGGACCACTACATCAGCCAGGCCGAGGTCATCGACCGCGCCCGCAAGGAAGATGTGATGGTCTACGGCATCGGCATCCACAGCCGCATGTCGCGCCCGCGCACACCCGCCCTCGGAGCTGCCGGACTCCAGGCCGCGCTGCTGGCGGACGTGCCCGATCCCGGCCTCGCGAAAGTTGCGCAGGAGACCGGCGGCGGCTACACCGAGATCAAGCCGAGCGAAGATCTCGGCGCCGCGTTCGCTCGGGTCGCCGACGAACTGCACGGGCAGTACCTGCTCGGCTACGCGCCGCCGAAGCGCGACGGCAAGACGCACGGGATCGAAGTCAAGGTCAGTCAGGGCCTGAAGGCCCGGGCGCGGAAAAGCTACGTCGCGCCGAAGGGATAAGGCTGGGGGCTGGGGGGCTCGGGGCTCGGGGCTGGAGGCTGGGGG
>JADMIO011575632.1_pt1 | contig 24067 bp, 24 predicted proteins | sample 8958161 | NCBI WGS metagenome assembly JADMIO01 (sample SAMN16585339, study PRJNA669376) | soil metagenome | isolation source: Crop rotation soil | place: USA: Cullars Rotation, Alabama | collected 2011
TCCGATCTCCCCTCCGACCCCCTCCGACCCCCTCCGACCCCCTCCGACCCCATGGACTACGTCAGCACTCGCGATGCGGCCGCGCGGACCAGCAGGTTCTCCGACATCCTGCTGGGCGGCCTGGCCGACGACGGCGGATTGATGATGCCGCTCCGCTATCCGCAGGTCAGCGCGGAACAGCTCGAGTCGTGGCGCGCGCTGTCGTACGTCGACCTCGCGACCGAGATCATCGCGCTGTTCGTCGACGACATCCCGCGCGAGACGCTCCACGCGTTGATCGCGAAGAGCTACACGGCGAGCGCGTTCGGCAACGGCCGCGACCCATCGCGTGCGCACGAGATCACGCCGCTGACGCCGCTCGCGGACGACCTGTACCTGCTCGAGCTCTCGAACGGGCCGACGCTCGCGTTCAAGGACATCGCGATGCAGCTGCTCGGCAACCTGTTCGAGCACGCGCTGTCGCGCAACGGCGAGTCGCTGAACATACTCGGCGCGACCTCGGGCGACACCGGTTCGGCGGCCGAGTACGCGATGCGCGGCAAGAACGGCATCCGCGTGTTCATGCTGTCGCCCGAAGGAAAGATGTCGCCATTCCAGACCGCGCAGATGTTCTCGCTGGCCGATCCGAACATCTTCAACGTCGCGGTGCGCGGCGTGTTCGACCAGTGCCAGGACATGGTCAAGTCGGTGAGCAACGACCTGGCCTTCAAGACTCGCTACCGGATCGGCACCGTCAACTCGATCAACTGGGCGCGGCTGGTCGCGCAGGTTGTCTATTACTTCCGCGGCTGGCTGATGGCGACGAAGAAGCCGGGCGACGAAGTGAGCTTCACCGTGCCGTCGGGCAATTTCGGCAACGTGTGCGCAGGCCACGCCGCGCGGATGATGGGACTGCCGATCCGGCACCTCGTCGTCGCGACCAACGAGAACGACGTGCTCGATGAATTCTTCCGCACCGGCGTCTATCGTCCGCGCGTGTCGGCCGAAACGCATTCAACGACCAGCCCGTCGATGGACATCTCGCGCGCGTCGAATTTCGAGCGGTTCGTCTACGACGTCGTCGGCCGCGATCCGTCGGCGGTCGCGTCGCTGTGGAGGTCGATCGACCGCGGCGGCTCCTTCTCGCTGCGCGATACGCCGCACTGGGCGAACGTCGCGAGGTTCGGATTCGAATCGGGGTCGAGCACGCATGCCGACCGGATCATGACGATCCGCGGCGTCGACGAGGATTCTGGCGTGCTGATCGATCCGCACACCGCCGACGGCGTCAAGGTCGCGCTCGCGCGCCGCGCCCGCGGCGTCGACACCGTGCCGATGATCTGCCTCGAGACGGCGCTGCCGGCCAAGTTTGCGTCGACGATCGAGGAGGCGATCGGCCATGCGCCGCCGCGGCCCGCCGCGTACGCGAACATCGAGTCGCTGCCGCAGCGATTCACGGTGATGGATGCGTCGTCCGACGACATCAAGCGATTCATCGCGCGCAATGTCGATGGCGCTGCCGCAACACCGTCAACGCCGACCGGCGACCGGCGGGCGAGCGCGGCCGCCTGAAAGCCGCCGGGTGTTGCGGCACTTCCTGATCGGGTTTCGCGCCAATCTCGCCGCCGGCGCGCGCCTCGCGCTGATGCAGCGCGTGTCGCTGCTCGACTTTCGCGTATCGGTCGGACAGTTCATCGCGTTCGCGGTGTTCGGCGGGTTGTGTGCGTCGCTGGTCGACCTTTCGTCGCTCGCGGGCGCCGCCGAGTTCAATCCGGCCGGCATCGGCGGCCACGTTCGCGACACCGCGATCCTGCTGCTGTTGTGCTGGATCGTCGCACGCTGGCTCCGCGCACCCGCCGCGGCGATCGCGCTCCCCGTCGTGCTGCTGTCCGGAGGATGGCTGCCCGACATTGCATTCGCGACGCTGGTATCGGCCGAGTCCCTCGCGGGCGCAGGCAGTCCGACGATGATCGGGGCGATCTGGTGGGCGGTGCTGGTCTGGTCGTGGATCGTCGCGTGGCGCTCGGTCGCCATCGTGCTGCAGGGGAGCGGACGGTACGGGGCGCCGGTGCGCGCACTGGCCGTGTTCGCGGTGTTCGGCGGGATGGTCGCGCTCGCGATCGTCTACCCGGCGCCGCGATTATGGGATGCCGCGACCGTTGCCGATGACGATACGGACGCCGACGGACAGGCGCTGCCGCGCGTCGAATCCGAAGAAGTGATGACGATGCAGCCGCGCGTGCTGTTCGACGCGCTGACGACGCTCGAGCGACGCGAGCCCAACACCAGCAACTACTACTTCGTCGGCTTCGCGGGCGACTCGTCGCAGGACGTGTTCCGCAACGACATGGAAGCGGCGCAGGCGGTCGTCGACGAACGGCTCGGCACCGCGGGCCGGTCGGTGTCGCTGATCAACAGCCGCCGCACGCTGCTGGAGGCGCCGATCGCGACGGTGAGCAACCTGCAGGCGACGCTGTCGACGGTAGGGCGGCTGATCGATGCCGACGAAGACATCGCGATCGTCTACCTGTCGAGCCACGGCAGCGCGAACCACCAGCTGTACGTCAACTTTCCGCCGCTGCAGCTGCAGCAGCTGACGCCCGTTGCGCTCGCGCGGATGCTGCAGGAGTCGAAGATCAAGTGGAAGGTGGTCATCGTGTCGGCCTGCTACTCGGGCGGCTACGTCGAGCCGCTGAAGGATCCGTACACGCTGGTGATCACGTCGTCGCGATCGGACCGCACGTCGTTCGGCTGCGACAACAAGGCCGAGTTCACGTACTTCGGGGAGGCGTTCTTCCAGCAGGCGCTGAAGCGCACCACGTCGTTCGTCGAGGCGTTCGAGCTCGCGAAGGCGTCGATCGCCGAGCGCGAGCGCGCCGAGGGGTTGCTTGCGTCGGAGCCGCAGATGTACGTCGGCGACGCGATCCGCGCCAAGCTCGGCAACCGCGCCTCGACGGGACGGATCGTCCGGTTGCCTGCCCGACGTGCGTCGTCGGTGGCGCTGCGGTTCGGGGGACCGCTCGTGCCGGCGTTGGGCTGACCGCGTTCGCCGATCGACGCGCACGTCGACGCTCAAGGAGAGCGTTCGTCCGGGTCATCCCCGCGCGGCGCTGATCTCGCTCCAGTATTCGTGATTCGCGGTGTCGACGATCGACGTCCGGTATTCGATCGGAACGTCCTGGTAGCTGTACGCGATCCGCGCGATGCGCAGCAGCGGCGACTTCGCCGCGACGCGCAGCAGCTTCGCGTGCGACGGATCGGCGAGGATCGCGCGCAGCCGTTCCTGCGTGCGGACGACGCTGATCCCGAATGAATCCTGGTAAAGGTTGTAGATCGTGTCCGGGCGGTCGGCGAACTTCTTCCCGGTCAGACCGGCGAACCGCCGCTGGTCGACCACGATGTCGTCGACGATGACCGGGTCGCCCGAGAGCTTGAGCACGTTGCGGATGCGGAACACCGGATCGCCGCGCTCGATCGCCAGCGCCTCCGCCTCGTCGTGGTCCGCCTTGCCCTTCGCGAACGCGTGCAGCTCGACGACCGGGTACTCCTTCGTCCCGTCGTGGCCGACGATGTGGAAGAAGTAGTACATCAGCCGCTCGCGGGTGTGCGTGGCGACGAACGTGCCGCGACCCTGCTGGCGGATCAGGATGTTCTCGGCGACCAGCTCGTCGACCGCCTTGCGGATCGTCCCGATCGACACCGAGAAGCGCTCCGAAAGCTTCTTCTCCGCCGGGATCGCCGCGCCCGGCTTCCATACGCCGTCGATCAGCTCGGCCATCACCTGGCGCTTGACCTCCTTGTACAGCGGGTTCTGCAACGGAATCGCGGCGAACCGGAGCTCGTTCATCGTGGCGGCGCGGAAAGGGACTGCTGCAGTCTGCCAAACAAATCCCAATCATTCAACTGATCCGAATCATCCAGTTGACCTTGGCCGCGCTCCGGCCTACAATTTTCGCTCCGCCGCAACATCCCCGAACGAGGAGACGATGATTCATTGTGTGCTGCACGACGCCGGCGATACCGTTGCCGTCGTCGTCGTCGAAGGTGTCAAGGCCGGCCAGGATCTCACCGCGTGGATCATGGACGACGACCGGACGATCACGCTCAAATCCCGGCAGGACATTCCGATCGGGCACAAGGTCGCGCTCAAGGACATGAGCGCCGGCGACACGGTGATCAAGTACGGCGTCGACATCGGCAAGGTCGTCGCGCCGATCAAGGCGGGCGAGCACGCGCACGTCCACAACATCAAGACAAAACGCTGGTGATTGGGAGTCTGACCCCCGATCCGACTTCCCATCGGTCTCCGCAGTCACCACATCCCGAGGAATTTCCATGATCTCCGCATCCACCACCTTCCGCGGCTACCGCCGCGAAAACGGACGCGTCGGCGTCCGCAACCACGTCATCATCCTGCCGCTCGACGACCTGTCGAACTCGGCGTGCGAGGCCGTCGCGCACAACGTCAAGGGCACGATGGCGATCCCGCATCCGTACGGTCGGCTGCAGTTCGGCGCCGACCTCGAGCTCCACTTCCGCACGCTGATCGGCGCGGGCAGCAATCCCAACGTCGCGGCCGTCGTCGTCATCGGCATCGAGGAGGGCTGGACCAAGCGCGTCGTCGACGCGATCGCGACGACCGGCAAGCCGGTCACCGGCTTCGGCATCGAGGGCCACGGCGACCACGCGACGATCATGCGCGCATCGAAGGTCGCGCGCGAATACGTGCAGTGGGCGAGCGAGATCGAGCGCGTCGAGTGCCCGATCAGCGACCTGTGGGTGTCGACGAAGTGCGGCGAATCCGACACCACGTCGGGCTGCGGCGCCAACCCGACCGTCGGCAGCGCATTCGACAAGCTGCATCCGCTCGGCACCACGCTCTGCTTCGGCGAGACGAGCGAGATCACCGGTGGCGAGAGCATCGTCGCCGATCGCTGTGCGACGCCCGAAGTGCGCGAGAAGTTCATGTTCATGTTCAACCGCTACCAGGACATGATCAACCGCTGGAAGACGAACGACCTGTCCGACTCGCAGCCGACGAAGGGCAACATCGCCGGCGGCCTGACGACGATCGAGGAGAAGGCGCTCGGCAACATCCAGAAGATCGGCAAGAAGTGCACGGTCGACGGCGTCATCGACAAGGCCGAGGTGCCGACGCATCCGGGGCTGTGGTTCATGGACTCGTCGTCGGCGGCCGCCGAGATGGTGACGCTGTGCGCGGCGTCGGGCTTCGTCGTTCACTTCTTCCCGACCGGTCAGGGCAACGTCATCGGCAATCCGATCCTGCCGGTGATCAAGATCTGCGCGAATCCGCGGACGGTGCGATTGATGAGCGAGCACATCGACGTCGATTCGTCGGGGCTGCTGCAGCGCGAGATCAACCTCGACCAGGCCGGCGACAAGCTCGTCGACATGATGATGCGGACGGTCAATGGCCGCCTCACCGCGGCCGAGGCGCTGGGTCATCGCGAGTTCGTGCTGACGAGGTTGTTCGAGTCGGCTTGATCGGCGACGACCCATAGAAAGAGCGGTCAACCACAGAGGACACAGAGGACACAGAGGAAATCTTCCTCGGCTCTCTGTGTCGCGGCCTTAAGAACGAAATCCCGCCGCATTTCCCTGTCTCCTGTGCACGGGAAGCCTTTGCAGTTCTCTGTGCCCTCTGTGTCCTCTGTGGTAAAAAGCTTTTTCCGTGAGCTGCAACGAGTGGCAACACCAAGCACCGGGCTCACACAGGAAAACCGCACTCAGGAGGTTGGAATGAAGGCACTCATCGCCGCCGCGTTCGCCGCGGCGCTCGCGTGGCTCGCGCCCGCGGCACACGCCGAAGTCGGCGAGATCAAGGTCGCGCAGCAGTACGGGATCAGCTACCTGCCGCTGATGCTGATGGAAGAGGGCAAGCTGATCGAGAAGCACGCGAAGGCGGCCGGTGTCGATCTCAAGGTCGACTGGGTCAAGTTCGCCGGCGGCAACGTGATGAACGACGCGATCATCTCGGGCGACCTCGCGTTCGCCTCCGGCGGCGTCGCGCCGCTGGTGACGATCTGGGCGAAGACGCGCGGCAACCTGGACGTCAAGGCGGTATCGGCGATCAATTCGATGCCGCTGTACCTCAATTCGCGCAACCCCGCGGTCAGGACGATCAGGGATTTCACCGACAAGGACCGCATCGCGCTGCCGGGCGTCAAGTCGTCGATCCAGGCGGTGACGCTGCAGATGGCGGCCGAAAAGGAGTTCGGCGCCGGCAACTTCGCGAAGCTCGACTCGCTGACGGTGACGCGCTCGCATCCCGATGGACAGGCGGCGCTGCTCGGCAACACCGAGATCAACGCGCACTTCAGCTCGCCGCCGTTCCAGTACCAGCAACTGCGGCGCAGCGACATCCACACGGTGCTCAACTCGTACGACGTGCTGGGCGGCGCGACGACGTTCAATCTCGTGTGGACGACGTCGAAGTTCCAGAAGGAGAATCCGAAGGTGTACGCGGCGTTCGTCAAGGCGCTGGAGGAAGCGGAAGCCGCGATCGCCGCCGACCGGAAGAAGGCGGCCGAGGCATATCTGCGGATCTCGAAGGACAAGGACTCGCTCGAGGACATCGTCGCGATGCTCAACGACCCGAAGATCGTCTACACGATGACGCCGCAGAACGTGATGGCCTACGTCAACTTCATGGCCAAGGTGGGGACGATCAAGGTGAAGCCCGACTCGTGGAAGGACCTGTTCTTCCCGAACGCGCATTCGCTGGCCGGCAGCTGAGTCGCGTGCGCCCGCCATTGCGAGCATCGCGAGCTTCGCCACCAGCGGCCCACCGCCGATGAGCGCGACGCCGAATGCCGCAACCGAAACCGCGACCGGAGCCGCCGGCGCACCGCTGCTCGACGTCCGCGGCGTCACGCTGCAATACAAGACGCGCGAGCACCTGGTCACCGCGACGTATCGCGTCGACTTCCAGGTGCTGCGCTCGGACCGATTCGTGCTGCTCGGCCCGTCCGGCTGCGGCAAGTCGACGTTGCTGAAGGCCGTGGGCGGCTACATGGCGCCGACCGAAGGCGAGATCACGCTGAAGGGCCACCGCGTCGAGCATCCAGGGCCCGACCGGATGATGGTGTTCCAGGAATTCGACCAGCTGCTGCCGTGGAAGACGGTGCGGGAAAATGTCGCGTTTCCGCTGCGCGCCAGCGGCAAGATGAAGGCGGGCGACGCCGACGCGCGGGCGATGGACTACATCGCGAAGGTCAACCTGACGCGATTCGCCGACAGCTATCCGCACATGCTGTCGGGCGGCATGAAGCAGCGCGTCGCGATCGCGCGCGGCATGGCGATGGAGCCCGACATCCTGCTGATGGACGAGCCGTTCGCCGCGCTCGATGCGCTGACGCGGCGCAAGATGCAGGAAGAGCTGCTGCAGCTTTGGGACGACACGCATTTCACCGTGCTGTTCGTCACGCATTCGATCGCCGAGGCAATCACCATCGGCAATCGCATCCTGCTGATGTCGCCGCATCCGGGCCAGGTCAAGGCCGAGCTCGAAAGCGTTCCACGCGGCACCAGCACCACCGCCGGCAGCGGCAGCGAAGCCGCACGCACGCTCGAGGCGCGGATCCACGCGCTGTTGTTCGCCGATGCGATCGAGGAGACCACGCATGTCTGATCCCGTGGCCGGGGCCGACAAGATCGTACGTCCCGAACGGCTCCTGACTCCGCTCGACTCGAGCGCGTTCGGTGTCGTCGAGAAGCCGTTGTCGGCGTGGGAACGGATGTACCAGCGCGGCGCGGCCAGGAAGACCGTGCTGCTGATCGCGCTGGCGCTGGTGTGGGAGATCTACGCGCGGATCCTCAACAATCCGCTGCTGTTTCCGACCTTCGGTGCGACGGTCACCGCGTTCGTCGACGGGATCGCAACCGGCGGCCTGCTCGGCAAGGCGTGGTACTCGATCCGGGTGCTGCTGATGGGATACGCGATCGGCATCGTGAGCGCCGCGCTGCTGACGGCGGTCGCGATCTCGTCGCGAATCGGCACCGACTTCCTCGAGACGTTGACGTCGATGTTCAACCCGTTGCCCGCGATCGCGCTGCTGCCGCTCGCGCTGATCTGGTTCGGGCTCGGCAACGGCAGCCTCGTGTTCGTGCTCGTGCACTCGGTGCTGTGGGCGGTCGCGCTGAACACGCACTCGGGGTTCCTGTCGGTGTCCAACACGCTGCGCATGGTCGGCCGCAACTACGGCCTCAACGGACCGGCCTACGTTGCGCGCATCCTCATCCCGGCCGCGTTTCCAAGCATCCTGACCGGACTGAAAATCGGCTGGGCATTCGCGTGGCGAACGTTGATCGCCGCCGAGCTCGTGTTCGGCGTGTCGTCGGGATCGGGCGGCCTCGGCTGGTTCATCTACGAGAACAAGAACCAGCTCGAGATCCCCGGCGTGTTCGCGGGTCTCTTCAGCGTCATCCTGATCGGCCTGCTGGTCGAGAACGTGATCTTCCGCAACATCGAGATCAAGACGGTGCGCCGCTGGGGCATGCAGAGCTGAAGCAACCGAGCGAGACGAGAAGACAAATGAAGATCGTCATCACCGAATTCATGGACGAGCCCGCGGTCGACGCGTTGCGTGCGAAGTTCGACGTCGTCTACGACCCGGCGCTGGTCGACAATGCCGACGCGCTGTCGAAGCTGCTGCCGCAGGCCGATGCGCTGATCGTCCGCAACCGGACGCAGGTGCGCGGCCCGCTGCTCGCGTCGGCTTCGAAGGTTCGCGTCGTCGGCCGGCTCGGCGTCGGTCTCGACAACATCGACGTCGATGCGTGCACCGCGCGTGGAATCGACGTCATCCCGGCAACCGGCGCCAATGCGCTCGCGGTCGCCGAGTACGTGATCGGGACGGCGATGGTGCTGCTGCGCGGCGCCTATCACTCGAGCGCCGCGGTCGGGGCGGGCAAGTGGCCGCGTGGGCCGTTGTCGAACGGTCGCGAGATCGCCGGCAAGACGCTCGGCCTGATCGGATTCGGCGGAATCGGACGGTTGACGGCGAGCCTCGCGCGCGCACTGGCGATGCGCGTCGTCGGCGTCGATGCAATGCTGCGACCGGGCGATCCGGTCTGGCATTCGGCCGGCGTCGAGCCGCTCTCGATCGACGCGGTGCTCGAGCGCAGCGACGTCGTATCGCTGCACGTGCCGCTGACCCGCGAGACGACGAACCTGATCGATGCCGCTCGCATCGCCAAGATGAAGCCGGATGCGATCCTCGTCAACACGTCGCGCGGCGGTGTCGTCGACGAAACGGCGCTCGCCGACGCGTTGAAGGCCGGCAGGCTCGGCGGCGCCGCGCTCGACGTGTTCGCGAACGAGCCGCTGCCGGCGGGCAGTCCGCTTGCCGGCCTTCCGAACGCGATCCTGACGCCGCACATCGGCGGCGTCACGCGCGAATCGAACGAGCGCGTCAGCGCGATGATCGCCGAGCGCGTGGCGCACTCGCTCGCAGCAGGGAGGGCGTGATGCCGAAGGTCGCGTTGAACGAGCTCGAGAAGATGGCGGCGGCGGCGCTGCAGCGTGCGGGTGCATCAGCCGCCGCGGCGGCGTGCACCGCGCGCGCGCTTGCGTATGCGGATTCGCAGGGACTGTCGGGCCACGGCACGTCGCGCGTGGCGATGTATTCGGCGCACATGAAGAACGATCGCATCGTCGGCAACGCGACGCCGCGCATCGTCCGCGACCGTGGCGGCGCGCTCCTCGTCGACGCCGCCGACGGCCTGGCATTTCCCGCGTGCGAGCTTGCCGTCGCGACCGCGATCGAACGAGCGCGCGAGCACGGCATCGCGTATGCCGGCGTCACCAACAGCCATCACGCGGGGGCCGCGGGCTATCACCTCGAAGCGGTCGGCGCCGCCGGAATGGTCGGCCTTGCATTCACGAACTCGCCGTCGGCGATGCCGGCCGCGGGCGGCAAGCGGCCGATCTTCGGGACTAATCCGATCGCCGCGATCTTCCCTCGCGCGCCGGATGCGTCGAGCGAGCCGCTGCTGATAGACCTCTCGCTGTCGGAGGTCGCGCGCGGCAAGCTGATGGTCGCGGCGAAGGAGGGGAAGGCGATTCCGCTCGGCTGGGCGCTCGATCGCGACGGCAATCCGACGACCGACCCGAAGGCCGGGCTCGAGGGCAGCATGCTCCCGATGGGCGGCACCAAGGGTGCGATGCTGGCGCTGGTCGTCGAATTGCTGTGTTGCGCGCTGACCGGCGCGCGAATGGGGTTCGAGGCCGATTCGTTCTTCGTCGATGCGGGGAACCGGCCGCGGATCGGCCAGGCGTTCATCGTCATCGATCCCGATGCCGTCGCCGGACGCGACGTGCTGTACGAGCGGATCGAGACGCTGGTCGACGCGATGCTCGCCGACGAAGGCGTCCGGCTGCCCGGCGCCCGGCGTTATGCGCTGGCGCGCAAGGCGGCGAGCGACGGCGTGGAGATTCCGCAGGGCGTGCTCGATTCGATGCGCGCCTGACGCGAGGTCGATCAGGCACGCTCACGCATAGCGGCGTACGAACCGCCGGTCGATCCAGTTCTTCCACCACCAGACCCACGCGCCTTCGAGCGCCAGTCCTTTCCACGACATCACCGCGCGCCGCTCGCCGGCGCTGATCAGGTTGAGCGCCGTCGGGATGGTGTCGAACGTCGCGAGCGGCGAACCGTCGAGGGCCGCGCGCAAATTGCGCGCGAGCAGCGGTCCCTGGCGCACGGCGAAAACGCCCGCCTTCGGCAGGCTCATCCCGTCGATCGCGATCGCGTCGCCGGCCCCATGAACGTCGGGATGCGACACCGACCGCAACTGGCGGTCGACGCGAAGAAAGCCACGACCGTCGAGCGCCATGCCTGATTCGGCGAGCCATCGCGGCGCGCTCACGCCCGTCGTCCAGAACAGCGCCTGCGCCGGTATCGATCGTCCGTCGTCGGTTTCGATGCCATCGTCGTCGACTCGTGCAACGCGCGCTTCCGTCAACACCTCGACGCCGCGCTCGAACAGCAGCCGGTCGAAGATGCGGCCGACGATCTCCGGATGCGTCGGAAGGATGCGCGGCGTGTCGGTGACCAGGCGGAACCGCGTGATCGGCGATTCATGTCGATGGCGCATCGCGTATTGCATCGCAAGCACGATCTCGACGCCGCCGGCTCCGCCGCCGACCACGGCGACGTCGTCTACGGGATCGTCCAGCACCGCGTTCCAACGCTGAAGGAAGCGATCGACCGGCTTGATTGCGATGGCATGGTCGGGCGCGCCCGGCACTGCCATCGACGGCACCGCGCCGACGTCGATGCTGCACACGTCGTACTCCAGCTCCGAGCCGTCATCGCAGCGAACGGTCCGCGCCGATGCATCGATCGCGACCACCGACGCGCACCGCAGCGTCCCGCCCGCCCGCGACGCCAGAGTGCGCAGGTCGATGTGGATCTCGCGCCACTCGTAATGGCCGGCGACGAGGCCGGGCAGCATCCCCGAGTACGCGGCGTGCGTAGCCGGATTCACGACGACGATCTCGGTGCCGTCGTCGCGCTCGAGCGCGAAGCGCCGCAGCACCTCGACGTGCGCGTGGCCGCCGCCCGCAAGCAGCAGCCGTTTCACCGGACCGCGGCCGACAGCGCGATGTCGCCATACCATGCGCGCGCCGATTCGCCGGTGTTGTCGGTGTCGGTCATGATCGCGATCCCCGAAATCGGCGGCGGGTCCTCTCCGAACGCGCGTCGATAATCGTCGACGATGTCGCGCTCGTAGCTGCGCCATTCGCCGACGTGCTCGCCGCCCGATTCGACGACGACCATCGTCACGCGCGACGTGTGCGCGTTGGGAAGGAACGTCTCGCGCGGCGCCTTGCCGTCCCACACGTAGTTCAGGCTCGCGTGCGGCGGATATTCGCCATAGAACAGCCGGATCGCCGCATACGCGGCCCGGTCGTACCACGCGACGCGCGACGGATCGTAGCGGAACGACACGTAGATCCGCGCCGGATAGTCGTCGCCGTCGCGTCGCGTGATGTCGCTCTTCATCACGAGGTTGTCGACCTTCCACTGCCAGCGCAGCCTCCGGTAGCGGTTCGAGTCGAGGTCGACGCGGCGGATCAGGCCCGACGCCGACGCGTTGGCCGTTGCCATCACGACCGTCCCGCGACCGGTGTCGGCGACCGCTTCGTAACGCGTGTGCTTCTCGATGCGGCGGAACGCGAGCGGCGTCCACTCGGGCGGCAGCGAGCCGGGGCGTTGCGACGAGAAGTTGCCGACGACGACGGTCGAAGGGTCTGCGGGCGAGTCGCCCGCGGCGATCGCGTTCCAGTCGATGCCGGCGATAGCGACAATGGCGACAATGCCGCCGATGCCGCCGATGCCGCCGATGCCGCCGATGCCGCCGATGCCGCCGATGCCGCCGATGCCGCCGATGCCGCCGATGCCGCCGATGCCGCCGATGGCCGCGCCGGCGCGGCGCACCGCCGCCAATTTACTTCTGGCGCGCTTCGGCAACCGGTCCCGCGATGTCGATGCCCTGGGCTCTCTCGAACACGACGTTGCGGCATACGTGGTCGTATCGCGCGAGCATGTCGTGATGGTCGCGGCCGCCGAGGTTGAGCACCGCGTATCGATAGCTGCCCAGCCACTTCATCTCGCGCCAGCGGCTGTTGCCGTCCTTGATGTACGTGTTGAGCAGCGCATCGGGGTACGTGCGCCCGAGCCACTCGATCTCCGCCCGCTTCGGCGCGATCTTCGTCGCGCCGTTGAATTCGCGGAAGACGAAGCTTGCGGCGGCGCCGAACTGTCCGCGCGGGCCTGCGGCGCCGGCGGCGTTTCGAGCAAGCGATGGGCGGCGGCCGACGGTGAGGTCGAGCAGCACGCGATACGAGTTGATGCCGTCGACCTTTTCGTAGAGGTCGCCGAATTGTGCCGCGAGCCGCGGATTCACTTCGATGATCTGGACGCGGTCGTGCACTTCGTCCCACAGCAGCTCGACGTTGAAGCAGCCGTGGTCGAAGCCGAGCGCACGGATCGCCCGCGAAGAGATGTCGGACATGCGCTTCTGGACGCCATCGGGCAGCAGCGACGGATACTCGAAGCGCTGGAACGCGTTGGTGTTCGGATACATCACCGAGTCGACGACGCCGAGAATCTTCACGTCGCCGCGCTCGGCGTAACCGTCGACCGTGACCTGGTGACGCCCGGTCAGCAGCGACTCGCCGATCAGGTGCTCGGAGTTGATGTCGAAGTCGGTGTAGAGCGGCATCAGGTCGTTGAATGGCCGGACCAGCCGCTTGATGATGTACTTCTCCCACGGATGGAACGTCAGATGCCGCATCAGGTCGGCCGGAGAATCGACACGTCGAGCGAGCACCGAGTGCGCGGCTTTGACCGGCTTGACGAAGAACGGGTAGGGGATCCCTACGTTTTCCGGATCCGGGACCTTGTAGGGAAAAACGGTGAAGTCCGGTGTCGCCTCGGGCACCGCGACGCGGTGGATCTGGCGCGCATAGTACTTGTGCTGGGCGCGAATGACGGCTGCCGGATCGGTTCCCGGAAGGCCCAGCCTCCGCGCGAGCGCAGCGGCAATCAGCGCGCCGTATTGCTCGTTGGTGCTCATCACGCCGGCCAGGTTCGAGCGCGCGTAGCGGCGCGCGAGCCGGTCTATGTAGCGGCGAGCGTCGAACCAGAGCAGCTTCGCGTTCTCGGGAAAACGGAAGATGTCGAACCCTTCGAAGACGTACTCGAACTCGTCTCCCAGGGCGCGAACCCCCGTGTAATCCCATTCCTGCGGAAACAGAAAGAGAATCTTGGGTCGCATGTCGTCAAAGATTATACGGGCTGGTCTTCGTGCAATACGAGGGGGGAACCCCGGATGGTTTCGATGCCCTCGAGCAGCGACGCGAGCGCCGGGTCCGCCGCGAGCCGATCGAGGTCGGCGGGCACGTCGACATCCCACAGGGGCGGCAACTCGGTCCACCGGATGCCGGAGGCGTCGAGCCGGGCGCGGGTCTGCTGCATGACGCCCGATGTACTCCACGCAATGCCCTCGAAGCAATCGGGGACGCGGTCGCGGCAACAAATCGTTACATACCCGCCATCGTCGGACGGGATGACGACGGCGTCGTGATCGTCGAGCGCATTCGCCGCGTCGAGAAGATGCGATGCGCCGAGGGCCGGAATGTCGCTGCCGAGGAGGACGACGCGGCCGGGCAGTGCCTCCGAAAGCGCGGTGCGCATCCGATCGCCCAGGTCGCCGTCGGCCTGGACCCGAAGCGCGAGTCGATTCCTACCCGCGATTCGCTGGAGATGCGGGTCGTCGGCATCGGGCGCGCACCACAGCTCGCCGCGCGACCCGGCGAGCCGATCGACCACGCGGCGCACGGTGGCCGCGGCGCGCTCGACCATCCGCGCGTGCAATCGCGCCGCATCGGAAGGCGACAGCGGCGGCACCAGCCGCGTCTTGACGCTTCCGGCAACCGGCGCCTTCGCAAACAGCTGGAACGTGACGCTCATTCGATGCTGCCCGTCACCGCACCGACGCGTACCGCGCCGCCAGCGCCTTCGGGCTCGCGCCGAGCGCAAAGCGCAGCCGCAGCCACCACATCAATGCGATCGTTCGCAACGGGCCCTTCGCATCCCATCGACGGCCCGACGTCGTCACGCGCTCGCGCAACGCGGCGGGCGGCGACCGGCGCTTCAGCGTGCGCGACAATCCGATGTCCTCCATCAGCGGCCAGTCGGGAAATCCGCCCACGTCATCGAACGCGTCGCGCGCGACGAAGATCGCCTGGTCGCCAGTCGCGATGCCGGAGAGACGCGAGCGGATGTTCATCGCCGCGCCGACGATCGGCAGCCAGCGCGAGCGGCCGTCGATGCGAACGTCGAACCGGCCCCACCGATGTCCCGACGAAAGCGCGCGCTCGACCTGCTCGATCGCGCGATCGGGCAGTCGCGTATCTGCATGAAGGAACAGATAGCCGTCGATCGTGCCCGTCATGGAGGCCGCGGCAGCGGCGCCGGCATTCATCTGCCGCGCGCGTCCGCGCGGCGCCTCGACGATGCAATCGCACGACGGCGTCGCGATGGCGACGGTATCGTCGGTGCTCCCGCCGTCGGTCACGATCAACGGATGTCCCGCGGTGCGCATCGGCTGCAATGCGGCGAGCGTCGCCGCGATCGCGGCCGACTCGTCGAGCACGGGGACGATGATCGCGATCCGCATCGTCAATCGCGAACGGAGACCGGGTCAGCGCGCCACATTCAGGTTCCAGTCGTAGTCCAGGAATGCGAGCCCGGCCTTCTGGTCGGCGATCTTCGCCTGCGCATCGGGGGAATCGGCGAGCAGCTTCGCGTAGCGCGCGAAATACTGCTCGCGCGACTTGATCGGCTCGGCATTGCCGATGCCGCGATAATCGCTCTGCCAGTCTTCCTTGAACCAGTCGAAGATCTTCGACACCTCGAGCTGCCCCGTCTTGTCGTTGTAGCGGTTGCGGCTGCGATCGGACAGGAAGCGTTGCGCCTGCTGCTCGAGCTGCCCGTCGAGCCGGTCGGCGACGTACGCTTCCTCGCGCAGCATCGGGCATCCGATCGAAGCGCAGTTCACCGCGTAGTGGACGCGCGGCTCGCCGTAGACGCCTTTCGCGCGCAGCGTCTCGTGCTCGATCCAGTCCAGATACGCCTCGCGGCCGAGCAGCGTGAAGAACTTGTCCTTCCACGGATTGCCGAACACGGTCCCGAAATCGCGGATCGACTTCAGATCCGGATACTTCGTCAGGATCTTCTCGACGGTGAACGCGTTGTATGCATTGATGAGGAACGCCATCTGCTGCGTCTTCGACCACGACTTGAATTCGGATTCGGAGACCTTCGACAGCGTGTCGAGATAAGCCTTCAGCGCCGCGCGATCGCGCGCGAAGTCGGCGTAGCGCACCTGGCTCGCCTTGCCTTCGTGAACCAGCACCACGTGCTTCTTCAGGAGCGCGTTCCACGCCTGGTGCGAGTGGTCGAAGTCGGCCGATGCAGGCAGCGCGGCGAGCGCCAGGGGCGCCGCGAATGCGATGCGGGCCAGGACGGACAAAACCTTTTTCATCATGATGATTGCTCCAACGCTACGCACGTGGCGTCTTGCGGAAACGCTTGACGACGATCGGCACCAGCGCGAGCACGCCGAGCAGCGCCAGCGCGATCAACGTCTCCTTCGACAGCAGACCCGACAGCGAATCGATGGTTCCGAGCGTCGTGCCGAGGTTGGCGAGCACGAACGACCCCGGAATGATGCCGATCGCGGTCGCGATCACGTATGTCGTCAGCGGCACGTTCGTCATTGCCGGGGCGAGGTTGACCAGGAAGAACGGGAACGCCGGGACGAGCCGCAGGAACAGCAGATAGCTGAACGCGTTCTCGCGGAAGCCGTCGTTGATCCTGCGGCCGATGTCGCCCATCTTGCTTCGCGCCCAGTCGGCGAACAGATAGCGTGCGGCGAGGAACACGAGCGTCGCGCCCACCGTGGCGGCGACGATGACGAGCAGCGTGCCCACCCAGCGGCCGAACAGGAAACCGGCCGTCAGCGTCAGCACGGTCGCGCCGGGCACCGAGCACGCGACGGCTGCCGCGTAGACGAGGAACGCGACGACGAGCGCCAGCACGTAATGATCGCGGGTTGCCGCGAGCAGCGCGTCGCGATTGCCCTTGATCGTCTCCAGCGACAGGTATTTCTGTCCGCCCAGCGCGAAGAACGCGATCAGCGCGCCGACGAACACCGCGAGGATCGCGAACTTGACCCAGTGGTTGCCGGACTTCGGGGCTCGTGCTGCGCGCGATGAAGCGTTGGCCATCTATGCCCCCTGCAATCCGAAGATCCGCTGGATCCAGTGCTTCGACGACGGCGTCAGGCCTTCTTTCAACCGCTGGTCGGCCACGCGCTTGTTGATCTCGGCAAACGTCGGATAGATGTGCGTGATGCCGGCGAGCTCGTTGAGCTTCATGCCCTTGTTCACCGCGAGCACGTATTCGGAAATGACGTCGCCCGCGTGAGGGCCGACGATGGCGGCGCCGAGGATCTTGCCCTTCGGGTCGGTGATCACCTTGGCGAACCCTTCGGTTTCGGCCTCGGCCCGCGCGCGATCGACTTCCTCGAACCCGAAGCGATACACCTTGTGCGCGACGCCGGACTTCTTCGCCTCGTCCTCGGACAATCCAATGCGCGCGAGCTCCGGGTCGGTGTACGTGCACCACGGAATGTGCACCGACGGCTTCGCCCACCACAGCCGGAAGATCGCGTGGCGCAGCACGACGCCCGCGTGATGGCCGGCGATGTGCGTGAATTGCGCGCCGCCCGCGACGTCACCGCAGACGTAGATCCGCGGATTGGTCGTCCGCAGCGTTGCGTCGCAGACGATGCGTCCCTTGTCGAGCTGGACTTGCGCGGCTTCGAGGCCGAGCCCTTCGACGTTGACGCGGCGGCCGGCGGCGACGAGCAGGTGCGTCCCCTCGACGATCGCTTCGGCGCCGTCGGCGGTTTGCAGGCGCATCTTCACGTCGTTGGCGACGCCGTCAACGCCGGCAATCTTGACGCCGAAGCGGAATCGCACGCCATCGTGCTCCATCTGTTCGCGAACGACGCGCGCAAGATCGGCATCCTCGCGCGGCAGGATCGACGGCGCCATGTCGACCAGCGTGACTTCGCTGCCGAGGCGCCGGAACGCCTGCGCCATCTCGCAGCCGATCGGGCCGCCGCCGATCACGATCAGCGAAGGCACCGGCTCGCGCAGGCCGAACAGCGTTTCATTGGTGAGGTAAGGCACCTTGTCGAGACCGGGGATCGGCGGCACGCCGGGCCGCGATCCGGTTGCGATGACGAACGTGCGTGCGGTCAGCGTGCGTCCGTTGACCTCGAAGCGATCGGGTCCGGTGAAGCGGCCGTCGCCGAGGATCACGTCGACGCCCAGGCCTTCGAAGCGCTCGACGCTATCGTTGGGCGCGATGCCCGCGATGACTTCGGCGACGCGCTCCATCACGTGCGCGAGGTCGGGCTGCGGAGCGTGCGACGGGATGTGCCAGCGCTCGGCGTTGCGCATCTGGTGCGCGATCTTCGCCGACTTGAGCAGCGTCTTCGAGGGCACGCAGCCGTAGTTGAGGCAATCGCCGCCCATCTTGTGCTTCTCGACCAGCGCGACCTTCGCGCCGAGCGACGCCCCGCCCGCGGCGACGACGAGCCCGCCTGCGCCTGCACCGATCACAACGATGTCGAACTCGGGTTTCGCCACGCCTCCCGCCTCCCCTTGGTGGACTGGTGGATTGTCGCTCGATTCAACCCGCAGCTTACAGCCCGAGCATAGCGCCGGTCCGAATTTCGCTACAAGCGCGCATCGGAACGACCCCGGCCGCGCGTGGCCCGCCGCTATAATGCCCACGCAGGGCAGGCACGCAGGGGCCGACGATCGCGATCGCCCACGATCCCAATACGAACCGGCGACGCGAAGGGTTTTTCTTTCACCGTTCGAGGAGGAGACATGGGAAAGAAGTTCTGGATTTCGGTAGTCGCGATGTTCGTGCTGTCGATGACGATAGGGTTCGCCGTTCACGGCATGCTGCTCGGGCCGACGTACGCGAAGATGGGCAGCCTGTTCCGGCCCGAGGCCGACGCGCACAACTACTTCTGGGCGATGCTGCTTGCGCATGTGCTGATCTCGATGGGATTCACGTGGATCTACCTGCGCGGCCGCGAGCCGAAGCCGTTCTTCGGGCAAGGTGTCCGCTACGGCATCGCGGTGGCGCTGCTGGCGGTCATCCCGATGTACCTGATTTACTACGCGGTGCAGCCGATGCCCGGCGCGCTGGTCGCGCAGCAGATCGTCTTCGACACCATCGGCTACATCGTGATGGGCGTCGTGCTCGCGTGGATCAACCGTACCGCGTAAGGGTTCGACGATGATCGGGTGGACTCCTCCGGCGTTGCTCGCCGCTGCGATCGCTGCGACGATGGCGGCAGCGCTGGCGCTGTTCGCGCCGTTGGCCGCGGCCCAGGGCGCATCCGCGTCCGGTACGGCGCCGTCGGCCGCGTGGCCCACCCGAACCGTCCGGCTGATCTCGCCGTTCAACCCCGGCGGCGCGATCGACGTGCTCAATCGCGTGATCGCCGAGAAGATGGCCGCGCGGATCGGCCAGCCGGTCATCGTCGACGCGATTCCCGGCGCCAACACGATCAAGGGCGCCGAGGCGCTGGCGCACGCGCCGGCCGACGGCTACTCGTTCATGATCACGACGATGTCGACGGTCGTGAACAACGTCGTTCTGTATTCGAAGCTGCCGTACGACCCGTGGAAGGACTTCGCGCCCGTCACGCAACTGTCGCTCGGCTCGGTACTGCTCGTTGCGCCGGTCGATGCGCCGTACGCGGATCTCAGGGGCTTCATCGAGTGGGCGAAAGGACAGGGCCGTCCGATCACGTTCGGCTCGTGGGGGATCGGGTCGTCGGCGCACCTGTATGGCGAGATCCTGAAACGCGACCACGGCGTCAACCTGAGCCACGTTCCGTACAAGGGCGAGGTGCCGGCGATCGTCGACGTCATCAACAAGTCACTCGACGTGACGTTTGCAAGCCCCGTCGGCGCCAAGCCGCAGATCGCGGCGGGCAAGATCAAGCCGCTGGCGATGGCCGGCCCGAGGCGCTCCGTTGCGATGCCGGACGTCCCGACGTTCGCCGAGGCCGGCGTGTCGGGAATGGACCTGGCCGTGTGGGTCGGCGTCTACGCGCCCGCCGGAACGCCGAAGCCCGTCGTCGAACGCCTGCAGCAGGAGCTCGCCGCGATCGTCCGGATGCCCGATGTCGCGCAACGGATGGCCGACCAGGGCCAGACGCCGATCGCCAATCCGCCCGATGAATTCCTGCGCGCATGGCAGGCCGACTTTCCGAAGTGGGAAGCGCTGGTCAAGGCGTCGGGCGCGAAAGCCGAATGACGGGCGCGATGCCCTTTCACATGAGGACGACGGCATGGACCTGAGCCAGGCTTTGCGACACGCGCGACCGGCAACGATGAGCGAGGATGAATGGGCGCTGCGCCTCGAGCTCGCCGCGTGCTATCGGCTGTTCGACGTGTTCGGCTGGGTCGAGCTGATCTACAACCACATCACGGTCCGCGTGCCGGGGCCCGCGGACAAGCCCGCGCAATACCTGATCAATCCGTTCGGCCTCAACTATTGCGAAGTGACGGCGACGAACCTGGTGAAGATCGACGTCGACGGCAACAAGCTCGACGACTCGCAGTATCCGGTCAACGTTGCCGGATTCGTAATCCACAGCGCGATCCATCGCGCGCGTCCCGATGCGCATTGCGTGATGCACACGCATACCACCGCGGGCATCGCCGTCGCGTGCAAGGAAGGCGGGTTGCGCACCGACAATTTCTACAGCGCGATTCTCGCCGGGCGCGTCGGTTACCACGACTTCGAAGGCATCACGACAGGGCTCGACGAGCAGCCGCGGCTCGTCGCGAACCTGGGGTCGAACGACGTGATGATGCTGCGCAACCACGGATTGCTCGCCGTCGGGCCGCACGTTCCCGGCGCGTTCATCACGCTGTGGACGCTGCAGCGCGCGTGCGAAGTGCAGCTGGCCGCCGACTCGATGAGCGGCGGCAACGTTCGCATCCCCGACCACGTGCTGCGCGCGATCCCCGAGCAGAACAAGCCGTTCATGACGGGACGCGTGGGGGAGGCGGTGTTCGAGGCGACGCTGCGGCGGTACGGGATCGGGTACGAGTCGATCGTGTGACGGATGCTGGGCAAGTGAGGCAAACGTCGGAACCGAGGGAAGCGAGCGGACCGGGCGGAGCGACGGCGTCCGCCGGCGGCGACTCGGCTGATGGCCGCGCGTACGGCCGACCCGCACCAACGTCGATCGACGAATTGACTCGCGTCGGCCCCGGAACGCCGATGGGCGAGCTGATGCGGCGCTACTGGCATCCGGTCGGACTGTCCGGCGATGCAACGGCGACGCCTCGCGTCGTGCGAATCCTCGGCGAGGACCTGGTCCTCTTTCGCGACGGCAGCGGCAAGGCGGGACTGCTGTATCCGCGCTGCATGCATCGCGGGACCTCGCTGTACTACGGGCGCGTCGAGCAGCGCGGCATCCGCTGCTGTTATCACGGCTGGCTGTTCGATGTCGCCGGCCATTGCCTCGAGCAGCCGTGCGAGCCGAACGGCGGCGAGCGGCGGCACAACGTGCGACAGCCGTGGTACCCGGTCGAGGAACGTTACGGGCTCGTGTTCGCGTACATGGGGCCGGCCGACCGGCAGCCGCCGCTGCCGCGCTTCGACGTGCTCGACGAGCTGGCCGACGGCGAGTTCGTCGAAGCGGACGATTCGAGCATCGGCTCCGGCGGACCACAGGTGGTCCCCTGCAACTGGCTGCAGCATTTCGAGAACGTGATGGATCCGTTCCACGTACCGATCCTGCACGGATCGTTCAGCGGAATGCAGTTCACCAACGCGATGGCTTCGATGCCATGGGTCGTGTTCGAGGAGACCGATCGCGGCATCCGCAGCACGAGCCTGCGCACGATCGACGGCAGGACTTTTCGCCGGGTCACCGAGGCCGTGCTGCCGACCTTGCGCGTCGTGCCCAGTCCGCGCGTGGGGCAGTTCGCCCGCGTCGAATCGATCGGGTGGACGCTGCCCATCGACGACACGACGTACCGGATCTATGTCGCGGGCCGCGTGCGCGAGCATGGCGAGCTCGGCCGGATGCGCTCGCGATACGGCGGCAAGACGTGGTTCGAGCTGACCGACGACGAGCATCGTGCGATGCCGGGCGATTACGAGGCGCAGACCGGGCAGGGCCCGATCACGTTCCATTCGGAAGAGCACCTGCGGCTCTCCGACCGCGGCATCGCGATGCTCCGCCGGATGCTGCGCACGCAGCTCGACGCGGTTGCCGCCGGCCGCGATCCGATCGGCGCGGGCGCCGATGCGCCGTCGACGATCCGGCTCGATGCCGGCAATTTCCTCGAGCCTTGATCCTGCTGTCGACGCGGCCGCAGCCGCCCGAATGGTTCGCACCACTGATCCGTGACGCGCTTCCCGGCGTCACCGTGTGGGAGAGCGCAGACGACGCGATCGACGACGAGGTCGAGGCGATCGTCGCGTGGCGGCTCAAGTCGGGGACCTGCGCGCGATATCCGAACCTCAAGCTGCTGTGCGCGACGGCGGCCGGCGTCGAGAAGCTGACCTGCGATCCGACCCTTCGCGACGACGTCGCGGTGATGCGGATCGTCGATCCGATGGTCAACCTCGGGATCGCGCAGTACGCGGTGCTGATGGCATTGCATCACGCGCGCTCGATGCCGCTGTACGCCGCGCAGCAGCGCGCGCACGACTGGACGCGGCATCGCCCGGTCGATCCGTATGCGATGACCGCCGGCATCCTGGGGCTCGGCGAGGCAGGACAGGCGGTCGCGCGATTGATGCTCGCGGCGGGGTTCAACGTCGTCGGCTGGTCGCGGACCGCGAAGTCGCTGCCCGGCATCGAGTCGTTCGCCGGCGACGATGCGCTCGACGCGTGCCTTGCCGGATCCGACATCCTCGTGTGCACGCTGCCGCTGACGGCTGCCACGACGGGCCTGATCGATCGTGCGCGCCTGTCACGGCTGCCGCGCGGCGCGTACGTCATCAACGTCGCGCGCGGCGATCACCTGGTCGAGGCCGATCTCGTCGCCGCGATCGACAACGGACACATCGCGGGGGCGGCGCTCGACGTCCAGCAGACGGAGCCGCTGCCTGCCGACAGCCTCCTTTGGGACCATCCGAAGATCGTCGTGACGCCGCACATCGCGGCGCAGGCAGGTGTCGAGACCGTCGTCGATCAGTTCGTCGCCAACTGGAAGCGGCTCAGCCGGGGCGAACCGCTCGTCAACGTCATCGACCGCGCGCTCGGGTACTAGTAGGTTCTGATCAAGCGCCGCCGCGGAAGCACGAATAGCCCCACGGCGTCATCTTCATCGGCAGGTGGTAGTGCTGGTCCGGATGCGCGATGCCGAAGCGATACGTGATCACGTCGATGAACGGCACCGACGGCAGGTCCGCATTCGACGCGCCGTAGTATTCCGCGGCGTGAAAGACGGCTTCATAGTAGCCCGGCATCATCGTCGCCGCGAGCCTCGGCGCGTCGAGCGCGCCATTCGACCCGATCCGGCCCGATACGAGCAGCATCCGCTCGGCTGGCGACGCGCACGAGAACACGTCGACGCGCATGCCCGTCGCGACGATGCCCCGCGAGACATCGACGACGTGGATCGACAGGCCGCCGGACATGTCAGCGTCCCTCGGGCGGGCACGGCAGCACCGGCCGATGCACGTCGTCGCGGCGGTCCATCAATTCAGCGTCGCGCCCGATGCCTTGACCGCCGGTGCCCATTCGCCGACCTGCTTCGTCACGAAATCGGTGAACTCCGGCGTCGACATCCGCGCGACCTCGATGCCGAACTCCTCGAGCTTCTTGCGCATCTCCGGATTGGCCAGGATCTCGTTCATCGCATCGTGCAGCTTGTCGACGACCGGCTTGGGCATCCCGGCCGGGCCCGACAAGCCGAAGAAGTTCTCGGCGATCAGCTTCGGCTGGCCGATCTCGATCACCGTGGGAACGTCTTTCGCGAGGGGCATCCGGTTGCGCGACGTGACGGCGATGCCGCGCAGCTTGCCGGCGTTCATGTACGGAACGTTCTGGGGCAGCGTGTCGATCGCGAACAGGATCTGGCCGCCCAGCAGGTCGGTGTGCATCGGCGATGAACCTTTATAGGGCACGTGCTCCATCTTGAGGCCGAGGTTGGTCTTCATCACTTCGCCGACGATGTGCCCGATCGACCCGACGCCGCCGGATCCGTAGCCGACCGAATTCGGCTGCTTTTTCAGCCAGTCGACGAGCTCGGCGAAGTTCTTTGCCGGCACCTGCGGATTGACGACGAACACATTGGGCACCGAGCCGATGTACGCGACGTGCGTGAAGCTCTTGACGGGATCGTACGGCTGCGGCGACAGCATGAACGGCGAGCTTTCCAGCACATTGGGATCCTAAGCTTAGAATTCCACGTGGACAAGTTGTCGCG
>JADMIO011126981.1_pt1 | contig 24066 bp, 19 predicted proteins | sample 8958161 | NCBI WGS metagenome assembly JADMIO01 (sample SAMN16585339, study PRJNA669376) | soil metagenome | isolation source: Crop rotation soil | place: USA: Cullars Rotation, Alabama | collected 2011
GAAGAACGGGGAAACGGCGCCGTAGGCGAAGCGTACCCTTGTGGGCGCGAGGGGCACCGCCCCTAAGAGTCAGACACGCGTGGCGGCATCTCATCCTTTAAGCACTGGAAAATCGAAAGACGGAAGATCATCGTATGTTTCGTCGGTGCAGTGGGCGCAAAGGGGTTTTCTTCGGCAACACCGTAGATTCACAGTTGAAGTAGACTCCTATTACAGTCATTGAGATATCCACGGACTGCGCAATGAAATCAGCGCCTTGGAAAGATCTTAAGCGGGAGCTTCACGAGATGGAGGACCGCTTCTTTGAACGGGGCGCCGAACGCGTCCTCAGATTTCGCTTTCCCGGCATTACACCACCGCCCCCCAAGCAGCGACTTGACCAGGTGGGCATCGATCTTCTCGTCCGCGATGAAAACGACGGCATCGATGTTGCCGTGCAATGCAAAGGCTTTAGCGTCACGATCCCCGGCGACGACCAAGTCCGACAAGCCAAGAAGTCGATAGAAGCATTCGCAGTCTCGCCCTATCGAGCGCGGCTGTTCGTATTTCTTCACAACAGGGACGGGCGCGCCAAGGATTTCGAGGCAAAAGTAACTAAGATGCTCGATGGCCTTGTCGCCGCCGGGAAGTGCGATGGTGTAGAGTTTCTGGATATTGATCGCCTGCTAAGCGGCTGTCGGGCCGCGCTTCGAACACATCTCACTGTCGCCCTTCGCATCGCCGCCAAACGCAAACTCGCAGAATTTCGGCAGTTGTTCGAGGTTACGGGCGATCCGCTGCTGAATGTCCCAGCCGGCGAGAGTGAGCTGTTTTTCCAATCGCTTGAATCGCCTGAGCTTCGCGTTGTCTCCGAACCGAGCCGCCGTAACATCAGCGACCTTGTCCAATCACGGTCAGAATCGAAATTCACCCTCCTGATTGGTAATTTCGGCACGGGAAAATCGACGGCAGGCCTGCTCGCGGCGAGCGCGAGCGTTGTCGGTCCCACGATCATATTTGCCGAGTGCGCTTATTTCTCGCCGAGCAGACTTGGCAGCGGGTTGAGCGTGCTTTTGGAAGAGGCGCTGAGGGCGGCGAGCGTCTTCGACGATTTTCCTGGAGTCGATCAAGAGATGCTACGTCTGGCATCACCGCTACTTCGAGAGATCATCGGCCCCACCGATCGAAAGCTGGGCGATGATCATGAATATATTTTTCTTTTGGATGGTCTGGACGAGAACCGGCTTTATTCGCGTCCCGAAGGCATGGCGATCCTGATGAACAGCATCGCCGACATCCATTGCCCGATCATGCTCACCACACGGCGCGAGCATTTTATTGCGACATTCGAGAACATGAAATTGGGTAACATGATATTCAGTCAGAAGCACGGTTGGAAAAAACCCATACGGGTTTTCTCCCTCGAACCCTGGCAAAAGTCCGACATCGAGTTTTTTGTCGAGGGCAGCGTCATCCAACTGCTCAAGGCGAACAAGATGGCGCAAGCCGAGCGATTGAAGGATTTTCTCGCCGCTCTAAATGAAGGTACGGATCGGGACTTCTACGGCGCGCTTTCCTCTCATCCGCTTTTTCTAAGACTGATTCTCGATGACGTCGCCAACCACGGCGTGCGGCGCATGGGGCGCGCGCGGCTGATTTCGGAATGGTCGCTGCGCAAAATATGCCGAGACATTGCGCACAAGGCAAAGACGCCGGAGCAGGGATGGCAGTTTGAGCCGAACTTCCCCACCCATATCATGACGCTGATGGAAGAGGTCGCCATGCAGATGACGACAGAGGTGGACGGTTGCATCGGGCTCACCGAGTCTATCGATGCTGATCAAGTCGGTTTGATGGCATCGGGTCATTTTCCAACCGACCCGGATGTTATCGTCAAAGTGGCGCTCAACTCGCTTCTTGTGCCGCACGGCCAATATCGAAAGAGCGGCTTCAGCCTGCATTTCGTATTTCGAATTTTCCATGAATTCTTCTTGGCAAGTTATGCCGTTCGGACCGGGCTCACGCTTAACGCTCCAGGCACGCAGGTCGCCGATCTAATGTCAGAGCTGAAGGCCGACGAGGGCTAATAGCGACTCCCGCCGTCGGCTGGCTGGCTTGTAGGCCGCGTTAAGTCTTATTTCCGGTATTATGGCGCATTCACCACAAGCGTTCGGAACGGCCTAGCCCTATCTCTGGGGCATGCAAACCGACAACGGAAAGCCTCTGACACTCTCTCAGGTCGTAGCGAACATCGTGGCAGAGTTAGGCCACGGGGAAGAGGCCATACCGGCCATGTGGCACAGGGTACGGGGCCAGCCTCGGATACCTGTCCACGCAAAAGCACAGCGTCACCAAAACAGGCAAGGGAACGCGGGTTCTGTGGAGTCTGACCGCCTAAAGCAGAAAGGGCGGCTCTGACTCTGTCGGGGAATAGAGCCGCCCTTTCCCGGACACTCCCGCCGGAAGGCACACATGGGTGTCATGGGCCAAGGGTTGGCTGTCAGGGAGCCAGGAACCTGTCACACAGACCTTAACGGGAGGTTCGCAACTTGTGTTAAGTGAGCGGCCATTTGCACCAATACTGGTCAAATAAAACAAAAGCCCCAGTCTGGGGGCTGGGGCTAGTTGAAAGAGGGAATATCCATGCGAATACCGACACCCTAACACGGGCCAGCTTAACGAATGGTGGGCGAGGCCGATTCGTCCACAACTTAAGGAATACCGCCAAGCGCCCGCTGGCGCTAGCCGTTACTTTCAGGCAATTCCTTCCGAATGACATGCGCTCGCGTTAGGTCATCAATCTCGCGAAGGATCCTGTATTTGGCGACTTCCGTAGGTGTTGCGCCGTATCTGCCGCGCAGGTTCGCCAGATATTGCAGACAAGCATAGGCGCCGGGTTGCAGCGTTGGTTCGACCTTAATGCCTGGTTCGGGGTTTTTTGGCCGTCCTGCTCGTTTTTTTCCGCCGTCCTGCACATATAAATGGCACTTTGGGCGCTTGACAGCTTGATCTGCGCTTCACACGATCATGTCATTCGTCTCTGATTCGCCAGCAGGACTGTGGAATCCGAGATTCGGTTGGCTGACGTCCTCACGTTGCTAGGCCTTCCTATTTCGACGGCGCAATGCCGTCGCTCCCCAAAACCGGCAATCGCTGGGCGATTGCAGCCGTAAAGCTTTTTTCGGTGTCGAGTAGCGGCCACGCACTTGGCAACGATTAGGTCAGAAACGCTGCACACGCCCCGCATAGGTAAGGACACTTGTCCTGGAGAACGGCAACGATGGCAACGACGGTCGAACAAGTTCCAACAACAAGCCTTAGACCTTCGCCACGCAACGCACGAACGCACAGCGACAAGCAAGTGGCCCAACTCGCAAAGTCGATCAGCAAGTTTGGTTTTACCAATCCCATTCTCATCGATGACGGGAAGAACGTGCTTGCCGGCCATGGCAGACTGGCAGCAGCAAAGCAACTCGGTATGGCCAACGTGCCATGCCTGAAGCTTCGGGACATGACCGAGGCGGAAAAGCGCGCCTATATACTGGCGGACAATCGCCTCGCTGAAAAAGCCGGGTGGGATCAAGAAATCCTGGCGGGCGAACTGCAGGCTCTTTGCGAGGTGGATTTCGATTTCGAGTGTATCGGGTTCGATCAGATTGAAATCGATGGAATCCTGACTGAACAAGCGGAGGGGGCCACTGAATCTCAGCTATCTTCCGACGACGACATACCTGAACCTCAAGAACAAGCAGTCTCCAGGCACGGCGATCTGTGGAAACTGGGGCGCCATCTGTTGCTCTGCGGCGATGCGCAGGACCCTCAGAACTATAGGCTTTTGATGGGTGAGGCTAAGGCCGCGATGGCGTTCACTGATCCGCCTTACAACGTGAAAATCGACGGGCACGTCAGTGGCCTCGGCGAAACGCACCATCGCGAGTTCTTGCAAGCGTCCGGAGAAATGACTCCCGAGCAGTTCACCTCCTTTCTGCAGTCGTCGTTCTCCTCCCTCGCAGCAAACTGCCGTGACGGCGCTATTGTGTATGTCTGCATGGACTGGCGCCACATGGGCGAGGTCCTTGCAGCGGGGCGCTTGCCGTTCTCCGAACTCAAGAATCTCTGCGTCTGGTCGAAGACCAATGGTGGAATGGGGACATTCTATCGATCGCAGCACGAGCTGGTGTTTGTCTGGAAAGCGGGGACCGCGCCGCACACCAATAACTTCGGCCTCGGAGACAAGGGGCGCTATCGGACCAACGTCTGGTCCTATCCCGGCGTAAACACCTTCAAACGCGATCGCGGCCAGGAACTGGGCATGCACCCCACTGTGAAACCGGTGGCCATGGTCGCGGAGGCAATCCGGGATGTCTCTAACCGTGGGGAGATCGTTCTAGATCCGTTTGGCGGCTCCGGTACCACCCTCATTGCCGCGCAGAAGACCGGGCGGTGTGCGCGGCTAATAGAACTCGATCCGCTTTACTGCGACGTGATCATCCGTCGGTTTCAGGCACTCACGGGTAAGTCCGCGATCTTGGCTGCCACCGGGGAAAGCTTCGAGCGGGCGGAAACTGTCCGGAAATTGGTATGGCCCTCACAGCGAGCCACGGAGCTTTCGCGATGAGTGACGAAACGGAGGACACGCGTAATTACGAGATTGGCTACGGCAAGCCCCCCGTGCACTCCAGGTTCAAGCCCGGCGTGTCCGGCAATCCTTCGGGCAAGAGCACAAAAAAGCTCGAACGCGCGGCAAGCAAGGTGCAACAAAGTAACGATGTTCTCTCGGCAATGGAACGTAGAATCCGGATAAAGCGGAACGGCAAAATGGTCCAGGTACCCTTTTTTGTGGCCTTCTTCGAGACGCTCCAGCTGTTAGCCCTCAAAGGCAATATAAGCGCGTGCAAACAGGTCATCGAACAATACGAACGTGCACTTGTTACGCGGGCCAAACTTCTCGGGCGAGCATACACAGATTACTGGGATTTCGAGCGGGTGGTGGCCGAACGCAATGCCGATGACCCTCTTACGCTCGAATATCAGAACAAATTTAGGCGGCGTACGCGACTAAAATGACATTCCTCGCCTAAATGAGTGCTCAGCGTCTCGCGTCTTGAATGCACTCGGGTCCTAATCGAGTTTTATAACTGGAGCTTGCGTCGCTACGACTGCTCCAGTTCTCCGGTCGACAAGCCTTACCTGCAGAATGTGGGCGACCATATATCTGTGCGTCAATACAACATCGATGGGAGACTGGAAGGTTGGCGCGCTCCGCCGCTCATCTCTGCCGCCCTCAAGACACACAGGACAGGGCTGGTAGGTTTTCCAGTCGAACTCGATATCGAGATTTGGAACCAGATCTTGTGCCCGGTCTGCTGCAAGCTGGAATGATACGATCGGAACAGCCTTCATCAACCAGCTCTCATTGGGCGTCGCGATTGAATACGCTGTTGCGTTGACAGCCGCGACTTTGGCCGCAGCACCGTAGGCGTTTTGAGCGTTGTATGCAGAGACTTTACTGTCCTTGAACGGGATGACGGGAAGCAGCAGGAAATGGGCGTCGCCCATATCTTGCAGGATTGAGCGATCATGACGTGATAAGTCGGGATATTGACTGTACGGCCACAATCCGTAGGCGGAAAAGCTTGCCCCGCCGATCCCATTCATCTCGGTAAATGGAATTATCCAGCTCAGAACTTGCTTTTCGGGATCGTAGAAGAGGCTGTCATGGTACATCACATCCCCTTTGCCCCGAATGCGCGCTGTTCCCGAGATATCGCAGGCGGGACCAATTCTGCTCAAGACATCGGCGGGTCTGTCGAATTCAGTTTTGACGTTCGCCGCAATGCATTTTTCGAACTGCGCCTGGATCTGCTCTCCTTTTCCGGGCCCTGGCTTGGGAACGCTGACCTGCGCAGCCACCGTTGCGGGCGCGGCTGTCATTGGGCTTGCGCACGTTAGTATCGAAGCCACGGCGCCTGCGATCGATAGCTGCTTCCCGAACATCTTCTTCCCCCTAAGCGGCTCAATGTTCAACGCAAATGACACGATAAGGGGACAGACGTTGAAGTCAACATTTCGCCAACTGCGGCATGGATTTGCCGCAGATCTTTGGCCGGAACGTCAGGCAGTGGCGCACGAAGCAAGGGCTGTCCCAGGAAGAGCTCGCGCTCGAATCCGGCATGAAGCGAAGCTATGTCAGTGATCTGGAGCGCGGTACCCGAAACCCCAGCATCAAAGCGATTGCGCGCCTCGCTGCTGCCCTTGATGTCGAGCCCGATATTCTGTTGCGCGCAAAGCCATAAGCGGGAACGGCCACAGTCCCGAACACTCACTGGACTTCCCGTTCGCGGCAAGCGTTCCTCGCTCCATGACGATATCGAACGAAACCCGCTAGAAGCTGCGCCAATTGTGTGTAGCGGTAACCTGCACGCTTGAGGATCTGCACGAATCTGTCATGCGTGGGCAGTCCGTTTCGGCATCCGAATGTCAGTTTCATGCGATCGCGCGTCACCTGCGAGTCGGCGCGCGCGAACTCTCACGAGCGGCCGAGTCGATCGAAAAGCAATTGGATTTGACCGCCAAGATGGGGCGCGGCCGCTCTCGTTAGGCCATCACCGAATAACAAGGGTTTCCCGATCTTTGCCAGAAGATTGCTCGAATTGTGCTCGACTTGTGCCGCACAGCGAGCGTTGCTGTCGGTGGCCGGAACGGCTGGTCTCCTCGCCCGCGGAATTCACGACGCGGGCTTTCGGTAGTGACGGCGGGTGCCGTCACCAACCGAAGGAGACTATCCATGAAACTCACCGACTCTCAGCTTGTTATTTTGGCTGCCGCAGCCAAACGGTCCGGCGGCAATGTCCTTCCCCTCCCAAAATCCGTAAAGCTGAACAAAGGTTCTGCGACTCTGGTGATGAAGAGCCTGCTCAAACACGAGCTCGTTGCCGAACAGATTGCAGACCGTGAATCAGAAGCCTGGCGGGAAGACGGTGACGGAAGCCGGTTTGGGCTCGTCATTACGCCCGCTGGCTTGCAGGCGATCGGGGTTGAGGAACTTCCGGAGCAGGATCGGGAAGACACCAGTGCCAAGCCCACAACGAAGCGCAGAGTCGACCTGGGCGCCGCCGATTCGAAGAAACACAAGGAAGCGCGCAAGGGCACCAAGCTGGCGGCGTTGATCGAACTCCTGTCGCGCAAGACCGGGGTCACCATTGAAGAGGCTGCCAAAGCAACGGGCTGGCAGCATCATTCGGTGCGCGGCGCCATAAGCGGCGCCCTGAAAAAGAAGATGGGATTGGAAGTCACGTCGAGTGTTGCCGGCCGTGGCAGGGTCTATCGTATCGGGGCGGCGGCATGAGCGACGCGCAGATGCAAACTCTACCGAAGGGCGCTCCAAGCAATCGGCGACCAAAACGCGGCGGCGGCTCGCCCGCATCTGCTGCCGTACCTGGCCGGATCGGAGCCCCGGATGCTCGTGCTTTGGCATGTGGTCCGATCCGAAATGATACCGACCTACAGGCCCATCTCGACCTGTTGGCACAACTCGGCGCGCCGGAGCTGCGCGCCGAGTGGACACGCGTGTATGATCGTCCCGCGCCCGGCCGGATTAGCCGGGATATGCTGGTGCGCGGCATTGCCTACCGCATCCAGGAACAGATGTATGGAGGGCTGAAGCCGGCCACCATCAAACGGCTGAAGCAGATCGCTGCTACGCTGAAAGAAGGGCGCGATGTGCCGAAAGCTCCCAAACCGGAGGTCCACCCCGGCTCCAGACTGATCCGGGAATGGAAAGGGCAAACCCATATTGTCGAAGCGCTCCCGGACGGGTTTGCCTGGCGCGGCAAGACCTATCGGTCTCTGACTCAGATCGCACGTCTGATCACTGGGATGTCGTGGTCAGGGCCTATGTTCTTCGGGCTGCGGGACAAACGAAGCCGAGCCACCCCTGAAACCAAACTCCTTGCAGAGCGCCTCAAATGATGCCGGCTCGTAAACTGCTCCACTGCGCCGTCTACACCCGCAAGTCGTCGGAAGAAGGCTTGGAGCAGGACTTTAATTCGCTGGAAGCCCAGCGGGAGGCCTGCGAGGCATATATAAGAAGTCAGGCGCATGAAGGCTGGCGCCTGCTGCCCGAGCGCTTCGACGACGGCGGCTTCTCGGGCGGCAGTCTCGAACGGCCCGCGCTAAAACTGCTGCTCGAACGGATCCGCGACAAACGGATCGACGTGATCGTCATCTACAAGATCGATCGCCTGACCCGCTCCCTGATGGATTTCGCCAAATTGGCCGAGCTGTTCGAGAAGGAGGGTGTGTCCTTCGTCTCCGTCACCCAGCAGTTCAACACGACAACCTCCATGGGCCGCCTGATGCTCAACGTGCTGCTCTCGTTCGCCCAGTTCGAGCGCGAGATCACAGGTGAGCGCATTCGCGACAAGATCGCCGCTTCCAAGAAGAAAGGCATCTGGATGGGCGGCAGCGTTCCTGCTGGCTACGACGTCAGGAACCGGGCGCTCGTCATCAATGAGGAGGATGCGAAAACGGTGCGCACTTTGTTTCGGCTTTATTCCGAATTCAGCAGCGTTCGGAAGGTCTGGGCGGAAGCGAAGCGGCTGGGTCTTCGGACACCTGTGAGAACGACCCAGAAGGGAAGAGCCATTGGTGGAAAGCAGTTCTTTCCGGGCAACATATATCAGCTGCTGAGCAGCCCTATTTACATCGGCAAGCTTCCGCACAAGGGGCAAGTCTATGACGGTAACCACCCGCCTGTCATCGACATCGCGCAGTGGGAAGCAGTTCAATCGGGTATTGCCGGAAACCGGGTTGACCGCCGCTACGGCCGTAACACCAAATCACCAAGTCCGCTCACGGGTTTGCTGTACGACGCCAATGGCGTCCGCTTCACGCCAACGCAGACGACCAAAAAATCCGGTCAGCGCTACCGGTATTACGTCCACCCCGCTCTGACCACCGGCGTGGCGCCGCCGAATTCCAATCTGCCGCGCATTCCCGCGCTCGAAATTGAACACGCGGTGCGGAAGGGAATTGCCGAGTTACTCGGCTATCCAACGAAGCTGCTGGCGGCGTTGAATCACCACCTCCAGGGCCCGGCGCCAGAACATGCGCTTAAGCAAGCACAGGAATTGGCGGCCGATATCTTGAACGCCACACCAACTACCTGGATGCCGATGATACGGCCCGCTCTCAATCGGGTCATCTTGTCGGAAGATTGTATTGTGCTGTCGATCGCTCCCGATAATCTCAGCAGAATATTGATCGCAGACAACATCCAGCAGGCCTCGCAATATCTCAATCGGCTTAACGATGACGATGCCTCCGTCGTTGAATACCGCATTCCGGTGCGGGTTCAGCTGCGTCGGAGTGGAGCGATGAAACTTGTGGTGGGGAACTGCCAATCTACCGCCGCCGAACCCGATCCTGCGATTGAAAAGACCTTGGCGAATGCGTTTGCCTGGGCCGAAATGATGAAAGATGGCCGGGCGGACTCGGTGAGGTATATCGCGACTTTGGAGAAGGTGACGGAGGCTTGGATCACGCGAACACTAAGGATGGCATATTTGGCCCCGGTCGTAGTGGAAGCCGTGCTGCGGGGACAGACCGGGTCGGAATTAACAGCGCAAACTCTGTCCAAGTTGGCAGGAGCTTCTCCCCTCTGGAGCCAACAGACTCACCGGATATGGGCCGAGGTCGGGAGATGTTCCGGGCGGCACTTCCTTCACACGGGAGGGGGCACAGGTTCAATCCCTGTCGCGCCCCGCCATTAGTTCCATGGAATTTCAGCGAAATCCGCTTGTGGCATTTTGTTCTGTTCGGCACAAAAATGCATACGGAAGCAGAACCCAGCACCCCAATCCGTGGAAAATCCGTGGACCGAATCCATACTTCGACCCCAGAGCGTCAGTCAGGCTCATAACTTGAACGTCCTAGGTTCAAACCCTACCCCCGCAACCAGCAAGAATCGTGTGGATCAAGAAAATGGCTCGCTCGCCAGGAGCCATTTTCGCCTGTTCCAGTGCGTCTACATGGTTGAGCAATGGGAAGGCGAGACGGGGCGTCAAAGCGGCTGTCTTAGTGGGCGAGGCTGATGCCTCTGGGCGCACATATTCTGCAGCTGCGTATTAAGCATGGCCTGTCGCAGCGGACCTTCGCGACGAAAGTCGGTTGTTCACCAACACTAGTTTGTTTGGTGGAGAAGGGGCAGAAGTTTCCATCTCATGCTTTACTATGCGAAATGGCGAAGGCATTGAGAACAACGCCCGAGAAATTGCTTGAGCAGGACACGCGTCGTCGTCCGGTAGCAATTGATCCCACGAGCATGTTACCCGATACCGCTCTAACACTAGGCCAAAAAGTCCGGCGACGACGTGTCGCAAAAGGGCTTTCGATGCATGACCTCGCGCGGCGTGCCGACTGCACCGCAAGTTTCATTTGCGTCATCGAGAAGGATCGCACACTACCTTCACCTGCAATGCTGGCCAAGATGGCCAAGGCGCTCGATATGACGGTTGCAGATCTACAAGAAACTGACGTCCGCTCTCTGTCCAAAATCCTCAAGCGTCGAGCGATGGCGGAGCCCGGCCTCGTGGTGGCGCTGCGCGCGCTGCTCGAAGCGGGCATTTCCGGCAGCGAACTTGCGGCTTTCGTAAGCCAAAAGAAGGGATAGTCGGTCTGGCGCGCACCCATGTCTTGTACATTTCGCGCGATCTCCGTCCCGCCGTGATGGTGCGGTACGGTTCGCACGGCAATGTGGGGCGCGTGCGCGCGGCGATTGCCGCGCGACCCCAACGAACTGAATCAATCACCCCTTGCGGCGCCGACGACGGCGGCTCACAGCATGTTGGGATCGAGCGTTATCACGCTCCAAATTCCGGAATTGAGAAATGCCCTCGCAAAACCTGTTATCAGGACTATTTGGTATGTCGACACGCTGTGCGAGCGAGTAAATAAGGTCGAGCAGGATTTCCCATTTCTTTTCCGACCGTTCGCTGTTGCTGAAAGTGTCATCGTCACTGGCAGGGGGGATAGGAAAAAGCCCGTCCCCCAACTCGGGAAAATAGTGCTTCCGAACCCACTCATTGGATGTCGCATAGCACTCCAAGATGGCCAGGCGCTGGGTATGAGTGATTTGCGATTCACACGGCTTCCTTCGGTACCGGTCTGCGGTGAGTGTTTGGACGATCCTGTAGAAGTCGTTGTCGTGCTTGTCGCGAAACAGAAAGGGATTGCCCGAAACCAATTGCAGCAAACCCTCGCTGTAGCTGGGATTGGTGAGTCCGTGCGGCTGAACGAATGTCTCGACGGGCGCACACAGGCCAATCGCATTCGCGAACACGGGCAACACGTTCCAGGACAGCTCGCCCTGCGGGTTGTAGCGGCGCACAATAATGTTTTCTCGCGCCACCAGTTTTTCCCATCCTCGTAGCGTCGCCATCCAGTTGCCACGAGAAGGGATAGCCCCAAACAGCCACGCCCAGAAATCTCTGGACAACTTGCTTTCCCATTGTTGCCATGACGATAGCAACAGCTCGTCCTGCCGGCGTATGAAAAGGACGACTCTAATTTCAAACCCCTTCAGCTTTGAGAAAAGCTTGACCATTCTCTGATTGTTGGAGAGATTTTCGGCACTCAAAACGATTTTAGCGCCGTCCGGCAGGCGGTTGGCGATACGATCAAGTTTTTCCGAAAGTAGGGCTGCCGAAGCTGGTATCTCCGCCCGCAGCCGCTCAACTGTCGCGACATGGTGGCCAGTGATCTCGCCACCCGGCTCAAGGTTGTGAGGGGCCACCCAGTACCCGAATTCCTGTAGGTGCCGGGCATTCAGGCGCAAGAACTCTTGGATTGCCGAGCTGCCCGTCTTGTTGGCGCCGATGTGCAAGATCAGAGATTTCGGCACGGCCGACCGCCCCAAGCTGCCCATTCTGCGCTGGTTGACCCAAGGCCCTTCGACAGATTCGTGACGATGCCCACCAAACAGTAAATCCACAGCTATTTTCTTGTGACAGGATAACGCTCGACTGCCGATACTTTCGCGTGGGTGTCAAGGGTGCCTTGCCGAAGAATGAGCCCCACCGATTGCTCCATAGCGATGAAATCGATCATTTGGAATGAAACAAGTTCCTCGCCGCCAAGTAGGAGATATGCTATACTTATAGCACTCCACGCGGCTTTCAGTTGTGTAATGTGCATTATTGACTTGCAGGACACTGGAGGAGCCGCTATGCATCCCCGCGAAGTCCGAGGGGGTTGGTAATATGAAGGGCAGCAAAGTCGCGTCCGTAAATCCAGAGACCAAAGCGCTACGAGGGCGCAAGCTCTATATTGAAATTCGTAGGGCGAAGGTTCGCGAAGAAATCAAGAATTTATTCGAGGTGCGCAAGGGCTTGACACAAAAGGCCCAGTCCGTTTCGAGCCTTAAGCCCGATGAGCTGCGCCAGTTGCATCAGGATCAGACCTACACGTCGCATGACATGACTCGGCTGAAATCCGAGTTGCAAGCTCTCGAGGCGGAATGGGAGACGGTTAGGAACGGCCTAAAATCGCTCGCCGCATGAGTTCCGGCTAGCGAGACCCCTGGCATACCTTACGGCGTTGCAGCTCTCTTCTCCGCCGGGCCGCTGATCAAGACTGCGGAGCGGCTGCGCTTTCGCCTACCCCTTCATCGTTGTCGCTTGCGCTCTGCCCGGTTGGCTGGCATGTCCGGCAAGATTGGGAGTTCTAACAGCTAGATTGCAAGTTTTCCTGCATATTGGCACCGAGAAAACGGGGACCTCATCCCTTCAGCGCGCTTTGGCTTCCGGCAGGGCCGAACTGAAGCGCCAAGGCATCCTGTTTCCGAAAACACCAGGCAACGAAAGCCACATTCGCCTCGCAACGTATGCGATGACGGCGGCAGAAAAAGATCAGGCAAAGCGCGTGATCGCTCATTATGGGTCTGGCGGGATCGATGAATTTCGTTCGAGATTTCGCTACCGCTTTCGGCGTGAGCTGGATCGCGTCCGGCCTGCTGTGCTCGTTCTTTCCAGCGAGCATTGCGCTTCCTGGCTCGGACAGGCGGATGAGATTGACCGCTTGCGGGAGCTCCTTGACGGAACCGAGCGTGTCCGGATTGTCGTGTACCTTCGCGAGCAAGCCGATTTTCTTGCGAGCCGCTATTCCACGGCGCTCAGAGCCGGTGCAACTGGCGCGCCGGCTATACCGGCCGATAGAACCCTGTCGCAACTGTGCGACTATCATGCGTTGTTGAATCGTTGGGCCAGCGTATTTGGTAAACAAAATATTCTTGTACGGCTCTTTCAGCAGAACGCTTTGGACGCCTGGGATGTGGTTGCCGATTTTTTTGGCGCATGCGATTTGGCCCCGCACACGCGCCCCAAATGCGATGGAAGGCAGAACCAATCGCTGGACATAGCAGCGCTTGAGCTGCTGGCCTCCCTCAACCAGGCTCTGACTGCGGGCGAGATTTCAATCGCGCCCGAGAAATACAAGGCCCTTCTTGAAGCGCTCGCGACGGCTTCCACAGGACCAAGACTTCGGCTTTCAGACGAGGATTCGTTTTTTGTTCGCAAACGGTTCCAGGACAGCAACCAAGCTGTCGCAGAGGAGTATTTAGGCGGCCGTTCGCCGCTCTTTGTCCTGCCAGCCGCCGATATCAGGGGGACTCAGGAGTTTGGTAGCGCGACGAAGGCGCAAATGGCGCAGCTTTTCTTGAATGTCATGGGGAAGCTGCCGGTCTAGGGGTGTCCTGAGCGAAATATATTTTCTTGACCGTTTCGAACAGTGCCAAATCGTCGGAGTTTGCCGCCCATAGAGCTGACGTGAGCTCGTCACCAAGCGTCTGGGCGATCTGATCCAGCCGTTGCTCCAGATGCGAAGCCTCTTCCGGTCCGAAATTTCGACGGACGGCGATCGGCCGGAATTCTGGCATTGATGGCTGAACGAGTGCAGCCAGACGCGCAAGCGATTGTTCGTAAGCCTCGACCAGCCCGACAAACGACAATCCGTGCAGCGTGGTCATTGCGCGGTCAAGTTCGGTCTCGCCGGCAGGCGTTCCGAAGGCAAGGCGATACGTCTGAAAATCTCTAGCCTGTCTGTTGGTTGGATGATCCAAAAGCGAGCGCACGTAACCCGAGAAGTCATGGCTCTTTGCCAGTTGCGCGCCATGCGTATCCGCCTTTTGGTTGCGCTCGAAAATGTAAGCGGAGCGAATTCGGTCTATAGGGTGGCGGAGCATGACGATCGGAACGATCTGCCGTCCGGCCAAGGCCGGTACGGGGAGGTTTGCTGTATGCGACGAAAGTGCCCGGAGCAGTGGCATTCCGGCAAGAAACGCTTCCAAAGCAGCAGACCTGCGCGGCGCCGGGACATCCTCGAATTCTATTTGGGCCCATTGCTCCCCAAAATTTGCTTTTAGCATTTCGTCCACCGAGGTGCCGGCATTCTTGAAGAGGTGGTAATGCAGGACGACGATGCTCATGCCCGGCTCTTTGGCTGCATGATTGGGATCAGCCGGCAAATCGAAATGACGATCTCGGAGATATGTGTGGGGAACCTGTTGGGGCCGGTCTGAATTGTCCTGCACACCCGTGCCAGACACCTAGTCCAAGCCATATTTGTGAGGCCGGGCTCGATTGTAAACAAGATTGGAACCCCGCCTCCCCGTAATGTTTATCGAGGCCAGCGCTTCTGCCATCGCCTCGAGGCCGACTGCAAATGAAAACCGCGAACGGGCAGCTTCCTGGCTTTGGGCCGACAATTTGGACCAGAGGGCTTCATCGGTGTTCAGGCGTGTGATGGCAGTTACCCACGAATCGGCGTTGTCAGCGATCAGACAGTCACTTCCGGCTACGAACCCCGTGCCTTCCGCGGCAATGCGCGACAAAACCGATGGGACGCCTCTCGCGGCAGCTTCTAGGACTTTGCCCTTGATGCCTGCACCCGCGAGCAGAGGCGCCACGAAGATTCGGCTCATCCGGAATACTTTATCCAAATCACCCACGTAGCCCACGACTTCCACAGATGGACTCTCGAGCCGCCGAATTTCATCGACCAGCTGGCCGCCCGCGATTCGCAACTTGAACTCCGGAAATTTTTCGCGGAGTTTGGGCATGACCTGTTCGACGAAAAATTGCATTGCAGAGACGTTCGGCGGATGTCCAAAACTCCCCAGAAAGAGCGCCCCGTCTGTGTCCGCAAAAGTGGAAAGAGGCTGTGCGGGAACATCCACCACCCAAGGCAATTTCGCGGATTTGACCGCACCTCCGAGATGACTCTGGAGGACTGCGATTTCGACGTCCGAGTAGCTCAGGGTTAGGTCCGCCGCAGCGGCCTGTTCGAGTTCCACGTTGCGGGTTTCAGCAGCCTTTTCGGCTGAATATTTTGGGTTTCCGCTGGCAGCTTCGCGTATCTCCCTCAGAAAATGCAAATCTGCAAGATTGAAGGCAATTTTTGTCGAAGAGTTGCTGCGGACGAGCGAGATCACTTCCCGCGCTAACTGATATCGACAGACATACACGAGGTCATAGAGAGCGGCGTGACCTGAAATATATTCACCGAAGTCGCGAACGTACGGGGCATAGAGACACTCCACGCCAATACGCTCCAAGGCGAGGGTATGTCGGTCTAGCCATGCCAGATTCCTGGACAGAAAGGTTACCTTGCCGCCCAATCCCTGCAGCAAGCGGATTTCCTGGAAAGCGGCATAGCTGCCGGCATCGCGATCGACCAGAGGAACCTGGTAATCAACAAAGAGGACCCGAAAGGCAGCGCCACGGTCCTTTTCGACTTCAGGATGCGTTCCCTCTTCGCCGTGATGCGCATAGGCATGGGCCCACTTCCTGCGGAACTTTGGCCGGTTGATCTCCTGGTAACGTTTAAACCCCTGATTGATCGACGTTCCGGCCGTGAGCCCTTCGTGATGGTAAACAACAGAGGTGGGCACATAGACGACATGCCTGCCCGACTGCCGAACCTTCATTGCCAAATCGGTGTCTTCAAAATAAGCCGGCGAGAATTCCTCGCTGAAGCCACCGAGCTCATTGAACAGTTTTCGGCGCAGCATGATTGCAGCGCCCGAAACATAGTCCACTTCGCGCGTATAGTTGTAGCAGGGGTCGTTCGAATTCTCGCCGCGGCCCACATTCCATGGATTGCCAGATCTCCAGACGATGCCTCCTGCCTCTTGCAGGCGACCGTCGGGATAGAGGAGTTTTGATCCGGCAAGGCCAACTTGCCCAAAATTTTGAAAGACATCGACAAGTTCGTCGAGCCACCCCGCCGTGACTTCGGTGTCGTTATTTAGGAAGGCAAGATATCTACCGGTTGCGGCTGCCGCGCCGGCGTTGCAGGCGCCCACGAATCCGAGCGCTCGTTCGTTTCTCACCACTTTGACGCCGGATACTATGTCGGCGATGCCCCGAGTCTGATCTGTTGAGCCGTCATCGACAACGATGACTTCAAAGGCCACGATGTTGTGCGCGAAGCGCAATGCACACAGGCAAACATACGTGACTTCGAATTTGTTGTGTGCGGGGACGACAACGGAAACCAATGGATGGGAATGAACCGGAAGGCCAAAAGTCTTGTATGCCCTACGCGGCTTGATCCCTTCCAAAAGGGTGTTCAGAAGCCGGACAAGAGGGGGCAGGCGCTTTAGCTGCCCGCTCTCGTAAGCTGAAACCCAGCGACGAAACGCTCGAAAATGGTGAGTGGCTGCCGGCGAGTTCTCGATGGCCAGGGGCATGCGGGCATGGGCTTGCAAGTCTTCCCAACTGGTTGCCATCCTCGGCAAGAATTCAGCCCAACGGGCAAGGCGGGCACCGTCCTTTCGCTTGCGCAATTCGATCAAGTGAGGAAGTCCGTCCAAGTGACGGGTTGCAACCGAAAGCGAGCCAGTGAATCGCCCGTCCGCAACAGGAACCATGCTTCGATTGCTCAGCTTTCCATCAACATACAGTCCCAGTTCCACTTCGCTGAGGCTGCTCATGCCTTCGAAGTGCACCAACCCTCTGTCAAAGCGCGTTGCCAGCTCCTCGCCGGGGGCAGCGCCCAACTGAACCGGCCGCGTCGCGCACCCTATGCCCGAAACCAGCCTGAGTGTGGCCCGGGTGTGGCCGTCCTGTACCAAAGCAGCGGGAGGAATCAGAAACACCTCCACAAGTTCGAAGGCTGCATTGTTCACCGCCTCCGGTGGTATCTCGTCCATTTCGGACTCGAGTGAAATGGACGGCCCATCAGTAATCTCGGTGATCGCAGGATCTGCCAGAAACAGATAGCTGTCGGCGCCATCCTCGGTGGGACCCTTTTCAACGGAGATTCGAATCCGCTCGGCCTTTGCGGGGGTTCGGAATTCCAAGGCGATGGGATCGTAGCCGCCGCGCAGCCTGCCGCCGGTTGCTTTTCGCGCGATCGCCCGGCTGGCCAGCGTGCGATAACCGCTGGCACCTTCGTCGATTTCGACTAGAACTTTGCCGCCGCAACGATGGAGGGCGCCCAGCACCGAGAACCGGTAGCGGGTCCTGGGATTCAGCTGGCATTTGCCGTTTGCAAAGATCGCCCTGCCAACCACCCAAGTTGATGCCGGTGAAGCGGCTTCTGATTCGCTCTCCTCCCCCGAAGCGAGAAAGGCGGTGCGAACCCCGTCCAGCGACCAATCAGGGTGCGGATTTTCTCCGGACCTAAAATTCTTTGATCCAGACTCGAAAGCCCACCATGCATCGCCGGCCACGTTCCGAGCCAGCTGCAGATGCGCCATGTTCAAGGTGGCTGAATTCGCCTCGGTCAACCGGTACAGATTTTCGAATTCGTCGATGATCTCGTATAGAACAGCGATACCGACAGGCTTGATGTAGCGGACCCGCAAGCGTCCCGCCATATCCATTTCACTGCTAAGCAAATGGAGGTTCTGTGCCTGAGATAGATCTTCGCTATGGGGGCCAGGCCCCACCAAGTGAAGATGGCTGGAATGGGTAGGCGCGCCTGCTATCTCGTGCCGCGCCTTCTCGGCCCCCCCTCGACTCTCCGTCATATCCCCCGCCTAACACTGCCAAAAATAACCTGCGGCCTTCCCCTCGAACAGTCGATTCAAAGGAGGAAATCGCTGTTTTTTTCTTCATACCTTCAACAAAAACAATAACGTTTGTTTAGAATGGGGGACACCATCTGTGAATATCCCTCCATCGGCCTTACGGTATAGCCCGTTCGCTTGAAAAAATATTGCGATACAGCTTTGATGAAAATAAATTTAGAGTCTGAGTTTGATCAGGCGATGCCGCAACAAGTGTGCGGCAATCTCGGGCCTATTTCACAGACTTATTGATATAATCCAGTTTAATTGTTCGCGCTGGACAAATGCCGCTAGGCCAAGTATTGGGCCCCTAAGGTATGGCGGGGGACGGGGGCGAGTCGGTTCGATAGCCTGATCGGCTGTCGATCCGGTTTGTATTGTGGGCGTGACACAAATTCAGGAATGGTTGGCGGAAGCAGGTGCCGTTGCGGCCCGGGAGGACCGGCAAGCCGCTCTTTCGCTGCTAAATGCCCAACCCAAAATACCGGCCGTAACGGACGATCCGGGGCAGTTGCGCATCTGGGCGGATCTGGCATTCACCGCGGGGGAGTGGACGCAAGCAACCCAGTTGTACGAATTGCTTGCGGAACGGCTCCCGTCGTTTTACTGGCCGCAGTTTCAGATTGGCCGGTCTCGTCAACGACTGGGGAATTGTGCAGCGGCCGTTGAAGCCTTTCGGCATGCGACTGAACTGGCGGCCGACTTCGCTTGGTCTTGGTACGAGCTGTTGCGCTGCGCGGTAGACCTCAAAGACTCCAAGCTTGCTGCGTTCGGAGCTTCGGGTTTCGTACGCGCTACTCCGGTCAAGCTGGGCCATGTTCACCTGCAGGCGGTGGCAAGCGCAGCGCATTTCCTGTTTGAGGCAAAGCTGCGCCAAGAGCCCTACGAGCTATATCGCCTGCTCATCGAATGCGGGACGGCCGACGATCTGGTTCATCTGCGACACGCTGAATATTTCATTTGGAAACGGGATTTCCCAGCCGCGCTGCGTCTTCTCGAGGAGCTCGAAGGGAAGGGACGGTTGAAGGACTGGGGACGGCGCGCCCTTGCCCAGACATATGCTGAGCTTGAACGGCCAAACGAAGCCGCCGGGATACTTCGCGAGCTTGTCAAACGTAGCCCGAAGAATTTTCAGTTTGTGTCAGACCTTGTCGACGTACTGATCGATCTGGGCCAGCCAGAGGAAGCGCGCTCGGTCGTGGAAAGAGCTGGTGCCTCCCTAGCGAGGGCGCACTCGGAGCACTTGCGCATTCGCTTGCTCGCCGGGTTGTCAGACTACCAAAGTCTCGTTGATCTGTTTGCCTGCGAGCCTATGTTCGGGCCCGACACGATTCAGCACCTGCTCGACCGGGCAATCGTAACCTGCATCAACAAGGCGAGGAACTATTCCACTGCCGCCTATCTCATCGAGTATCGGCTTGTGCGTTTCGGCTATTCCGATGCAGTTGCCTCGGCTTCCCTGAATGCCGCGTTCGCCACGAGAGACTGGAGCGCGGCACGAAGCTGGTTAACACGTATTCCTCGCGACTCCTTCGACAAGAGTACCGAGCTACGGGTGAAACGATTTGAATTCCACTGCTTTGTCGGGGAGCTGGCTGAAGCGGAGAGGTGTCTGACGGCGCTGGAGCCAGTCGCTGAGTTGCCCGCGCAATTTCAACACTGCATTCTAAAGTTCCATGCTGAACGCGGAAATTGGCAACAAGCCTATAAAATGGGAATTCAGCTCGCGAGTTCGTCGGCATGCAGCGCGGAAACTTCGTACCTCATCCTGCGGGCCATCAGAAAGACTCGAAACCATGCCGACGCGATAGTCCAACTGGAGGCCGCTGCGAATTTGCCGGGGGCGCAGCGGTTGCGTAGCACCCTACAGGAGGAGCGCGCTTGTTTGGAAAAGGATTTTGGCGCTCTTTGCGATCAGAATCTCGAATATTCAGCTGCCATTACCAGTCGGTTGGTGTTCAAGCGGTGCGTTTTCGGCGCAGGCGAACCGTCGCGAACGAAACGATTTGCGGTTTACTACTGCACCAATCCGACATATCTGGGACCATCGCTTGTATCGCTCGTTTCCCTGACCCACTCCAATTGGGACCTGCTGCGGGATGCCGCGGTCTACCTTGTTGTGGATGACCCTTGCGCCCACGAGCTTGCCTGCAGGGCTGCAGCAAAACTTGAGCGCAAACTGGAGGTGTCGCCAGTCACCGTGGTCTCACGCGAGGAGATCCTAAGCGCAGGGACGGCCCTCAAAACGTCATATGGGTTGTTTACCGGAGGCCAGGCACTCGCTGAGGCTGCGTACTACCGTATCTTTTTTGCCAGATACCTGCGTTTGCAGGGGCACCACGAGCGGGCACTCTACATCGACTCCGATACGATCGTTCACGGTGATATCAACCCCTTGTTGCAGGAACGAACCGAATATCCCTTGCGAGCGCGATTGGAGATCTCCCGTCCCGAGGTTGAGGCTGCAATCGAGCAGCACAGGCTGTCGCCGGGGCAATATTTCAACTCCGGCGTCTTGGCATTTGATCTACAGCATCCCGAGTTGGACTGCGCGCTGGAGGAAACGATCAGAGCGGTGCACGAGCGTCAGGCAGAACTCATCTTTCAGGATCAGTGTGCACTGAACATCGGTTTCCAAGGCAGATTTTCGAAGCTCGACCCCTCTTACAACCACTTTATTACGCCGCATGACCCTGATCCGAAATCAGAAGGCGCAATTCTGCACTTTCTCGATCGTCCAAAACCATGGGACCCGATGTACTCGGGCAAGCTCTGTCGTCTATGGTTCTTGCACTGGAGCAGGTTGGCGCGGCTTATCGGCAACGATCACGCCATTACGCTCTACAACATGGCTAACGCGGGATAGACGACGTGCCGACCATCCGATATCGCGACTTGGTTGACTATGAAATCACCGACGAGCCCGGCAAGGAGCTCTTTTTTGCCTTTGGTGTGCGGAAGTGCGGGAGCTCTATCTTTAACAACATCGTTCATGCGGTCGCGACAATGAATGGCGTCAATTTCGTGGATATCGCAGGACGAATGTTTGAAAAGGGGCTGCGCGCCCCTCAATGGCAATTCGACCCTGGATTGTCGGTTTTGCTGCGCCCGGGAAACGTCTATGGCGGGTTCAGAAATTTTCCGGCGGGTATCCGTGACGATAAAAATTTTCTAGCTGGCAAGAAGCTTCTGATGATTCGTGATCCGCGTGATGCCCTGGTAAGCGAATACTATTCCAACGCCTATTCTCACTCGCTCCCGGTGCAGGGACAGGCCCGGGATGACATGCTGAAGCATCGAGAACAGGCCAGGGCAAGCGAAATCGATGCTTACGTACTTAGGATGGCGACACCGCTACGGCGGACGCTCGGAGAATACGAATCCGTGCTGGAAGATCCAAATCTGCGAATCATTAGATACGAAGACGTAATACTGGAGAAAGAGCTGTTGCTGCGTCGAATTACTGAGTATTTTTCCTGGACGATATCCGAGCAACAGGTGAAACAGATACTTGGGTGGGCGGACGTGATTCCTGACGAAGAGCGTCCTCGGGAGTTCATCCGTCGGGTGGTCCCGGGGGATCACCGTCAAAAGTTGTCGTCAGCGACTATTGCGCAGTTAAATGAGACATTTTCAAAGGAACTTAAGTACTATGGGTACGCCTGACACGGTTGTGACCGTGGTACCGTGAGCCTCTCAGATTGGGGCCCCGCAGAAATTCCTCAGCAACGCGACTTGTTTTGCGTTATGGTGGCTGCAGGGACATCAGGCCGCCAACCATTGCAGGCACGGCGGTGTTTCCGATGATGTCACGAATAGTGGCAGCCGCGCGCTGGACGAAGACGCCTAGATCGGCCGCCAGGGTTCCCGCTCCAGAAATGGCAAAGGTGGTTAGTCCTCCAAACAACGCGCCTTGCAAGACGTTCCACCACTTAGACCGGCACTAACCGCCCGCCAGTGCTTCTCCGAGCAGTTGCGCCGAGAGCCCAAGCCTGTCCTGCGATCGCTGTGCTCAATCCGAAAAAGCTCTGAGGACAGATGGTATGCCGACGGCGAGGTGATCGATCCCTTTCGGCCGTTGAATGCGGTTCCTTGCTTCATGCGATAAAGAATTTGACCTCCTGACGCGTCAGTTTCTTGAGGATGTCCTGAGCGTTTTCGAATCCGCGGACGTATTCATTCTTACGCTTGGGCTGACAGAGGCGTGGGTTTCGGCTTGCGATGGTGTGATCTTCCCGTCCGTCCCGGGACCGTTCGCGGCGAGCATACCCAAGCTGACATGTCTTTCACAACCTCTCATTCAATGAAGTACGAACGGATTTGGCTGAATTCATTTCCGTGGCGGAGAATCAATCCGCAACCCCGTTTCATTCTCACCGTGTCGCCCGTCCCTCTGGTGGCGACGATGTCTGGTTCTCACGTGTCGCCGGCTTCGATCTACAGCAAATCGGTTTTGCGCGCGCCAGCTGGGAGATCGCAAGCGACGTTGCTGATGTTGTGTATTTTCCAGCCTACGAGATCGTTAGTGGTCCTCAGGCACCGCACTGGTTTTATATAGAGGGCCGACGTGAGCCTTCGCCGCAGGGAATCGCGACGGTGATGCAAGCATTCCTTTCTAGCTGCGAGACCGTGGGGGAAGCAATGTCCACAGCCGGTGCGTCGGCATCAAGCACTGCCACACCTGGAACTTCTGAACAGGGCAGTGTCAGCGAACAACGGTGCGAATGTCGCGTCTCTTGGCCGAGGCCGAGTGCGAAGAGGCGGCTGCCGCGGTGAAATAACCCGTGGCTGGATGTACAGGGCAATGGTGCTCAGGTTGTTCTTCGTCGCTGTTGGGGGGTGCGCTAGAGCAGTTTGCCCGCTCTACGACTAGCGATATTGGATCCCTGTGGCTGTAGGCCCTCAATTCTAGCAGCATGGACAGGATGCTGCGCCTTCTGGCTGATCACGCGATACTTCGGGAATTGATGCTGCATCGTCCCGCGTAAGACTCTGCAGGGCGGTGGCAATTCGGCTGGACCCTGCGTCTCGTTGGGTTTACATTCTTCGGATCAACGGGTTGTTGCCCAGATGATGTTTGGTCGGGCGAGCAGCACATTGGTCCAAATAGGCGCCCCTGCTGCGCTTTGGCACTGGAGCGGGACCACGCTGCTGGAACATGGCACGCGTTGAGGGCGACTATCAGTTGACAAACTGACAATACCGAAAACGTTTCTTCTGCCGGCGTAGTCTGTCAGTAAATTGACCGGGAAAAGCAGCGCAATTGATCCGTCGCCGAACAGGTTTGCCCGGACGTCAATCAGACCGGCGACTACCAAAGACCGGTTGAAGAAAGACAGCGTGAACTTGTGGCAGTTGCTTACAGGCAATTCCATTCAGGTCTCAGCCGACCATGTATTTACAGTGTATTGTTTGGAGAGTAGCCTTCTAAGGGGGGGCGAGATGCAGTACCAATTCTGTAGGCTGACAGTAGAGGGTGACTGGATCAGTAGCCACGACTTCGATTTGCCGGACGACGAGTCGGCCCTTACCAAAGCTAGGGAGCTCGCTGCGGAACATGACATCGAAATCTGGAAGGGGCGGTCAAAAATTGGTTTGGTATTCTCTCTGGCCCCTATAGGGCGAGGCGGGTACTGTTCGCACTTTTGAGCAGGTTTGAGTTAATGCTGGCTCGTGGCATGTAGAGTACGCTTCGTGCGGGCCGCTCCGTCGCAGTCGTGGATTTCGGGCTCTGGCATGCGTGGAGCAATTATGCGTTAGTTGTCCGGAAGGAAGGGAATGCACCCTTGTCGGGCGAGTTTCACAGTGTGTGTGTGTGCAGCTTAGTTAAATCCTGCTCGCCTCGGCGCAAGGTTACAATGAAGTCATGCAGATGCGAGGTTTACGTATGGTCTGGTGGCCTTGAATCAGATTTAAATGTTAGTCTTCGGTTCGGGCTGGGGCAGGCCAGTGGAGATCCTCAAGGAGTATCGGCGGCTAGCGAATAGCTGCTACGACGCAGCAGCAATAGCATCGAA